>PPYF01241813.1_pt1 | contig 56902 bp, 51 predicted proteins | sample 1559871 | NCBI WGS metagenome assembly PPYF01 (sample SAMN08240021, study PRJNA423297) | Human gut metagenome, whole genome shotgun sequencing project.
CGGATTACCGGGCTTTTTGAATGCGCTAGGCGGCAAAATTGTCAGCCCAAAACCGATGTTTTCTTGCGTCAACACGCCTTTTCAGGCGGGGCGCCTGCCGTTTTAAGGGTTAGTTCATAATAACGGCTTCGGTTTCCGGGTCGAACAGGTGCAGCTTTTTGGTTTCAAGGGCAACCTTCACGTCGCTGCCGCTCTTTGCGGTGGAAGCCGGGCTTACGCGGGCCGTCATCTTATAGCCCTTGTATTCCAGATACAGATAAATTTCAGAGCCCATCAGCTCGGACACATCCACGTGCGCGGTAATTTGCGAAGTGGGGTGCTTGGCCAAAAATTCCTCGTCGTCCTTGATGTCCTCGGGGCGGATGCCGGCCTTGATGGCCTTGCCCACATAGGCGTCCAGCTTGTCGTTCACCTTGGCCGGGTCAATCAGCAGCTTGTCGCCGCCAAGGTCTACATAATAGCTATCGCCCTCTTTCTGCAGGGTGGCATCCAGGAAGTTCATCTGGGGCGAGCCAATGAAGCCTGCCACAAACATGTTGCAGGGGTAATCGTACAGGTTCTGCGGCGTATCCACCTGCTGCACCACGCCGTCCTTCATTACCACAATGCGGTCGCCCATGGTCATGGCTTCCGTCTGGTCGTGCGTTACATAAATAAAGGTGGTGGCCAGCTTCTGGTGCAGGCGAATAATCTCGGTGCGCATGGCGGTGCGCAGCTTGGCGTCCAGGTTGGAGAGCGGCTCGTCCAGCAGGAACACAGCCGGGTTGCGCACCATGGCGCGGCCCAGGGCCACGCGCTGGCGCTGGCCGCCGGAAAGGGCTTTGGGCTTGCGGTCCAGCAGGTGCTCAATGTCCAGCACCTTGGCGGCCTCGCGCACGCGCTTGTCAATTTCCGCCTTCGGGGTTTTGCGCAGCTCAAGGCCGAAAGCCATGTTTTTGTACACCGTCATGTGCGGGTACAGCGCATAGTTCTGGAACACCATGGCGATGTCGCGGTCTTTCGGGGGCACGTCGTTCACCAGGCGGTCGCCAATATACAGCTCGCCCTTGGAGATATCCTCCAGGCCGGCAATCATGCGCAGCGTGGTAGATTTGCCGCAGCCGGACGGGCCTACCAGAATGATGAATTCCTTATCGGCAATCTCCAGGTTGAAATCTGTTACCGCCTGCACATTGCCGGGGTAAATTTTGTACATGCCTTTACAAGTAATGCTTGCCATGCGAAAGCCTCCCTGTTTCATTTTATTGATGCCATTGACGGCACAATGTTCTTTAAATATAATAATATCAGGTTTTTGGAATATTTATATAGCATTTTATTGATATATGGATGGGATTTTTATGCTGTTTGATGCAACCTCTGTGTGCCGTGCGGCATTCTGCCGCAGCCTGGGCCCCGGTGCCGGGGAAGCGCTGCCCCCTGCGGCGCTGTACGCCGTGCTGGTGAACAGCGGCATGGCGGCCGCCAGCGCCGGGGCCGGGGCCATTGCGCTGCGCGCGGGCACGCTGTGCCTGTGCGCGGGCGGGCTGCAGCTTACCCCGGCCGAAAACTGCCGCGCGCTGTGCATTGGCTTTGCGGGCACGGCCGCACGGCAGGCGGCCGCGGGGCTGGCCGCACCGCTGGCCGTGCCTGCCGCCCTGTGCCCGCAGGCGGTGCAGGCCCTGCTTGCGCTGGCGGCGGCCGAAGAAAAGGGCACGGCCAACGCCGCGCTGTGTTTTCGCGTGCTGTGCACGCTGAACAGCCTGGACCAGGCCGCCGCTGTGCCCGCGGGCCCCAGCCAGCTTGTGGCGCAGGCCGTGCTGGCCATTCACAGCCATTATTCCGAGCTGTACGGCGTGGAAGAGCTAAGCGCCCAGCTTGGCGTAAGCAAAAGCCACCTGGTGCGCGTTTTTTCGGCCGAGATGGGCATGGGCCCGGGCCACTACCTGACGCAGGTGCGGCTGCAGGCGGCCAAACTGCTGTTGGCGCACCGCACCTACCCGCTGGAGCTGGTGTCCAGCCTGTGCGGCTTTTCGGGCGCAAACTATTTTTGCCGCGTGTTCCGCCGCAGCACGGGCCTCACCCCCGCGGCGTGGCGCAAAGCCAACCGCGGCGCCTGCGGCACCCCGGCAGAGGCAGACGCGCTGGAGCGCGGGCTGTTCGTATGATTGCGCACAAAAGGTGCACCTTTGGCGCATGGGCGCAGGCTGGTTCTTCCCAGCCGGGTGCGAACGTGCTATAATAAAGTGCGGTAAAGGGCCGGGCCGCGCGCATGGCGCAAGGCCCAAAGCGCTATTTCTCATAAAAAAGGAGATCGTATACCATGAAAGTGATCGTGACAAACAGCTATGATGAATCCTGCGCTGTGGTGGCGGGCATGATTCGCGACCTTGTAAACGCGAAGCCCAACGCCAAGCTGGGCCTTGCAACCGGCGGCACGCCCGTGCCCATTTATCAGAAGCTGGCCCAGATGAACCAGGCGGGCGAGGTGGATTTTTCCCAGGTGCACACCGTAAACCTGGATGAATACTGCGGCCTGCCCGGCACACACGAGCAGAGCTACCGCTATTTTATGGACACCAACCTGTTCAACCACATCAACATCAACAAAGCCAACACCTTTGTGGCCAGCGGCATGGGGGACCCCGTGGCCAACGCCGCCCAGCTGGAGGCCAAGGTGCGCGAGGGCGGCGCGCCCGATTTGCAGCTGCTGGGCATTGGCAACAACGGCCACATTGCGTTCAACGAGGCCAACGAAGACCACCTTGTGGCCGTGGCCCACACCGAAAAGCTGACGCAGAGCACCATTGACGCCAACGCCCGCTTCTTTGAAAAGAAGGAAGACGTGCCCACCATGGCCATCACCATGGGCATGGGCGACATTATGGCCGCCAAGCAGGTGGTGCTGGTGGCCACGGGCCTTGCCAAGGTGCCCGCCATCAAAGGGCTTGTGATGAACGATGAAATCACCACCAAAAACCCCTCCACCATGCTGAAGATGCACGAAAACGCTGTGGTGGTCATTGACAAAGAGCTGGCCGATGCCGTGGGCTACAAGGCGTAAGCCGCAGCAGCCTACCTTATTATAATATAGGCATCACAAACAAAGGGCGCACCCCAAGGTGCGCCCTTTTTATCAGGTTTATTGCAGCACAGCGGGCCGCGCGCTTAAAATGCCCAGTTGCCGTTTTGGAACACGGGCACCTGCGTGCCGTCGGCCTTGATGCCGGTGATGGAGAGGTCTGGCGTGCCCAGCATGAAATCCACATGCGTGGCCGAGCGGTTGATGCCGTGCTGTTCCAGCTCTTTCTCGCTCATGCCGCGGCCGCCGCGAATGGCGTCGCCAAAGCCCTTGCCCAGCGCAAAGTGGCACGAGGCGTTTTCGTCAAACAGCGTGCTGTAGAACAGAATGCCCATGCGGCTGATGGGCGAACTTGCCGGAATGAGCGCGCACTCGCCCAGGTGCTTGGCCCCTTCGTCCGTCTCAAGAATGGCTTTCAGCGCGTCGTAGCCCTTGGCGGCGCTGAAATTTGTGACGCGGCCGTTCTGGAAGGTGATAGAGAAATCGTCAATCAGGCTGCCGCCGTGGTTCAGCGGCATAGCGGAATGCACTGTGCCGTCCACCCTGTCCTTATCGGGCGAGGTGTAAACCTCTTCCGTGGGCATGTTGCAGAACTGCCAGCGGCCGTCCGTCAGCTCGTTGCCGCCGCCGCACCACACATGGTTTTCCGGCAGGCCCACGGTGATGTTGGTGCCAATGCTGTTTTGATAATGCAGGGCCGTGAACTGCTGTTCGTTCAGCCAATCGATGCGCGTGCGGAACGATTTTTGATGCTCGCGCCAGGCGGCAATGGGGTTTGGCCCATCGGCGCGGGCCGCTTTGAAAATGGCCTGCCACAGCGCCTGCACCGCCTCTTGCTGCGGAAGCTGCGGAAACACCGCCTTTGCCCATTTGGGGCTGGCCGCGCCCACAATGCTCCACGCAACCTTGCCCGTATCCATGCCCTGGTAAAAGGCGTGGCAATCGCGGTAGGAAGCCTTGCGGCGCTCGGCGCGCTTGGCAGGGTCTATGCCCGCCATGGCGTACGGGTCGCCCGAGGTGATGCTAAGCAAAGCGCCGCCGCGCTCGGCCAGGCCGTTTTCCAGCAGGGCGCGCCACGCGGGCGTCTGCTGAAACACCGGCATGCCGGCGTTTTCATACTCTAAGCGCGTGGTGGCCTCGTCGCTCCACATCACGGTTACGCTTTTGGCGCCCGCCGCCCAGGCGTGCTTGGCCGCAAGGCGCACAAGGGGCGCGGCCTCCAGGTCTGCCTCTATCAGCACCTCCTGCCCCTGCTGCACGTTCAGCCCGGCGCGCACCACCAGTTCTGCATATTTATCAAGCTGTGCTTCAAAGTTCATGCCCATTCTCCTCCCTGCTGCCCGGCACAGGCCCAAACAGCCCGTGCCCGGCGGCCTTTCTGTTTCTGGCATAAGTATAACATAACAATTATTGTTATGTCAAGTATCTTTCCCCTTTTGCCCGCGGGCTGCCGCTGTTTTGTGCCTTTGGCGCAGGCGGCCCGCCGGCGTTGCAGGGCGCGGCACGGCCGCCCGCTTTTCTTATTATACCTTATTATATAAGGGGGCATTGCGGCGCAGCTGCCTGCAGGCGGCCGTTTTCGCCTTTTTTCGAAAGAAAGGCCGCAAAACCGCGCCCTTTTCTCTTGACACCCTGCCCGGCTGCGCGTAAACTGAAAAACGGATTGTTAGAATCGCTAACACCATGCGGAACCCCCGCGCCCGGCCAAACGGCACAGCGGCGCGGGCACAGATAGAAGGGACGGCAGAAAACATGACACTGGCACAGCTTCCCGTTGGGCAAAGCTCGCGCATTGCCGCCGTGGGCGGCGAGGGCGCGCTGCGCCGCAGGCTGCTTGATATGGGCCTTACGCCCGGCACCACGGTGATGGTGCGCAAAATTGCCCCCATGGGGGACCCCATTGAGCTGCACCTGCGCGGCTATGAGCTTACCCTGCGCCTGGAGGACGCGCAGAACATTACGCTGGGCGAGGCCCCGCAGGGCGAGGGGGCGCGCGGCTGATGGTATTTGCACTGGCAGGCAACCAGAATTCCGGCAAAACAACGCTGTTCAACCAGCTCACCGGTTCCAACCAGCATGTGGGCAACTTCCCCGGCGTGACGGTGGATAAAAAAGAGGGCGTCATACGCGACCACACCACCGGCGAACACCATTTCGGCCCGCGCGCCTGGGGGCACGAGCGCCACAAGCGCAGCGAAATACCCCCGCGCGCGCCCGCCACTGTGGTGGACCTGCCCGGCATCTATTCGCTTTCGCCCTACACCAGCGAAGAAATTGTAACGCGCGATTTTTTAATAGACGGCAAGCCGGACGGCATCATCAACATTGTGGACGCCACCAACATCGAGCGCAATTTGTACCTTACCATGCAGCTGATTGAGCTGGGCATTCCCATGGTGATAGCGCTGAACATGATGGACGAAATGCGCGCCAACGGCAACACCGTGGACGTGAACGGGCTGGAGGCAGAGCTTGGCGTGCCGGTGGTGCCCATTTCCGCCGCGAAGAACGAGGGCATTGACGAACTGATAGAGCACGCCCTGCGCGCGGCCGAGCACAAACAGCGCCCCCGCCGGCAAGATTTTTGCACCGGCGCAGTGCACCGCTGCATTCATGGCATTGCCCACATGATAGAAGACCACGCGCAGGCCGCGGGCGTGCCGCCCTATTTTGCCGCCACCAAGCTGGTGGAGGGCGACGGGCCTATGCAAAAGCGCCTGCGCCTGACGGAAAACGAAATAGACCTGATAGGCCATTCGGTTGCCGAGATGGAAACAGAGCTTGGCACCGACCGCGAGGCAGCCCTGGCCGACATGCGCTATAGCTTTATTGAAAAGCTGTGCGCCGCCACCGTGGTAAAGCACGGCGAAACGCGCGAGCACGCGCGCAGCGTAAAGCTGGATAAGGTGCTTACGGGCAAATATACGGGCATTCCCATTTTTCTGCTTATTATGCTGGCGGTGTTCTGGCTGACGTTTGGCGTAATTGGCACGTTCCTCAGCGATTTGTTAAGCGCGGGCATCGACGCCTTAACGGCCGCCGTGGCCGCCGGGCTGGACGCCTACGGCATCAACCCGGTGGTGCGCTCGCTTGTAATAGACGGCGTGTTTGCGGGCGTGGGCAGCGTGCTTAGCTTTTTGCCCATTATTGTAACGCTGTTTTTCTTCCTTTCCATGCTGGAAGATTCGGGCTACATGGCGCGCGTTGCCTTTGTAATGGATAAGCTGCTGCGCAAAATAGGCCTTTCGGGCCGCAGCTTTGTGCCCATGCTAATTGGCTTTGGGTGCAGCGTGCCCGCCATTATGGCCACGCGCACGCTGGCAAGCGACCGGGACAGAAAAATGACCATTCTGCTTACGCCGTTCATGAGCTGTTCAGCCAAGCTGCCCATTTACGCCGTGTTTACGGCGGCGTTTTTTCCGCAGCACGGGGCGCTGGCCATGATTTTGCTGTATGTTTCCGGCATGGCCGTGGGCGTGCTGGCCGGGCTTTTGATGAAAAACACGCTGTATAAGGGCAACCCCGTGCCCTTTGTGATGGAGCTGCCAAACTACCGCGTGCCCAGCCCCAAAAGCGTGCTTTTGCTGATGTGGGATAAAGCCAAAGATTTTCTTACCCGCGCGTTCACCGTCATTTTCATTGCCACCATCATCATTTGGTTTTTGCAGACGTTTGACACGCGGCTGAACGTGGCGGCCGATTCCTCCGCCAGTATGCTGGCGGGCCTGGGCCGCATGCTGGCGCCGCTGTTTGCGCCGCTGGGCTTTACCGATTGGCGCGCCGCCACCGCCCTTATCACCGGCTTTTCGGCCAAAGAGGCCGTGGTAAGCACCATGGCCGTGCTTACCGGCACCAGCATTTCCAACCTGGGCACGGCCCTGCAGGGCATTTTCACGCCGCTTTCGGCGGCCAGCTTTCTGGCCTTTACCCTGCTGTATTCGCCGTGCGTGGCGGCCATTGCGGCCGTAAAGCGCGAAATGCACTCTGGCTTTGCCGCCGCGTGGGTGGCTTTTGCCCAGTGCGCCATTGCCTGGCTGTGCGCCTGCGCAGTGTTTCAGGTGGGCAGCCTGTTTGTGTGAAGCAGTGAGGTGAGGCAGATGAACGCTTTCAGTTGGTTTGTGCTTGCCTGTGTGGCCGTGTGCGCTGTGCTGGCCGTGCGCGCCATGCGGCGCACACAGCGCCGCGGCGGCTGCGGCGCCTGCGCGGGCGGCTGTGCCGCCTGCCCGCACGCCTGCCCCCGGCAGGGTGAAAAAACAGAATAAAAGGCAAAAAGCAGCCCCGTGTGCCACAGCACACGGGGCCGTTTTTGGGGTAAAAATAGCCCTTTCGAACCATTTTTTCATATCAAATGAAATTTTTTGACGTATCACAGCTATCGTCGTATAATAAACTCATCTCTCTTGTTCTGCACTTTCTATATGGGGAGGCAGCAAACATGCTGTATATTGCAATTTGTGATGATGACCCTGTTTATCTGTGCAGGGCCATGGGTATTGTGCGGGGGTACTTTTCCGGCAGAGGTACAAACACATCCATTTCCACTTTCACCTCGGCACAGAAATTGTTAAATGCAGACACCGGGCAATTTAATATTTTTCTTTTAGATGTTATGGTAGGGCAAGAAAATGGTATTCTTCTGGCCAAGCATTTGCGGCAGATGCACCCAGATTGTTCCATTATATTTATATCTTCCTATCTGGAATTTGCACTGAAAGGGTACCATGTAAACGCTTTTCGGTATTTGCTGAAAAGTAACTTGGAAAGCGATTTGTGCCATTGCCTGGAAGAATTGGAAGAACGTTTTTACAAGCGCACAGAAACCTTAGACATCAAGCCCGTGTTGGGTGACGCTGTACACCTTGCCCTGCGCGATGTTTTATATTTTGAAAGCAGCGCCCGCCTAATTATTGCCCATCTGCTTGCCCCCAACTGGCCTTTAGAATTTTACGGGCAGCTTACTACACTAGAGCAACGCATTACACACAGCCCTTTTGTGCGTATTCACCAAAGTTTTCTGGTAAATATGCAGCATATTAACTCTATGCAACGGCGTGTTGTAACTTTAACAGACAACACTGTTCTAACATGCAGCAGAGCATATTACTCAAAAGCATTTTGTACATACATGATGTGGAGGGAGGGGCAGTGATGGATTATGCATTAAGCGCGGCTTGGGTTTTTGCAGAATACTTTTCGTTTGTAATGTTGGCAGATGCAATTTTGCAGCGCCGCTTTATTCACCCTGCGCTTTTCTGGGCCTGCATTCTGGGCTGCGCCGCATTTTGCTATGGGGTCACCGGGCTGTTGCCTGTTCAAACCTCGCTGCTCAAAACTTGTCTTTTCTTTGTTTTCTTCTCGCCCGTTTCCTTTTTTCTTTACTCAGGCAGCATGAAGCGAAAGCTATTTGCCATGGTTTTGCTGTACATTTTAGTATATGGACTAGACTATGCTGCCATTGCTGTCATAATGGGTATTACGCACACTGCGTTCAACGCTATTACACAAAATTTTGTTGTATATATTTTGGCTACTTTTCTTTCCAAAACGCTGCTTGTGTGCATATGTTATGTTATTCGCCGCGCATATACCGCGCGTTCGCAGAACGTTTCTGTTTCTTTTTGGGAATGGAGCAAAATTGCCATTATTCCTGCATTATCTTTGTTAAACCTTATTGTCACCATCGACGGCGTGCTGAAAGCAGGCCTCGTTTCCAACTGGCTGCTTGCCGATGCCTTTCTTACACTGGCCGCTAATATTGCCGTGTTGCCCCTTTGGGATAAAATTGCCCAGGAACAACAACTGCTTTTAGAAAACAACCTGTTACAGCGTGAATTAAGTTCCAACCTGAAAGCCGCGCAGGCCATGGCCCACAATTACGACCAGCAGCGCCGCGTTACACACGATTACCGAAACCATCTTCAAACCCTTGCCGGGCTTTTGCAGCAAGGCGAACAGACGCAGGCGCAGGTTTACCTGAAAAAACTGATAGGCCAAAGCCCGCAGGCCGCCTATGTGTTGGATACTCAAAACCCTGTTTTTGATTCTTTGCTGAACCAGAAATACCAGCAGGCCTGCGGGCAGAACATTGGCATGGAATTTAATTTAGAAGGAATAAACGAGCTTCCCTTTTCCAACGAGGACCTTGTAACACTATTCTCCAATTTATTGGATAACGCCATAGAGGCATGCGAAAAGGTAAAGGGGCGGCGCGTTGTTATTGTAACCCTTCGGTGTACGGGCACAGAAACATTGCTTGCTGTGCGGAACACTTCGCCGCCAGTAGACACCGCGCTGCCTCAGCTTTCTTCCACGAAAAAGGATGCCGCAGCACATGGCTATGGCCTAAAGAATGTATGCGCTGTTTTAGAAAAATACAACTCGGAATTTGCCTTTTACTACAATGACGGATGGTTTAATTTTTCAGCCTTGCTTAAAAGCGGAAGCTAAAGTTTGGCCGTTGCTTTATTTCGCACGCCAAAATTGCTAATTTTTACAATTTTTATGTCAATTTTAACACTTTTGTTGTTTGTTTCCCTATAGAATGCTATGTTGGTGTCGGAAAGGGATGGTTCCTTTGCTGATACACATATGCAACGGCATTGCAGCCCTTTTCGCAGAAAAGGGCTGCATTTTTCATGAACAGGAAAAATGGTTTTCCTATTGCCTGCAGCGTCGCGCCATAAAGCTTGCTGCCTGGGCATTACTATTTTTCATTGGCATGCCGCAGGCAGGCGCCGCACACACATTGCTGTTCATTGCAGTGTTTATGTGGATGCGGCGCTATATGGGCGGGTTTCATGCGTCCAGCCCGTTTCGGTGCCTTGCTATCTCTGGCTTCTGTGAATGGCTTTGCCTTTGCTTTGCCATTCCCTTCACTGTCTGCCATTCCTGGCTAAGCCCGGCGCTTTCTTCTGGCTGCTGCGTTGCAGTATTCTTACTTTCCCCTGCTATTCACCCCTTTTCAGGCTTAGGGCTAAAGGCGGCAAAGTGGAACCATACGCGCGCCAAGGGTTCGGCCGTTGTGCTGCTTTGCGGCACATTGCTTTTCTGTTTTCTTTCTTTTGGTTATACAGCGGCTATTGTTGCATGGGGCGAATCACTTGCCATGCTTACCGTGGCCGCTGCAAAAATAAACGGACAGGAGGTGAAAAGCCATGATTCAGAACTGGAAAGCCAGCGCCAAAAGCCTGATTCTTCGCAAAACGCAGCGCATGATTGAAAAAGAGGTTCAGGCATGGCCACCGTGGTGTGCTGGCCCGCTTTATCAGCCCCAGCGCCCGGCAGTAATTCCCCAAAGCAAAGACAAAAACCATAAGTAATTGAACGTTCGCAATTTTCCAATCTAATCCATATATACAAATAATTTGAACAAAATTTGTGCGCTACGCTAATTTAAGTTTCAAAATATTTGATATATGATAGGAAAGGAGAGGTAAAAATGACGAAAATGAAAAAATTATTGGCTGTTGTGTTGGTATGTGCCATCATGGCCGTTTGCGGTGCCTCGGCGTTTGCCGACATTAGCTCATCTTCACATACTATTCACACTCGCCTCCGTAATTTTCAACTTAGCCAATCTGCAGGTACAGATCAATTTTTAAATCTCTATCGTAGTTCTACTGGTAATATCACCACACCTTCTGTTCCGGTATCTGTCTGGAGTCGTGGTTCTGACGAAGATCAAATTTGGCATTATTCAGCAGGATATACAGAAGTTGTATGTAATGTAAGGGGGCCGGGCAACTCTATTTATTCCTTAAACATTTATCGTGGTTCTAATCCTTATCAATGCACAGTAATAAACTCTTCGGGTAATTTGGAATCTGATAAGATTTTCACTGTTGACGTTGGTATTGTCCCAAGAGACTATCCTAGCTATGCCTTATATGCGCCTAGCGCTAATTCAAAAGTGTATTGGAGAGCAAACACCTCACCCTATAGCGAACCATTAGCCCGTTGGGCTTCTGCCGCTTAGTTTATTATCCTGCGGCCTACCACTAGAAGGGTAGGCTGCAGGACAAATTGGGGTGAAATCATTGAAAAAATTATGCTGCTTAATTCTAATAATATGTCTTATTTGTTCTTCATGTACTCTTCAAAGTGATTCTTCCATTAGTACCTCATCATCATTCGAAACTAAGTCTAAGCCTTCTATCTATATGCTGCACAGCAGCGATCACCGGGCAAGCAAAGATGCTTTTACTTCCGAGGGGAAATATTTCTTTCAATTGCGCAGCGATGAAGCAGGCGGGCTTAACCTGCTCTATCTTGACTATGCATCGCAAAGCGCCATTGTTTTATGTGAAAAGCCCAACTGCCTGCATAACGACGAAACTTGTACGTCTTTTTTTCCTCTCAAATACGGTTCTGCCAGTTCTTGTGTGGTAAAGAATTACCTTTACCTAATTTTTTCGGGCTCTAAAACAGAAAATGTTCCGCCCACCTTATTCCGCTTGAGCCTAAATGGACAAAACCGCACAGAAATCTCCACCCTTCCCAGCGAGTTTTCTTATAGCAATCCCATTGCTACCGATGGTGAAAAACTATATACCATATGTAACCGGTTAGAAATCAATGATGAAGGAATTGGGCACACCTTTTCCAACCTGATTTCTATTGCATTGGAAAACGGCGCCATTGAAACTTTGCGAAAATGGAATTCTGACGCTTATCTTTGGGGCGCCGAAAATTCTGAAATGTTTATCATGGTTCCTCTGAATTCAGAGGGCAGCAGTTTAAATTTCAATGTAGAATCTATAAACGCCGCGGGCGAATTGAAAAACACGGAATCATTTTGCCAGATGAGTTCTTCTTATTTTATTGCAGATAACAAGCTTTACTGGTATGAAAAAGAAAATGCTTCTCTTTGTTGCCGAAAACTGAATTCTTCCAGCTGCGAAGTTCTTGTGCAAGACATTGCACTTGCAGAAAACGAAAAAGCATTTTTATCTTTTGTGTTTTATCCATACATCTTTCTGGAAATTGGCGATTTCTCTAACAACCACGGAAAATTTTATTATAGAGTGTTTAATTTGGAGGAGCAAACAAATTACGAAGTTCGGCTTTTCCTTTTTGAAACTTCCACCGATAACAAACTTATCCGCATAATAGATTTGGTGAACGATTCATTTATTGTCAATAACCGCGAAAACTATCAAGAAGTAATTGCGCTGAATGAAGATGGTCAGGCCGTTGTGTTCGAAACTTGGGCCCCAGTTCAATCTTTTATTTCTGTAAATGACCTTTTGAACAGTGTGCCAAATTATCATGAAATAGAACTGCCTCAGCCTGCCTAACGCGGCACCCTTGTTTTGCATTTCTTCTTTTTTCGTGCTCTTCTTTTAGGCCCCCCGCCCGCCGCGCTTGCCCGTGCGCGGCGGGCCCGGCGGGGCCACACCGGGCGGGAGGTGCCTTGCATGCCAAAACGCGCGTTATTTTTCTGTTCTTTCCCAATTCTCTCAATATCACTTACATAGATTATGCCGCCCGGCAGGAACTGTTTTTATGCAACCGGCCCGAATGCCTGCACAATGACGACACCTGTAAATCTTACATTCCACTTGACCCCGGCACCGGGGTACAGCCTTCGCTTTATCTTGCAGGCAACACAGTGCTTTTGATCTATTCGGGTGCCAGTGAAACCAGCCTGCCCCGCATAGAGGCAATGGAACTGGATGGTAGCAACCGCCACATTGTTGTGGAATTTGAGGCCAGCCAAACGCTGGTGCCCCCTTACCTTTTTGACACAGAATTTCTTTATTTTAGCCTAACCACACAGCACGAACAGCCGCTTTCGCAAACAACCGAGTTTATTCGTGTTTCTCTGAAAGACGGCACTGTAGAAAGCGTGTATCAGTTCGAGCAAAACATCAATAGCCTAATTGCCGGCACATACGAAAACAGCCTTGTGGCCGACATGGTGTACGACCAAGATAACAAAACTTACCGAAGGTTTTTCACCTGGCAGCCAAATGAAAATTTTGCACAGGCCTGCGAAACAAACATAATTTATGAATATTGCCTGACCGAGCAGGGCGCCATGGTGGAAAATGGATATCTTTATATCTTGGATTTTGGCACAAAAAGCGTAACGCGAAAAAGCCTTGCCACTGGGGAAGAAATCACTGTAGATTGCAGCGCCATGATGCCAGATTTTGAAAAAAACATGGAACCCCGGATGGACTTTACCTTTGAAGATTATGTGCTGATAAACACATACCGGCCGCATGAACAGTATGGTTTTGTGATAGATCAGTTCCTTGTAGATTTTCGCAGCGGCAAGTTGACACCCATCCACCTGGAAAATTTGTATCAGCACCGGCCCATTTATATTGCCAGTGAATACAAAGACGAACTGTGCGTGATATGCGATTATAAAACGCATACCGATACGTTTGAACAAGACGGCCAGACCTACACCTCGGAATATGTTACCGAGCAATACGCAATGCTGAAAAAAAGCGATTATATCGCTTCTCAGCCCAACTATCAGCTTATTTCTTCACTGGGTGAATAGCCCCCGCCGCTGAAAGCGGCCTCATTATTGCAAAAAACAGTGTTTCATACTGTTTTTTGGTACTCTTCTTCTGATAGCCCCCGCCCGCCGTGCCGATGAAAAGGCCGGAAAGAAAGCGAAAACAAACGATGGCATTTATTTCGTAGAGTGGCGGGATGATGACTCAAACGGCTCAAACCTTTTGTATCTGGATTACGCCACACGGCAGGCCATTGTGGTGTGCGAAAAGCCAGATTGCCTGCATAACGATGAAACCTGCACCGCGTTTTTTCCCTACCGGTACGGCGCGGCAAATTCCTGTGTGGTAGGCAATTATCTTTATATGATTTTTGCCGGTTCTGAAAAGGAAAACACCCTTCCCGCCCTGTACCGCATAGATTTGAACGGCCAAAACCGCACCCAGCTTGCCACTTTGCCCAGCGAGTTTGATTATAATAACCCCGTTGCCACAGATGGTGAAAAGCTGTACACCGTGTGCAACAGAATAGAAACTGAAGAAAGCGGGCGCATTCATACTTTTACAAACCTTATCTCCCTTTCCCTGCAGGACGGCACCATGCAAACCCTGCGGGAATGGGACTGTGACGCATACCTGTGGGGCACCGAGGGCGGCACGCTTTCTGTGATGCTGCCTGCGGAAGTAAAAGAGGCATCGGTGAATTTTAACATTGAAGTTCTCAGCCCAAGCGGAGAACTGCTTGCCACACAGCCCTTTCAAAATATGACGCCCCGCTATTATGTAACCGAAAACACCATATATTGGTACAACTTGGCAGATGGAAGCATTTATGCCCGCAAGCTGAATTCCTCCGAGGAACAACAAATTGCCACTGGCCTGCTGTTTCCAGATGCAGATGATGTGGCATTAATAAATGTGTATTACCCGTACATCTTTTTAGAGCATTTTACCCTTGACACAGGCGGGAAATACCATTATGAAGTGTACAACGCAGAAAGCGGCGAACTGCACGAAGTAGATTTGTTTCTGTTCGAAACACCTACCGATAACAAGCTGATTCCAGTTTACGATAAAATAGGCGATTCCCTTCTGGTTGCAAACCGTGAAAATCACCAGGAAATAACAGGGTTCAACAGCGACGGGCAAGCCATTACCTTTGAGGTAATGGAGCCTGTACAAGCATTTATCTCCATAGACGATTTTCTGAACAGCAGGCCTAATTACGAGGAAGTAAAACTGCCGCAGCTTGCCTAACGCGGCGCGGTTTGGGTGCTGCGCGCTTTTCCCATGGGCCTTTTTCCACGGCCTTTCCCCACACACTTTAGGCCAAACCACCTCATGAAAAGGGGCCCGCTATGGTAGTGCTTAAAAAAACTTTTGCCATTTGTTTCATCCTTTGCACATTGGCCGGCTGTGCCCCAAACTTTATTGAGGCTCACCCTTCTGCTGGTTCATCCGAATCATCAGAAGGGGCCTCCCCCACCCTGTCGCCTTATCTTGTCACTTCCAGGTATGGGGTCAATAACAGTTATTATGCAGCATCGCAGGAAGGGGCTTACTTTCTTGTTGATAACAGCGACCGGTCTGCCAACATTGCTTACATCGACTTTGCTACCCGCCAGCAAATATTTTTATCCAACCAGCCTGATTCCCTTCACAATGATGAAACAGACACAAGTTGGGTAGAAGATGTGCCGGGCTCCAGCACTTTATTTGTGGCAGGCGATTTCTTATATCTGTTTGCTTCCGGGCTTCCTTCCCAGCCGCCCAAGGAAGAAGATTTTGGATACATTCTTCAAATGGATTTGAATGGAAACAATCGTCAAAAAATTTTTGAAATCAGCGGCGATATGTGGATATCCAGTTCCATTGCTTTTGATGGTGTTTCGCTCTATTTTCTTGCAACTGTTTACCGTGAAAACGGCTCGGAAATTCAGTTAATTTCATTAGATACCCAAAGCAAGCGTTCCAGTGTGATGGCATCCTTTGCCCCCGATGCCCAATATTTCTTGGTTGGAACTTATCACGACGGCCTTATTCTGAAAACAATCAGTCTAACGCAGTCTGATGCTGAACTTTCCCCCAATGAATGGTACTCGCACCAAATTCACACATTATACAGCTATTCATTTTCCAGCAGAGAGTTAAAGGAAGAAATGTCATGGGCGCAGGATGAGCGCTCTGAAATTATTTATGAAAATAAAATTTACTATGTTGACAGCCATTCGGGCCAGTTGTTTTACCAAGAGATTGGCCAAACCACCCCTTCCGATGTTCTGGTAACATTGCCTTCTTATGATGACACTGTTATGTTCAAAATCATCAGCGAGGTATATGACAATCACCTTTTTGTTCAAGCGTCAGCAAGCAACGGAACTTATCAAACCTATCACATCGACCTGAACTCTTACCAGTATTCTCTAGTCGATTTGTTTGCCGAAGACAGAACTGTAGGGGTTGTTGCTGAAACAGACGGCCTGTTTCTTGTAACGTTAAACATGCAAACCGTTATGCGTGACGGCACAGACCCGGACGGGCGCCCCATACAGCAGCCTTATACCACACTGGCCGTGTGTTTGATTCCAAAGGAGGCTTATTGGAATTCCCGGCCCGAGTATATTGAAATTGAAGACCATGTTTTCCATTCTTTACGCTGATATTCCCCCATTGTAACTGCTTTTTTCTGTATAGCCCCCGCCCGCCGCGCCTGCCCGTGCGCGGCGGGCCCGGCGGGGCCACACCGGGCGGGAGGTGCCTTGCATGCCAAAACGCGCGTTATTTTTCTGTGCTTTTACCAAATTATCATGCAGAGTAACGGGCGCTCAAACCTTTTGTTTACAGACCATGCCGCAGAAAAGCAGGTATATTTGTGCAGCACCCCAAGCTGCGAACACAGCGACGCTTCCTGCTCATCTTTTATCGATTCTGCCGGCTATTATGTTTTTCCGGTTGCGCTGGAAGATAAGCTGCTGGTTGTATACAGCTATATTTCCCTTCCGGATGAGGCCCCGAAGCCTTCCAAGGTGGAAATGATGGATTTGAACGGCACCAACCGCCGCACCCTGTGTGAGCTGGAAAATGGCATCACCCTTCAGGACGGCGCGGCAGCAAGCGAAAAAAGCCTGATTTTGTGCGGAAACCGCGTGCAGGAAAATGGGCCGGGGCAAGTGCAGGTGCAGCCGTGCCTGTTTGAAATTGACATCGAAACGGGCGCCTGCAGCGAGCTATACCGCACAGCAGCAGCAGAAGGTGAACAGCAGAAATCTTTGTTTCTGCGCGGTGTTTCTGACACCGGCTTTATTCTGAAAACCATTACAACAGAAGAATACGAAACCTCCGAAGACATGCAGGCCGACATCGAGCGCATGGAAAACGCAACTGTGCACCGGGTTTTCGAGCTGCCCTTTGACGGCGGCCCCGAACATGAGCTTTTGTGTTACCGGGGCAATGCCTATTATGAAGAGTACAGCGGCGAAGCCTTATATTACCTCGATTACCGGGAAGATGAAAGTTCGTGTGATTTGTGCCGCGTTGGCCCGGGCGGCGCCAAAGAAATTTTGGTGGAAGATTTTGCCGCCCAGCCTGCTGTGCGCAAAACCACCGTCCCCTTCACAAGCGGGAATGTATTCATCTATGGCTTTGTGAACGAGTATGTTTTGGTCAACCATCTGTATTCCGAGCAGTATGATGATGCCGGAAATATGGAGCTTTTGTATACACAGTACGCTGTAAACCAGAACACGGGAGAAATAACGGAAATTACGCTTTCGAATTATTCCATGGCCACGCAAAAGGCCATTAACATCATTGCGCAGTTTGGCGATGATTTGCTGGTAGATGCAAAAGAGGGGTCGGAAAACGATTTGGCCTACCGCCGAACAGGGTTTATTCGTGTGGAAGATTACCTGGCATCAAACCCAAATTACCGCATGGTAGCCCAGGCTTATGTAGAAAGCGCCCAGCTTGCCTAACGCGGCGCCTTTGTTTTGCATTTCTTCTTTTTTCGTGCTCTTCTTTTAGGCCCCCCGCCCGCCGCGCCTGCCCGTGCGCGGCGGGCCCGGCGGGGCCGCCTTGGCACTGGGGCGCGTTCCAATGCTTTTCTTCTTTTTTACCCTTCTTCTGATGGCCGCCCGCCCTGCCGCAGTTTGCCAGATGCGGCAGGGCGGGCAGCGGCCGCAAGGCTTTGGGGCCTCATATCTGCTTATTTCCCAGCAGGCTCGCCCCGTATTTGCGCAGAATATTCAAATGTCCTTTGCCACACAGGATATTCCCTGCGCGTCTGTTTCAAAAGGCTTCCCCGCCTCTGGGCTTCCGTTTGGTGATAAATGTGCGTTCCGCGCCGCCTCATACACTGCTGCCCGGCCAGCCTGCGCCCTCTTCCCACGCGCGGCATAAAAACACATGCGCGGACGCTTCCGGCAGCATAAGCAGTACCCCGATGAAGCCGCCCCAGCCTGTACGAAGCTGATAGCCGCACATATTTTCTGTTTGAAGCGACATGGATAAAAGGCTTTGTAACCATGCCGGTTTTATTTTATGAATATGAAGTTGTGGAAATTTTTATTTTCGGTTTTCCTTTGCTGCATCATTCTGCTGTCTGCCTGTCACGGTTCCAATAACGGCGCTTCACCAAATGCAACACCTGCCCCGGCGCCGGGTGAGGCTTATGGCTCGGAAAATTCCCCTGTGCTTGAGATGGAAATGGCTTTATCCGGCGCGGGGATTTTCGGCACGGAAATCAGCGGAGACCAAAACGGCGCCTATTTTATTCTTCCTAACACAGGGGACTATTCCGGGCGGCTGCTTTACTACGACTATGCTACCCGCCAGTTGATTTACCTGTCTGACCAGATGGTTGTAACAAATGATGAGGAAAACCCCGGCTGGCTGGAAGACATATTCGGCGGCGCGGTTCCCTTGGCAGTGAACGGAAAGCTTTATGTTGTCAAATATGGGAAATCACCAATTCCCAATATTAACTATGAGGGGGCACCAAGTTTTCTATTACAAATGGAGCCAAACGCGGCAAGCCGCAAAAAGCTGACTGTGCCGCAGGGGTGCCTTCTCTCCTATAATACCGGCATAGCTGCCGACGGGCAAAACCTGTACCTGCTGCTTTTAGACTACGACGCCAATGCCATGCAGATTACAAATACTGCTTTATGCCGCACCAATTTTGACGAAAATAAGCTGGAACGCTTATGCCAGTTGGGAAAAGAAAGAGAAGGAAACATCATCGGCGTATATCCTGAGGGGCTTGTTTTACAGCGCTCGTGGATTTCATCCGAATATGCCGGTGACGATCTTCAAGACCAGCTTCCCCACCTGCAATATGAATTGCAGCTCTATTCCCTTCGGGAAAATCGCCTGACAGACACTGGCTTTGCATGGACGCAGGGCGAGCTTTCTTTCACAGCAAGGCAAGGGATTGTCTATTTTGTAAAAAGTGGCGGCGCCTGCCTGTATGCACACAACCTGCAAAACGGAAAAGAGTGGATCGTAACTGACAATATATTCGGTGAAGCTCAGCCCACCCCGGCGGCGTCTGTGATGCTGATGGGTGAAATCCGTGATAACCACATCATGTTCAGCAGTTCAACCGGGGAGCATACACGCTATTACAGCTATAATTTGACTACGCAGGAAACGCTGCCGCTCTCTCTTTCCTTTACACACGAAGGGGGAGAGATACCCGTGTTCATTCAGGATGAGACAGACCAGTATTTTCTGGTAAATGGGGGAATGATGAACATAACTCGGTCTGCTACCGGGCTGGATGGTTCTCTTTATACGGTTGATTCTTCTATGACTGAATATATGCTGATAAAAAAAGAGGATTATTGGAACTCCGTGCCAAATTATATTCCCTTTGATGACACGCTATTTCAATCTGTTGACCTTTCTGTATAAAGGCCTTCTCAATGCCCTTATCTTTCTTTGTAGCGGATGGGCAACCGAAATAGATAAGAACATTACGCGGGAAGTTGTTTTGAGCCGAGAGCCTGCCGGACGCAGGCGGCCAGCGGCCGGGGAATATTCTGCCTATGGAGGTGAAAGCCATGCAGGAATTGTGCGTGCAGGGGCTTGTGAAGGTGTACGGCGGGCGGCACGGCGAAAAGCGCGCGCTGGGCGGCGTTTCGTTCACGCTGGGGCCGGGGTTCTACGGCCTTTTGGGGCCGAATGGCGCGGGCAAAAGCACCATGATTAACATTATCATTGGCAACCTTGCCGCCACAAAGGGCAAAGTGCTGTGGAACGGGCACGATGTGCGCCGCCTGGGCAGGCAGTTCCGCGCTGTGCTGGGCTATATGCCGCAGCAGCAGAATTTATACGACAGCTTTACCGGGCAGCGCTTTTTGCAGTATATGGCGGCGCTGAAAGAGCTGCCGCGCGCCGCCGTGCCCGCCGAGGTGCAGCGCGTGGCCGGGGCCGTGCACCTGCAGGCAGAGCTGGAAAAAAAGCTGGCCGCCTATTCGGGCGGCATGAAGCAGCGGCTGCTGGCCGCCGCGGCCCTGCTGGGCAGCCCGCAGCTTTTGATATTGGACGAGCCCACCGCCGGGCTGGACCCGAAGGAGCGTGTGCGCCTGCGCCATATTTTGCAGCAGCTTTCGCACAACTGCATTGTGCTGGTGGCCACGCATGTAGTGCCGGACGTAGAGCATGTGGCAGATGAGATATTGCTTTTGAAAGACGGCCTTTTGGTGGATAAGGCCCCGCCCGCGCAGCTGATAGAGGCCTACGCGCCCGGCAAAACGCTGGAAGACGTGTACCTTGCCGTATATGGGGAGGATGAACCATGACGCGCCTGGTTGCGGCCGAGCTGCGCAAGGTGTGGCGCAGCCGCTTTTTTCTGGTGGCGCTGGCCGCGCTGCTGGGGGCCAACCTGTTTCTTTTGTGGGTGGGCACAAAGCCCGCCTCCAGCGCTTTCACCCCGGCGGCCTATCACGCGCTGTGCGCCGACATTGCGGGCATGGATATGCCGCAGATGGGCGAATTTCTGCACGAAAGCCTGCGCCGCGCCGAGGCCATGAGCCGCATTGAAAACGTGCTGCGCACCGAAGCGTGGAACGGCGGCACGCAGGATGAGTATATGCGCGCGCAGTATGCGCAGGAGTTCAGCGAATTTTACGAGGAATATGCGGCGGGCAATTATTTGCGCTATGGCGACACCCTGCCGCGCGAATACACGTTTTTAAAAACCATTGTGCTGGAATATGACGAGGTGGCCGGCTATGACGCCTTTCTGGATTCCATTGCCCAGAAAGCGCAGCAGCTTTCGTCCATTTCCATTTTTGCAAACAGTGCCGACGGGTACGACCTTGCCAACATAGAGGCCACGGCCCGCGCCTTTGAGGGCATGCGGGGCATTCCTATTCAATATTACCCCCAGCGCGGGCTTATGACGGCGCTGGATTTTGCCCTGACAGACGTGGTGGCCGTGTTTGCCATGCTGCTGCTTGCCACGGTGCTGGTGCGCTTTGAGCGGGACACCGGCCTTTTGGCCCTGATACGCAGCACACAGGCCGGGCGCGGCAAAACGGCGCTGGCAAAGCTGGCGGCGCTGGCCCTTAGCCTTGCGCCCGTGCTGGTGCTTTTGTATGGCGTAAACCTTATTTACTGCCATGCGTGCTATGGCCTTGGGCCGCTTTCGCGCAGCGTGCAGTCTGTGCCTGCGCTGATGCGCACCACGCTTTCGCTTTCGGTGGGGCAGTATATTGGGCTGTTTCTGCTTACCAAGTGGGCGGCGGCGCTGGCCGCAGGCGCATGGGTGATGCTTGCCATGCTGGCGGCAAAGCGGCTGTTCACCGGGGCGCTGGCCGCGGGCGGGTTTCTGGCGCTGAATTTGCTGGTGCGCAGCCTGGTGCCCGCCACCAGCCGCTGGAACGTGCTGAAATATGCAAACCTGGTAAGCCTGTTGCGCACCAACGAATTTTTGGGGCGTTACCACAACTTATACTGGTTTGGGCAGCCGCTGGCGCTGGCCGTGGTGACGGCGGCCACGGCGGTGGTGTGCTGCACGGTGTTTTGCGCGCTGTTTTGCCTTGTGTTCATGCGCGGCAGGCTGCAGGCCGCGCAAAAGCTGGCCCTGCGCGCGCCCGCGCCTTTGCGGCGCTTTTGGGCCCGGCACGCCCGCGCGGGCGCCACACCCTTTGGCGCCGAGCTGTTCAAGCTGTTCTGCGTGGGCGGCGCGGCGCTGATTTTGTGCCTGTTCGGCGCTTACCAGGTGTATGACGCCGTGCAGGCGGAAAGCTATATTGACGCGGACGAAATTTACTATCGCTATTACATGCAGAACATGCAGGGCCCCCTGCGGGCCGAAACGCTGGGCTGGCTGGAACAGGAGAGCGAAAAGTTCCGGCCGCTTGTGCAGCTGCAAAGTGCGCTGGCTTCGGGCAGCCTTTCGCAGGCGGAATATTCGGCCCTGATGATGGGCTACGACAGCCTTCAGCGCGAAATGGGCACCTACCAGCGCGTGCTGGCCGGGGCCCAGCGCGCCGCACAGCTTACGCGCTGCCAGATGGTGTACGACACAGGCTGGCTGCGCCTGTTTGACGTGGCGGACGCGCGCGACGCCGCAGACGCGCTGGCCGCGGCGCTTTTGTGCTGTGTGTGCTTTGCCGGGCTGTTTGCCATGGAAAAACAGACGGGCATGGCGCGCGTGGTGTGCGCCACGCCGCTGGGGCGCAGCCACACAGTAAAGTGCAAGCTGCGCGCCGCCGCGCTGGCCTGCGGCGTGCTGACGGTGTTGGGCGTGCTGCCGCGCTTTTGGGTGGCCCTGCGGGATTACGGCCTTGGCTGCCCGTTTGCGCCGCTGTACAGCCTGCCCGCCTATGCCGCCATGCCGGAGCTTCCGCTTATTCTGCTTATTCTTTTCATGCTGGGCGCGCGCTATGCGGCGCTGCGCTTCATGGCGGGGTGTGTGCTGGCGCTGGGCCAGCGCACAGGCAGCACATTCGGGGCCATGTTTGCGGCGGCGCTGCCGCTGTGCCTGCCGCTTTTGCTAAGCGTGTGCGGGCTTACAGGCGCAAAGTGGCTTAGCGTGTACCCGCTGTTTCACATAGCCGCCATGTTTCAAACGCCCGGCGGCGCGGTGGGCGCCTGCTTTTACCTGGCCGCCGCGCTGGGCGGCATCTATTTGCTGAACGAATACCTCTATGCCCGCTTTGGCCGGGCGCAGTGACACATTTACTCCTTTCTTACGGGGAACAGGGCTTTTCCGCACAGAGCCATGCTGCGGCAAAGGCCCTGTTTTCCGTTGCGCGGGCGCATATATGCCAAAGGCTTTCCGTAAAAAGGCGCGCGTGCGAAAGAAAGCACCGGCTTTGGGGCGGGCAATTCCGCGCGCCGCACACAAAAAGGCCCGGCAATCCGCCAGGATTGCCGGGCCTTTTCAGTTTGTGCCCCGCGCAAATGGAAGGGGGCAAAATTCCGCCTTTTTATCAGCCCAGGTACATGTGCATGGGCCAGGTGAGATATTCCACATCGTCCAGCTTTTCGGCGGTGATATAGCCCGCCGGGGCGTTAAGAATGGTGGGGATGCGGTTCACCAGCGTGGCGCAGGTGTGGGCGGGGGTGTCCGGCTTCACCACATGGAACTCGGTGTCCGGCTCGCCGATAATTTTCCAATCGCACATGTCGCCGTCATCCGGGCCGTATACTTTGCCAATGCACTGCGTTTCAATGGTGATGCCCTGGAACGTCTCGGTGGTGACAACGGCGCTCATGCCAATGCAGTTGCCCTTGGGGATGGTTTCGCCCGTGGTGCCGCACCAGAGGTCTTTGTCATAGAAATAGGGCACGCACTTCTGGCTGATTGATTTGATGGTAAGGCCCAGCTTGTTGGCCAGCGCCTCGTTCGAGTTCCACACATATGCGGGCTCCAGCGTGATGGGGTGGGCAATTTTTTCTTCAAATTGCTCGGGGGTAAGGCCAACGCCGTGTGCCTGCGCCAGGGCCAGGCCGTAATCTTCCACATTATAGCTTACGGCGCCCTCTATTTTTTTGATGTTGTGCACACCGCCTGCCACGGCGCCTATCATGTTCACCCAGAAAATGTCCTGCATGCCGGTGCCGGTGATGGTGCAGTTGTTCTCTTTCGCCATTTTATCCAGGCGGTTGGTGATGGCGGCAGCCGTTGTCCACGAATAGATGGCCTCTTCACAGGTGGTAACCACATTGATGCCGCGGGACAGGCAGCGTTCCAGATGCGGCAGCATATCCGCCATGAAGCTGAACAGCGTCACCACGGCAATGTCGGCGTCGCATTCGTCCAGCACGGCGTCCGCGTCCGAGCGGATGGGTACGTTCAGCTTTACGCCAAGCTGGGCGTAATCGCCCACGTCCATGCCCACAATGTCGGGGTTGGTGTCAATGGCGCCCACAATTTCCGCGCCCTTCTCGTACAAATAGCGCAGCGTATACTTGCTCATTTTGCCGCAGCCATACTGTACAACCCGCACTTTTTCCAAATTCACCATACCGGTCTCATCCTTTCTTTTCAGGCGCACGCGCGCCGTGTTCGGCGGGGCATGCCCGCCCCTTGCCTTCAGTGTAAAGGTTGTATGCGGTATAAGGTCAAGTTGGCCAATTCGATAAAAATTTAACAATTTCTTTGGGCCCCGTGCACAACGGTTTCCCCCCGCGCGCCGCCCTTGCAAAACTGCACGGGCACCTGAAGCCGAAGGTACAGCCCGCGGGCGTTTGGCTCGGCCACGGGGATATCTGCAACAGATTCGCACAAATAATCCCCGCACACGCGGCACCCGCTTTGGTGAATATAGGCGCGCAGGCGTGCAATATATTCCTGCTCTTTATAAAAGCTGTCGCAGTAAATGCAGGCGTAATTGCCTGCGGGCACGGTGGCGGTAAGCTGTTCGGGCACAAACTCTCTGTCCACAAACACAAACACTTCGCTGGCAAACAGCCTGCCCTGCTCAAAATCGCTTTGCGCCATGCGCGTGCCCGCGTTGCAAAAGTATATCTGCGGCAAGCCGTCTTTCACAAGGCCGTCCTTCAAATCGCGCAGCATCTCTTCATACGTTTCCACATCGTGGGCATACACGTTCACGCCGGAATCCACCACATACATCTGCCGCGCGCCAATATACTCCATCTGCACCGTGCCGTCCGGCGGGGCGGCGCGCCAGCGCGCAAAGCTTTCCACCGTGCGCTCCAGCGCGCGGCGCTGGCATTTCAAAAGGCGTATCTCTTCTTCCGTCTGGCGCTGCTTTTCGCGCAGGGCGGCCTCAATGCGCCCAAGGTCGCGGTTTTCCAGCTGATGCTTAATCTCTTTCAGCGAAATGCCAAGGCTTTTCATATACTGGATGATATCCAGCACGGCACTTTGCTTGATGTCGTAATAGCGGTAGCCGTTCTGGCCCCGAAAGCTGGGCGAAAGCAGGCCCCGCTTGTCGTATAAGCGCAGTGTCTGCTCTGAAATATGGTTCAGCTTTGCCATTTCGCCCACGGTAAGGTGCCTCATGGCTTTTCTGCCTCCTTCCCTGCCCAAAGGTTATACCTGCCACAAGGTTTTTGCGCAAAAGCGGCATGTTTTGCACACCGCCTCAGCCCAGAAGGGCGGCCGCGGCCTCGCGCTCTTCCTGCGAAAGCGGCGCGGCCGCAAGGCAGGCAACGTTTTCGCGCAGCTGTGCCGCGCTGGAAGCGCCCACCAGCACGCTGGTGACGCCCGGCGCCGAAAGCACCCACGAAAGGGCAAACTGCGCCAGCGTCTGCCCGTGCGCAGCGGCCAGCGCGCCCAGTTTTTCCAGCCCCTGCATCAGGGCGGGCGTAAGGGCCTGCGGGGTCATGCGCACGCTGTTGCCGCGCGCAATGCGGCTGCCCTGCGGAATGCCGTGCAAATACCGCCCCGAAAGCAGGCCCTGTGCCAGCGGGCTGAAGGCCACCACCCCCTTGCCTGCCCCGCGCGCAAAGGCCAGCAGGCCATTGTGCTCTACGGTGCGGTCCAGCATGGAATAGCGGTTTTGGCACACCAAAAAGGGGCAGCCCCCGGCCTCTAACAGCGCGGCGGCGCGCGCCGCCGTCTCGCCGTCATAGTTCGAAAGCCCGGCATACAGCGCCTTGCCCTGCCGCACGGCGCTGGCCAGCGCGCCCATGGTCTCTTCCAAAGGGGTTTCCGGGTCCATGCGGTGCGAATAAAAAATATCCACATAGCTCAGCCGCATGCGGGCAAGGCTTTGGTCCAGGCTGGCCAGCATGGCCTTGCGGCTGCCGCCGTTGCCATAGGGGCCGGGCCACATGCGGTAGCCCGCCTTGGTGGCAACAACAAGTTCGTCGCGGTGGGCAGCCAGCTCGCCGTGCAAAATGCGGCCAAAGTTTTCCTCTGCGCTGCCCGGCACAGGGCCATAGTTGTTTGCAAGGTCAAAGTAAGTGATGCCGCTGTCGAACGCGGCGCACAGCGTTTCACGCATGGTGTCAAATACATCCTGCGAGCCAAAATTGTGCCACAGCCCCAGCGCAACGCGCGGCAGCGCAAGGCCGCTGCGGCCGCTGCGGGCATACTGCATGGCGCTGTAGCGCGCCTCATTTGCCGTGTAAGCCATGCCGTCCTCCCTTTGCCATGCCCTGCGCGCAGGGCAAAGCCTGTTTGTTGTTAGTATACCGCATGCCTGCGCCCTGTGCAACTTGAACAGATTGTGCGCGAACAGAAAACACTTCTTTTCTGTTGACGCACACGCAGCCGGAGTGCTATAATGAATTAACTTTATTTTTATAAAGCGATAAATGAAACAAAAAACAGGAGGAACCTTACCATGGCAAGAGTATTCAACTTCAGCGCGGGCCCTTCGATGCTTCCGCTGCCCGTTTTGCAAAAGGCGCAGGCCGAACTGCTCGAATACGGGTGTTCCGGCCAGTCTGTGCTGGAGATGAGCCACCGCTCCTCCTGGTTTGAGGAGATTATTGCGGGCACCGAGGCCGCTTTGCGCCGCGTGCTGAACGTGCCGGAAAATTACAAGGTGGGCTTTTTCCAGGGCGGCGCCTCCACCCAGTTTGCCGCCGTGCCGCTGAACCTGATGGGCACGGGCAGCGCAGATTATATTGTCACGGGCCAGTTTTCCGGCAAGGCCGCCAAAGAGGCGGAAAAATACGGCACCGTGAACATCATTGCCTCTTCGAAAGACAAAAACTTCACCTATATCCCGGATGCTGCCGCGCTGAAGTTCACCCCTGGCGCAAGCTATGTGCACATTTGCCAGAACAACACCATTTACGGCACGCGCTGGCCCGCGCTGCCGGCCACGGGCGCGCTGCCGCTGGTGGCAGATATGTCCAGCTGCATCCTCAGCGAGCCGGTGGATGTATCGCAATATGGCCTTATCTATTTTGGCGTGCAGAAAAACGTGGCCCCCGCGGGCATGGCGGTGGTGATTGTGCGGGAAGACCTGATTGGCCACGCCCGGCCGGCCACGCCCGCCATGCTGGATTATGCCACCGTCATTGGCGCAAACAGCATGTACAACACGCCGCCGTGCTTTTGCATCTACATGATGGGCCTTGTGCTGGAATGGCTGGAAAACGAGGTGGGCGGCCTGGCCGCCATGCAGCGCCGCAACGAGGAAAAGGCCGCGCTGCTGTATGACTATCTGGATGCCTCCCGCTTTTTCAAAAACCCGGTGGAAAAGCCGTTTCGCAGCATGATGAACGTCACTTTCACCTCCCCCTCGCCCGAACTGGACAAAGCCTTCTGTGCCGAGGCCGCCCAAAACGGCCTTGTGAACCTGAAGGGCCACCGCAGCGTGGGCGGCATGCGCGCCTCTATTTACAATGCCATGCCCCTGGAGGGCGTGCAGGCCCTGGTGGCGTTCATGCAGAAGTTTGAAGCACAGCATATCTAACAGAGGGGGAAGCCGAGATGTATTTCATTCAAACACGGAACAACATTGCCCCAAAAGGCCTGGCCGAACTGCCCGCGCAGCAGTTTGCCGTAAACAGCGGGGCCGAAAGCGATGTGCAGGGCATTCTGGTGCGCAGCGCCGCCATGCACGACACGCCCCTGCCGGAAGGGCTGCTGGCCATTGCCCGCGCCGGGGCGGGGGTGAACAATATCCCCGTGCCCGCGTGCAGCGAAAAGGGCATTGTGGTGTTCAACACGCCGGGCGCCAACGCCAACGCCGTGATGGAGCTTGTGCTGGCCGGCCTTGTGCTGGCAAGCCGCGATGTGGCCGGGGGCATTGCCTGGGCCAAAACGCTGGCGGGCGAGGCCGACGCCGCCAAACAGGTGGAAAAGGGAAAAAGCCAGTTTGCCGGGCCAGAGCTGCTGGGCAAAACGCTGGGCGTGGTGGGCCTTGGGGCCATTGGCGTGCGCGTGGCAAACCTGGCGGTGCACCTTGGCATGAACGTGCTGGGGTACGACCCATACCTCTCGATTGACGCCGCCTGGAGCCTTTCGCGCCATGTGCACCACTGCACCTCGCTGAGCCAGCTTTACAGCCAAAGCGATTACATCACCCTGCACCTGCCTGCCACCAAAGACACCATGGGCATGCTGGACACCGCGGCCTTTGTCCAGATGAAGCAGGGCGTGCGCATTTTAAACTTTGCCCGCGCAGAGCTGGCCAGCGCCCCGGCGCTGGCCCAGGCGCTGGAAAGCGGGCGCTGCGCACGCTATGTAACCGATTTCCCCACCCCGGAAACGCTGGCCCTGCCGGGCTGTGTGTGCATTCCGCACCTGGGGGCCTCCACACCGGAAAGCGAGGAAAACTGCGCTGTGATGGCCGCGCGCCAGCTGCGCGATTACCTGCTGGACGGCAACATTGCCAACAGCGTAAACTTCCCCGCTGTCTCTATGCCGCGCACAGGGGCCGCGCGCGTGTGCGTGATCCACCGCAACGTGCCCGGCATTCTGGCGGGCATCACCCAGGCGGCCACGGCGGCAAAGCTGAACATCGAGAACATGGCCAACAAATCGAAAGGCCAGTGGGCCTACACCATGCTGGACCTCTCTGGCCCGGCCGACGAGCAGATGGCCCGCGGCATTGCCCAACTGCCGGACGTGGTGCGTGTGCGCGTGGTGTAAGCGCCGCCGCACACTTTGCAAAAAAACAGGGCCCGCCGCGGCCTGCCCCTTCCGGGTGCAGGCTGCGGCGGGCCCTTTGGCGTTTTTTAAAAGCTTTGCAGCATTTTGTCCACGCTGTCCAGCGCTTTTTCGGCTGTGTGCGCGGCCTTTTTCATTGTCTTTTTCCATTCCTTCGGGCTTTTCTGGGCGGCATACGCGCCAATGGCGCCCACCGCTGTGCCGGCCATAACGCCCAGCGCGGCGCCCTTGGCCATATTTTTCGTATTTCGGTTCATCCCACACCCCTCCTTTCGGGCTTTGTATGGGGTTACTATCCCCCGCGCAGGGGCAAAACTTGCAAAACAAATTTTTCCTTCTGCCCCGTTCCCATTCGGCGCACAGCATGGTATACTATATGCGTATATGCACAAAAAGGAAGCGTGAGCTTTGAAGCAACTGAACATCGTGCTGGTGGAGCCGCAAATTCCGCAGAACACCGGCAACATTGCACGCACCTGCGCCGCCACGGGCGCGCGGCTGCACCTGGTGGGGCCCATGGGCTTTGCCATTGAAGACAAAAAGCTGAAGCGCGCCGGGCTGGATTACTGGCACCTGCTGGACATCACCCTGTACGGCGGCCTGGATGAATTTTTTGCCCGCAACAGCGGCCCGTTTTTCTATTTCAGCACCAAGGCGCGCCGGCGCTACTGCGACGTGGCCTACCCGGACGGCGCCTACCTTGTGTTCGGCCGCGAAGATGCGGGCCTGCCCGAGGCGCTTTTATATGCCAATGAAGAGACGTGCGTCCGCTTGCCCATGCGGCAGGCGGCGCGCAGCCTGAACCTTTCAAATTCCGTGGCTGTGGGCGTGTATGAGGCCCTGCGGCAGCACGGCTTTCCCGACCTTTTGTGCGAGGGCAGGCTGAGAAACTACGATTGGGGGAAAATGGTTTGAGAAAATTCGCCGTTTTGACGGATTCCGCATGCGATATCCCTGCCGAGATGCAGAAAAAATATAATATCGACATCCTCTCGTTTACCATTACGGTGGACGGCAAAAGCTATGTAGAACGGGTGGATTTTACAAACGAGCAGTATTACGACATGCTGACCAAGTGCACAGACATCCCCAAAACCTCGCAAATTACCATGATGCGCTTTGAAGAGCAGTTTGAGGCTTACCTGGCTGCGGGCATAGAGGATGTGCTGTATGTCTCTATCAATTCGGGCGGCTCGAACACACACAGCGCCGCGCTGATGGCGCGCCAGAACTTTCTGGAAGCGCACCCCGGCTGCCCCATGCACATCACCATTGTGGACAGCCACACCTATTCCATGACGTACGGCTGGTTTGTGTGCGAGGCCGCCAAAAAGCTGGCGGGCGGCGCCGATATGCGCACGGTGGTGGAATATCTGGAGGACGCCTTTGCCCGCATGGAGGTGGCCCTCAGCGTGTTTACGCTGAGGTTCATCAAAAAAAGCGGGCGCATCTCGGCCGCGGCGGCCTTTGCGGGCGAATTGCTGGGCCTGCGGCCCATCATCACCATGATAGACGGTGAAACGGCCACGGCCGCCAAAGTGCGCGGCGACAATGCCGTAATGCCCGCCCTGGTGGCGCATGTGAAAAAGCGCATTGCGCCGGGCGCGCTTTACCTGGTGGGCGGCACCGACAAAGAAAACTGCAAGCAGCTGGCCAAGCTGTGCAAAAAAGAGCTTGGCCATGCGCCGGAAATGATTTTCGAGCTTGGCGCCGCAGTGGCCACCAACACGGGCCCCAACGCCGTGGCTGTGGTGTTTTTGGGCGAAAAACGCCGCTGAACACAAAAGGAGGCAGGCCGTTTTATGCCGAACCTGGAAAAGAAGCTGCTGTGCTTTGTGCAAAAGCACATTGCCGTGCTGGGCATTGTGTGCCTTTTGCTGGTTTCCGCCGCGCTTCGCTATTTTCTGCTTCCATACCACTCCATTGACTATGTGGCAGCCCTGGAAGTGTGGTATGAAAACTTCCGCAGCTTTGGCGGCTGGCGTGCCCTTGCGCGCGATGTGGGCAATTACAACATGCTGTACCGCACCCTGATGGCCGCCATTTCCTACCTGCCCAACCCGCTTGTCTCTATCAAGCTTGTCTCTATTCTGTTCGATTACATCGGCGCGGCGGCTGCCGCGCTGCTGGCGCACGAGGTGTGCCGCCAGGCAGGGCGCACGGCCGCAGCCGCGCGCCGTTCGGCCGCAGCTGCCGGCATTGTGGTGCTGTTTCTGCCCTCTGTGGTGATGAACGGCGCCATGTGGGCGCAGTGCGACATGATGTATGTCACCTTCTTGCTGCTTTGCGCCCTGTTTTTCTACAAAGAAAAATATGTGGCCAGCTTTCTTTGGCTGGGCGTTGCGTTCAGCCTGAAGCTGCAGGCCGTGTTTCTTTGCCCGGCGCTGCTTATTCTGTATGTGGTGAAAAAGAAGTTTTCTGTGCTGAATTTTCTGTGGATGCCCGCCATGCTGGAGTTTTTTGCCATTCCGTCCATTGTGGTCACCCTTATTTTGCACGGTGACGTGGGCGAGGCATTGTGGCGCCCCTTCGATATTTACCTGGGCCAGGGGGCCGAGGCGCACATTGCCAGCACTTACCCCAACGCGGCCACCTGGCTTTCCGGCGCTGCCAGCACATTTGATTGGAACGGCACCACCTACCGGTTCATTGAGGGCAACATCATCCCCTTTTTCCGCGCCGGCATGATGCTGTTCTGCTTTGGTGTGCTGGGCATGGCCGCTGTGTGGCTGATTTCGCGGCAGGCGCAGTTTGGCGCGCGCACCACGCTTTTGCTGTTCATTTTCAGCTTTTACACCTGCCTGATTTTCCTGCCCGGCATGCACGAGCGGTACGGCCTGGCCGTGCTTGTGCTGCTGGTGGTGTATACGGCCGCCACGGGCAGGCTTGCCCCGCTTACCGCCTGCATGGCCGCCATGGACACCATGATCTATATTCCCTTCCTGTTCCAGGGCAGCATGCCGCTTGAGATTCAGACGCTTTCTGTGTTCAACATTGCGCTGTATGGCGCGTTCTGTTTTGCTTTTCTGCGTGAATTGCGGGCAGAGGCTTTTTTGCCCGCTCAAAATTAGAGGATAAAAAAGGAGATACCCATGGAAAAACCGGTTTTATACATCGTGATCCCCTGCTATAACGAGCAGGAAGTGCTGCCTGTCACCAGCGGCATGTTTCTGGAAAAGGTGAAAGGCCTGGCCGCCGCCGGAAAAGTGAGCGAAAAAAGCCGCGTGATGTTTGTAAACGACGGCTCGAAAGACAACACCTGGGCTATTATTCAGCAGCTGGCCGCGCAGGACGAGCACTTTTTGGGCGTTTGCCTCTCGCGCAACCGCGGGCACCAGAACGCCCTGCTGGCCGGCCTGATGACGGCCAAGGACATGGCGGACGTGACCATCTCGATTGACTGCGATGGGCAGGACGACATCAACGCCATGGACAAAATGATAGACGAATACCTTGCCGGGTGCGACGTGGTGTACGGCGTGCGCTCGAAGCGCGAGACCGACACCTGGTTCAAGCGCACCACGGCCGAGGGCTTTTATAAGGTGATGAACGCGCTGGGCGCAAACACGGTGTATAACCACGCCGATTACCGCCTGATGAGCAAGCGCGCGCTGGAGGGGCTGGCGCAGTTCCGCGAGGTAAACCTGTTTTTGCGCGGCCTTGTGCCCCTGGTGGGCTACCGCAGCTCCAGCGTATATTACGAGCGCGCCGAGCGCATTGCCGGCGAGAGCCATTACCCGCTGAAAAAAATGCTGAACTTTGCCTTTGACGGCATCACCAGCCTTTCGGTAAAGCCCATCCGCCTCATCACCGGGCTGGGCTTCTTCATCAGCCTGGCCAGCTTCATCGGCATCATTTGGGTGCTGCTTACCAAGCTGCTGGGCGCCACGGTGTCCGGCTGGGCCAGCATGCTGTGCGCCATTTTCTTCATGGGCGGCGTGCAGCTTCTGTGCCTGGGTGTGATTGGCGAATACATTGGCAAAATTTACAACGAGACAAAGCAGCGCCCGCGCTTCATCATCAGCGAAACCACTTTTGACAAACAGGAAAAATAAAAAGCAGCCCGGCTGCTTTCCGGCCGGGCTGCCCCGCGGCCGCGGCCGCAAAACAAAAAACAGGCCGGGGCCTTTTACGGGCCCCGGCCTCTCTTTCCCGGAAGGAGGAAAATTTTATGCCGAAAACAGAATGGAAGGGCGCCACGCTGCTGGCGCCCGTGCCGCCCGCGCTGGTGAGCTGCGGCACGCTGGAAGCGCCCAACGCCCTTGCCATTGCCTGGACGGGCATTTTGAATTCTCAGCCGCCCAAAACCTATATCTCCGTGCGGCCCGAGCGCTACAGCTATGGCCTTATTAAAGCAAGCGGCGAGTTCATCATCAACCTGCCCACAGCGGCGCTTGTGCGCGCGGTAGACTACTGCGGCGTAAGAAGCGGCCGCAGCGAAAACAAGCTGGCGGCCGCCCGCCTCACGCCCGAGGCCGTGCCCGGCTTTGCCGCGCCCGCCATTGCCGAAAGCCCGCTTTGCCTGGCCTGCCGTGTGACGGACATTGTGCCGCTTGGCACGCACGACATGTTTCTGGCGGACATTATCAGCGTGCAGGTGGACGAAGAACTGATTGACGCAAACGGCCGCCTGTGCCTTGCCAGGGCAGGGCTTTGCGCCTATGCGCACGGCGAATATTTCGCGCTGGGGCGCAAAATAGGCAGTTTTGGCTTTTCTGTGAAGAAAAAAAAGAAAAAGCCGCAGGACGGCAGGCGCCCGCGGCAAACGGAAAAGGGATAAAACAGGCAGCGGCGCACCGCAGAAAACGGCGCGCCGCTGTTTTGCATTTTGCGGCCCTGCACAGGCCCGCTTAGCCTTTCACAGCACCCTCTGTGATGCCGGCGATAAAAAAGCGGAACCCCACCACAAAAATCAGCACGCAGGGCAAAAGCACCAGCACAATGCCCGCCATCACCAGCGTATAGTCGGAAAATTCCAGCCCCTGCAGCATCGAGATGCCCACCTGCACGGTGCGCATTTCGTTTTTATTGGTGACCAGCAGCGGCCAGATATACTGGTTCCAGGCCGTGATCATCGACAAAATTGCCAGCGAGGCCAGCGCATTGCCGGACATGGGCAGCAGCAGCCGCAGAAACAGGCGCACCGGCCCGCACCCGTCTATGGCGGCGGCGTCATAAATTTCTTTGGGGATGGATTTGAACTGCTGGCGCATCAGAAAGATTCCGGCCGGAGAGAGCAGAAACGGCAGAATCAGCCCAAGATATTGGTTGCGCAGCCCGTTTTGGGCCACAAACAGGTAATTTGCCAGCATGGTCGATTCAAAAGGAATCATCATGCCGCCCAAAATCAGAATAAAAATAAGGTTTTTGAAGGGCACGTCCAGCCCCGTGAGGGCGTATGCGGTGATGCTGGACACCGCAAGCTGCACCGCTGTGATAAGCAGCGCCATAATCACCGTGTTTTTCAAAAATGTGAAAATTGGAATGTTGCCCTGAAAAATGCTGCGGTAATTTTCCAGCGTGAACGCTTTTGGGAAAATGGACGGGGCCGAGGCGTACAGCTCGGAGGCACTCATAAAGCTCATGCTGAAAATGCGCACCAGCGGAAAGAGGTAAAGCGCGGCCAGCACAGCCACCAGCAGCATGCGCAGCCCGTTTTGCCGCAGCTGTTTGAATGCAGGCGAAATGCTCACTGGTAAAACACCCTCTTTTTCTCGTTTTTCATCTGAAACACCGTGACGCCCAGCAGAATAAGGAACAGCAAAACCGATTTTGCGGCCGCCGGGCTGAACTGGTAATTGACAAACGCATCCCGGTAAATGGAATAAGACAGCACGTCTGTGGCGCCGGACGGCCCGCCGCCCGTCATGATGTTGATGGGCCCAAAGGCCTGAAACGCCTGCAGGATGTTGATGACCAGCAAAAAGAACACCGTGGGCGAAATGCTGGGCAGCGTAATGTTCCAAAACACCTTCCAGCCGTCCGCCCCGTCCAGCGAGGCACTTTCATAATAGCTGGCCGGCACGGCGCGCATGGCCGCGCCAAGAAAGATGAAATCCATGGCAATGAGGTTCCAGTTCACCACCAGCGCCACGCAGAAAAGGGCCAGGCCGCTGTCCAGGTACCATTTGACATCCAGCCCCAGCAGTTGGTTAATAAGGCCCATGCTGGGCTCCAGCATGGTCATGAACACCATGGTGACACAAGTGGACGAGACGGCCACCGGCATGGAAAACAGAATTTCCACCAGCTTTCCGCCCGGCAGCCGCTTGCGGCACAGCGCCGCAAGCAGCAGGGCAATGGCAAGCGAGGGAAACACGGTCATCAAAACGAATTTCACCGAGACAAAGCAGCTGTTCCAAAACTCGCCGCTGGTAAGCAATGTGCGGTACAGCTCCAGCCCGCAGAACGAGACCGCCTGGCCCTGAATGTTCGTCAGATGCACGCTGTTCCAGACAGTTTGCAGAAAAGCGCCGTATGAAAACTGCCACAGCAGGCACAGGGCCGGCAGAATGAAGAGGATGCCCAAAAGTCTTTTTTCGTGCCGCCGCAGCAGCGCGCCCAGTTTTGGCCGCGCGCCGCGCGCCGCACAGACGGCGCGCGCCGGGCGCAGGCCGGCTTTTATTGTTTCCATCCGCGTTTCTCCCCTCAGGCCAGCGGGTTGGTGGCGTTGTATTGCTCAATCAGCTGCGTCACTTCGGCCTCGGCGGCAGAAATGGCCTGTTCCGGCGTCTCCCGCTGTTCCATCATGGCGCGCCAGTGGTCCTGTATTTTGGTGCGCGCCTCCATATTGGTGGCATACACGGGGCCCACGGCATCTGTGTTGGAGTTCATAATTTGTTCCACCGCCACTTCAAACAGCGGGTTTTCCTCGTAGAACTGCTTGACGCTGTCCAGCTCGTAGGCTTTCTGGTTGATGGCATAATAGCCTGTGGCCATGTGCCATTCGGCCTGCGGCTCTGGTTGAATCATATATTTCAAGAACTCAAAGGCCGCCCGTTCCTTTTCCGGCTCGCCCTTGTTGGCCAGCCACAGGGTGCCGCCGCCCACGGGGATGCCGCAGTCTGTCTGCGGGTCTATCAGCGGCATGGGGGCCACGCCCACCTCAAAGTTTTCGCCCACGGTTTTGGCCACGGTTGAAATCAGCGAAGAGGAAGAGATGGTCATGGCCGTTTTCTGGCCCATGAACGCCTGCAGGGAATCGGAGCCAAAGTCGGACGTGGCGCCCGTCTGGTACAGCTCGTTATACGCCTCGAACACCTCCAGGCCGCCGCCGTTTTCACTGAACACCGCGCGGGTGGCGCGGGCCGTGCGCCCGTTGCCGTTATCTACAATTTCCTTGCCGATATTCACCATATTGAACTCGAACAAAGAGCAGTCGATGGGCAGGGCCACGCCGGCCACTTCGTCTGTTTGCAGCGCCTTGGCATATTCGCCCATCTCGGCAAACGTGGCGGGCGGGGTGTCCGGGTCCAGCCCGGCAGCGCGGAACATGTCCTTGTTGTAATACAGCACCGCGTTGGACGAGTTGAATGGCATGGAATACATGGTGCCGTTGTAGGTGTAATAATTGCGAATGATAGGCAGAATATCGGACATATCGAACTGTTCTTCGTCAATATAAGTTTGCACGGGCGTGGCATAGCCGCTTTCAATCATGAACGCACTGCCGCCCTCGTACACCTGCACGATATCCGGCGCGTCCTGCCCGCCTGCGGCCATGGCCATGCGGAAATTGTTCAGCACATCCCCGTAAGAGCCCTGGTAGATGCACTCGACATATACTTCATCCTGCGACTGGTTGAATTCATCTACGATGTTGGTGATGACGTCCGTGTTCATGGCATGCCAGAATGTGACGTGGACGGGCCCGCCGGACCCGGCAGAGGCAGAAGCCGTGCTGCCGGAAGCGGCAGGGGCCTGCTGGCCGCCGCAGCCTGTGAGCAGGCTGAGCACCAAAACAGCGGCAAGAACAAGGGCAAAGATCCGTTTGGCTTTCATGGTTTTCTCCTTTTCTTTCATTTATTTTAAGTAAACCGGGTTGGTAAGCAGCACGGGCTGGCTGCCCCGCGGGAAGGTTCTGCGCACTTCCAGGCGGTAGAACAGCGCCTCGGGCACTTCCAGCGTGCGCCGTTCCCGGCTGACGCTGGCCTGCCATTTGCGAAACAGCCCGTTTTCATTCACAAGCAAAATTTCATCGCCGCACACAAGGCCCTGCACGTCAAACTGCAGCGTATACTGCTGCGCCGGGGCGGCCGTGCCGCCCATCATGGTGCCGTTCACGGTCAGTTCCGCCGGCCCGTCGCCCGGCGTGCGCGTGATGTAGCAGTGCCCTGCCCGAATTGCGTCCAGCACAGCGGGCAACTCGAAACGGCTGCAAAAAATGTGGTTGCAGGGGTGGCCGTGCCTGGTGAGCGAAATAATCTGATGCGTGTCGCTGCCGCCCACGGCGGGAACCTTGCGCCCCTGCGCCAGCATCTCTTGCCACAGCGCCAGGGAATTGTCGTTGGTGTCGCGCCAGGGGCCGTTCCACACCTCATACCCGTCGAAGGGCACGCCCTCTGTGCCAACCTTCCACCCGCCAAGGCGGTCGCCCGGGTGGTTGAGAATAATCAGGGCGCCGTTTTCGCGCGCCTCTTCCAGCCTTTCCACCGCCTGCTGCGGCCCGGCGGCCGCAAAGTCTTTCACCGGGCGCTCTACCCCCAGAAAATTGCAGTGGCCAAGGCGTGTGGTCCACTCGTAACCCGGGATGCGCAAAATGCCCTCTTCTGTCTTTTGAAACACATTTTGCGTTACGCTGTTATGGTCTGTCAGGGCAATCACCTGCAGCCCGGCGGCGCGGCACAGCTCGATGGTCTCTTCTTCCGTATAACCGCCATCGCTGTGGCGGCCATGCATGTGCAGGTCGGCCTTATACCAGGCGGGGGCTTCCGGCTGTGTGGTGACACACACCTTCACCTCTGTCGCCTGCTGGATGGCCGCCACAGACAGCGCCACGCGCCACTGGCCCGCCTCGATGGGCGCCGCGCAAAAGCCGGGCGAGGCAAATTCGGCGCTTACCGTGCACCCTGTTTTCTGCACGGCACAGCAGCCCCGCAGGCCATTGGGGCCATACAGCGAAGGCTGTATCACGCATTTTGGAAAATCCATAGGGTATTCCACCTGCATGGTGACAGAGCGCGTGTTTTCCGCCACCGGGAAGTTCACGTCCACACAGGTGCCCTTTTGTTCGGGGCGAATCAAAACAGTTTTGCAAAATTCGGTTTGCATTCCCTTTGCTCCTTTCCGGCCGGGCTTGTGCCCGGTGTCCCTCAACGCTTTTTATTATTGCGTCTGGGGGCCTGAAAGTCTGTATAAGGCTCGTAAAATGCTTGCGACAGTTCCTTAAACCCGTATCAAATAAGACACTTCGCCCCCTCTTTTGCTTATTTTTTACACTGTGTTGAATTTTCTTTGGGATAGCTTTGCTACAATGCAGCATGGGCACAGGAAATAGCAAGGAGGCAGGCAAATGGAACAGGCCACACAATACCGGCGCCACCGGCAGGTGCAGGTGCAGCGCATTCTGGACACAGCGCAGCGGCTTTTCATCACCAGGGGGCTGGAGGACGTGACGCTTACGCAGATTGCCCAGGCCTGCGGCATCACCCGCGCCACCCTTTACCGCTATTTCAACAGCAAAGAGCGCATTTTGTGGGAAATTCACCACCTTCGGATGCGGCAGTATGGCGAAAACCTGCGGGCGCTTTTGGGCGGCCGGCGCCTGACCACTCTGGAGCGCCTTACCGCCTTTTGCAACTTTCTTTACGCGGAATTCGAGCGGGACCCCGGCGTCTTTCTGTTTTTGCGCGTGTTTGACAGCGCCTACCAGCCGGGCACTGCGCCCGGGGCCCACGGCATTTATGAAAAGGTGTTCGACCCCGGCGATTTCGGCTCTGGCGACACAGTGCAGCTGCTGGCGGCCAATTTTCACGACGGCAGCGTGCGCGCAGACCTGGAGCCCGTGCCGGCCTGCGCGTCGCTGATGTACAGCGCACTGGCTGTGCTTGCCTTTTTTGCAAAGGACGGCCCGTATGTCTCTATGAAATACGGCGTGGACGCGCATGTTTTGGCGCGGGCGGCGCTGGACGCGCTGCTGCGCGGCCTGCAGGCGCCTGCCGCACAGGCGAAAAATTTTTAAACCGGGCGCGCGCCCCCCTTTCAAAAAATGCGGTTTGTGCTATGATAAAGAAAAGCCCCCGCGCCTGTGCAACGCGGGCGCCGGGGCCTTATGGAAAGTTTTGAATTGGAGGCGGTAAAGGATGCATCAAGCGGCAGAAAACGTCATTCGCCAGCGCATGGAGCGCACGGCCCAGGCGCTGCGAAAAAACAACATGGAGGCCATTTGCGTGGACAGCGCGGCAGAGGTGCTGCCCCTGCTGGAACAGTGGATTGCGCCGGGTTCTTCCGTGGGCGCCGGCGGCTCTGTTACGCTGGCAGAGTGCGGTGTGGAACAGTTTTTGAACAGCGGCAAAGTAAAATATCTGAACCGGAATGCGCCGGGCCTCACGCCGGAAGAGCGGGAGGAAGTGACGCGCGCGCACTTTTCTGCCGATTGGTTTTTGTGCAGCGCCAACGCCATTACAGACAGCGGTGAAATTTTCAATGTGGACGGCATTGCCAACCGCATTGCGGCGCTTGCCTTTGGCCCGCGCAACGTGGCGCTGGTGGCCGGCTATAACAAGCTGGTGAAAGACCTTGCCGAGGCCCAGCACCGGCTGGAGACCATGGCCGCCCCGGCCAACGCACAGCGCCTTGCCTGCAAGACGCCCTGCGCGCAGACGGGCGTGTGCGCCAACTGCCAAAGCCCGGCGCGCATCTGCTGCGATTATCTGGTGCTGCGCCAGCAGCGCCAAAAAGGGCGCATCCGCGTCATTTTGGTGGCCGAGGCGCTTGGCTTTTAAACAAATGCACAAAACAAAGGGCGGCCCGCCCGGCTGAAACGCCGGGGCGGGCCGCTTTGCCTTTTGTTTTACCGCGCCAAAAACCGAAAGAAGGGGCTTGCCTGCAAATACCAGGCCACAAAATTGTTGATGTAGACATTTTCCACATGGTTCACTGTGCCGTAGGGGTCGTATGCAATGCCGAAATGGCCGGCGTTCCACACCACAATCAGGCCGTGCCACAGCTCTACCAGCGGCGTCACCGCGCCCACGCACAAAACGCCCAGCAGCGCAAGGTACCACACCTTCTCCCACAGCTTCCCTGTGCGGAACACATTGCAGTGCCGCACAAGGCTGCCCAGCACCATGCAGGCCAGCACCAGCAGCGCCGGAATGGAGGCGCGCATGGTGAAATCTCCCGTGCCGGAGGCCCCCATGCGGAACAAGGGGTACACCATCAGGCTGGCCGCGGTGAGGTAGAACAGCGGCGCCTTTTTATAATCGCGCCAGACAAGGGCCAGGTAAACGCCGCACTCCAGCATATAAAAGCGCACCAGCTCGAACAGCTCTTTGCCTATCTGGATATTTTCCTGGCCGGAAAGGTAAAAGCAAAAGCGCCCTTCCTGCATGGTGGTGGCCGCATTGGCGGAAAAATAAAGGAAGAACACCGGAAGAATGGCCGCCAGCACAAGCAGGTTCTGGCGCGAGAACACCTCGCGCCAGAATGCGGGCAGGGTGCCTGCCCGCGCGCTTTGCACAAGGCGCACCGCACCAAGGCCCAGGCACATTACAGCAAGGCCCACAAAGGGCAGCGGCCCGAACGGCAGCGCCAAAAGGCCCAGCAGCGCATAATGTTCCACACGCTTTTCGTTCAGCACGCACAGCGTCATCAGCCACGGCACCACCGTCTGGTTGAACACCCAGAACAGGCAGGTGGTCATAGAGCTGTACTCATTCACACCCGCCCAGCGCTCAATGTGAAAGCCGACGTCCTGGTGCATCCACACTGTGCCCACAATGTCCAGCCCGCTGAAAGCCATAAACCCCATGCACACCGCCAGCAGCGCCACCCAGCTTTGTGGGCGAAGCGTAACCGCAAGCAGGCAGAACACCAGAAACACGCCAAGGCCCGTCCACACAAACAGCGCAAAATTGGCCGCCAGCCAGGCCGCGCCCGCGGCGCCCGTCACCGCCAGCACCAGCTTGCCCGCCAGGGCCGGAAGCAGCCAGTGGCAAATGTAATACACCAGGGCAAAAGGGTTGCCGTGGTTGCCAAAGCCGCCGCTGTCGCTTTGGTAATACACCGGCCAGGGGTAGTTCACGAGGTCGTGCAAAACGCCGTTGCGGTTTGCGAAATCGCTGTTCTGGTAAAAATAGCCGCCCTGCCCGCCCAGAAAGCACCAGGCAAGCGCAAACACAAGCACCACAGCCAGCGCCCACACCGGCACGCAAACCGCCTTTTCTGCTGCTGCCGCCGAAGGCTCTTTTCTGCCGGGGCGCAAGCCAAGCAACCCCGCCGCCAGCAGCGCTGCGGCCGGAATGCCCCAATACAGTTTCAGCCAGCCCAGCAAAAACACCGCCACCGGCACGGCGGCATACAACACCGCCGCAAAGCGAAGCTGCGGGTAACACAGCCGCACCTGTTTTTTCGTCAGAAAAGTAACCGCACGCATTGTTCTTCCTCCACACCGCGCCGCCCGGGGCCGGCGCATTCCACAAAGCAGCCCTGCCGCTTTGCCCGGCCGCCCGGGCTGCAGCCGGGCTCCCGGGCCCGCACACCGGGCAAAGCGGCGCGTTTTGGGCTGCTTTTGCACTCCCCATTATTATAGCGGAGCGGCCATAGAAAAGGCAAGCCGTGCCCCGGCCTTCCTGGCGTTTCCCCTTTGCTTTTCCAACTGGCAGGCGCGCTGAGCACCGCTTGCCCGCCAGGGGCCGGAAAAGGGCCGGGTGCCCGGGCCTTTTGCTTTTCTTTTTGGGCAAAATATGCTATATTGTAACAGGGTTTTCTTGCGGAAAGGAGGGCTGCAGCATGCGCCGTATTTTAAAATTTCTGATGTCCCGCTCGTTCTTCTTCGGGGTCATGATTTTGCTGCAAATTGCGCTGTTTGTTGCCCTTATGGTCACATTCAGCCGTGTGGGCGGCGTGGCCTACCTGCTGATTACCATTGTGGTGGTGATGGTGATGATGGCCGTTTTGGAGCGGACAAACACCAACCCCGCCTACCGCATCATGTGGCTTTTGATTGTGGTGACGATGCCCATGTCTGGCGCGCTGTTCTACCTGTTGTGGGGCAGCCACGGCATTAAGCCGAAAAAGGCGGAAGATTTTCTGCGCATCGAGCATCGGGTTAGCAAAATTATGCGGCAGGATGAAGCCGTAACGCGCGCCTTTTGCAGCCAATACCCGGAATACCGCCCCCATATGGAATATCTGGCGCGCAACGCCGCCGCCCCGCTGTACCAAAATACCCAGGTGGAATATTACCCCTTTGGGCAAGATTTTTTCCCCCGCTTTCTGGAAAAGCTGAAGGCGGCGCGCCATTACATCTTTATGGAATACTTTATTGTGCAGGACGGCGAGATGTGGGGCCGCACGCTGGAAATTCTGCGCCAAAAGGCAAAAGAGGGCGTGGATGTGCGCGTGCTGTACGACGGGTTCGGCTGCCTGTTCACCCTGCCCCCCAACTATGCAGAAACCCTGCGCGCGCAGGGCATTCAGTGCTTTGCCGTAAGCCCCTTCCGCTTTTCGTGGCACCCGTCCGATTATAAGCTGCTGAACCACCGCGACCACCGCAAAATCACCGTTATAGACGGCGAGGTGGGCTTTACCGGCGGCATGAACTTTGCCGACGAATATATCAACCGCAAAAAGCGCTTTGGCGTGTGGAAAGACACCGGCTTTATGCTGCAGGGACCCGCCGTGTTCAGCCTGACGGTTACTTTTTTGAAAATGTGGGATTATGTGGCCGAAACGCGCACCCAGTATCTGGATTATTTGCCCGAAAGCGCTTACCCCGCCAGCGAGGGTTTTGTGCAGCCCTACTGCGACTCCCCGCTGGACAGCGAAAACGTGGCGGAAAACGCCTATTTCAACGTGCTGCGCCACGCACAGCACTATGTCTACCTGATGACGCCCTACCTTATTTTGGACAATGAAATGACCACCGAGCTGTGCCTTTCGGCCAAAAGCGGCGTGGACGTGCGCATCATCACGCCCGGCATTCCGGATAAGCCCTATGTGTACTATGTGACGCAAAGCTACTACCCGGAGCTTCTGCGCGCGGGCGTGCGCATCTATGAATATACACCCGGCTTTGTGCACGCAAAGATGTTTGTATCGGACGGCAAGCTGGCCATTGTGGGCAGCGCCAACACCGATTACCGCAGCTTATACCTGCACTATGAAAACTGCTGCCAGTTTTTTGGCGGGCAGATTGTAAACCGGGTTAAGGAAGATTTTGAGGCCACCATGGCCGTGTGCCACGAGGTGACTGCCGAGGATATCCGCCGTGTGCCGCTGTACAAATGGCTGGCACAGATGTTCCTGCGGCTGTTTGCACCTTTGATGTGAGGCGGCGCGGCGTGCCGCAGAAAGGGGAAACGAAATTGAAACTTGTTGTGATAGACGGCCAGGGCGGCGGCTTTGGCAGGGCCATCATTGAGGCCCTGCGCGCCAAGGGGTACACCGGCGAGGTGCTTGCCGTGGGCACAAACGCGCTTGCCACCTCGGCCATGCTGAAGGCGGGGGCCAGCGCCGGGGCCACCGGCGAAAATGCCGCCGCGGTAAACGCCGCGCGCGCCCAGGTGATTGCCGGGCCCCTGGGCCTTGTTATGGCCAACAGCATGCTGGGCGAGTGCACCCCCGCCATGGCTGCGGCCATTGCGCAAAGCCCCGCCGTCAAGGTGCTGGTGCCTGCCGCCAAATGCGGCGTGCAGGTGGCGGGCCTGGCGCCGAAGCCGCTGGGCGAATTGATAGACGACGCGGCCAAAAAAATACTGGCCCTGTTGGAACAGCAGGATGGCTGACCTGCGGCATGCCCCGCGGCGGGGCATGCCGGCAAAAAAGGCGTGCGGTTTTGCAAAACCGCACGCCCTTTTTTGCCCCGGCGCAGCAGCGCGCCGCTCAATCGTGTTTGCCGCTGTTTTTTCGAAACGCCAAATAGCTTTCTAAAATGACCGTGGCCGCCACGGAATCCAGCACTTTTTTTCGCTTTTTGCCGTATGTGCCGTTTTCGGAAAGGATGTTGGCCGCGGCAATGGTGGTTTGGCGCTCGTCCCACAATTCCACCGGAATGGGAAGGATGGCGCGCAGCGTGTCTGCCAGCTTGCGGCTTTTCTCTGCGCGGGCGCCCTCGGTGCCGTCCATGTTCTTCGGCAGGCCAATCACCACCATGCCCACGTCAAATTCCCGCGTGGCGTACACAATTTTCTCCGCCACTTTGGCAAAGCTCTTTTCCTCTATGGTGCCCACCGGGCTTGCCAGAAACTCGGTGCGGTCGCAGACGGCAAGGCCGGTGCGCGCGTCGCCGTAATCTACAGCCATAATTTTCATTGCATGTTCTCCCCTTTTGGTTCGCTGTTTCCATTATAGCACAGCAAACGGCCGGCGTACAGCAAAATGGGGCATCACAGGCTGTGTTGCGTGCCCCCTGTACACACGCTGGCACACAAAACCCCCGCGGCGGGCCCATGGGCCGCCGCGGGGGTGCCTTGTTTCATTGCAGCATGGGCAGCCCTGCCCGCCCGGCCCCGGCTAAAACGGCGCGTTGTTGTTTTCCGGGGTGCCGGTTTCCTGCAGGCGCGGGTAATCGGGCACGCAAAGGGTGCCCTGGCGCCGCGCCCAGGCGGCCACCGCGTCGTGGTAACGGATGTGGGTGTTGTTCCACCGGATGGCCGAGGCCACGAAAGACGTGTCGTTCCCGCCGGAGGCCATGTAGGCGCTGGTGGCCACCGTAAATTCATCCTCGGGGCCAATGGGCGTGCCGTCTGGCAGGCACAGTGCCTGCACCTTGTGCGGGGAGGGCCGGGTGTGGTCCAGCCGGGCATGAAAGCCCGAGATCAAAAGCCCCGCGTTGTTGCCAAACCGCTGCGGCGCATACACGCCCTCCATCAGCTGGTACAGCTGCCTGCCGGTGATGGTGCCGGTGTGAATTTCATCATTGAAGCCGTTCACCCGCAGTATATCGTCCATCGTCACGGGCCCGGCCTCCAGGCAGCCGCCGGAGCTTGTTGCGTTCATATAGGCCAGCTGCGTGTTGGCCCCAAAGCGCATGCAGTCGGCCAAAAAGTCGCCCAGCATGCATTCCTGTGCCAGGTGCATGGGCCACGCTTTCTCCAGCCGGGCCAGCGGCTGTGTAAGGTAGGCCTCAAACGGGGCAAGCACCTTTTGCGCATAGGCGGCCATAGCGGTTCCGCTGGCCTGGATGAACGGCGTGTGCAGCACTTCGCAGCTGCGCGCCGTAATGCGGCGCGCCTGCCGGTTGAACACAAGGCGGATATGCCCCAGGCTTACGCCGCCAAAGCCCGCCTTCACCACGCAGGTGCCGTTTTGCACTGCGGCATAGTCACCCGGGATATGCCCGCCAATGCACACGTCCACGCCCGGCATGCTGCCCAGCAAGGTGTGCATTTCGCCGCTGATGGCGCCGTTTTCCTCCACATAAAAGGGCATGTGCGTCAGGGCCACCACAACCTCTGCGCCCTCGGCGCGTATCTGCGGCACCCAGCGGTGGGCCGCCTGGGCCGCAGGCGCCATTTCAAACGCCTCAAACGCGCTTTTTTCCACCATATAGGGCGTATATTCTGTGGTGAGGCCCAAAACGCCTATCTTCACACCCTGGCGCTCCAAAATGGTGTACGGGGCTGTGCCGGCTATGGGCGCACCATCTTTTTTGTGCACGTTGGCGCACAGAACAGGAAATTCGCAGCCCGCAATGCAGTCTTCCAAAAACTGGGGACCGCGGTCGAACTCATGGTTGCCCAGCACCATGGCGTCCGTCCTTAAAAGGTTCATGGCGCCCACAATGGGCTGGCCGCCCCACAGGTTGGCCGAAAACTCATCCCCGGCGCTGAGCAAAAGCGTGCCGCCCGGGTTTTGGGCGCGAAGGCGTTCCACCTCGGCGGCAAAGGCGGCAATGCCGGGGCTATCCGGCGTTTTGCGCAGCCTGCCGGAAAAATCTGCATGGCAGAGGATGTCCAGCACAATCTCCATAGCCCGCTCACCCCTTCAGGCCGCCGCGCGACACGCCGGTGACGATGCTTTTGCGGCAGAAGATGAACAGAATAATCATGGGCACCACCACAATGGTGGCGGCGGCCATCAGCCGCTCGTACCGGATGCCGCTGGACGTCATGAAGGCATACAGGCCAAACGGAAGCGTGCGCACCTCGGTGCTGTTGGTAACCAGCACCGACCACAAAAATGAGTTCCAGCAGGTGATGGCGTTCAGCAGGCCAATGGTGACCAGCGCCGGTTTGGCAATGGGCACCATGATGCGCCACAGGTAGGTCCAGTTGCCTGCGCCGTCCACCCGCGCAGAGTAATACAGGCTGTCTGGCACAGATAAAAAGAAGTTGCGCAGGATGTATGTGTAAAAAATGCTTGTGGTAAACGGAATAATCAGCGCGGCCAGTGTGTCAATAAGCCCCATCTTTACAATGGTGGAGTAGTTGGTGATGATAAGCATCTCGAACGGCACCATCATCATGGAAAGCGTAAGCGAAAACAACAGGTCCCGCCCGGGAAATTTGAGCCGCGAAAAGGCGAATGCCGCCAGAATGGTGGTGAACATGGTGGTGGCCACACAGGCCACCGTCACAATAACCGAGTTGACAAAATAAATTCCGAACGGCGCCTTGGAAAACGCAAAGGTATAGTTTTCAAACACGGGCTCGGCAGGCCAGAACGTAGGCGGCATGGTGTTCACCTCTGCGGCCGTTTTCACCGAGGAAAGCAGCATCCAGAAGAAGGGGAACACCATAATCAGCGCACCAAGGGCAAGCAGTGTGTATAAAATAATCCGTTTCAGCACCTTCATCAGCTTCACCTCAGTAATTCTTCCATTTGCGCTGCACAAACAGCTGCAGCACCGTCAGCACAAGCACAATGGCAAACAGCACAACGGCGCTTGCCGCCGCGGGGCCCAGCTCCCACTTTGTATAAAACATATCGTACAGGTAGTACACCACCGTATACAGCGAATATGCCGAGCCGGGGTTGCCGTTGAACAGGGGGAACAGCTCGGTAAACACCTTGGAGGCCGTGATGGTGTTCACAATCAGCGTCAGGCCAATGGTGGGTGCCAGCAGCGGCACCGTAATGCGCAAAAAGATGCGCGCCTGCTTTGCGCCGTCCACCCGCGCGGCCGTGTAATACTGCCGGTCGATGTTCTGATAGCCGGACAAAAGCAGAATGGTGGTGAACGGCAGCATATTCCAAATGCCGTAAAGAATCAGTGCGGCCAGGTTGTACTTCGGGTCGTTGAGCCAGTTGATGGCCTCCACCCCGAAGAACGACAAAAAGTAATTGATGAGGCCGTAGTCATAGTTGAACATCCACTTCCACACCAGGCCCACCGCCGTAATGGAGGTGACCATGGGCAGAAAATAACACGTCTGGAACAGGCCCTTCAGGCGGATATTGGCGTTCAGCATAGAGGCGATGCCCAGCGAGATGGCCGTGGACACCGGCACCACAAACACAACGTACAGCGCCGTGTTGCGCAGGCCGTTCAAAAAATTGGGGTCAGCCAGTATTTTGCGGTAATTCTCTACCCCAAAGCCGTCAAACGCGCCTGTCATCATGTTGTAGTCATTCTGAAACGAAATCAGAAACACATTGATAAACGGATATACCACAAACACGGCCAGCCCAATTAAGAAGGGCAGCAGGTAAGCGGCCGGTTCCCACAGGCTTTTCAGCCCGGGCGCGCCCTGCGCGCTGTCTTTCTTTCTTTTCATGCAAACCGCTCCCCCGTTTGTGCGTCAAACAGGAACACGCCTTTCTGCCCCAGGGTGATGGAAAGGCAGTCGCCCTCCCGAATGACTTCGTTGCCGGGCACAAAGCCGCGCATCTGCTGGGCCTGGCCCACCTGCAAAAGCACAAGCTCGTCTTTGCCAATGGAATAGCGCTCTTTTACTTCCGCTTTCAGGCTGGCGCCGCCCTGCCCCGCCAGGCAGATGCTTTCGGCGCGCACAGCCAGCACAACGGCCGTGCCGTCCGCCGGGGCCTGTTTCAACGGCAAAGAAAGCGAAATATCGCTGCCATCCAGCAAAATTTTGCCGCCGCGCATGGTGGCGCTGAGCTTGTTGATGGGCGGCGTGCCCAGAAAATCGGCCGCAAACAGGTTGACGGGCTCGTCGTACAGCTCGCGCGCGGTGGCGCGCTGCTGCAGCACGCCCTCGCGCAGCAGCACCACTTGGTCGGCAATGCTGCTGGCCTCTTCCTGGTCGTGTGTGACAAAGATGGTGGTGATGCCCGCCTCGCGCTGGATGCGCCGGATTTCTTCGCGCATCTCTACCCGAAGCTTTGCGTCCAGGTTGCTCAGCGGCTCGTCCAGCAAAAGCACCTGCGGCTCTTTTGCCAGCGCGCGGGCAATGGCCACGCGCTGCTGCTGGCCGCCGGAAAGCTGCGCCGGCTTGCGGTTCAAGTAAGGGGTGATATGCACCATATCCGCCAGCTGCCTGGCGCGCTCCAGGCGTTCTTTTTTCGGAATATGGCGAATCTCCATCGGAAAACAGATGTTCTGCAGCGCCGTCATGTGCGGGTACAGCGCATAATTCTGAAACACAAGGCCCACCCCGCGCTTTTCCGGCGGCAGGGGCGTGACGTCTTTTTCGTCAAACAAAACGCGGCCCGCAGACACCGGCAGAATGCCGGATATCATATTCAGCACGGTGGATTTTCCGCAGCCGGACGGCCCCAGCAGCGCGGTGAGCTTGCCGCTCTCCAGCGTGACACACAGGTCGTTGACGGCTACGGTGTCACCGAACCGCTTTGTGAGATGCTCTAACGTGATTTGCATTGGCTTCACCTCAAAATCTCTTCGATGGGCCTGCCATCGATCTGTTCCATCTGCAGCCCCAGCATGCGTGCCATGGTGGGCGCCTCGTCCACCATGGAGCGGTGGCCCGGCACCACGCCCGGCTTCACTGCGGGGCCCCAGGCGAAGAAGGTGGTCACCTGCTCGCGGCGCGGGGTGCCGCCGTGCGTGGCCGCGCCTATTTTGTGGTCGCCCGGCATGCGCGAGCCCCAGCAAAGCTCGCCGGCAGCGTCCTCCCCGAACGAGATGGGCAGCGCGCTTTCAATGACGAAATCGAAGGGCCCGTACGCGCCAAATGCCTCTTTGGCCTGCTCCGCGTCCATCACGGTGCTCAGCTGAATCTCCTTGTCCTCTTTCAGGCTCTCCAGCAGCGCGCGCACCTTCTGCATCAGGGCAGCATCCTGCGGGTCCCGCACTTCAATCAGCCCGGCAAGGCCCGTGGAATGGCAGAACGCGTCAAAGTGGGTGATATTGCCCTGGCTGTCTGCCTGCAGCAGGCCGTGCTTTTTGAACAGCACGTTCATCAGCAGCACATCGCGGATGTCCGTCTGCCCATGGTCGCCCAGCACCACAACGTTGGTCTGTTCCAGCGTCCCCTTGCGCCGCAGGCACTCCAGAAGGGCGCCCAGCTCTTCGTCATGCCTGCGCAGCTGCACCTTGGTGTTCTGGTGGAACACGCCGTAGGTGTGGCGCACAGAGTCCAAATCGCACATTTTCACCAGCATGATGTCCGGCTGCTCAAAATCTTCCAGAATATCCAGCGCAAGCGCCATGGTGTAAAGGTCCAGGCTGCGGTCTGGCCCTTTCAAAAAGCGCCCGTGCTTATAGAAATAGCGCTGCATCAAATTTTCGGTGGCCGTGCCGGCAAGGTATTGTTCCGGCTCATAGCCGTCGTAGTGGTACGGCACAATCATCGGCATGTTCATGTCGTAATCTGCCCCGCCGGAGACAGGCCAGCTCAGCGAGCACACCGTCATGCCGTGCGCATGGGCCACGTCCAGCAGGGTGGGCGCCTTTACGTCCTGTTTCATGCAGTGCCAGGGCGCATTGCTTTGCCCGCCGCGCCGCAGCACCTCGTTATGCAGAATGCCGTGGCGGCCGGCATAGACGCCGGTGAGGATGGATGTATGGCAGGTGTAGGTAAGCGCCGGGAACACCGGGTCTATCTGTTCCACCAGCGCCCCCTCCCGCAGCAGTTTGCCGAAATGGGGCAGCGTTTTCATGTAGGCGACATCGGACGCACACAGCGCATCGATGCAGAACACCAGAAGCTTAGGCATGTTGGGCCTCCTTCTCCGTCAGCGTGTGGTCTTTTAAAATGTAAGTTCGGTACAGTTCCGGCAAAAGCTGCCTGCCATGGTTGGGCAGCAGCCGCTCCGGGTTATAGGAATGGCACGGAATCAGCACGTGCGGGTCTACCTCGTCCACAAAATACTTCACCTGGCAGGGGTAGCCGTGGCCGAAGTAATTTTCGCAGAAGAAAGTTACATATTCAAACCCGGCGCGCTGCACAATGCGGCGCAGGTTGGCATATGCCGGGTCAAACTCGCCAATGGGCGTGCCGTCTGCATGCAGGTAGGCGGCGCCCTGGCTGGGAAGGCTGAGCAGCTCTAGAATATGCGGGTAGCTGTTTTGCAGCATATAGCCGGCCGGGTTGGCCCAAATATCCGCGCGCTGCACAAATTTGGCATGGGCGGCAAGCTCTTTCAGCCAGGCGGGCCACTGCTCGCGCGGCCCGCTGTAGGGCAGCGTGTCGGGCAAATAGACAAACGGCTCTATCTGGAAGAACTTCCACACAATATAGGCAGCGTCCGGCTCGAACACACACGCGCGCCTGGTGGCGGCAGCCCATGCCAGAAACTTTTCGGCGTCTTCCATCTCGCGCTGGTAATAGTTGAACACGCACAGGCCGCTGCGCCCCTTGATGTGCTCAAACAGACCTTCGTAATATTCCCGCTCGCTCAGCATGCCCGGCGGCACATCCGGCGATGGGCGCACAGCGGACGCCTCCATGGTGGGATACATCAGTTTCATCACGCTGTCCATAAACGAGGTACAGTCGCACAGCAGCACGTCCACTTCCTGCTGTTTTAAAAATTCCATCTGGCGCAGCGTCTTTTCCGCCTCGGTGCCGTGCAGGCACAAATCGCCCGTCCAGTGGACAGTGCCGTCCGGCGTGCGGATAAAAAAGGCAAAGTCGTAATAGCTTTTCGCCTTGCACAGAATGGGCAGCACTTCAATGGCGCCCACATGCACGGGCTGGCCCGGCACAATGTCGCAGTAGGTGCGCTGCAGCGTCTCAACACCCTGCCCGGTGGCCTCCAGCGCGCGCTCGATGCATTGGGCGTTGTGGTGCAGGTACACCGGCACCTGCGGCGCAATCATGCCCATAAACGCCATGTGGTCCAAATGAAGGTGCGTGATGAAGACGGCGGTGTTCAATTGGCTTTCTTCCGCGCTTTCCAAAGGGTCATCCCCCAGGTCTTGCCTGCGGTAGATGCCCTCGATGCGCGGAAGGATGCCCAGCCGCAGCTTATCGCGCACCCAGTTTTTATCCCTGGGCCGGACGGTGCCGTCAAACACGTCGGTGGCCGGGTCGTACGCCAGGCCGCATTCAAAAATCACGCGGTCATTTCCGTAGGTGATGGCCATGTTGACGCCGCCAATGGTGTGAAGGCCTGAATACATCACAAATTCTGTCTGCCTGTTTCCCATTTCTTTTCCTCCCGTCCGGCCCAGGCGGCCGTTTATTGCCAAAGTGCCTGCCTGTCAGGCCGCTGCAAGGGCGTTGTTGCTGGCCGTGATAAAGGCGTCGTAGGCCGTGTCCACATCCGAAAGGCCCAGCGAAACGTTCTGCACCATCTTGTCAATCTCGGTGCGCACGTCTGCCGCGCCGGGAATGCTGGGCAGCATGCCGGTATAATCAATTTCTTCCGTCAGCGCTTTGATGGCGGCATCCGTCTGCACAAATTCCTGGAAGCGCTCGTTCTCGCGCGCCTCGGCAAACACCGGCACTGCGCCGAACACAATGGCCCAATCCACCACCACTTCTTCCGAAGAGAAGTGTTTCATAAACAGGTAGGCGCCGCGGGCGTGGGCTTCATCCTTGCTCAGGCACACATAGTTGCTGGCCCACTGGGAGATGTATTTCACAGGCCCTTCCTGCGGGATGGGCACGCAGCCCAGCTCGAAGGCGTCGCCAATGGCCGCCTGCACATAGCTGATGCCTGCGCTGGAACCAATGTAGGACGCCACAGCCTGGCTGCCGAAGGGGTTGGAGAAGTACTGGTCTTCCCCCACCAGGCGGAAATAACCCGCCTGCACGCCGTCGGCAAACCACTGCAGCTTTTCTTTGCCAATGGTCTCGTCAATGTCCATCGTCTTGGCCTCTGCGTCAATATAGCCGCTGCCCGCCTGGCGGATGAGGCACTGATAAGTGTCGGTGACAGAGTCTGTGCCAAAGCCGGGAATGCCCTCGTTTTCATAAATTACTTTGCTGGCCTCTTCCACGTCTGTCCATGTCTGGGGCGCTTCCAGGCCGTATTTGTCGAACATCGTCTTGTTGTAGAACAGCACTTCCCCTGTGGCGGTGATGGGGAACAGGTAGATGGAATCTTCCCCCCACTGTGTAATTTCCTCATACATGCCTGCAGACATGCTCTCTTTGAAATTGGGCACGCCAATCTCCGGGTCATTGATATAGGGGGCAAGGTCTACCAGAAGGTTTTCTTCCATATAGTTGATGGCGTCCGAGGGGAACATGGTCACCATATCCGGGCCCGTGCCGTTGCGCACAGCCTGCATCAGCTTGGCGTCAAACTCGCTGTACGGCTGCTGCTCGGCCACCACCTCATATTCGTCCTGCGAGGCGTTGAAGGAATCTACCACTTTCAGCAGCGCTTCTTCGTGCGCGTCTGTATAGGTGTGCCACAGCACAATCTGCGTTTTTTCGCCGCTGGCCTGGCTTTGTGCACTGCCGGCAGCACTGGACGTCTGTTGCCCGCCGCAACCGGCAAGCAGCATCATCAGCATGGCAGCCGAAAGCAAAAGCGAAAGAATGCGTTTTCTACTCATTTTTCCTACCTCCTGAATTCAAATGGCCTCTTATTTTCGGGCGCGGTGTGCGCCCTATCTTAAAGACTCGCAAGATAAGCACACAGTTCCTGCAAGGTCCTTAATTCCACATCGCAGTGCGGGCGGCGGATATGCGGGTATGGGTTCAGCCACACGGTTTTTCCGCCCAGCGCCGCAACCGGCATCAGGTCGTTAAACGCGTTGTCCCCAATGGAGACCACGGCCTGCGGCCGCGCGGCGGCCTCGGGCACGGCCCGGTGAAGGTTGCGAATCATATCTGCGGGTTTGTTTGCGCTGCAGCACAGCACCGGAAACGTGTGGGCCATGCCCAACTGCTTCAAAAATTCCTCCACGGTGTTCTGGTAGGAATTGCTGAGCAGCACCACACGCCGCCGCATGGCCAGCCGCCGAATCTCTTCCGCCAGCGCCGGGCAGCCCTCAATGCCGTCCTGCTCCATCTTTTGGCGCGTGCGCCGGAATACGGCTTCGTTTCGCGCGCCCTCCAACAGGCCCAGCGCTTTGCCAATTAAAATCACCACGGCCCAGGCGTCCCCTAGGTAAAGAATATCCTGCCGCAGCAGCGCCTCTTGATAGGCCAGCGGTGGGCACAGGCACTGTTCCAGCGCGCAGAAAAACGCTTCCGGCGTTTGGCAGGCAAGCCTTTTGGGGCTGTAAAAGCAGTTCATCTGCAGCCGCCTGCCGGCATACACCTGTTCTGCAAATTCCACCAGCTGCGTGTGCCAGCCTTCGTAACGGGTGCCCTCTACCAGAAAATGCAGGTAGTCGCGGTGGAACACCGTGTTTTGGTAAACGGTTCCATCCAAATCGAACACCACGGTTTCGATGTCGTTTTTCATGTTCACCTCCTACAGAAGGGCTTATGGCTTTTTTGCGCCCGGGCCGCACGCCCCTCTCTGAATTCATCATAACATGTTCCCCTTCGGAAAAAATTCATGATTGCAGAAAAATATTTCCCGGCCGCGCCGCCGCCTCTTAAAAGCAGAAAAAAGCTCTGCGGAGAGGGCCTCTCCACAGAGCTTTTTCTTTTTCTTCAAGAGCATGTTTCAAAATAGCTGCCCAGCAGCTCTTCAAACGCCAGAATCACCTTGCCAAAAAAGGAATTGGGCACTTCGCCAATCAGCGCCTGTTTGGACGCATTGATGATAAAAACAATGTCTGAAAGGCTGGCCAGCGTGGAATCTTCCCTTCTGGTGAAAGAAACCACCTGAAACCCGTGCTCTTTGGCCTGCTGCACGTCGTGCAGCACCATATCCGTCTCCCCGCTTTGCGAAATGGCAATGATGAACGAGGGCTCGATATTGGTAACCATTCTTCCGTCGGCGCTGCGGCGGAACAGCATGTAATCGTAAAAATGCACCCGGTTGAACACCATAAAGCCGCACACACCAAGGCGCTGGACGATATAATCGGCCACAAAGTCGGCAAAGCCAGCCCCCACCACAAAGAGCTTTTGGTCGTGATGCGCGCCCAGCAGCCCGCAGAACCTGGCCACGGCCGCCTCGTTGTAATTATCCACCAGCCCCTGCAGCGCCGTCTGCAGCGCCTGGGGCGCGCCCTCGCTTACGCGCTGCGACAAACTGTAAAAAAGCTCGCTGTAGCCGCCAAACCCCAAGCGCTTGCAAAGCTTCATGATAAAGGAAGTGGACACAAAGTTTTCGTCGGCAATTTGCTGGATGCCAACCCTGCGCGCGCCGTTTTCAATGTGCTTGACAATGCTTACAATAACCCTGTGCTCTTCTTCCGTCAGCTGGTTTGTAAAAAGATAATATTTGTTGCTCATCTGCCCCCATGCCTACCGAATCCAATCATTTGCAAAACCAATAATTTTTCTCTAATTTTATTATATCTTCCGGCATGCCAAAAAGCAAACGGCAGCGCGTGCATTACAAAAAATTTACTCTGTGCACAGCAAACAAACACAAACGGCATGCAAAGCCAAACAGGCGGCCTTTTGGGGCCGCCTGTTTGGTTGGAATGTGGCTGCACAGGCAAAAAGCGCGCCGCCGGGCCCGCTTTAGGCCAAAAGCTGGGGCGCCTTTTCCTGCAAAACCCTCAGCGCAAGCTGCACGGCATCTTCGCTGCCGCATTGCTGCAGGCTTTCGTACATCTTTTCGACCTGTGTCTGCTGGGCTTTTCTGCGCTCGTCTTCCCTGCGCTGTCGAAGCTGCGCCGCCAGCTGTTCCACGTCTGCCCGGTTGCGCGGAAGCTTTTTGCAGCGAAGAAATTCTTCATATGCGTCACAGTAAAGCCCCACTTCATCGGTGAAGGCAACTTGGTTGCCGTGGTCCAGCCAAAGGATTTTGTTGCACATTTCGCGCACCTGCGAAATGGAATGTGACACCAAAATGCCTGTAACGCCGCTGGAAAGAATCTCTTTCATTTTATCGCCGCTTTTTTTGCGGAACGCACCGTCGCCCACGCTGAGCACTTCATCCAGTATCAGTATATCCGGGCTGACAAGGCACGCAATGGAAAAGGCAAGGCGGCTTTTCATGCCGCTGGAAAGCTGCTTGAACATGTGCTCCTGAAAATCTTCCAGCTCTGCAAATTGGATGATTTCTTCATACTTTTCGTCCATAAAAGCGCGCGTGTAGCCCAAAAGAGCCCCGCGAAGATAGGTGTTTTCGCGCACGGTCAAATCGTTGTCAAAGCCGCTGGCAAGCTCCAGCAGGGCGGCGATGCTGCCATGCACCGCAACATGCCCGCCGGTGGGCTCCATAATGCCCGTTATTGCTTTCAGCAGCGTGCTTTTCCCCGCGCCGTTTGAGCCGATGATGCCCAGCATGTCCCCCTTTTCCAGCGAAAAGGTCACGTTTTTGTCTGCCCAGAATTCTTTCACATGATAGTTGCCCTTCAGCCGCCTTACCACATATTCTTTCAGGCCGATGGATTTGAAATCTCCGGTGATATACCGGATGCTGACATTTTTACATTCAATCGCCGCCATACTGCCCCTCTTTACACATAATACAGAAATTGCCGGTTGTACCTTTTGTAGATGTAACAGCCAAGCGCCAGAAAAATGCCCGCATAGAACAGGCACAGCAGGTGATAGGCCGGGGACGGCAGGCTGCCGTCAATAACCACTGTGCGGAAATATTTGATATAAGTATACACCGGGTTGCACAGAAACAGCTTTTGCACGGCGGGGCTGAACTGGTCTACCTGATAAAAAATTGCCGAAAGATATGTGAGCAGGGTGAGAAACACGTCGTACAGATACTGCACATCCCGAAAGAACACATAGAACGCGGAAAGTATCATGCCCACCCCAATGTTCATGGCAAGCAGGCAGACAATGGGAAACGCCAGCGCCAGCATGTGCGGGCCGAAGGTGATACCGTCGAACGCGCAGAAAATGAAATACACGCACAGCGTAAGCCCGAAATTGACAAGCGCAGAGACGTTTTTCGAGAACAGGAACATATACTTCGGCACATTGATTTTTGTAAAGATGCGCGCGTTGCTCATCAGGCTGTTCATGCCGCCTTTGGTTGCCTCTTTATAGTACGCCATCACCAGGTTGCCGCTGAACAGATAGGTGGTATAATGAGGCGTGTTGCGCCCGAAAAACTGAGTGAACACCAGCCGCATCACCAGCAGGGTGAGCAGGGGCGAAAGAACGCTCCATGCCATGCCCAGCGTGGTGCGCTTGTACTTTTCTTTGAAATCCCTTTTTACTAGTTCTGAAAATAAAAAGGATTTCTGCGCTAAAGCATTACATAAAAATTGAAATGATTTCATTAACTTTTAATCCATCTCGTAAAATTTCGTAATTTTTGACTAACGGTACGCAAAGGTTTTGTCAATTTCCAAGATTTTGAAGCCTTTAATTTTTTAATTTCATCTTCCAGCATACTTATTCTTTTTTGAGCATCCGGAAGGGCACAACGCGGCAAATTAACTTCTTCATCCATCAAGTAATAATTAATTGCTTTGACTACATCTGAAATTCCTTTTTTAGAAACCCATTTGAATATATTTGGATTTGAATAATGTCTTCCCCAGCACCTAAGGTATTCATAAACCATGTCTGAAGGTAGTATTTCAGGTAGTTGCTCCTCTGAGGTATATACAATAGAATTGTATTGTAAATACTCATACCAATATTTTGTAGGATAGTATAAAAAAAATCCATGTGCATGAGTTGTTGGCAATATATTTCTTGTACTCTCGACAAAATAGTAATCAAGTTTTTTCAGTTCATTGATAATAAACTGTTGAAGCACAATTGTCTCATCTTCTCGCAATAAGAT
>PPYF01208439.1_pt1 | contig 56823 bp, 50 predicted proteins | sample 1559871 | NCBI WGS metagenome assembly PPYF01 (sample SAMN08240021, study PRJNA423297) | Human gut metagenome, whole genome shotgun sequencing project.
GGATATGGAAGTGAAGCATCCAAAAGACTGGCAGCTGGTCTGTGTAGACGGCTATCCTCTGGGGTGGGGAAAGCTGGCGGGGAACAGTCTGAAAAATAAATATTATGCCGGCTGGCGCTGGCAATAGGAGAATCTATGAGTGAGACATTACGTTTGGATAAATATCTGGCTGATCTGGGGGTGGGAACCAGGTCTCAGGTTAAGCAGATGATCAGAAAGGGACTGGTTGACATTAACGGGAATACGGCAAAAAAACCGGAACAGAAAGTGAATGTTCAGGAGGATCATGTCACCGTGGAGGGAAAAGTATTGCAGTACACAAAATATCGATATGTTCTGCTGCATAAACCGTCCGGGTATGTCTCTGCTACGGAAGATGCCCGGGAGAAAACAGTACTCTCATTACTTTCTCCAGAGCTTCAGAAAGGACTTTTTCCGGTGGGGCGGCTGGATAAAGATACGGAGGGGCTTTTACTGCTCACCAATGACGGAGATTTGGCGCATCGGCTGCTGTCTCCGAAAAAACATGTAGACAAAACGTATTATGCCCGGGTGCAGGGAAAGGTGACGGAGGATGATAGGAAGGCTTTTGCAGAAGGAGTGGACATTGGGGATGAGAAGAAAACGCTTCCCGCAGATTTGGAAATCCTCGCTTCCGGGGAGGAATCAGAGATTCTTCTCACCATCCGGGAGGGACGTTTTCATCAGGTGAAGCGAATGTTTGAGAGCCGTGGGGAAAAAGTACTCTACCTGAAGCGGATGTCCATGGGGCCCTTGCATCTTCCGGAACAACTGTCGAAAGGACAGTTTCGGGAACTGACGGAGGAAGAGCTGACTGCTCTGGGGATTAACTCAAAATAAAAAACGATAGAACCTACAAGAGAAAAAGAAGATTTAGAGGATAAACTTATGTTACAGAATATCAAAGCAGTGTTATTTGATCTGGATGGAACTCTGGTGGATTCCATGTGGATGTGGAAGGATATTGATATTGAATATCTGGGAAAACGTGGGATTGCCCTTCCGGAAAGTCTGCAAAAGGATATTGAGGGGATGAGTCTGACGGAGACAGCCACGCATTTTAAAACGCGATTTCAGCTGCCGGAAACACTGGAGGAAATAAAAAAAGAATGGATGGATATGGCAAGAGATAAGTATTGCCATCAGGTGCCGTTAAAACCGGGCGCTCTGGAATTTTTGCAGGCTTTAAAGGCGCGGGGGATTGCTGCGGGAATCGCAAGTTCCAATGGGATCGAGCTGGTACATGCAGTTTTGAAAGCGCAGGGGGTGTCGGAGTATCTGGATTCTGTTCATACCTGCTGCGATGTGGAGCGGGGAAAGCCACATCCGGATATTTACCTTCTGGTGGCGAAAGAACTGGGAGCAGCTCCAGAGGAGTGTCTGGTGATGGAAGATATTCCTATGGGGCTTCTGGCTGGAAAACGGGCAGGAATGAAGGTCTGCGCGGTAGAAGATGCTTTCAGCCGGGATCAGGAGGCAGAAAAACGGAGATTGGCAGATTATTATATTCAGGATTACTACGATATTTTACAGGAAACGTATGAGGTACTGAAACCATGAGAGAACAGTTTTTACCTATTTCGTTGGAAGAATACAGACAGAGGGGGATTGACCGACCGGATTTTGTCTATGTGATCGGAGACGCTTATGTGGATCATTCTTCTTTTGGCCCGGCGATTATCAGCAGAGTGTTGGAAAGTCGGGGGTATTCCGTGGGGATCATTGCTCAGCCGGATTGGACCAGAGAGGAAAGTATTCAGGTATTTGGGGAGCCAAAGCTTGGATTTCTGGTTTCCGCAGGGAATATGGACTCTATGGTGAATCATTACACAGTATCGAAAAAACACAGACAGAAGGATTCCTTTTCCCCGGGAGGAAGGATGGGGCTTCGACCGGATCGGGCGGCGATCGTCTATGGAAATCTGATCAGAAAAAGCTATAAGAAGACGCCTGTTATTCTGGGGGGAATCGAGGCGAGCTTAAGAAGACTGGGACATTATGATTACTGGTCGGATCAGGTGAAGAGAAGCGTACTTTTGGATGCGGGAGCAGATCTTATTTCCTATGGCATGGGAGAACATTCCATTGTGGAAATAGCGGACGCTCTGCAGGCGGGAATTGATGTGAAGGATATCACTTTTATCCGGGGAACCGTTTATCGAACGAAAACGCTGGATCATATTCCTGATCCCATCCTGCTTCCGTCTTTTCAGAAAATCCGTGAGGATAAGATGGAATATGCCAGAAGTTTTGCTTTGCAGTATAAGAATACGGACCCGTATCAGGCGGGAACCCTGGCAGAGGATTACGGAACGCAGGGATATGTGGTGCAGAATCCGCCGGCGTACCCTCTGACAGAGCAGGAGATGGATGACGTTTATGGACTGCCTTACCAGAGGACGTATCATCCCATGTATGAAAAAGAGGGAGGAATCCCCGCAATCGAGGAAATAAAATTCAGTCTGGCAAGTAATCGGGGATGCTTCGGCAGTTGTAATTTCTGCGCGCTTACCTTTCATCAGGGAAGGATTGTTCAGGTGAGAAGTCATGAATCTTTGCTTACGGAAGCGAAAAAAATGACGGAAGATCCTGATTTTAAGGGATATATCCATGATGTGGGAGGACCTACGGCAGATTTTCGCCAGCCAGCCTGTAAAAAGCAGCTCACCAAAGGAGCGTGCAGCCACAGGCAGTGTCTATTTCCTAAGCCCTGTCCGAATCTGGAGGCGGATCACGGTGATTATCTGTCTCTGCTTAGAAAAATCCGCAAAGTGCCGGGAGTAAAAAAAGTATTTATCCGTTCAGGGATTCGGTTTGACTATGTATTGGCAGATAAAAAAACACCATTTCTTCAGGAATTGACGGATCATCATGTAAGTGGTCAGCTGCGGGTGGCGCCGGAGCACGTTTCTGAAAAGGTATTGCAGAAGATGGGGAAGCCTTCTCATCAGGTGTATGAGGAATTTTTGAAAAAATATCAATCGTGCTGTAAAAGAAGCGGGAAAGAGCAGTATGCGGTTCCGTATTTTATGTCTTCTCATCCGGGGTGTGGTCTGAAAGAAGCCGTGGAACTGGCAGAATATATCCGGGATATGGGATTTATGCCGGAACAGGTACAGGATTTTTATCCTACTCCTTCCACGATCTCTACCTGTATGTATTATACCGGGGTAGACCCGCTGACTATGGAAAAGGTTTATATTCCCCGCAATCCTCATGAAAAAGCGATGCAGAGGGCGCTGATCCAGTACCGGAATCCGGCGAACCGCAGTTTGGTGGAGGAAGCCTTAAAAAAAGCGGGACGGGAGGATCTTATCGGTTATGGACCGAAATGTCTTTTGCGCCCGGAGCGGGGAAATGGAAGCATCGGATGGAAAAAAGGAAGAGAGGAGACTCGAAAGGGTAATCCTGTAAGAGAGAAAAAAGGGAAAAAGAAAGCAATCCGAAACGTACATAAAAAGAAAAACGGAAAAAAGAGCAGATGAAAGGACATACTATGAAAGCAAAAAAAGGTGATTTCGGCTATATTCGCCGGGAAAAGAAAAAAAGAATACTGACTACGCTGATATTATTTGCCATTCCTCTGGCAGCGTTTGTGGGCGGCGTTCTGGTGACAGGGACGAATAAGAATATTATCACAGTAGTTGCGCTGGTGGGGTGCCTGCCCGCCTGCCGTTCTCTGGTAGGCGCCATCATGATGTGTATGCAAAAGCCCATGGATGAAGCGCTTTATAAAAAGATCAGCGATCATCAGGGAGAACTGGTTATGTCATACGAGATGTATCTGACAACTTATGAGAAGAGCACTTTTGTGGAGAGCTTTGCAGTCTGCGGCAACAAGGTTGTGGGATATTCTTCCAGAATCAAAGGGTCTTCGCAGTTTGTGGAACAGCATGTAAAAAAGATTCTGAAACAGAATGGCTATAAGGTGGATGTAAAGGTGATGACAGAACTGAAACCTTATCTGGAAAGACTGGATTATCTGAATGAACATAAAGAAGAACTGGAGCGGGATATTGTTTTTGAACCGGATTCCCGTTACCCGGATCTTAGCCGGGAGGAACTGATCAAGCATGTAATCTTGGCAATTTCATTATAAGCGGGTGAAAAATGAGAAAACTTGAAATAGGAAAAAATGATGCGGGTCAGCGAATGGATAAATATCTGAAAAAATATTTTCGGGAAGCTGGTTCCGGTTTTTTATATAAGATGTTGAGAAAGAAGAATATTGTTCTGAACGGGAAAAAGGCGGAAGGGAAGGAAATTCTTGCGAAGGGAGATATCATATCCCTGTATCTGGCAGAGGAAACCATAGAAAAATTTCGGGGAAAGGCAGATCTGGTACAGAAAGCTGGAAAAGTGTATCCGGTGATGCCGCTGGAGATTCTTTATGAAGATGAAAATCTTCTGTTTATTAATAAACCGGCAGGGGTTCTTTCTCAGAAGGCGTCCTCCCGGGATGTTTCCATGGTAGAGTATTTGATAGGATATCTTTTGGAACAGGGAAAAATCACAGAAAAAGAGCTGGAAACCTTTCATCCTTCCGTGTGTAACCGGTTGGATAGAAATACTAGCGGATTGATCCTGGCAGGAAAAAGTCTGGAAGGGCTGCAGAAATTGTCGCAGGTTTTGAAGGAGCGCTCCATGAAAAAGTATTATCTCTGTCTGGTGAAGGGAGAGGTGAAAAAGAAAACAGTGGGAAAAGCCTGGTTGTTAAAGGATCAAAAGAAGAATCAGGTACAGGTATATTCTCAGCCTGTTTCGGGAGCCGCTTTGATAGAGACGGCGTATGAACCGCTGTGGAGTGACGGAGCGCAGACGCTCTTAAAAGTAGATCTGATTACAGGGAAATCCCATCAGATCCGGTGTCATTTGGCGAGTCTTGGCTACCCGCTGGCGGGAGATGAAAAGTACGGCGATGAAAGATGGAACCGGGAGTGGAAGAAAAAGACGGGATTGTCCCGGCAATTTCTTCATGCCTGGGAAATTTGTTTTCCTCAGGAGGAAGGATGTCTGAAAGTGCTGTCACAAAAAACGGTACGAGCGCCTTTGCCTGAAGATCTGAAAAAGGTTCTGGAGAGTATCGAGGTAAAATTGGGAGCATAGAATACAGAAAGAAGGATAGAAATGGCAGAGAGGGAGAATAATCTGGAAAATATAGAAAAACAAAAAACAAAAAAAAGTTCAAAAAGAAAGAATAGCCTTGGGCGGGAACTGCTGGAGGATGTTGTCTTAGTCATTGTGGTTCTGGCGGTAGTATTTATTTTGAAAAATTATGTGCTGATCAATGCGGTGATCCCTTCCGGTTCCATGGAAAATACGATTATGACGGGAGACAGAGTTTTTGGAAATCGTCTTGCTTACCGGTTTGGAGAGCCTGAACGGGGCGATATTGTGATTTTTAAATATCCTGATAATGAGGAAGAATTGTATATTAAGCGAGTGATCGGTCTGCCGGGAGATAAAGTAGAGATTCGGGATGGCCTCGTCTATCTGAATGATTCTGCCAAACCCCTCGAGGAACCGTATCTGAAGGAAACGCCAGTGGGAGATTATGGTCCCTATCAGGTTCCGGAAGACGGTTACTTTATGTTGGGAGATAACAGAAACTGGTCGAAGGATTCCCGTTTTTGGGAAAATACATATGTGACCCGGGAGGAAGTGCTGGCGAAAGCAGTATTTCGTTATTATCCGTTCGATGAGATTGGAACGATAGAGTAGGAAAGGAGAGTTCTATGGCAACCTGGAATTCCAGAGGACTTCGGGGATCGACCCTGGAGGAATTAATCAACAGGAGCAATGAACAGTATCGGGAAAAAGGACTGGCGCTGATTCAGAAGATACCCACTCCCATCACACCGATCCGAATAGCCAAGGAAAGCCGGCAGATCACACTGGCATATTTTGAACAGAAAAGTACTGTGGATTATATCGGAGCAGTGCAGGGAATTCCCGTATGTTTTGACGCCAAAGAGTGTCAGGAGGATACATTTCCCCTGGCAAATGTCCATGAGCATCAGATTCGCTTTATGGAAGAGTTTGAAAAGCAGCAGGGAATTGCTTTTCTTATTATCTTCTTTTCTTCCAGAAATCTTTTTTATTACCTTCCTCTGCGAGCTTTGCTGGAATTTTGGGAAAGAGGAAAGCATGGGGGAAGAAAGAGTTTTCGTTATGAAGAACTGGATTCCAGTTATGCACTTCCTCCTCATTCGGGAATTCTGGTACCTTATTTGGAAGGAATCCGAAGAGATTTGGAAGAGAGGGATTGACAAGTACCGTGGATGTCAGTATAATTTCTTTATTAACTTTGTAATACAGTAGCATAATGAAGTGAGGGACGGTATGAAACAGCTATTGCATACTCCGGAGGGAGTGCGGGATGTATATGGAGCAGAGTGTGAGAAGAAATTATACTTACAGGAAAAATTGCAGAGGATTTTTTATTCCTATGGATATGAAAATATAGAAACTCCAGGATTTGAATATTTTGATGTATTTGGTCAGCAGGTGGGAACGATTCCTTCCAGAGAATTGTACAAATTTTTCGACAGGGAAGGAAATACTCTGGTACTGCGGCCAGACTTTACACCGTCCATTGCCCGGGCGGTGTCTATGTATTTTCACCAGGAAGAACTTCCGGTGCGTTTGTGCTATCGGGGTAATACGTATATCAATCACTCCAGTTATCGGGGAAGATTGAAGGAATCTACCCAGATGGGGGTAGAACTGATCGGGGATTCTTCCGTGGATGCGGATGGAGAAGTGATCGCTCTGGCAGTGGAGCTTTTAAAGGAAACGGGATTGACGGAATTTCAGATCAGTATCGGACAGGTGGATTTTTTTAAATCTCTGATTCAGGAAGCAGGGCTTTCGGAGGAGACTACAGACAATCTGAAGGAATTGATTTCCAATAAAAACTATTTTGGAGTGGAAGAGCTTTTGAGCAGTCAGAAACTTTCCAAACGGCAGGTAGATGTCTTTTCCATGCTTCCCCGGCTTTTTGGCTCTTTGGATGTTCTTAAAAAAGCCAGAGAACTGACGGACAATCCGGGAGCTATAAAGGCGATTGAACGGCTGGAGGAGATTTACCGGGTGGTGGAACAATACGGTTATGAAAAATATATTTCTTTCGATCTGGGAATGCTTAGCCAGTACACGTATTATACAGGAATTATTTTTCAGGGGTATACGTATGGTACCGGCGAACCGCTGGTAAAGGGAGGACGGTACAACCATCTTCTGGAGCATTTTGGAAGTCCGGCGCCGGCGATAGGTTTTGGGCTGGTGATGGAACAGGTGCTCAGCGCTTTGGAACGGCAGAAGATTGAAGTTCCGGTTATGAAAGGAAAGAGCCTGATCATTTATGGGGAATGCGCCCGTTCTTTAGCCATCAGTATAGCCCGGGAGCAGCGGATTCATCGAATGGAAGTGCAGTGTATGCGGATGGAAGAGGGAAAAACGCTGGAACAGTATATTGCCTACGGAAAACATCATCAGTTTACCGATCTTATTTTTCCTGAAACCGAAGAAAAAATTCATATTTTCAATCTATATACGGATGAGATGTGGAAAACAGACCGGAAAAGTTTCCGGCAGGGGAGGTAGAGGGATGCGATATCTGACAATAGCGTTGACAAAAGGGCGTCTGGCAAATAAAACGCTGGAACTTCTGGAATCCGTAGGGATCACCTGCGAGGAAATGAAAGATAAAAATACCAGAAAGTTAATTTTTGTGAATGAGGAATTAAAATTAAAGTTTTTTCTGGCTAAAGGACCGGATGTGCCGACTTATGTGGAGTACGGCGCAGCGGATATCGGTGTGGTGGGAAGAGATACCATACTGGAAGAGGGAAGGAATCTCTATGAAGTGCTGGATCTGGAAATTGGAAAATGCAGAATGTGTATCTGCGGCCCCGCATCTGCCAGAGAACTTCTGGAACACAATCATCTGATCCGGGTGGCTACAAAGTACCCCAATATTGCGAAAGACTATTTTTATAATAAAAAGCATCAGACGGTGGAGATTATCAAATTGAACGGTTCTATTGAGCTGGCGCCCATTGTAGGGCTGGCGGAGGTGATCTGTGATATTGTGGAGACCGGTTCCACCCTCAGGGAAAACGGATTGTCCGTCCTGGAGGAGGTATGTCCACTGTCGGCGAGAATGGTAGTCAATCAGGTGAGTATGAAGATGGAAAGTGAAAGAATTTCTGATTTGATCCAGAAATTGAAGAAAGTGATCCGGGAGGGCTGAAGTTATGAAAATCGTGACATTGACAAAAGATACAACGAAAAATATTTTGGAGAATATGCTGAAAAGAAGTCCCGGTCAGTATGGGGTTTATGAAAGCAGAGTACAGGAGATCATCGCTCAGGTAAAAGAAAAGAGGGATGCGGCAGTATTTTCTTATACGGAACAGTTTGACCATGCCCGGTTAGATGCGTCCAATATCAAGGTGACGGAAGAAGAGATTCAGGAAGCGTATGAAAAGATAGATCCCGCGCTTTTAGGAGTGATCCGAAAGGCTCTGGTTCATATAGAAAAGTATCACGTACTGCAGAAACAAAACAGTTGGTTTCAGAGCACAGAGCAGGGAACGATGCTGGGACAGAAAATCACGCCTTTGTCCCGGGTTGGTGTTTATGTTCCGGGTGGCAAGGCGGTCTACCCGTCTTCGGTGCTGATGAATATTCTTCCAGCCCGGGTGGCGGGAGTGGAAGAGATTATCATGACAACACCGTGTAATGCCATGGGAGAGGTAAACCCTTCTGTGCTGGTGGCTGCCAGAGAAGCCGGAGTAGATGAAATCTATAAGGTGGGAGGGGCGCAGGCAATCGCAGCGCTGGCTTTTGGAACGGAAAGCATTCCCCGCGTGGATAAGATCGTAGGTCCAGGAAATATTTATGTGGCTTTGGCGAAGAAAGCGGTTTACGGTCATGTGAGTATCGATTCAGTGGTAGGTCCCAGTGAGATTCTGGTATTGGCAGATGAGACGGCAAATCCCCGTTATGTGGCGGCGGATCTTTTATCTCAGGCAGAACATGATGAATTGGCATCCGCCATCCTGATTACCACCAGCAGAGCGCTGGCAGAAAAGGTAAACGAGGAAGTAGAAGGCTTCGTAAAACAACTGGAACGCCGGGAGATCATTCAGAAATCGCTGGATCAGTTCGGATATCTTCTGGTGGCTGATACCATGGAGGAAGCTATTGATACAGCCAATGAGATTGCTTCTGAACATCTGGAGATCGTCACATCGAATCCTTTTGAAGTGATGACAAAGATTAAAAACGCTGGGGCGATCTTTTTGGGAGAGTATAGCTGTGAGCCGCTGGGAGACTATTTCGCAGGACCGAATCATATTCTGCCCACCAATGGAACGGCAAAGTTCTTTTCTCCCCTGTCTGTAGATGATTTTGTGAAAAAATCCAGTATTATTTATTATTCCAGAGAAGCGCTGGAACCGGTACATCGGGATATCGAGCAGTTTGCCCGTTCAGAAAAGCTGACGGCTCATGCGAATTCCATTGCCGTCCGATTTGAAAAGGGGAAGGAGTGAGCAAGCATGGAGAGCAGAACGGAAGGAAGAAACCGGGAGGCAGAAGTAGAGAGAAATACGAAAGAGACGAAAATCGTCATGAAGCTGAATCTGGATGGCACAGGTCAGGCTTCTGTTCATACAGGAATCGGTTTTTTTGATCATATGCTGGAGGGTTTTGCCCGCCATGGTTTTTTTGATCTGGCAGTCACAGTGGAGGGAGATTTGCATGTGGATTGTCACCATACTGTGGAAGATACGGGAATTGTGCTGGGAACGGCAATCCGGGAAGCTCTGGGAGAAAAACAGGGAATTCGCCGTTACGGTCATATGATCCTTCCGATGGATGAAACTTTGGCGCTTTGCGCGGTGGATCTGTCGGGACGCCCTTACCTGAATTTTGATGTGGGATTTACCACCCCGCGGGTGGGAGATCTGGATACGGAGATGGTGAGGGAATTTTTCTATGCGGTAAGTTATGCGGCAGGTATGAATCTGCATATCAAGCTGCTGGATGGAACGAATAATCATCATATTGTGGAAGCAGTCTTTAAAAGCTTTGCCAAAGCGCTGGATGCGGCGGTACAGGAAGATGACAGAATACAGGGAGTTTTGTCCACCAAGGGCAGCCTGTAGGAAAGAAGGAAAGAGTATGGATGAAAAGAAAATGATTCCGTGTATTTATATGAGTATGGGAAGAGCAGTTACCGGTTTTGGGCAGAAAACAATTTTTGAAGACGGAGATCTCTTAAAGTTGGCGAGAGAATATGGGAATACAGGGGCAGACGAGCTGCTGATTTTTGATTTTTCTTCAAACGATGCAGAGCACGATGAGGCGATCGGATGGATCAAAAAGATCTGTCAGGAAGCAGAAATTCCGGTGATTGGGGCCGGAAATGTAAAACGTATGGAAGATGTGAAAAAATTGCTCTATGCGGGCTGTGAGAAGGCAGTCCTTAATTTTTCCAAAGAGAGTAATGTTAAAATTTTGGAGGAAGTATCTTCCAAATTTGGAAAAGATAAGATTCTGGTCAGCATTTTTATGCTGGAGGAATACGAAAACCATCGGGAAGAGATCGAAAAATATGCAGGGGGAATCCTCTGTCTGGAGGGACTTCAGGAGGAAGTGCGGAATCAAACGAAGCTTCCCGTATTTCTGCATACGAACACGCTGGAGCAGGAAGAGATTCTCCGATTGTTTAAGCAGGATCAGATAGACGGGATCAGCGGACGGATGATCAGTCAGTTACATCTGGACCGTATGGAACTGAAGAAAACATGCAAACAACAGGGAATCCCGGTCAATACTTTTGAAAGCAGTGTAGGGTGGGATCAGTTTAAAGTAAACAGTGACGGGCTGATTCCGGTGATCGTACAGGACTATAAGACGGATGAAGTTTTAATGCTGGCGTACATGAATGAAGAAGCTTTTCTGACTACGCTGGATACGGGGAAAATGACGTATTGGAGCAGAAGCCGGCAAGAGCTTTGGACAAAGGGAATGACCAGCGGACATCTGCAATATGTGAAGTCCCTTACGCTGGATTGTGATAAAGATACGCTGCTAGCAAAGGTTTCTCAGGTGGGAGCAGCCTGTCATACGGGAAATAAAACCTGCTTTTTTACGGAACTGGTGAAAAAGCCGTATCATGAGGGGAATCCTCTGAAAGTTTTTCAGGAGGTTTATGATGTGATTCTGGATCGAAAAGAACATCCCCGGGAGGGCTCTTATACGAACTATCTTTTTGACAAAGGAATCGATAAGATTCTCAAAAAAGTGGGAGAGGAATGTACGGAGATTGTGATCGCTGCCAAGAATCCTGACAAGGAAGAGATAAAATATGAGATCTCAGATTTTCTGTATCATGTGATGGTGCTGATGGCGGAAAAAGGAGTAACCTGGGAGGAGATCACGGGGGAACTGGCTCGCAGATAAAGAGAATACAGGAATATAAAAATTTTCTAAAAAGTTCTTGTGTATTTATAAAGCAATGATATAATGTCTTTATGCTGTCTTAATGCAGCATAAAGATTTTTTTATTTTGGAGGAAATATGAAGATTATAATTATCGGCTGCGGGAAGGTAGGATATGCCCTGGCGGAAGAATTGACAGAAGAAAAACATGAGGTGACGATCATAGATTCTTCCTCGGAGAGACTTCAGGAGGTAGAGGAAGAGCTGGATGCCTTACAGATCCTGGGAAATGGTTCCAGCCTGAGTGTTCTGATGGAAGCAGATATAAAAAATACGGATCTTTTGATTTCTGTGACCGGTTCAGATGAATTAAACCTTCTTTGCTGTCTGATCGCAAAAAAGGTGGGAAAATGCCAGACAGTTGCCCGGGTAAGAAATCCTGTATACAACAAGGAATTAAGTTTTATCAAGGAAAGTCTCGGCATTTCTATGATCATTAACCCGGAAATGGCGGCAGCGCTGGAGATTGCGCGGCTTCTCCGCTTTCCGTCTGCCATTAAGATCGATACCTTTGCAAAAGGCAAGATTGAACTCTTAAAATTCCGTCTGAAGCCGGAATTTCATCTGGATCAGATCTCGATTGCAGATCTTCCCCAGAAGGTAAAGTGTGATATTCTTGTGTCTGGTATTGAAAGAGGAGAGCAGGTACATATTCCGAACGGAGATTTTGTACTGCAGAATGGAGATCTGGTGTCTATTATCGCTTCTCCTCAGAATGCAGCCAAATTTTTCAAAAATATCGGATTGAAAACGGATCAGGTGAAAAACTGTATGATCGTGGGAGGCGGTACCATTGCTATTTACCTGGCACGCCTTTTGATGGAATCAAAAATCCGGGTAGAGATTATTGAAAAATCTCAGGAACGGTGCCAGAAACTTGCAGAATTATTGCCAGGAGCTATGATTGTTCAGGGAGACGGAACGAATAAGCGTCTCTTGATGGAAGAGAATCTGGAGAATGCGGAAGCTTTCGTTACGCTCACCAATATGGACGAAGAAAACGTTCTTTTAACACTCTTTGCAAAAGAAAATTCCAATGCAAAACTGGTTACCAAGGTAAATCGAATTTCTTTTGACCATATTCTGGATCAACTGGATCTGGGAAGTGTGATTTATCCGAAATATATTACTACCGATTACATTTTGCGGTATACCCGCGCTGCCCAAAATTCTATCGGAAGCAATGTGGAGACGTTGTACCATATTCTGGATAATAAGGCAGAAGCGCTGGAATTTATCGTGAAGGAAAATTCTTCCATCGCCGGAATAGCGCTGAAAGATCTGAAATTAAAGAGCAACCTTCTGATCGGCTGTATTCACAGAAAAGGGAAAGTAATTATCCCCCGGGGAAATGACTGTATGCAGGCGGGAGATACTGTGATCGTCGTTACCACGCAAAGAGGTCTTGATGATCTTCAGGATATTCTTGTGCGTTAGGAGGTACGGGAAAAATGAATTACAGGATTATCGCTTATATTATCGGCTGGGTATTAAATGTGGAAGCGGCATTTATGCTGCCCCCCGTTTTGGTGGGAGCAATCTATGGGGAAAAATCCCTTACCTCTTTTTTGATTACCATTGCCCTGTGTCTTCTGATAGGAGTTCCGCTGGTGCTCCATCGCCCGAAAAAGCAGCATTTTTATGTGCGTGAGGGATTTGTGACGGTGGCGCTTAGCTGGGTTATTATGAGTATCATGGGATCGCTGCCGTTTCTCTTCAGCGGAAGTATTTCCCATCCGGTGGATGCGCTGTTTGAAACCGTATCAGGATTCACCACAACGGGAGCCAGTGTGCTCAGTGAGGTGGAATCTTTGCCAAAATGTATCCTGTTTTGGCGAAGTTTTACCCACTGGATTGGCGGTATGGGAGTTTTGGTCTTTTTGCTTTCTTTGCTGAAACTGGCGGGCGGTTCTCATATGAATCTGATGAAGGCGGAGAGCCCGGGACCTTCTGTCACTCGTCTTACCCCTACGGTGCGTTCCACGGCAAAGACTTTGTACGGCATTTACATTTTTATGACTATCGTGGAGATTATTTTTCTGTTGGCGGGCGGGATGCCTTTGTTTGATGCGCTTACCACTACATTTGGTACAGCGGGAACGGGGGGATTTGGTATTAAAAATGACAGTATCGCCAGCTATTCCACTTATATTCAGGTGGTTGTGACTGTTTTCATGATTCTTTTCGGAATAAACTTTAATATTTATTTTCTTATTCTGGCAAAAAAATGGAAACAGGCGCTGAAAAGTGAGGAGCTGAAATGGTATCTGATCACCATAGGCGCAGCTATGTTTTTGATTGCCTGGGATATTCGGATGCTTTATGGAAGTTTTGGGGAGGCGCTGCAGCAGTCTGCCTTTCAGGTAGCATCCATTATCACCACTACCGGTTTTGCCACGACAGATTTTAATGTGTGGCCGGAGGTGTCCCGAACGGTTCTTATCATGCTGATGTTTGTGGGAGCCTGCGCGGGCAGTACCGGAGGCGGTATCAAGGTATCCCGGTTTGTGATTTTGCTGAAGTCTATGGGAAAGGAGATCAAACAGTATCTCCATCCCCGCCAGGTAAGAAAAATCCAGTTGGATGGAAAACCCGTAGAACACGAGGTTGTTCGAAACGTGAATGTATTTATGGTCGTGTATACCATGATTTTTGGATTTTCCATGTTGATTCTGGCATTTGACGGAAATGATCTTATTTCCAATTTTACAGCCGTGGCTGCCACTTTTAATAATATCGGACCGGGATTGGAACTGGTGGGACCGTCCGCAAACTTTGATCTGTTTTCCCATCCGGCAAAATTGGTGCTGATTTTTGATATGCTTGCAGGAAGGCTGGAGATCTTCCCGCTGTTGTTATTATTTGTGAAAGATACCTGGAAAAAATTCTAAGAAATTGACGCTGATTCCTTTTGGAGCAGAAATACACTGAAAAAGTAAATGCCTGAAAGATTGTTCTGCATCTAATGCTTTTACAATCTTTCAGGCATTTTTTATCATAACGATGGAGATGTTACTCGTCCCAGCCTTCCATAAATCGGATATTTACCAGAATATTTCTTACAATATCGTCTTTTTCCAGTTTTAAATCAGAAGCATCGGACACTGGTGGGAGTTCACAGTCGTCTTCTTCCAACTCTACGCTGATCCAGTTTGATGCGGCTTCGTTGGCCTGATCCATCGCTTCATCCAGTGTATCACCTGTCACCTGACAGGAATCCAGATCGGGGAAAAAGCCGGTGTAAGTTCCTTCCGCTGTTTTGCGGAAGACTGCGGGGTATATAAATTTCATGAAGATCACTCCTATCTCAAAAATTGTAATCGTTTGTTTGGGGTCTGTGAGAACTTATCAGTCCAGTTCGATTTCTTCCAGTTCTTTTGGAGGAAGCTGTTCGCTGGAAGAAGCCACAAACTTTTTCAATTCGGCAGCTGCCGTTTTGTATGGGGCGATCGTTCCGGCTCCCGCCATGCAGCCGCCAGGGCATCCCATACCTTCAATCATGCAATTTTTCAGCTTTCCAGCTTTGGCAAGCGTTAAGATCTTTTTACATTCCGCCAGTCCTTCCGCATGTTCGATATGAACAGGAATATCTGGATAATATTCTTTCAAGCAGGCTTCCACAGCGCTGGCTACACCGCCTGCCACTGCATATCCTCTGCCTGCTCCCGTAGCGTCATGGAAAGAAGAATCCCCCTCAAAGCTTTCGATATCAATATTTTTTGCCTCGAACATTCCCACAAGTTCTTCAAAGGTAATTACAAAATCCACATCACTTCGCACATCTGTCCGGGATGCTTCCAGTTTTTTGGAAGCGCAGGGACCGATAAAGACCAATTTGGCGTGAGGATGTTCCTGCTTGATTTTTCGTGCAGTAGCTACCATGGGAGTAAGCTCCTGAGAAATGCTGTCGATCAGGTCAGGGAACTGGTTTCTTGCCAGAGCAGCCCAGGAGGGACAGCAGGAGGTGAGCAGGAAAGGCAGTTCTCCGGTATGAATTTTTTCAGCATAGTGATGCGCCTCGGAAATTGCGCCGATATCTGCGCCCAGAGCGACTTCATAGACCTCAGAAAAGCCCAGAGCAAGCAGAGCTGCCTTGAATTTTTTCGGAGTAACGCTGGGACCAAACTGTCCCACAAAGGCAGGAGCAACTTCTGCGATAATTTCTGTTCCTTCTTTCAATGCGTGCGCCAGCTGGAAAATCTGAGATTTATCAGAAATAGCGCCGAAAGGACAGTTTACCATGCACATACCGCAGGAAACACATTTCTGATTGTTGATCACAGCACGTCCCTGACTGTCACTTTCAATGGCGTTGACGCCGCAGGCTTTCGCGCAGGGGCGTTCCTTGTGGGAAATAGCGTCGTAGGGACAGACAGCTTTACACTTTCCGCAGCGGATACATTTTTCCTGATCGATCACAGAGCGTCCGTCGATGATGGAAATGGCGCCCTTGGGGCAAACCTGCGCGCAGGGGTGAGCAACGCAGCCCCGGCACATATTACTGACTTCGTATTTATTCGGTTCACAGGCATCGCAGGCAGAGGGGATCACCTGCATCAGAGGGGGCTCATAATATTTTTCATCGATATTGCTGGCTTCAATTCCAGAGGTAATATGAACTGCCTTATTTTCCGGGCGAAGGGACATTCCCATAGCCAGACGCACTCGTTCGCTGGCGACTGCTCGTTCCCGGTAAATACTTTCACGGTAAGTTGCTTTTTCCTGAACGATGGAGTAAGGAATTGCTTCGATATCGGCAATCAACGTCTCATCGGTGGAATTAAATCCCACTTTCGCAATTTCCGTAAAAACTTTTTTTCTGATTTTTTTGACAGGGGTATCTAATCCTCTCATGTTAATCTCCTTTGCATTTATAGAAATATGAAATATTTAAAACTTTAAGTCTGGCATCATTTTATCGAATTGGAGGAAAAAATACAAGAAAAAGAAGAGATGTTTCTTGAAAAAATCTGTTTTTCTGTTACAATATGAATAGTTGAAAGCTGTATTCCCATAAAGGGAATACGTTCTATGTAAGATATACAGGAGGAAATTATGAGTAAAAAACCAACCGTTTTAATGATACTGGATGGATATGGATTGAATGACAAATGTGAGGCAAATGCCGTTTGTGAAGGGAAAACGCCTATCATGGATCAGTTAAAATCCCAGTATCCATTTGTAAAAGGAAATGCCAGCGGAATGGCAGTAGGACTTCCGGAAGGTCAGATGGGTAACTCTGAGGTGGGTCATCTGAATATGGGCGCAGGTCGTATTGTGTATCAGGAGCTGACAAGAATCACAAAAGAAATTCAGGATGGAGACTTCTTTGAGAATGAAGCGCTTCTGACAGCAGTCAGAAATGCCAAGGAAAATAATTCTGCCCTGCATTTTATGGGACTGCTTTCTGATGGAGGCGTACACAGCCATAATACCCATCTTTACGGATTGCTGGAACTGGCTAAAAAAGAAGGACTGGAAAACGTATATGTTCACTGTTTCCTGGATGGAAGAGATACCCCTCCGGCATCCGGAAAAAGTTTCGTGGAAGCTCTGGAAGAGAAGATGAAAGAGATCGGTGTGGGACAGATCGGCGTGATTTCTGGTCGGTACTATGCAATGGACAGAGATAATCGCTGGGATCGTGTAGAATTGGCTTATAACGCTCTGACAAAAGGCGAGGGTGTAAAAGGCACAGATGCAGTGGCAGCAGTACAGGCATCTTACGATGATGATAAAACGGATGAATTTGTAATGCCTACCGTTATAGAAAAAGACGGAAAACCGGTAGCTACGATTCAGGATAAAGATTCTGTAGTATTTTTCAACTTCCGTCCGGACAGAGCAAGAGAGATCACTCGCGCTTTCTGCGATGATGATTTCAAAGGCTTTGAGAGAGGAAAAAGACTGGATCTTACCTATGTATGCTTTACAGATTACGATGATACGATTCAGAACAAACTGGTTGCTTTCCATAAACAGGAGATCAAAAACACTTTTGGCGAATATCTGGCAGCGCATCATATGACCCAGGCGCGTATTGCCGAGACAGAAAAATATGCTCATGTAACCTTCTTCTTCAACGGCGGCATCGAGGAGCCAAACGAAGGAGAGGACAGAATCCTTGTAAAATCTCCGAAGGTTGCTACGTATGATCTGAAACCGGAAATGAGCGCTTTTGAAGTATGTGATAAACTGGTAGATGCGATCAAATCCGAAAAATATGACGTGATCATCATCAACTTTGCAAATCCGGATATGGTAGGACATACCGGTGTGGAAGATGCGGCTATTAAGGCCGTGGAAGCTGTCGATGCATGCGTAGGGCGCGCTGTAGAGGCAATCAAAGAAGTGGACGGACAGATGTTTATCTGCGCAGACCACGGAAACGCAGAACAGTTGGTAGACTATGAGACAGGAGAACCATTCACCGCTCATACCACCAATCCTGTTCCATTTATTCTGGTAAATGCAGACCCGGCTTATACGCTGAGAGAAGGCGGCTGTCTGGCAGATATCATTCCGACGCTGATCGAATTGATGGGAATGGAACAGCCGGAAGAAATGACAGGAAAATCTTTGTTGGTAAGAAAATAAGAAGATACTGATTATGAAAGAAACCTCTGGGAAATACAAAAAATGATGTATTCCCAGAGGTTTCTTAATGAAAGTGGGCTGTAGGATGACAGAATTTGCCAAAGGAGGAGAGTGGAATTTTGATGATTACATAAATACTTATCCAAAGAAAAATCCCTATGGCAATCAGAATCCCTTTGTTGATCATCCATAATGGTGCTTTTATATCAGCATATCTGGCGAAGATGTACAGATATTGAAGTGGTTTGATACGTAATAGACTCATTGTCATAATAGAAAATAACCAAAACACACTGACTACCATAGTGGATATATGAGGAATATCTGTAAAAATTGAAACAAAAGTGCACAAGCTGGCAAGAAAAAATGCGGTAGGAAAAAACGCTGATATCATATTAGAAAAGGATGTGGTAGTTTTTAATAGAAGAACACCGATCATTCCAATAACAGCAAAAATACTGACCATCCCGAATAGCAAAATGAATCTGCGAAAAATCCAGTGGAAGAGGGATTTTCCCTGTGCTACAATTACTTCAAACATAGAATCCGTACGAATTTTGCACCATTCCCCAATTACAACGGATAAGTAAAAGGGAAATATCAGTTCAAAGCCTAAGTATTCCCAAGTAACATTTTCTCCACCTGTAGCACAGATTACTAAAAAGGAACCTGTTAGCAGAGCAGAAATTAAAATTGCATTTATCCCTATAATTTGTAATTCATATTTCATTATTCAATTATCCCTCCAAAATTTACGTTTTACAAAAATGAGTAGAATACTTAATCCGCCGATTCCCAGCATGAACAAGAGATTCAGAAATGCACTTTCTATATAAATCGTGGGCCAACGGGGATGTTGCCATATCATTTTAGAAAGATCCCCCTGAGTAAAAATATAGAATGGTGCTGGTGTGGCTCCTGTCTCCACGGAAAGTACATTTGTTAAAAATAATACGGAAAAAAGCAAGTAAAACAATCGTAGGTTTATGAGTTCCGGGAGAATAACACTGCTTGTAGTTACAAAAAAAGTGGCAGGAATTATGATATAAATACTTACTTCCCAGCAGGAGCTGATATAGTCTTTGACAGATGTTTCCACATGATTAAAAACGGCAAATCCAATCAATGCAGCTATTAATAGCAGATACATGAAGGAAAGAGCATAGAGGAAATTCCCCAGTAGTTTTCCGACAATGTAACTTTGTTTTCTGATAGGAGTTACCATAAATAAATCTCTTCTTCCCATTTTGCGGTCACTAACAAGGCGATCTGCCATAAGAAACATTAAAGCAAACAAAAGAATTAATCCGTCAAAGGCAAAGACACGTCGGACATAATAGTGAACATCGTATAGAAATTCAATTCTTTTCATATTATTTGTGGTTGGTAAACAGTCCATCATGGTTGCGATTACCACAAAGAGTAAGACAAGCCATCCAGATACTCGCTTGATCTGCATTTTATATTCATATTTTGAAATAGAAAACACTTTATTCATACTCTTTTCCTCCCATACAATAAACATAGGCGTCTTCCAACGTTTCTGTAGTAGAAGGGCCAGAAAACGAATTGTTTTCGTCCATGATCCGTGCCTGAATGGTATTGTGCTCATAAGTAATGGATGATACAGAAGTTTTCTTTTGCAATTCCAGTAATTCCTGTTCGTTTGTCAATTCAATAATTTTTACTTTTCCAGCAACTTTAGAAAGTAAATGAATGGTATTGCCGCAGAAAAATAATTTTCCTTTCCGCAATACTGCAAGTTGTTCGCAAAGCTGGTAAATGTCTTCAACGATATGAGTAGAAAGCAGCACACATTTTCCGTCTTTGGCGAAACGGGAAAGAACTCCGCGGAATCGTACCCGTTCTTCAGGATCAAGACCTGCCGTTGGTTCGTCTACAATTAAAATTTCTGGATTTCCAACAAGGGCTTGTGCAATCCCTACGCGTCGCTTCATACCGCCAGAGAGTTGTCCTATAAGCCTTTTTGAATATTGTTCCATATCCACTTGTTCCAAAATAGATTTGATTTGTTTCTGATCTTTGACACCTTTTAGTGAAGCCATATAGCTGACAAAATCGAAAACAGAGAAAGAGGGATACATGTTCAACTCTTGTGGAAGATACCCAATCAGTCGGCGTACTTCCTTACCATTTTTTTGAGTATCAAAACCACATACAGAGATGGTTCCCGATGTGGGCTGCATAATAGTGGCCAATAACTTCATTAAGGTTGTCTTTCCGGCTCCGTTATGTCCTAACAATCCAAAAACTCCGCTTTCAATAGAAAATGATACTGTATCGAGAGCTTTTATACGGTTTTTATATTCTTTTGTTACAGAATGAAATTCAATATTATTCATATCAGATCAACCTCCATTAAACTACTTTTGTAGATTTATAAAATATAAGGATAAGGGTTACTCATTGTAACCCTCACGATATTCTGTTTCCGTTTGATAAGCCGGATATGGATAGAAATATTCCCGGCTGAGTTGTAAAGACCATATTACGATCAATACAAAACAGATAACCAAAACAACGGTTGCAATTTATGTATTAAATTTTGATCTCGGCGTGGCAATTTTTTGAATGCGCCTCTTGGCTAAGATAAAATTAAGTGCACCAATACCCATATTAGAGGGAGGTGTTTTGTGTGTTGAAAGTTCCAGCAGTCGAATGATAGAAGAGGCATATTCGACTTTGGGAATTTTTCCCTGTAATAGCTTTAAGGTGGCAGAGTCACAATCTATCTCGCAATGCAGGGAAAAATCAGCTTTTGCAATCCATACAAAAGGATTTAACCAATTCGCAACACATACATAACGATAGATATTTTCATAAAGCAAATGTTTTCGCTTAATATGTGTTAGTTCATGAGCAAAAACAGCAGATAATTCGGAATCTGTCAATTTCTCAATTACCGTTTGGTTTATAATAATGGATGGCTGGATTACACCTGTAACACAGATGGGGGAATCCAAAGTTCCATAATATAGCATTGGGATTTTTTTTAATCCGATGATATTTGCACAGTGAGAACAAATTTTGATCAATCGTGCATTTCTGCAGAGCCGGTAGTGTTTTAGTGCCTGTTTAGCTAAAATAAAGCGGATTGTATGATAAAACAATAAAATACCACATCCAGATATCCATATTTTGCAGGCGATATAGAAGCCTTGCAGCCAATTTTGTTTTTCAGGTGAGACAAGCAAAACATCGTAAGACAAAATAGGAATACAAAAGAATGCCATACCACATAAAAGGAACCACAGAGGTAATGTATAATGTAGAACATGAGTGATAAATAGTGATAAAATACAAAAGATACTGCCGATAACAGATACAAAAATCACAATATAAAAGATGTTAAGGAGTGTTTGCATCTATTTCTTCCTGCTGTTTGATTAATTTTTTTAATTCATTTAATTCATCACTCGATAAATGTCCGCTTTTTACAAATCCCATTACCATTTTAGATAGAGATCCTTCATATACCCGATTCAAAAAGCTTTGACCTTCAATTATTTGACAGTCACATTCTGATATTGTGGGGTAATATAGATATCCTTTCCCTTGACGTTTTGTGGACAAAGCTCCCTTTTTAACCAAACGAGCAAGATATGTTTGAATAGTCGTTTTGCTCCAGCCAGTTTCCTTTAGTCTGTCCAGTATTTCAGGCAATGTTTTGGGAGGATCACTCCAGATAATTTTCATTACCTGCCACTCTGACTCAGAAATAGATAGTTGTTGCATGATTTCCACCTCTTTCATTGACATTTGTAGTTTTAAGTATTATAACAATAAAACTACAAAATGTCAATGAATTGAAAGTGAGTTATTGCAACTATAAGTATTCTTTTGAATTTTGAAATGTTCGGGGAGATACGCCAAATTGCCGTTTAAAGCAGTTGGAAAAATAACAGATATCCGAAAAGCCGCATGCCAACGCTATGTCTCGAATATTTTCCCGTCCTGTGCGAAGGAGATGCTGGGCTTTTTCCAGTCTGAGATAACGGATGTATTTGGTAGGATTCGTTCCGGTGGCTTCTCTAAAGCGTCTGCAAAAATAGGCTTCATCATAACCAAATTTTTCGCTGAGATTTTTAGAGGATATATCTTCTGTATAGTGGTTGTTGATATAAATCAGCACAGCTCCAAAACGTTCATCGGGTTTTCGAATTTGAGAGATATCCGCAGCACAGTGCTGGTAAAACAGTCCCAGCAGTTCATAGATTTTCCCCATGGCTTTCAGAGGATGACAGGCGCTCTCATCCTCTGGCAGACAGATAAGCTCTTCTAGGATTTTTTTTATTTCCGGATGCTTTGTTATGGGATGAAACCAATTTTTTTGCTGGATCAGAGGCAGGAGATAGGTATCGGAGGCAATGGTAGCATTGCAAAATTTTTCGGGATCAAAGGCGATCACATGGTATTCTGCCCCGGTCGGACCAGTGGAAGCGCAATGGATGGTATCAGGCAAAATGATAACAGTTTCTCCCGATCCTGCTGTATAGTGGACATCGTTCAGGTAAACTTCCAGATTTCCGGAAATTATGTACAAAAGTTCTATGCGATTATGCCAGTGGGCGGTAATCGGAATTTCGTTGGCGCCATAGCGCAAATGCAGAAAATGAATTCCGTTTTTTCTGTAAATAATGGGGGTGAGTTCCTGAAAAGCGTCCATTTGTCTCTCCTCTTTCCTGTAGACTTCAAAGTAGTTTCATCCTATCATAGCTATTTAAAAAAGTCAAAAATTTACAACAAAAAGTCAAAAATCTTCTTCAAATATCTGGAATTTCAAGGTAGAATAAACAAAAAGAGATAAAGAAGGAAACTAGGGAGGTTTTGTAATGAAAATAGGTACTTGTGTGGGATTAGACAGTGTAGAACATCTGGAACAGAAGTTAAAGACCCTTCAGGAGCATGGCATCGAGGTGTGTCAGTTGATTTCCTGGGAGCCATCCGTGTGGAAAGCTGACAATGCGCCAAAGGTAAAAGAACTGTTGGAAAAATATCAGATTACCGCTACTGCTTTTTGGTGTGGATGGGAAGGCCCGCTGGTGTGGGATTTTTATGATGGTCAGATTACTCTGGGACTTGTGCCGCCGGAATATCGTCAGATGCGGATTCAGAACTTGTGCGATGGCGCAGACTTCGCCTGCAAACTGGGAATTACGGATGTGGTAACCCATATGGGATTTATCCCGGAAAATCCCAATGACCCTAATTTTAACAGTTTTTGTGTGGCAGTGCGGACAGTGGCAGAGCATTTGCAGAAGCAAGGGCAGTATCTTTTGTTTGAAACTGGTCAGGAGACCCCGGTAACGATGCTGCGCTGTTTTGAAAAAGTGGGGACAGATAATCTGGGAATCAATCTGGACACAGCAAATCTGATTTTATATGGTAAAGCGAATCCGGTGGATGCTCTGGATGTGTTTGGAAAATATGTCCGGAATCTTCATGCGAAAGATGGGCGTTATCCTGTCAATGGACACGATCTTGGGATGGAAACACCGATCGGACAGGGAAAAGTGGATTTTCGCGGAGTATTTAAGGGACTTCGGGAATTGGGCTATCAGGGAGATGTTATCATTGAACGGGAATTAGCAGAGAATAGTCAGGAGCAGATGAAGGGGATTTTGGATGCCCGGGATTATCTGCAGAATATTATAAATGAAGTTTATGGAGAGGATGTAAAATGTTAAAAGTTGGATTGATCGGTGTGGGCGGTATCAGCGGAGCTCATATACCAGTGTGGGAAAGTATGGAAGAGGTGGAACTGACAGCGTTATGTGACATTCGTCAGGAGAGAATGGAGCCATATCCAAAGCAACATCATTATTCAGATTTGGATGAAATGCTGAAAAATGAGGAACTGGATATTCTGGATATTTGTCTGCCGACTTATCTGCATGCAGATTATGCGGTGCGGGGGATGGAAAAAGGGATTCATGTCCTTTGTGAAAAGCCGGTTTCCCTGAAACCGGAGGATGTGGAGCGTGTATATTCCACTGCCCATCGGATGCATGTAAACTTTATGGTGGCTCATGTGCTGCGTTTCTGGCCAGAATATATGCTTTTGAAAGAATTATATGATACGCAGAAATATGGAAAGCTTCTTTCCGGTTATATGAGCCGGGTAAGTCAGACACCTCCCTGGACTTGGGATAACTGGATGAAGGATGAGAGCAGAAGTGGTCTTGTACCTTTTGATCTTCATATTCATGATCTTGATTTTATGGTATATGCTTTTGGAAAACCGGAAAAAGTACACAGTAACCGGATCAAACGTCCGGAGCAGGACTGCATCAATGCAGTTTATGAATATCCAGAATTTTATATTGAAACAGAATCGGCATGGTATGCAGGGGCGTACCCTTTTGCTGCAAGATATCGTTTCCAGTTTGAAAGAGCGGTGGTATCTTTTGAAAATGATAAGTGTATGATTTATGAGGATAACGGTCAGATCACTGATTTGACAGAAGGAGCCACAGGAGATACTGGAGCCATCAATTTGCCGAAGAGTGACGCTTACGGGAATGAGATCCGGTATTTTACAGATTGCGTATTGGAAAAGAAATTCCCGGAGAAAGTGAAAGCGGAAGAATTGGGTACGGTGCTGGAGATTTTGCATAATTTATAGAATAAGAGACGAGAGCTGCTGCATTAGATATTTTTTATGTAGCAGCTTTTTATAGTGTCTCTTTTTGGGATAAAATCATTTCATGTAATATTTTTTAATATCAAAAGAGAGAATTCTATGATATAATGATAAAAATAATCTGAGAAAATATGCATATTGAGATATTGGATGTGACAGTCAAAAACTGTAAGAATCTGAAGCAATAAAAGAATAAGGTATGATTGGAGAATAGTATGGGAAAAATTGAAGGAATTAAAATTCAGAATTATGGGGTTTTAAAAGATGTTGTATTAGGAAAAACGAGAACCAACCAATCAGAACGAGCTTTAGGTAATTTAGTTGCAATTATTGGACCTAGTGGGAATGGGAAAAGTACTTTAGCGGACGCATTTGGTTTTATTGCAGATTGTCTTGAAATGGGTGTAGAAGCTGCTTGCGATGCAAATAATCGAGGGGGATTTGAAAAGTTGATATCACAAGGAGCGACGGAGCCTATTTCATTTGAGTTATATTATAGAGAATCAAGCAATACCAGACCAATTACTTATGAGCTGGAAATTGATTTGGATAGGCTGGGACGTCCTTATGTGAAAAGAGAGAGACTTCGCCAGCGAGTAAAGAGTCATGGATGGCCAAGAAGTTTTATGTATTTACAAGAAGGAAATGGATATGCGTTTGAGGGCAATGATGATGGTGGTCAGGATGATGATGGAAATATTATAGGAAAGAAAGTGGAGGTGCAGCTTTCTGATATTCGTCGTCCTGGGATTGTTACATTGGGAGCCATGAAACAGTATAGTCGCATTGAAAAATTTCTTAATTTTCTAAGAAGCTGGTATTTATGTTATTTTTCACCAGATGCGGCAAGGAGAATTCAGACAGCAGCGCCTCAGGCATATCTTGATCGGATTGGCAGTAATATAAATAATGTGGCACAGTATATGTATCGTGAAAATAAAAAGGAATTTGAAAAGGTACTACAGGAGATTCAGTCGAAACTTCCAGGAATAAAAAAAATTGAACCTCAAAAATTTGAGAATGGACAAATGATGCTACGGTTTTATGAGAAGGGATTTAAAGAGCCATTTTACTCTCAGCGTATGTCAGATGGAACTTTAAAATTGTTCGCGTATTATTTATTATTACATGAGAAAAATCCGCGGCAACTAGTATTTATTGAGGAACCTGAAAATGGGCTGTATCATCATTATTTAGGGGAACTTGCAGAAGAAATGAAAAAAGGAGCCGGAAACGGTTTTTCTAAGCAATTATTTATAACAACACATAGTCCATTTTTTGTTAACTCACTGGGACCAGAGGATGTATGGGTGTTGACGAAAGGAGAAGATGGCTATTCAAATATTAAAAGAGCGTCAGAGTTTAAGTTTGTAAAAGAATTAGCAGAAGAAGGCGTTGCTGTAGGAGATATGTGGTATAGCAAATATTTTGAAAACACGGAGGAATAGATGTATTTTCAATTTTTGATAGAAGATAAATCAACAGAAATATTGGTGAATCATGTGATGGATAAAATGCAAAAGCAGTACTGGGAAAAAGACATTATTTGGAATATAAAGTCTTTTGGCGGTATTGGGCATTTGCAGAGAAAAGGAACTGTATTAGAACAAAAGACGGGAAAGCTATTAAATGATTTACCGAGTTATATGCGTGGGTTTTCTAAAGTATTACAAACAATGGAAGATGCAGCATTAATTGTTGTTTTGGATAACGATAAACGAGATGTAGAACAATTTAGAAAAGAATTGGAAAATGTAGCATTTTCCAACATGATTTTGTGCGACTACGTTTTTTGTATAGCGATTAAGGAGATGGAAGCATGGTTATTAGGAGATGCTGAAGCAATAAAAAAAGCTTATCCAAACGCAAGAATGCAATGTATTAAAAAATATGAGCAGGATGCAATTTGTGAAACGTGGGAAGTACTTGCAGATATGGTTTATCCGAAAGGAGTGTCAAAACTCAAGAAAAAATCAGGTGATGGATATGCAGAGATTGGAAAAGCAAAATGTGAATGGGCCGATCAAATAGGTAGGTATTTAGATTTACATAATAATCAATCTCCAAGTTATCAATATTTTATCAATGCGTTAGAAAAGAGAGTTTGTGCATAATAAAATAGAAAAATCCGGCAATACTGTTATAGTAAGAAAACAGTAAAAACGGAGGTTTATCATGTATCGATATTTGCCGATTCGACGGATTTACGCAAGAGAAGTCCTGGATTCCAGAGCGAATCCTACAGTAGAAGTGGAAGTTACCGTGGGAGAAGGAATCATGGGGATTGATGGATATACAGGAAGAGCGATCGTTCCATCGGGGGCGTCTACAGGAAAATACGAGGCAGTGGAACTGCGGGATGGAGAAGAACGGTTTGGCGGTTTGGGAGTGAAACAGGCGGTGAAAAATATCAATACCAGATTGTCTGACCGGATTGTGGGAGAAAATGCATTAAATCAGGCATATATTGACCGGATTTTGCAGGAAGAGGACGGGACAGATAATAAGAGCAGTCTGGGAGCAAATGCAACGCTGGGCGTTTCTCTGGCAGTAGCCCGGGCAGCAGCGAAGGCTCTGCGTCTGCCTTTGTATCAGTATCTGGGCGGTGTACACGCAAAACAGATGCCGGTTCCTATGATGAACATTTTAAATGGAGGAAAACATGCGGATAATACGGTGGATCTGCAGGAATTTATGATCATGCCGGTGGGAGCCTGCTGTTTTCGGGAAAGTCTGCGGATGGGCGCTGAAATTTATCAGCGGCTGAAGATTATTCTGAAACATAGAAATCTGTCCACTGCGGTGGGAGATGAAGGAGGATTTGCCCCAGATCTTGGGAGCTCTCAGGAGGTGTTGGAGATCATGATGGAAGCGGTTGAAAAAGCCGGTTATCGACCGGGAGAGGATGTGGTATTTGCCATTGATGCGGCGGCCAGCGAATTATATGTGGAGGATAAAGAAGCCTATTATTTCCCGGGAGAAAGTAAGATGTCAGGAAAGGAGATCTACAGAACTTCCGACGAGATGATCGAATATTACCAAGACCTGATAGAAAAATTTCCGATCCAATCAATTGAGGATGGACTGGAAGAGGAGGACTGGGACGGCTGGAAAAAAATGACACAAAAGCTGGGTGAAAGAATGCAGTTGGTGGGTGACGATCTTTTTGTGACAAATCCCAAACGGCTGGCTTGTGGTCTGAAACTGGGAGCGGCAAATAGCATTCTTGTAAAAGTGAATCAGATTGGCACGCTGACAGAAGCGCTGGATGCTGTTTCTATGGCGCAGCAGCGGGGCTATCGGGCAATCATATCCCACAGATCGGGAGAGACGGAGGACACCTTTATTGCAGATCTGGCTGTGGCAAGCAGCGCAGGGCAGATTAAGACGGGGGCTCCCTGTCGGACGGAGCGAACGGCAAAATATAATCAACTTCTCCGAGTGGAGGAATACCTGGGAGCAGTAGCGGAATATAAAAACCCCTTTTTATCATAAGAATCTGTTGAAATAATTGTTGAAATATCGTAATTTCTATGGTAGAATGAAATCTGGTTACCATAGGAGGTGTGATTGTGGATATTTTAAGAATCGTATTGACAGTTATCTTTGTATTTGATTGTATAGCATTGGCAGCAGTTGTATTGATGCAGGAAGGAAAACAGAAAGGTCTGGGAGCTATTTCCGGTATGGCGGACACTTATTGGGGAAAGAATAAGGGGCGTTCCATGGAAGGAAATCTTGTAAGAGCAACCAAGATCATGGCTGTTTTGTTCATGGTTCTGGCTGTTGTATTGAATATGAATTTTTAATCATTTAGTTAACAGAAACGGAGGCTGTCGCAGAGATCAGCATACAGGAATATGAGAATATTTCCTATATGCAAGGAAATGCGGCAGTCTCTTTTTTAGACGAACGGGTAAAAGACAGTGAACAAGAAAAAATTAAAAAACAGAAAAAAATTAATTTTAGATTTTATATCAAATAAAGAGTATCGTCCCATGAGGGCGAGAGATATTGCAATGCTTCTTCAGATTCCAAAAGGAAAGAGATCAGAATTGTTTGAGGTTTTGGATGCTTTGGAGGCGGAAGGAAAGATATGCAGTAAAAAGGGAAAGTATGAGAAGGTACTTCAAAAGGAAGGAAAATCCAGGCAGGAAGTTCTGGAAGGTACCTTTCTTTCTACCGCGCGGGGATTTGGATTCGTAGAGGTGGAAGGACAGGAAGATATCTATATTCATGAGGAAGATGCGCTGTATGCCTTTCATCAGGATCGAGTTCAGGTTCTGGTGAAACCGGAACAGAAGGGCAGCAGAAAAGAAGGAAAGATTGTTCAGATTCTGGGACACGGTATTTCGGAAATTGTGGGGACTTTTGAAAAAAGTCAGAACTTCGGTTTTGTGATCCCGGATAATCATAAGGTGGGAAAAGATTTTTTTATTCCCAGAGAACATACGTTGGGGGCGAAAGACGGAGATAAGGTGGTGGTAAAGATTACCACCTATGGCGGAAAGAACAAGAATCCAGAAGGAAGAATTCAAGAGATTTTAGGTGGAGCAGATCAGCCGGGAATCGATGTGCTCTCTATCGCCAGAGGTTATGATCTGCCGATGGATTTTCCGGAGAAAGTGATACATCAGGCAGAGCGCGTACCGGATCATGTACTGAAAAGTGATTTTCAGGGAAGGATGGATTTGCGGGAATGGACCGTTGTAACTATTGACGGAGAGGATGCCAAGGATTTGGATGATGGTATTTCCCTTACGAAAGAAGGAAATATTTATCACCTGGGTGTGCATATTGCAGATGTGACAAATTACGTGCAGGGGGGCAGTGCCCTGGATCGGGAGGCGCTTCGAAGGGGAACCAGTGTGTATCTGGTAGACAGGGTAATACCCATGCTTCCCAAACGTTTATCCAACGGGATCTGTTCGCTGAATCAGGGAGAAGACCGGCTGGCGTTAAGCTGTTTGATGGATATAGATGCAAAAGGCAAGATTGTGAAGCATAAGATTGCCGAGACAGTGATCTGTGTGGATCGGCGCATGACGTATACAGCGGTGAAACAGATTCTGGAAGGGGACAAAGAACTGCGCAGAGAATATCAGGAACTGGTTCCGATGTTTTGCCATATGAAAGAGTTATCTTCTATTCTGAGAACAAACAGGACGAAACGTGGTTCTATAGATTTTGATTTTCCTGAAAGTAAGATTTTTCTGGATGAGATGGGACGTCCGGTAGAAATCAAGGCGTATGAGCAGAACGTGGCAACTCGGATCATTGAAGATTTTATGCTTCTTGCCAATGAGACAGTAGCTAAAGAGTACTGTGAACGGGAAATTCCGTTTTTGTATCGTACCCATGAGAATCCCGATATGGATAAGATGGAAAAGGTGCTTACCTTTATAAGAAATCAGGATATACCAGTGCATAAAGCACATGAAGAAATTACTCCATTGGAGATTCAGGAGATCCTCACGGCAATCGAGGGGGAAACAAGTGAACCGCTGATCAGCCGTTTGCTGCTCCGCTCCATGAAACAGGCTCGATATACGACGGGATGCAGCGGTCATTTTGGTCTGGCAGCGAAGCATTATTGCCATTTTACTTCTCCGATCCGCCGTTATCCGGATCTGCAGATTCACAGGATCATAAAGGATGATCTGAGAGGCAGGATGCGGGAAGAAAAGAGAGTATATTATGCGCAGATTTTGGAAGATGTAGCAGTAAAAACAAGCATGCTGGAGAGAAGAGCCGAGGAGGTGGAACGGGAAACTGTGAAACTGAAGAAGGCGGAATATATGGAGATGCATATGGGTCAGAGCTTTGAAGGTGTTGTTTCAGGAGTAACTGCATGGGGCATGTATGTGGAGCTGCCGAATACGGTGGAGGGACTTGTTCATGTGAGTACTATGGCAGATGATTACTATGTGTTTGATGAGGAGAATTATTGCCTGGTGGGAGAGGAATCCCGCAGAACGTATTATTTGGGCGATCCTGTTTGTGTGGAAGTATCAGGAGCGGACCTCACTTCCAGAAGTGTGGATTTTGTTTTAAGCAGCAGATAGCGGGAGGAAACGATGGGGAAAGAAAAGAGTAACAGATTGATTGCAAATAATAAAAAAGCGTATCATGATTATTTTATTGAAGAGACCTACGAAGCAGGAATTGCCCTTCATGGTACGGAGGTAAAATCTCTGCGCATGGGAAAGTGCAGTATCAAAGAATCTTTTGTGAGAATTGAAAAGGAAGAAGTCTTTATTTATGGAATGCATATCAGCCCCTATGAAAAGGGTAATATTTTTAATAAAGATCCTCTGCGGGTAAAAAAACTTCTTTTGCATAAGGGTGAGATTCGGAAAATGAAGGGAAAAATCGCAGAAAAGGGTTATACATTAGTTCCTTTGAAAGTTTATTTTAAAGGAAGTTTGGTAAAAGTGGAGATTGGTCTGGCAAAGGGTAAAAAGCTTTACGATAAACGTCAGGATATTGCAAAAAAAGATCAGAGAAGAGAAGCAGAACGTGATTTCAAGGTGAAAAATTTGTATTGAGCGCAAACAGCGCCTTGACATTTTCTCAAAGGCTTATTATAATGAAATAACGACAAAATGTCTGCGAACCATAAGTCTTCGGGCTTGTACTGGTTTCGACGGGGGTTTTGAAGTTTGGGAAGCCATTCGCAGTTCCGGGACTGCGTCATCAACCTGGAAATTAAATTTAAACGCAGACGAAAATTTAGCGTACGCTGCCTAATGGCAGCTGTCGCAGTTTAAGCCTCCCGCTGTTTAAACTGCGGCATCAAATTTCGCGGGGCACTTTTTCTTCAAAGCTTTGAGAGGAAAAAAGATTTTATGAAGCTACTGATCTCTGCAGCCTGTCATCCGGCGGCAGTCTGAGGGAATGCTAAAAGAATGACTGTAATGGGAGATGCCTGAATGAATAGGCTTTCGGACAGGGGTTCGATTCCCCTCAGGTCCATACCGAAAGGTCTCGGATTTTAGAGACTTTTAAAAATGAAAAAGTGAATACAGATGGGGGTTGCTGCAGACAACATTATTTTTAAGAAGAAAGGTGTTTATTGCAGTGACTCCTTTTTGTTTTATAAAAATGAGAATTATGTTACGAGGAGGAAACTAAGATGAAGAGCATAGGAAATGCATTGCGGTGGATAGTGGGAATTTTGTGTCTGCTCAGTGGATTGTATGGAATTGTTCAGATACCGGTATTTGGGATTTTCTGTATGTTATTTGGAATATCCCTGCTTCCGGCAGTATGGAGAAGTATTGAGAAAAGGTATACAGTAAAGCCTGGAGTGGCGGCAGCAGTTCCGGCACTGTTTTTTGTTATGATGTGTTTTACCGTTCCTAAGCCAGAAACTCTTTATGCAGCTGGTGAGAAGGGGGCGGTGGTTTCGCAGGAGCGGGAGGCGCTTACCGGAGAGATGGAGGAAGCAACGAAAGATTCTCAGATGACTGCGGAAGTGGAAGTGACAGTTACGCCGGAAGTGACAGTTATACCGGAAGTGACGGAGAGTCTGGAAACTGGGGAGCAAGATGAGATTCAGGAAATGAAGGTTCATTTTCTGGATGTAGGACAGGGGCTGTCTGTTTTTGCACAATGCGGGGATCAGAATTTGATTTATGATGGAGGTGACAGAAAAACTTCCAGCTTTGTAGTGGCGTATCTAAAAGAACAGGGGGTAACAACTCTGGATTATGTGATCAGCAGTCATTATGATGCGGATCATGTGTATGGTTTAATCGGATGTATCAATGCTTTTGATGTGAAAAAGGTGATTGCCAGCAATTATGAGCATGACAGCGAGACATATGAAAAGTTTGTTCGGGCGGCAGATGAAAAGGGACTTGCCATAGAATATCCTTCCGTGGGAACTTCTTACGCATTTGGCAGCGGAAGTTTTACGATTTTAGCTCCAGAGGAAGTTTCTGCTCAGGAGAGCAATGAAAATTCAGTAGCGATCAAGTTGGTGAACGGAGAAAACAGTTTTTTGTTTACCGGGGATGCAGAAAGTAAGAGCGAGGCTTCTATGTGTGCGTCGGGCTTGGATCTTTCCTGTGATGTGCTGGTACCGGGGCATCATGGTTCTGCCACTGCCACCAGTTGGGAGTTTTTACAGGCGGCAGTTCCAGAATATGCAGTGATCAGCTGCGGCGTGGGAAATTCTTATGGGCATCCTCACAAAGATACCATGGATAAACTGGAATCTATGGGAGTTTCTGTATACAGGACAGACCGTCAGGGGACGATCGTAGTTACCAGTGACGGAAAGGAACTTTCCTGGAATCAGGAACCATGCAATGATTATACGCCGGGGGACCCGGAGGATGAGGGGACGCAGCCGGCAGGGGAAGAGCAGACAGAACAAATACCGAAGATATCGGAGTCTTATCAGGAGTCAGAGGCAGAAGTAGGGGAAGTACCGGCAACAGAAACAGCTCCTGTACAGGAAGAACAAGTATGGATATCTGCTACAGGCAGTAAATACCATAATAAGCCGGATTGCGGAAATATGAACCCTGACAATGCTCGTCAGATGTCCCGCAGTGAAGCAGAAAATAGCGGATATGAAGCGTGTAAGAAATGCTATTAGAGAAAAGAGGAATCTTTTATGGAAGTTTTGACAAAGTATGGGGAGATAGCGAGAGCAGCGGCAGCTATGACAACACTGTTGGCTGTATGTAAGGTGCTTTTGGGACTTTTGAATTGCTTTTTGGGATATAAGCTCCTGAAAGTCTGGGTGTCTCTATGCGGTTTTTTCATAGGGTTGACCGTGGGATTTTTGGCAGTTCCCCGTTTTACGCAGGAAAGTTCTGCTGTTGGATGGATTTCCCTGGGAATTGGTGTAGTCAGTGGGATTTTGGCGTATGAGATTTATTTGGTGGGGGTGTTTGCCGTGGGATGGCTTATGACGGTATCTCTGTGTTTTTCCCTGGGCAGAGTCCTTGTGCTTGACGATAAGAAAAAAATTTTTCTGCTGGTGGCGGGAGCATTGGTGGGAATTTTTGTGGGTGTTTTGTTGGTGATTTTTGCCCGCCCCAGCATTATCCTGTTCACGGCAGTCAGCGGCGGTTTCAGTGTAAGTTCAGGTCTTTTCGGTTTACTACACTGGGAAACCCCTCTGTATCTATTTTTGGCAGGAATTTGTCTGACAGTGTGCGGGATGGGGATTCAGTGGAAAACTACAAAATAGTTCCTGAAAAACAACAAAAAAGAAAAGTTTGGTCACAGAAGAGACATATTTTTCCGATATAATGAAGGGAAAGATTTGGAGGTAAGGGTATGAGCAAATTAAGGATTCTTGTAGTGGATGATGAGAGCAGAATGCGTAAGCTGGTAAAAGATTTTCTTGTGAAGAAGGACTTCGAGGTTCTGGAAGCGGGAGACGGGGAAGAGGCGGTAGATCTTTTTTTTGAGGAGAAAGATATTGCGCTGATTATTTTGGATGTGATGATGCCGAAAATGGATGGATGGCAGGTTTGCCGGGAGATTCGCAGTCATTCTAAGGTGCCGATCATTATGCTGACAGCAAAAAGTGATGAGAGAGACGAACTTTTGGGATTTGAGCTGGGGGTGGATGAATATATTTCCAAGCCGTTCAGCCCTAAGATCTTAGTGGCGCGTGTGGAGGCAATTCTCAGAAGATCAGGAAAGGGAGATCAGGAAGATGTGATGGAGATCGGAGGCATCCTGCTGAATAAGACCGCGCATCTGGTTACAGTGGATGGCAACGCTATTGAACTGAGTTATAAAGAATTTGAATTGCTTACTTATTTTATGGAAAATCAGGGAATCGCCCTTTCCAGAGAAAAAATTCTGAACCATGTCTGGAACTATGATTATTTTGGGGACGCCAGAACCATTGATACGCATGTGAAGAAATTGCGAAGCAAGATGGGAGAAAAGGGAGAATATATCAAAACGATTTGGGGAATGGGATATAAATTCGAGGTGGCGCCATGAAAAAGTCTATCCGGCGGCAGATCAGCGCAGTCTTTTTGGGATTTATAGTTCTTGTGATCGGTCTGATCGTATTCTTTAATATGGGCTTCATGGAACGCTATTATATGGAGAGTAAAAAAGAAATTCTGAAATCTGGCTATACAAAGATGAGTGAAGGGCTGAAGGATGCAGACTATCTGGAGCTTCTTCAATTTTGTTCTGCTAATAATCTTTCGGTGGTGGTGGCAGATTTTCATGAAAAGGAACCGATTAAGTTATCGGTGAATCTCACCTGGGAAGATGCAGAAGATCTGAAAAATCGTCTTTTTGGATATATGTATGGCTTTTTACAGGAAGGTGATGTGATCCTGGAGGAAACCGAAGATTATACTATCCAGAAAAATCGGGATAATACGGTAAAAATGGAATTTTTGGAAATATGGGGGGAAACCGGAAGCGGTCTGTCTGTGATCATCCGATCTCCGATTGAAGGAATTCGGGACAGCATTCGAATTTCTAATCGCTTTTATTTGATGATCGGTATCATTGTAACCGTTTTGGGAGGAATTTTCATCAGTATTTTTACAAGGAAGATTACAAAGCCGGTGGTGGAATTGACAGAGATTTCTCAGAAAATGGCAAACCTTGATTTTGAGGCAAGATATACCAGCGGTGGGGAAGATGAAATTGGCATTTTAGGACATAATTTCAACCAAATGTCGGAAACTCTGGAAAAAACGATCTCAGAACTGAAAACTGCCAATAATGAGCTGCAAAAAGATATTGAAAAAAAAGAACAGATTGACGAAATGCGGAAAGAATTTCTTTCTAACGTGTCTCATGAATTAAAAACGCCCATTGCCCTGATTCAGGGATACGCAGAAGGGTTGCAGGATAACATCAGTGATGATCCGGAAAGCCGGGAGTTTTACTGTGAAGTTATTATTGACGAGGCGAATAAAATGAATCAGATGGTGAAGAAACTGCTCACTTTAAACCAGCTGGAATTTGGCAATGATCAGGTAAATATGGAGAGATTTGATTTGACAGCTCTGATCCAGGGAATTATACAGTCGTCTAAGATTCTGGCGGAGCAGGCAGGGGCAGAGATTATTTTCCGCCAGAGCGATCCGATCTATGCATGGGGAGATGAATTTAAGGTGGAAGAGGTTCTTACCAATTATGTGACTAACGCCATTCATCATGTGAAATACGATAAAAAGATTGATATCCGCTGCGTTTGCCAGGAGGGAATCGTAAAAACAGTGGTATTTAATACTGGCGATGCCATCCCGGAAGAAGATCTGGAAAAAATCTGGATCAAGTTTTATAAAGTAGACAAGGCGCGAACCAGAGAATATGGGGGAAGCGGAATCGGTCTTTCCATTGTAAAAGCAATCATAGAATCTATGCATCAGGAGTGCGGCGTGAAAAATTTTGACAATGGCGTTGCCTTCTGGTTTACGCTGGAAGGCGGAAACAGCAGCACAAACGGAAAAGACAGTTCCTATTCCAGAATAGAACTGCACAGATAGCTTAAGTCTTCGGGATTGCGATATTTTTCTACGATGCCGGAAAAAGTTTTCATAACCGGAGTGAGAAGTTTGTTTTTGTGATAAACCAAACTGAAATTTCGGTTCCATTCCGTAGTATGGAGACGGATAGGATGAATGAGCCCTGCTCTGATATCATCAAGGAAGAGTCTGACGGATGTAACCGTGAGACATTGATCGTATAAGACGGCTTGCCGGATGGTACCGGGGCAGTTGGCTTCCCAGCGTACATTCACAGTAAGGTGGTGGCGGGACAGAAAATATTCGAAAAGCGCCCGAGTGCCGCTGCCTTTTTCCCGCATGGCGAAATCTCGTCCCTGAAGCTGCTGAATAGGAATGTATTCCATGGAAGCGAAGGGGTGCTCAGGGCTGCAGCATAGGATCAGATAATCATTGATCAGGGGAGTTACCACGAGATCAGGAGAGGTAATCGGTCCTTCTACTACGGCGATATCCAGTTCAGAGTTTAATAAAAGCTCCTGAAGGCAGCGGGTATTGGTTACACAGTTGGTGGTAACGACCTGAGGATGCTCTTTTTTGAGATCTTGCAGAAAAAATGGCAAAAGACAAGTTCCTACGGTAACAGAGGCGCCGATGCGAAGAGTCTCGTGGTGGGTGGCAGAGACCATGCCCTGCTCCAATTTGTCGAAATCATGGAGAACCTGTCGGGAGTAGAGCAATAGCTCTTTTCCAGCATCGGTGATAAAAAGTCGCTTGGATAGTCGCTCAAAAAGCTGCGTATCGTAATGCTCTTCCAGTTCGCGGATTGCCTGACTGACTGTGGGCTGGGAAAGATATAATTGTTTGGCAGCCAGACTCATATTGCCGGTTTCAGCTACCTTAAGGAAAATTTTCAGATGGCGAATAGTCATAGTGCACCTCCAGAAGTTCTCTTATGATAATCTATAGGTTTTACCTATGATAATAATAAGATTATATCGCTTTTCATAATGATAGGCAAGTGCTATAATGATTCCAGAAACAGGAAATTGACTGCGCAATGCAAGGGCAGCCGGGATATCCACCTATTGCTGGAGAGATGAAAGGAGAGATCTGCATGAAAGTACTGATTATCGGCGGCGTAGCCGCAGGTACAAAAGCGGCGGCAAAATTGAAACGGGAAGACTATAGCATGGAGGTAACGATTATTACTAAGGGAAGTGATATTTCTTATGCAGGCTGTGGTCTTCCTTATTATGTGGGAGATGTGATCCACAAGAAAGAACAACTCATTGTCAATACGCCGGAGAGTTTTGAAAAACTGACAGGAGTTCGTGTGATCACGAATACGGAAGCTGTAAAGGTTCGCCGGGAAGAAAAACTGGTGGAAGCAGTGCATACGGAAACCGGGGAGACGGTAACATACCCGTATGATAAGTTGGTAATTGCTACAGGAGCATCTCCGATCCGACCATCCATGGAAGGAATTGATCTGGAAGGAATCTATTTTATGCGGACGCCGCAGGATGCCATTTCGCTGAGAGAGCGGCTGGAAAAGAAAGATGTGAAGAGAGCCGTTGTGGTTGGCGGAGGTTTTATCGGATTGGAAGTAGCAGAAAATCTGGCAAGTCAGGGAATCCGGGTTTCAGTAATCGATCTGGCGGATCATGTGCTGCCAGGGTTTGATCCTGAGATGGCAGAATATGTGGAGAATTATCTGGCAGATCAGGGAATTATGACTTTCACTGGTACAAAGCTGGAAGGTTTTGTGGGAGAAGGAAAACTGGAAAAAGTGAAAACCAGCAGAAAAGCCATGAAAGCGGATATTGCTGTTTTGTCCATCGGTATTCGGGCTAACACAGATTTTCTGGAAGGCAGCGGCATTGCATTGATGCCGAATCGGACAATTAAAGTGAATGCATATATGCAGACGAACGATGAAGATATTTATGCGGCAGGTGACTGCGCAATGGTTACGAACCGCATCACAGGACAGGAAGCCTGGTCTCCAATGGGCTCCTCCGCCAATATGGAAGGAAGACTGCTTGCAGAGAATATAACGGGTAAGAAGAAAGCTTATCCGGGTGTTTTGGGAACAGCGGTATGCAAACTTCCGGGGCTGAATGCAGGGCGAACAGGGCTTACCGTGAGTCAGGCAGAAGCGGCAGGATATGATCCGGTCAGCGTACTCACCGTTGTAGATGATAAAGCGCATTATTATCCAGAGGCAGGGACATTTATCGTAAAAATGATTGCGGATCGGACGTCCGACAGATTTTTAGGACTTCAGGTACTTGGGAAAGGCGCAGTGGACAAGATGACAGACATTGCTGTTACAGCCCTTACCATGAAAGCGACTCTTCAGGATCTGGAAAATATGGATCTTGCTTATGCGCCGCCATTTTCCACGGCAATCCACCCGTTCGTCCATACGGTAAATGTGCTGCGGAATAAGCTGAGCGGAAGTTTTGAAACTTTTACTCCTCAGGAGTACGAAAATGGAGAGGCCGAAGCATATCGTATGATCGACGCAGCCCTCCAGCCTTCGCTGCCGGGGGTAGAATATCTCGACCTGGAGAAAGTAACGGAACCAGTAGAAGGACTGGATAAGGAGGAAAAACTCCTTCTGGTATGCGCAAAAGGGAAGCGCGCCTATATGCTGCAGAATCGTCTGAAACAATTCGGCTATACGCAGACAAAGGTTCTGGAAGGCGGTACAACATTTAATCAGTTGGAAGAAGAATAAAAAGCACAGGAGGAAAAGCAAATGTCAGCATTAACGATCAGCCCGGAAGAGGTAAAAAGAGTAAAAGCTCTTGGATTTTTAAACAATAAGGGGACAGATAATTTCTCAGGACGTATTATTACAGTAAACGGTAAGATTACTGCAAAACAGCAGCAGGTCATTGCTGAAGCAGCGGAAAAATTCGGAAATGGAAATATCACCTTTACCACTCGTCTGACTATTGAGGTGCAGGGAATTCCTTTTGACAAGATTGAGGAATTCCGCGCTTATGTAGCACAGGCAGGATTGATTACAGGGGGAACCGGTTCCGTGGTCCGTCCGGTCGTATCCTGTAAGGGGACAACCTGTCAGTACGGACAGATTGATACCTTTGCCCTGTCAGAAGAAATTCATGAGAGATTTTATCTGGGGTATCACACGGTGAAGCTTCCTCACAAATTCAAAATTGCAGTGGGCGGATGTCCCAATAACTGTGTGAAACCGGATTTAAATGATCTGGGAATTGTGGGACAGCTGATCCCGAATTTTGATGAGGATGAGTGTAATGGCTGTAAAAAATGCAGCGTTGTAACAGCCTGTCCTATGAAAGCTTGTAAAGTGGAAGACGGTGTACTGGAGATTGATGAAGAAATCTGTAATCACTGCGGACGCTGCGTAGGAAAATGTCGTTTTGATGCTATTGAAGACGGTACACAGGGATATAAGATTTATATTGGCGGACGCTGGGGCAAAAAAGTAAAACAGGGTCGTGCGCTGAAAAAAATCTTTACTTCAAAAGAAGAAGTATTGGACGTAGTAGAAAAAGCGATTCTGTTATTCCGGGAACAGGGAAGAACCGGCGAGAGATTCGTGGAAACCATCGATCGTCTGGGCTTTGAAAATGTGGAAGCGCAGCTTATGGGAAGTGAACTGCTGGAGAGAAAGCAGGAGATTCTGGATGCTAAGCTGCATCTGACCGGAGGCGCAAGCTGTTAAGTGTTCTTAAATAAAAGGCGGAGTTGTTGTACTTCATTGTAAAAATGGTGGTACGGCACTCCGTTTTTTGTTTTCTGAGAAAACATTCAAAATTTAGAGTTTACAGAAAAGGAAAATAAAGGTAAAGTAATAGATAGAAAATATAGCTGTAAGCAAAGGAAACAGCGGCTTAGAAAGAGGAGGAATGGGGATGAAGTTTCATAATAGTTGAACATCAGAGAATTCATTTGTGAAAGATAGACAAACGTTGGGAGGGTGAACATGTTATACATAGGAATTGATCTGGGAACGTCTGCTGTAAAGTTACTGCTGATGGATGAAAAAGGACAGATTCATAAGATCGTATCAAAGGAATATCCTTTATATTTTCCGCATTCGGGCTGGTCAGAGCAGAATCCGGAGGACTGGTATGAGCAGACGATCGACGGAATGCAGGAGCTTTTGGAGGAATGTGACAGAACCAAGGTGGCAGGCATCAGTTTTGGAGGACAGATGCATGGTCTGGTAGTACTGGATGGAGAAGATCAGGTGATTCGTCCCGCTATTTTGTGGAATGACGGGCGCACCGTGAAAGAGACAGACTATCTCAATGAAACGATCGGAAAGAAAAATCTGTCTCGCTACACTGCAAATATTGCTTTCGCCGGATTTACAGCGCCTAAACTGCTCTGGATGAAGGAAAATGAACCGGAATTATTTGCAAAGATAAAAAAAATCATGCTGCCAAAAGATTATCTGGCATATCGGTTGTCAGGCGTTCACAGTACCGATTATTCTGATGCTTCCGGGATGCTGCTTTTGGATGTGAAGAACCGTTGCTGGTCCCGCGAGATGATGGATATTTCCGGGATTTCCAGAGATCAGCTTCCGGATCTTTATGAAAGTTATGAGGCGGTAGGAACTCTGAAACCGGAGCTGGCGGAAGCGCTGGGACTTTCTGCCGAGGTAAAGATCGCCGCCGGAGCCGGAGATAATGCAGCAGCGGCAGTGGGTACGGGAACTGTGGGGGATAATCGATGTAATATTTCGCTGGGAACCAGTGGAACAATCTTTATTTCTTCTGAAAACTTTGGAGTGGATGCGCACAATGCGCTGCATTCTTTCGCTCATGCGGACGGTCATTATCATCTGATGGGCTGTATGCTCAGCGCTGCCTCCTGCAATAAATGGTGGATGGATGAAATTCTTTCCACGAAGGACTATCAGAAAGAACAGGAAGGAATAAAAAAACTGGGGGAAAATAAGGTATATTTTCTTCCCTATCTGATGGGGGAGCGGTCTCCTCATAATGATCCTGATGCCAGAGGAACTTTTATTGGAATGACGATGGATACCACAAGGAGCGATATGACTCAGGCAGTATTGGAAGGAGTGGCTTTTGCTCTGCGGGATTCCTTTGAGGTGGCCAGAAGTCTGGGACTTAAGATCGAACGAACCAAAATCTGCGGCGGCGGGGCAAAAAGCGCTTTGTGGAAGAAAATCATTGCCAATGTACTGAATGTAAAAGTAGATGTACTGGAAAATGAAGAAGGTCCTGCCTATGGAGGGGCTATTCTGGCAGCAGTGGCTTGCGGAGAGTTTGCTTCCGTGACGGAGGCTGCTGAAAAACTGGTTCGGGTAGTGGAAACGGTAGAACCGGATTCCCAGCTGACAGAAAAATATGAAGAGAAATATAAAAAATTCAGAGAGATTTATCCAGCGTGCAAAGCGTTGTTTAAAATTTTAAAATAATGTAGTGGGAGGAATGAAACATGATGAATATTCCAAAAGTAAAGGTAGGTATTGTGGCAGTGAGCCGGGATTGTTTTCCAGAGTCGCTTTCTGTAAACAGAAGAAGGGCTTTAGTGGAAGCTTATCAGAAAAAATATGATGGAGAAGATATTTATGAATGTCCGGTTTGTATCGTAGAGAGTGAGATTCATATGGTACAGGCATTGGAGGATGTAAAAAAAGCGGGATGCAACGCTCTGGTGGTATATCTGGGAAACTTTGGTCCGGAGATTTCAGAGACTTTGCTGGCAAAGCATTTTGAGGGACCGAAAATGTTTGTAGCTGCAGCGGAGGAAACGGGAAATAATCTGGTACAGGGAAGAGGGGATGCGTACTGTGGTATGTTGAATGCCAGCTATAATCTGGCTCTTCGCAATATTAAGGCATACATTCCAGAATATCCTGTGGGAACAGCAGAGGAATGTGCCGATATGATCCATGAATTTCTTCCGATTGTGCGGGCAGTTGTAGGTCTTTCCAATCTGAAAATCATCAGTTTCGGACCTCGTCCGCTGAATTTCCTGGCTTGCAATGCCCCGATCAAACAGTTGTATAATCTGGGGGTGGAGATTGAAGAAAATTCAGAACTGGATCTTTTTGAAGCTTTCAACAAACATGCAGGGGATGAGAGAATCCCGGAAGTAGTAGCGGATATGGAAGCTGAGCTGGGAGAGGGGAATAAAAAACCGGAAATTCTGGAAAAACTGGCACAGTATGAACTGACTTTGTTGGATTGGATCGAAGAACACAAAGGATATCGCAAATATGTGGCGCTTGCCGGAAAATGCTGGCCGGCTTTTCAGACGCAGTTTGGATTTGTGCCCTGTTATGTAAACAGCCGTCTGGCTGGAAGAGGAATTCCGGTTTCCTGTGAGGTTGATATTTATGGAGCCCTCAGTGAATATATCGGAACCTGCATCAGCGAAGACGCAGTTACCTTGCTGGATATTAATAATACGGTACCGTATGATCTGTATGAGGAAGATATCAAAGGTAAATTTGATTATACGGCTCATGACATTTTTATGGGATTCCATTGTGGCAACACCTGTTCAAAGAAATTATCCTCCTGTCAGATGAAATATCAGCTGATCATGGCGAGAAGTTTGCCGGAAGAGGTAACGCAGGGAACTTTGGAGGGAGATATCGCACCAGGAGAGATCACATTCTATCGTTTGCAGAGTACGGCAGATAACAGACTGCGGGCGTATGTGGCACAGGGAGAGGTGCTTCCGGTGGCAACCCGTTCCTTTGGATCCATTGGTATTTTTGCTATTCCGGAGATGAAAAGATTTTACCGTCACGTACTGATCGAGGGAAATTATCCTCATCATGGAGCGGTGGCGTTCGGTCATTTTGGAAAAGCGCTCTTTGAAGTGTTTAAGTATATTGGCGTGGATGTAAAAGAGATTGGCTATAATCAGCCGGCAGGAGTTCGGTATCCCACAGAAAATCCATTTGCATGAAAGATGCCGGCAGAATAAAAATAAATAGCTGGACGAATGATAGGAAATATATTATGATAGATTTGTTTGGTAGTTTTCAATTCCCAAAATAATGAAAATCAGTGGCGCAATGCCAGATTTCGATTAAAAAGGAGGATTAATCAATGCAGATTACGAATGACATTCTTTACGTGGGTGTAAATGACCATGAGGTAGATCTTTTTGAGGGACAGTATGTGGTTCCTAATGGGATGGCTTACAATTCTTACGTGATCAAGGATGAAAAAATTGCTGTTATGGATACGGTAGATGCAAGATTTACTCACGAATGGCTGGATAATGTGGCAAAAGCTCTGGATGGAGCAACACCAGATTATTTGATCGTACAGCATATGGAGCCGGATCATGCAGCTAATATCCATAATTTTATGAAAGCATATCCAGATACGACAGTAGTGGCAAATGCCAAGACTTTTGTGATGATGCAGAATTTCTTCCGCAGCATGGATCTGGAAGGAAAGATGCTGGAAGTGAAGAACGGAGAATCCCTGACTTTGGGAAAACATGTGCTTACGTTTGTATTTGCACCGATGGTTCACTGGCCGGAAGTTATGGTTACTTATGACAGTACCGACAAAGTACTCTTTTCTGCGGATGGTTTTGGAAAATTTGGCGCTCTGGATGTGGAAGAAGATTGGGATGATGAAGCGCGCCGTTACTTCATCGGTATCGTAGGAAAATACGGAAAACAGGTGCAGAATCTTCTGAAAGTGGCTGCAACTTTGGATATTCAGACGATTTGTCCTCTTCATGGACCGGTGCTCACAGAAAATCTGGGACATTATATTGAAAAATATGACATCTGGTCTTCTTACAGCGTAGAATCTGAGGGCGTGATGATTGCTTATACTTCCGTGTACGGAAATACGAAAAAAGCAGTGGAGATTCTTGCAAACAAGTTGAGAGAAAAAGGATGTCCGGAAGTGATCGTATGTGATCTTGCCAGAGAGGATATGGCAAAAGCAGTGGAAAATGCATTCCGTTATGGAAAGCTGGTTCTGGCAACTACAACTTATAATGCAGAGATCTTCCCATTCATGAGAGACTTTATTGAGCATCTGACAGAGCGTAATTACCAGAATCGCACGATCGGTCTGATCGAAAACGGAAGCTGGGCTCCTCTGGCAGGAAAAGTGATGAAGGGAATGTTTGAAAAGAGCAATAAGATCAGCTGGATGAAGAATAATGTAACCATCATGTCTTCCGTAAGCGAAGAAAATATGGAACAGCTGGAAAATATGGCGGCTGAATTAAGTAAGGAATATATTGCTCAGTCTGCAGAAAAGGCAAACAAAAATGATCTGACGGCGCTGTTCCGTATCGGTTATGGACTGTATGTGGTTACTTCTAACGATGGTACAAAAGATAACGGTCTGATTGTAAATACAGTAACACAGCTGACAGATAATCCGAACCGTGTGGCTGTCAATATTAATAAGGCAAATTACTCTCATCATGTAATCAAAAAGACAGGTATGATGAATGTAAACTGCCTGTCCGTGGCTGCTCCGTTTGAAGTGTTTAAAAACTTCGGATTCCAGAGCGGACGTACGGTAGATAAGTTTGCCAACTGGGAGACAATGCGTTCCGATAATGGACTGGTATTCCTTCCGAAATATATTAACGCTTTTCTGTCTCTGAAGGTAGAACAGTATGTGGATCTGGATACTCACGGTATGTTTATCTGTACAGTGACAGAGGCGAGAGTGATGAATGATCTGGATACTATGACTTATACGTATTATCAGAATAATGTAAAACCGAAACCACAGACAGAAGGAAAGAAAGGCTTTGTCTGCAAGGTCTGCGGATTTATTTATGAAGGTGATGAACTGCCGGATGATTATATCTGTCCGCTGTGTAAGCATGGTGTTGCAGACTTCGAGCCGATTGAATAAAAGGATTTGGAGAACGTAAGGATTTTGGGTTATGCAGGGAAAGAATCGTATTGAGTGGAAAGCATTTTTGCGGGTTGTATTTGTGATCGCGCTTCCGATCGCCTGTCAGAACTTTCTGACGACGACAGCCAGTATGGTAGACACGATCATGATCGGCAGCCAGGGAGAGCTTTCGGTTGCAGCGGTGGGAATCTGTTCGCAGATTTCCTCCCTGTTTTTTTCCAGTTATTTTGGATTTGCAGGGGGAGCACTCCTGTTTTTCTCCCAATATTGGGGGGCTGGAAATAAAGAGGGAATCAACCGAACTTTTGGCTTGGCGTCGCTGTGTATGTTGGGAGTGGCTTTGCTGTTTGGCGGTGTAGCAGTGATCCGCCCGGACTTTTTGTTGAGAATTTATACAGATAAGGAAAATATCGTGCAGGTGGGTATTCCATATATCCGCATTGTGGGATTTGCCTATCCTCTTCAAGTATTGGCAGTTATCATCAGCTTTCTGATGCGTTCTACCGAGAGAGTAAAAGCCCCACTGTTCAGTTCTCTGGCAGGTTTGATCACAAATTTTGTGCTGAATTGGATCCTGATTTATGGAAGATTCGGGATGCCTAAGATGGGAGCTGCCGGAGCGGCTGTTGGAACCTTGGTTTCCGCAGTGGTGAATCTGGTGATTCTTGTGGTGGTTTTACTTCAGGATAAGAAGAGTGTCACCTTAAAATTAAGACTGATGTTTGACTGGAAAGATGGTTTTTCCAGTACCTATTTGAAGAAATGTTTTCCTATTATTTGTAATGAATTGTTTTATGGAGTTGGTCAGATGTTGATCAATGTGGTTATTGGCCGTCAGACAGAATCTGCCATTGCGGCTATGGCCGCATTTCGTGTTCTGGAAGGTTTTGTCTTTGCTTTCTTCGGCGGATTGGCAGATGCCAGTACCGTTGTGGTGGGAAAGGAAGTGGGAGCCGGTCACCATATGAAAGGCTACCAGTATGTAAAAGGTTTTGCTATTCTGTGTCCGATGATCACCTTTGGTATTGTGCTGATCTGTCTGTTATTGAATCAGCCGCTTTTGGGGTTGTTCGGGCTGGGGGCAGAGGCGCTCAGTTATGGTAAATATATGCTGCTTATTTATTTGGCAGCGGGTACCGTCCGAACCTGTAATTACATTATGAACTGCTGTTATCGTGCAGGTGGCGAAGCAGTTTTTGGGACAGTTCTGGAATTATCCTGCCTCTATCTGGTAAGTGTTCCGGCTACCTGGATTGCAGGAATGGTGCTTCATTTACCGTTCTTGGCTGTATTTGCCTTTGTTTATACAGATGAATTGATCCGTTTGGTTTTTGAACTCTGGTATACAAGAAGCGGAAAATGGATCAAGCCGGTGACGGAGGAAGGAAAAGCTACATTGGAAGACTTCCGAATGGAATTAAAGGCGCTGAGAAAACGGGCGAAAGAAGTTTAAAGGAACTGCGGCATGGGAGGAATCAGATGTTTTGCGGTTCCTTATTCTTTGCGGTATAGGAAGAAAGGAATGGGATATCATGATAAAAGCAGTATTATTTGACATGGATGGGGTGCTGATCGATACAGAAAAATATCTCACCAGATTCTGGCAGCAGGCAGCAAGAGAAGCAGGACTTGAGATGGAACTTACAGAATGTTATCTGTTTCGCAGCTTTGCCAGTAAATTTGCTTCGGCAGCCTTTCGTGAAAAATACGGCGATTCTTATGATTATTATGCCATTCGAAACAGAAGAAAAGAGCTAATGAAGGCGCATCTGGAGAAAAATGGGATTGAGATTAAGCCACAGGTAAAGGGAACTTTGCAAGCACTGAAGGAACAGGGATATTGTCTTGCAGTGGTGACAGCCACAGATGAAGAACGAACAGAAAAATATTTAAAAGAAGCAGGAATTTATGATTGGTTTGATTCCGTCATTTGTGCTACAATGGTGGAACGGGGAAAGCCCTTTCCCGATGTGTATCTCTATGCCTGCCAGCAGATTGGTTTTTCGCCGGAAATGTGTATGGCAGTGGAAGATTCTCCCAACGGCGTACAGGCTGCTTTTTCGGCAGGGCTAAAGACGGTAATGGTTCCGGATCTTACTTTGCCGGATGAAGAACTGAAGAAAAAGGTAGTAGGGGTGGCTCCATCATTGGGCAGTGTCTTGAAGTATGTGGAAGCGGAGAATAAAATGACTAAAAAAGAAAGCAGAGGATAAATCAATGAAAATAGCAGTAACGTATGATAATGGAAATGTATTCCAGCATTTTGGAAAAACAGAAAATTTTAAAGTATATCAGGTAGAAGACGGAAAAGTTCTTTCCAGTGAAGTTATGAGTTCTAATGGAACTGGTCATGGAGCGCTGGTAGGGCTCTTAGCAGAACAGGGGGTGGATGTGCTGATCTGCGGCGGTATTGGCGGCGGAGCAAAAGACGCGCTTATGGAAGCCGGAATTACCTTGTGTGCAGGCGCAGAGGGCAATACAGATCAGGCAGTGGAAGCCTATCTGGCGGGAGAGCTGGTATCTACCGGAGTGAATTGCGATCATCATCACGAAGAGGGACATAGTTGCGGAAGTCATGGCTGCGGCGATCACGAAGAAGGTCATTCCTGCGGAAATTGTGGCGGCGGCTGTGGATCTCTTCCAAAATTGACAGGGCGCAATGTGGGAAAAACCTGTCGTACTCATTACAGAGGAACTTTTAACGATGGAACACAGTTCGACTCTTCTTATGACCGTGGCGAACCACTGGAATTTATCTGTGGAGCCGGTCAGATGATTCTTGGATTTGATGCGGCAGTGGCAGATATGGAAGTGGGACAGGAAGTGGATGTTCATCTGATGCCAGAAGAAGCTTATGGTATGCCAGATCCGAATGCTGTCTTTTCTGTTGAGATCGCACAGCTTCCGGGATCTGAAAATCTGGAAGTTGGACAGCAGGTATATCTGTCGAATCAGCTGGGACAGCCCTTCCCGGTGAAAGTAGTGGTAAAAGAAGAGAAAACAATCACCTTTGATGCCAACCATGAGATGGCAGGAAAAGAATTAAACTTCCATATCGAACTGGTAGAGGTAAAATAAATATAGACATATTAAGTTTTGGAGTTGTTGCATTAAGTGCATATTCAAAATATTTATACATTTTACGCTCAGTCTGCGCTCACTTTGAGCCTAAAGTCTCAAAGATGTGCTCGATAAATTCGCTAAAAATGTATAAATATTTCTGAATCATGTCTAAAGCGACAGCTCCATTTTTGATATTTAAACAATCTTGTATAAACACTTGGATGCATGAATGATCTTATGGTATACTTATGGATAATCGCAACGATCAAGAATATAATGCTAAGATAAAAAAGTACAGGAAGTGAGAAGAATGGATTATTACGTAGGAAATGGCGTTTATGATTTCTTAAGCAAGTGTAAGGAAAAAGAGAATTTTTTTTGGACCAGTGGGAATCTTTGGATTTTAGTATATGGAGACAGCAATTATGAACCGAAAGTCGTCACCGTTGCTTCAGGGAATCCGTTAAATATTGTAATAACAGAGGCAGAAATGAAAGCGGTAAAAGTAGCGAGACAACTGGTGGAAGGTACGGATATAGGCGTTAATTTTGTGCGTTTTAATCCCTGTAAGCCAATCAATCAAGTGGCGTATTGGAATCCGGGAATGGCAAGAATCCCCATCATATCATCAGAAGAGCTGAAAAACAGATTCCGGCAGTATGGGCTTGAGATGAATGAAATGTCCGCCCATAAATCGATCAACGATAAAAGTTCCAGTCCGTATCATGACTGGCAGAGAGCACATATGGGGGATTCGGTGATTGTGGCTGATATCGATCTGATCCGTTATCAGGGAGAAGAGATCCGTGAGATTATTGAATTAAAAAGATCCTATATCGATATTGAGAAATGGGAGCCATATAAGCAGGATTATAAAAATTTTATTCTCTTGTCAAAGCTTGCGAGAAGAAGAGAACTGGATTTTTTTATTGTCTATAATCACCGTACAAAGACGCCGTTTTTTGATGATGTTTCCAAAGTGAAAATATTTGCGTTTGATCATCGAAGGCAAATCTGCTGTAGATTTTTAGGATATAGAAATATTTATCAATTTGCAGAAGGTATTACAAAGAAGGAGAGATAAGTCTGAAATGGAGAAACTGAAGATGGAAACTGCCGATATGGTTTCCCATAATATCGCTCAACTGGGGAAATTATTTCCTAACTGTGTTTCGGAAACAATAGATGAAAATGGAAATCGTAAGCTTGCAGTTCATATGGAAATTTTGCAGCAAATGTTAGCAGATACGGTGCTGCCGGGAGAGGAAGCTTATGAATTTTCCTGGGTTGGAAAAAAAGCTGCCATTGTGGAGGCGCATAAGAGGATCCGAAAAACACTGAGACCGGATATTTCCGAGAGTAAGGACTGGGATACCACGGAAAATCTGTATATAGAAGGAGATAACCTGGAAGCATTAAAATTACTTCAGGAAAGTTATCTGGCAGCGGTAAAGCTCATTTATATTGATCCCCCGTATAATACCGGTCATGATTTTGTATATCCCGATTCTTTTATCATGGATCGGGAAGAATACGCTAAAGGGACGGGATATTTTGATGAAGATGGAAATGTTAATTTTGGCAGAGAGAATAGCGAAACCGCCGGAAGATATCATTCTGACTGGTGTTCCATGATGTATTCCAGACTGTTGCTTGCGAGAAATTTGCTTACGGAGGATGGTTTGATCCTTATCAATATGGATGAGAATGAGATAAGTAATCTGCAAAAAATATGCGGGGAAATATTTGGCGAGACGAATGATCTGGGAACTATTGTCTGGGATAAACGGAATCCTAAGGGAGACGCAAGAGGCATTTCCTGTCAGCACGAATATATCGTTGTTTATGCGAAGAATAAGGCAGTGTTCACTGAAAAATGTAAAATGCAGAGACCGAAGAAAAATGCAGAGGCAATTCTAAAAAAAGCGGATCAACTTTTTTCTAAAGTGGGAGACGGCTATACGCTGAATGATGCGAATGCAGAATTTTCAACATGGATGCGGACACAGAAAGATTTTAGCGGAGGAGAGAAGGCGTATAACAAGATCGATGAAAAAGGAGATGTGTACCGTCCTGTTTCCATGGCATGGCCCAATAAAAAGAAAGCGCCTGATGATTATTTTGTTCCTTTGATTCATCCGGTGACGAATAAACCGTGTTCAGTGCCGGACAGAGGGTGGAGAAATCCTTCCGCTACTATGAAAAAAATGATGGCAGAAGGAAGAATCTTATTTGGAAAAGATGAAACAACCATTCCCAACAGCAAATACTTGCTGAAAGATAACATGTATGAAAACATCCCATCTCTGCTCTATTACGGAGGCAGCGATACAGAACTGCTTTCGCAGATGAACATTCCTTTTGATACCCCCAAAGCGGTAAATATATGTAAGGAGCATATAAAATCCTTTACCGGAGAGGGAGATCTGATTCTGGATTTCTTCTCAGGTTCAGCTACCCTGGCACATGCGATTATGCAGGCGAATGCAGAAGATCATAGGAAAAGAAAATATATCATGGTTCAAATTCCGGAGATAATTGCAAAGAATACGGAGGCATATCGACAGGGCTATAGAAATATCTGTCAGATAGGAAAGGACAGAATACGAAGAGCGGGAGATCTGATAAAAAAAGAAACGGGTGCAGATATTGATTATGGATTCCGAGTGCTGCGGGTGGATGATACGAATATGAAAGATGTGTATTATTCTGCAGAAGAATATTCACAAAACCTATTATTTATGCTGGAGTCAAATATAAAAGAAGATCGTACAGATTTAGATCTTCTGTTTGGTTGTCTGCTTGATTGGGGGCTTCCTCTGTCACTTCCGTATCATTCGGAAAAAATAGAGGAATGTACTGTGCATAATTATAATGATGGAGATCTTATTGCATGTTTTGACGAAAATATACCGGAGGATGTGATTACAGTGATTGCCAGAATGCAGCCTTTGCGTGTTGTGTTCCGTGACAGCAGCTTTGCGGACAGTTCTTCCAAAATGAATGTCGAAGAAATCTTTAAGCTGATGACGCCAGACACAGCTGTAAAAGTGATCTAAGGGAGGAAAGCTATGAAGCTACAATTCAGGCATCAGAAATTCCAGGCGGAGGCTGCAAAAGCTGTCGTAGATGTTTTTGCCGGTCAGCCGTATATGACACCTTCTTACAGAATGGACAGGGGAGAAATGGAGCAGCAGGTTCTGTTTGAGGAAGAAAAAGATATATGCTGGGGGAATCAGCGTATTGTGTCAAAACTTCAGGATGCGGTGATTCTGGAACGTATAAGAAATATCCAGAGAGAACATCAGATTCCTCTTTCTGAAAAGCTGGAAGGTACCTACAATCTGACGATTGAGATGGAAACGGGTGTGGGGAAGACCTATACGTACATCAAGACCATGTATGAGCTGAATAAACATTACGGGTGGAGCAAATTCATTGTTATTGTACCCAATATTGCGATTCGGGAAGGCGTTTATAAAACATTTCAGGTGACACAGGAACATTTTGCAGAAGAATATGGGAAGAAGATTCACTTTTTTATCTATAATTCTTCTCGACTTACAGAGATTGACAGATTTGCGTCGGATGCTTCTATCAATGTTATGATCATTAACGCTCAGGCGTTCAATGCAAAGGGAAAAGACGCCAGAAGGATTTATATGAAGCTGGATGAATTTCGTTCCAGAAGACCGATTGATATCATTGCAAAAACGAATCCGATTCTTATTATAGATGAGCCGCAGTCCGTGGAAGGAAAACAGACAAAAAAGAATCTGGAAGAATTTCATCCTCTGATAACGCTGCGCTATTCCGCCACCCATAAAAGCGACAGTATCTATAACATGATATATCGTTTGGATGCAGTGGAGGCTTACAATAAAAAACTTGTAAAAAAGATTGCGGTGAAAGGGATTCAGGAGTCAGGAACAACGGCAACGGACAGCTATCTATATCTGGAAGGGCTGAATCTTTCAAAGACAGCTCCCATGGCGACGATCCAATTCCACAAAAAGGGAAAATCAGCGATTAGGATTATTTCTAAAAAAGTGGGAATCGGATTTGATCTGTATGAAAATTCCGGGGGGCTGGAAGAATATAAAAATAATTTTATTGTCAAAGAAATTGATGGACGGGATAATTCGGTTGAATTTGTAAATGGGATTAAAATCTATGCCGGAGATGTGATCGGAGAAGTAAGTGAAGAACAGATTCGAAGAATTCAGATCAGAGAGACCATTCTTTCGCATATAGAAAGAGAGCGTCAGCTTTTTTATAGAGGAATCAAAGTACTGTCCCTGTTCTTTATAGATGAAGTGGAACACTACAGAAAGTACGACAGTTCCGGGAATCCGGAAAATGGAATCTTCGCAGATATGTTTGAGGAAGAGTATGAGGATATTGTAAAAAGCCTACAGACAGAAAATGGCGAAGACGCATATAGTAAATATTTGCGGGCAATCAGTGGAAAGAAAACACATACAGGCTATTTTTCGATTGATAAAAAGGGAAGAATGATCAACAGCAAGGTCGGACGTTCAAAGACTTCTTCTGATGATGTGGATGCCTATGATCTGATTATGAGAAACAAGGAACTTCTGCTGAATCGCGATCCTGAAAAATCTCCCGTGAGATTTATTTTTTCCCATTCGGCGCTGCGAGAGGGCTGGGATAATCCCAATGTATTTCAGATTTGTACTTTGAAACAGAGCAGCAGCGATGTGCGTAAGCGTCAGGAAGTGGGGCGCGGCATGCGGCTTTGTGTCAATGAAGACGGAGAGCGTATGGATGAAAATGCCCTTGGAGACGATGTACATAACATCAATGTGCTTACGATTATCGCAAGCGAAAGCTATGAACAGTTTGCAAAGAGCCTGCAGTCTGAAATTGCTGAGGCCGTTGGCAGCAGACCCGATCAGATCAGTGAAAATCTTTTTGTGAATGCGAGAAGTAATAATGTAGAGTGTAAGGTTGACCGGGATAAACTTGCCATGCCGGAATTTCAGACCTTATGGAATAAGATGAATACAAAAACTGCGTATGTGGTTGATTTTGATACAGAGGAACTTGTGGAAAAAGCAGTTGATGAATTAAATCGCAAGCTGAAAGTATCAAAGATTTTCTTTAAGATAGAAACGGGTTCTATGGAAAAAATCAGTTCCCGGGATGATCTGGTATCAAGTAAATCTTTTGTAAAAGAGCATTCCGGCGTATATGGACAAACGACAATTAGCGCAAATACAAATGTAAAATATGATCTGATCGGAAAGCTGGTGGAAGAAACCGGTCTTACCCGAAAGGCGGTGCTTCAGATCCTTACAGGAATTCAGCCGGCTGTATTTGAACAATTCAAGGATAATCCGGAAGAATTTATTATACGAGCGGGAAAGCTTATGAACGATGCAAAAGCGGCGGTGATTTTTCAGCATATTACTTATGAGGCTTTGGAAGACAGATATGATACGGATATATTTACTAATGCCATCATCAAAGGAAAGCTGGGGATAAATGCAAGGAAGGCGAAAAAGCATCTGTTTGACCATGTGGTATATGATTCTGCAAATGAGCGCAGGTTTTCGGAAGAGCTGGATGCCAGTCAGGAAGTTGCCGTATATGTGAAACTTCCCAATGGATTCTTTATTCCAACTCCGGTGGGACATTACCACCCGGACTGGGCAGTTGCATTTAAGGAAGGAACAGTAAAACATATTTACTTTGTTGCAGAGACAAAGGGAACGATGGATACGCGAGAACTTCGGGCGATGGAAAATGCCAAGATTCACTGCGCGAGAGAACATTTCAAGGCGATCAGTAAAGAAACGGTTGTTTATGATGTTGTGGACAGCTACGATGCCTTGCTGAAAGCGGTGAACCCGAATGGGTGTTGAGGGAAATAGAGGAAGGAGGAACAGCGAGGACACAATCTTTCTTCGGAGGAAAGTCAGGAGTTCTCTGACTGATAAAACAAATGAAAACGGAAAAAGCAACATTTTATAAAAGTTTTTTCTCCCTGTATATAGCTCTTGTGCTGCAAAATGTGATTACCCTAAGTGTCAATCTGACAGATAATGTGATGCTTGGAGCTTACAGTGAAACAGCATTGTCAGGCGCCGCAGCAGTGAATCAAATTCAGTTTGTTTTCCAGCAGCTGTTAAACGGGCTGGGGGACGGGGTGGTGATCTTTTGCAGTCAATATTGGGGGAAAAAGCAGACAGAAACCATGAAACGCATTTCTGCCGTTGCCATGCACGCGGCGATAACAGTTTCGGTGTTGTTGTTCATTCTGGTCAGTCTGTTTCCCTCTGAGGCGGTGGGGATTTTTACTACAGACGAAAGCATCATTCAGGAAGGGGCAAAATATCTGCAGGTAATTCGTTTTACATACCTTCTTTTTGCAGTAACACAGATCTTACTTGCGACGCTTCGCAGCGCGGAAATCGTTAAAATTGCGTTTCGATTATCAGTTCTTACCTTTTTTGTAAATTGCGGATTGAATTATTTGTTTATTTTCGGACATTTTGGTATGCCAGAACTTGGGATAGAAGGAGCGGCTGTTGGAACGCTCGCTGCCCGTATACTGGAAATAACAATTCTGATTATTTTTATTTGGAAAAGAGAAAACAGACTGCAGATACGGTTTAAAGATTATTGGAAACTGGATAAGGGATTATGCAGAGATTACTTTCGTGTGGCAGCGCCTATGGTGGTTACACAAGGACTTTGGGGCGTCAATACGGCTTTGCAGACCGTGATACTGGGACATATGACAGCAGCGGCGATTGCGGCAAACAGTGCGGCTTCTACGCTGTTTCTTCTGGTAAAATCAATATCTGTAGGGGCTTCTTCCTCGGCATCAGTCATCATTGGAAAAACAGTGGGAGGCGGAGATTTGGCGCTGGTAAAAACATATGCCAAAAGACTGCAGAAATTATTTCTGGGAATAGGTATATTGTCAGCAGGGCTCCTGTTTTTCCTGCGAGTGCCTTTTTTGTCTCTTTATGATCTACAGCCTGAAACTATGGAAATGACGAATACATTTTTGCTTATTTTTTGCGTGGTTGTAATGGGAATGTCTTATCAGATGCCCACCAATAACGGAATTATCCGTGGGGGCGGAAATGCCATGTTTGTAGTAAAAATGGATTTGATCAGTATCTGGCTGATCGTGATTCCTGTATCTTTTTTTATGGCTTTTGTGGTGGAGGCATCTCCAGTGGTGGTATTTTGCTGTTTAAATGCAGACCAGATATTTAAATGCATTCCGGCATTTTTGAAAGCGAACTATGGGAATTGGATTCGGAGACTGACGAAAGAGGATTAAAAATACAGTAGATTTGTATATTTTTTTGAAATTCGATTTATGATGGAGGAGAGCAGATGTGATACCTTTCAGTTAATGAAATAGCAAAAAATGGAAGAAATAGAGTTTATTTTGGAAGAAATGTATAACATCAAAAGTTTACAGGAGTTAATGGAACATGCTGATGAATGGAAAAAACAAAATCAAAATAATGCAAACGATTAAGAATAATAAATTTTTTGCATGAACATTAACACATAAGAAAAATATCAGTAAGCAAGATTGAAAGAAAGGGTATTGGGAAAACGGATATGGCAATCATTATTTATATACTAACAATATTGTTAGCAGTTGCGACATTCTTTATTATTAAGAATAAACGCTATAAAGTTGTACCGCTTGTTAGTTGGGTTATTATTATATTTTTTATTGGATGCGTATTTATTTCGATAGTATCTTTATTTGTTCCATATGGAGAAATATTTGTATTACCTTTAGGAAGTATTGTCTTGGGGGTTGTAGTTATCTTAGCTGCGTTTAACGATTTTTATTCTTTAATAAGATGTAAAGATAAGATAGAAGGTATTTATCGTGGCTATAACACCTATTACGGAGGAAATGGAGTTTCTACCCAAGCACCTGTTTTTGAATATATGTATAATGGAACAAAGTATAACGAACAGACAACACAAAATATCTCATATAAGCTTTTAACTCAAAATATGAGGGATGGAGAAACTTACAGTATCTACGTTGATCCGAAACATCCAGCAGTGTTCATTCTTCAAAAAAAGATTAAAGTGAGTGCTATAATTACAGTTGTATTTGGAATTATATTTTTTTCAAGTGGCATTGCTACACTATGTGCAATTTTCCCTATATTTTGGAGTGTGATTAAATGATTTATGAACCAGAAAATCTAAAAAATAAAAGAACGATGTATGAGAAAAAGGCTAAAATGCTTGTTACTATTGAATTTTTCTTATGGGCTGTAATTTTATTTGTTTATGTAAACATAGTAATTCCTTATGTGGGATCAACAATCGGCTTTTTAACTATTATAATTGGAGGAATTGCTATAATTACAGCTTTTTATTTTTTTATTGCCTTTTATGTTCTAATAAACAGAGGACATCGCTTTAGAAAAATAAATAATGCTATTGTAAGAGAATATAATGAGAATAAAAACGGAGAACTTTTCTTAGAAAAATTATTTGCAATAGAAGAAAAAGCTACAGATCGAGTATCTGTTTTATCCAAACAGAGGCAATAATGAGGGAAGAAGACTCCCTGATTATGAGTATGTTTACAATGAGC
>PPYF01016755.1_pt1 | contig 56797 bp, 61 predicted proteins | sample 1559871 | NCBI WGS metagenome assembly PPYF01 (sample SAMN08240021, study PRJNA423297) | Human gut metagenome, whole genome shotgun sequencing project.
GTATGGCGAGTTGGAAAGAAAGAGAAGAAAGAGAAACTAAAAAACGCCCCAATGGGGCGTTTTTGCGTGCTTAACTCATGTCTAAAGACACGAGTTAAGCACACTTTTTAATCAATTTAATTGAGTGGACTTCGGTCATGTTGGATGGCGTCTCGGGCCAATACAGAATATGGTTGGTAATCAACAAGTTTTTAAACTACAGGTTAAAACCATTTCTAGGCTACTTCGTTATTCATATTTGGGTGCGGCATTCAAAGTATGACCGCCTGCTGGCAGTATTGCTGCCGGGGAATGTTCTCTTCCAGCTTGCGTCAATTGCTACCGGCTAGACCTTTTCGATTGACCAGACAGAATAACCACTATCATCAAGGCCGTTATTACTACGTTTATTTCATTATCTGCATTATCGTGATGTTCGCGATTGTATCTGCCTATCACCAGTTTGAGCAAAAGACTTTCAGCGGCGACTGCCTCTTTATGTTCTATACCTTTTTCGTGGTTTTTCTGGGGATCGTGATCCAGGAAGTGAGCGGGGGAGCTTTGCGGACGACCTCATTGACGATTGCGATCGGGATGTGCTTTTTGCTGAGCCGCTTCAACAATTTTACCCAGAAGGTCAGCGACATGAAGATTAGCCGGGACAATGTCGTGATGCGGACGGATATTATGACGGGGATGCAGAACCGCTATGCCTATGATGAGAAGCTGGGCGAGATGGTGACGCTGTAAGGCGGGAAGGAGTTTTTAGCTTTTTCCATTGACATCAACGGTTTAAAAGAGATGAATGACAACCGGGGCCACCTGGCCAGGGATGACTTGACCCGGGAAGTTGCCGCGATTATCAGGGATATTTTAGGCAAAAGCGGAGAATGCTACCGGATTGGGGGAGACGAGTTCGCCGCTATTATACCCGGCGACAGCCAGCAAGGGTCGAAATTAAAGCAGCAGCTAGAAATAGAGGCAGTCAAGTGCCGGATCAATACCGGGCAGAATATCAGTTTTTCTATTGGCCATGCCGACAGGGAATCTCATCCCCAGGCCAGTCTGGAGGGCCTCATGCAACTGGCTGACCAGCAAATGTACCAGGAGAAGGGGAGTATTACAGCCGTCCGGGCAACAACCGGCGGGGCAGAAAGCAGCCGGTAAAAAGCAAGAAGGTTGACAGTCCGCGCCTGCTTGGGTTACCTTAAACTTGTATTTAGGGGATAGAGGACAAGTTAGGGTAACTATTATGTTTACGATTTCGTTTTTGATTTTACTGATATTTTTAACTATTGTGGCCGTGCCGGTGGCGATCGCCGCTTTTCTGCTCAAGGTCTCATTTAAGATCCTGGGCTGGCTAATCGGCATCTGCTTTATTTTGGCCTTGCTGATCAGTTTGCTATTGATTAGCGTGATGTAGGAGCATTTTTATTTCAAAAAATATAGCAGCCATGGATTGCAAGATTGCTAGTTCATGGCTGCTTTTTTGTCGGTTATTTTAAAAGGTTGTTAACATCGGTTTGGATGTCATAGAGTTCGGTATCGACGTCCCCGTTCTGTAACGCGGTATTTAAACGTGAATTAAGCAAGTTGACCACTTCCGTATACTCTTTAAAACGCGGGGCGAGTTTGCCACTCTTCAGTAAATTATCCAGCTGCCAATTGTTCAAACTCTGAGAATCAGAGCCATATTGGTGGAGAACTTTCGCTGTTGCCCGGCTTTGGACAACTGATTTTAAGACTGAGCTCCCAGTTGAACTGGCCATCAGCTTTTGCTGCAACTCCTGGTCTGAGCAGAGCATTTGAATGAACTGCCAGGCCATTCGCTTATTTGCGCTGCTATTGGCAATCCCCCAGGAACTGCTTTCAATACTTGTGCTGCTGCTGCCTTTTAGACTTGGCATCTGACAGCAGTCGACTTGGAAGTTATAGGACCGGGTGACATGGTAGGGATAGGAGGTGTAGGTCCGGTACTGAGCCAGATAGATTGGTTCAAAAGCCACTTTCCCTTCGTCAAAAAGATCACTGGTTACGTTCATATTTCCCGCGTTAGCGTAAAGCTGCTGCATTAACTTGATTGCTTTGCTAAAGCGGCTGCTGGTCAAATTTATGCGGCGGTCGCTGATGTTAAAAGGCTCATCTTGATAAGCTGCTGCCGCGTTATACCAGTTAAAGTCACTGGTTGTCCCATAAAGCTTTTTCCCTTTAACCTTGCTGAGCTGGGTGCTGATTGCTTCAAATTCATCAACCGTTGGCTTAGATAACTTACTTGGCAGGCCATATTTTTCCAGCAGGCTTTGATTGTAGATCATCAGCTGGGGATTAGCTTCATAGGGCAGGGCGTACTGAGCACCCAGGTAGCGGTCACTGGATAGCAGCGGCTGATAAAAATTGCTAGTATCAAGCTTGTCGCTGTCAATAAACCGGTCCAAGCTGGCCAACACGCCTTCGGATGCCAGTGTGGCAAAGTTTTCGTCGGGCACCAAAATAACGTCTGGAGTTTGTCCAGAAACGATCTTGCCGCTTAGCCAATTGATATAGTCTTTCTTGGTAATCCCAGTTTCGTATTGAATCTTAACGTCTGGATACTTACGGTGAAATTTTTTAATCGCGTAGTCGATCATCTGATAGGGCTTGCCACTTGGCGCGTCCCAGCTGCTGCCAGTATAAAAAGCAACCGTCAGCGTTTTTGACTTTTCCGCGTAATAATCACCTATGGCCGCAGAAGCCGCGCAAAGAAGGACGATCAGCAATAAAACCAGCCAAGTGGAATTGATGCGGTTACTGCTTGTCTGCTTGGTCATCGTTGATTACCTCGCTGGTGACGCCGCTTTGAATGGCCCAAATTGCCAGCTGGGTCCGGTCCCTCAGGTCAAGTTTGTCCAAGATTTTTGAAATATAGTTGCGGACAGTGCCTTCGCTCAAAAACAGCTTGGCCGCGATTTCCTTATTAGACAGGCCAAAGCCAACCTGCTGGATTACCCGGAGTTCATGCGGTGTGAAGTCCCGGGCCTCCTGGTCATTGATGCTGATCGCGTAATTGCTTTGCGCCATTCTGGAAAAGAGGGTGAAGACTTTCTGCGCGATATCCGGGTTGATCATGGCCCCGCCCCGGTAGACTGTTTCAATGGCCTGGTAAAGCTGAGCTGGTTCAACCCCCTTAAGCAGGTAGCCCGAAGCCCCGTACTTTAAAGCGCTGAAGATAAAATCATCATCATCAAAGGTCGTCAAGATAATCACCTTAATGTTCGGATACTTTTCCTTGACATACTTGGTGCAAACTGTCCCATCCATCTCCGGCATGCGGATGTCCATCAAAATGACATCTGGCTGCCGGACAGCGATTTTGTCCAGAACTTCTTTGCCGTTGCCGGCCGTATCAGTAACCTGGAACTTGCCGGATGCTTCCAGCACAATTTTCAATGAATCGCGGATGAGGGCTTGGTCATCTGCTACTAACACCTTAATCATATTTTCTCCTCCTCATTTTTACTGTTTTTTTGGAATCATTACGCTGACTAAAAATCCCTGGCTGCCATCAAAAGTAATCTTGCCGTTGATGATCGCGACCCGCTCTTTCATCTGGGTGATCCCAAAACCTGGCCGGATCATCTTCACCCCGGTTCCGTTGTCCTGGATATTGAGCAGGTAAGCTGCCGGAGTTTCCAAACAGTAAATATTAACTTTGCTGGCATGGCCGTGCCTTAATGAGTTAGTGATGGCTTCTTCAATGATTCTGAAGATGACATTCTCGGTTGTCTTTTCAAAATCGGGCTGCTGCCACTCATAGCTAAAATTAATCTGCAAGTGGGAGATGTCACTGTATTCCTGCAGCATTTTCTTAAGGGAGGCTTCCAGGGTATAGCCATTAAGGGCGCCGGGCCGCATTTGATTGAGCGTTTTACGGACATCTTTGATCCCTTGCTTGGTAGCAACCGATATTTTGTCTAACTGCTCTTTGGCGGCTTGCGGATTGATGTCAATCAGCATTTTGGTCGCGTCAACGCCGGCTGAAACACCTGTCAAGGCATGGCCAACGGTGTCGTGAATATCCCTGGCGATTCGCTTTCTTTCCCGGTTCTGGGCGATTTTTTCTGACAAGGCCGCGTAATTCTTTAATTCAAGATTTGTCTGGGCCGCCTGGGAAAGCTCTTCCTGGATATTGCGATCCTGGTTAAGCAGGTAAAGACCGTAAGCAGCGATAATACCGATGAAGCAGAGCAGGTTAAGCGTTGTTAAGAAATTTTTGATGATGACCAGCTTGGTCCGGATTTTTACCGGCAGAAAGCTGATATAGCTGGTCAGATTTGGCATGTTCAAGAAGCTGCCCAAGATCGCGTAATCAGAGACTGAATAGAGCAAGAGAAAAAGCAGGGAGATGCTGACCCAAAAAGGCAGGTGGTGAATGTGGGCCATGTTCCGGCTGAATAGGAAGTAATCAACCAAGATTAGCAGAAAGAGACCATTGTAGCTGGTTTGCAAGGCAATATAAATGATTATCGACAAGAGGATTTCAATGATGAAGAATGACGCGCTGGAATTGACTGAATGACTGCTATGATGGCGAATTGTCATAATGGTTGCCAGAAGCAGCATGGTCAAATTAGCTGTCCAGAAAATAGCTACGGGAGAAAAGGGAATCCGGTTCAACTGGTTCAAGAACTGGTAGCTGAAATTGTGGTTGACGATATAGACCGAAGCCCCGTAGAAAATTGCAGAGATGTAAAGCACAATGATTGTATTCAGCCACATCATCGCCCTTCTGAATAGAAAGAGACTCTTGAGTTTTTGGGCCATTATTGTCTTTTGCTCCATTACTGCCACCCCGTCGTTCCGTAATGATTAAGATTGCCCCGTTCGATTATCTCAGTAGGTATGACAATCTTCTCTTTTACCTTTTTCCCCTTCAGTAAGCCGTAGATAGCCTTAGCACTGCTTTTGCCCATTTTGACCGGGGACTGGGCAGCAGTAGCTACCGCGTTAGAGTTCTTGCTGATCAGCAATTTCATGTTGGGGGAGCCGTCAACGCTGTAAACGTGGATTTTTTTATCCAGCTTTTGAGCAGCGATTGCTGACAGGGCCCCGATGGCGGCTTGATCGTTTAAGGCCATGACCGTGTCAAAGCTTTTACCTTTTTTCAGATAAGCCGTGACTTTTGGCAGAGCAATTTCTGACTGGCCAAAGGTCTCCAGCCGGTCGACTATTTTGTAGTTCTTCGCCTTTGAGCTATTAGAAAGCGTTGCGCAGAAGCCGCTGATCCGTTCTTTAGCAGAATATGCACTGGCCTGGGTCAAGAGAAGAATCTTTGCCTGTTTTTCCTTTTTAAGAAGGTAACGGGCGACCAGGGAGCCGGCCCGGTAATTGTCAGTGGCAATCGTGCAGTTAGCGTCTGCCCACTTCATTTCCGTGTCGACATTGATGATTTTAATGCCAGCTGCCCGCGCTTTTCTTAAAGCCTGGTGGATTTTCACAGAGTTGCCGTCGACTGGGGCAATGACGATCAAGTCGACTTTTTCCTTGATGAAATCATTAATCTGCTGGACTTGCTTGTCGACCTTTAATGCCGGATCCCGGGTGATCAAACGGTCACCATGCTGGTTGATCGAGTTGGCGATCTGTTCGTTCAAAATGACATAGAAGTTGTTGTTCATGGTCATGTAGCTGGTCCCGACTGTGTATTGCCGCTTGGTCCAGGGATGCAGATTTAGCAGAAAATATGTAAGTAGAATTAGACCGACAGTTGCGAAAGTGCTGCAGACCAGCTGCTTGCTAAACTTCCGCTTGTCATGAAAGGTCATACAATTTCCTCCTTAGTATTGAAACGTTTTAATCAAACACCTTAAGTAAATTATATGGAAAAATGTCACGTTAGTCATGTGACAAATGTCATATTTCTGCTTGCAAATAATGACAAAAAGCTAAGCTGGTGGGGTTGAACAAGTGACATCTTACACTATGTAAGCGATTGCTGGAATGATAAACTTATCTCGAAAGTTAAGCAAGGAGGTAAGAAAGTGAAATATGTACTTTTGGTCTCACATGGCAAATTTGCAGAGGGCTTGAAGACTTCTCTGGAAATGTTTACCGGTGACACGGAGCGTATATTTGCAATTGGCCTGCATAATGGGAAATCAGCTGATGACTTCAAGCAAGAAGTCAAGAGCCTGCTGGGCCAGCACAAGTTTAGCGCTGACGATGAATTTGTGATCTTGGCAGACTTGATTGGCGGCAGTCCCTTGACCAGCTTCTTGAGCGTGGCAGCTGATTACGACCTGCTCGACCGGGCAACGATCTTGGGCGGGATGAACTTCACCATGGCTTTGACAGTTGCTGTTTCCTTGGATGGAATGGACCGGGAGACATTGGCGGCTACTGCCTTGAGTGAAGCCAAGGAAGCCTTGAAGGAATACAAATTATCAGCAGACAGCGCTGATAACGATGATGATGAGATTTAACGAGGAGGAAGAAAGATGTCAGTTTCATTTGTAAGAGTTGATGACCGGATGATCCACGGGCTGATTACCACCCGTTGGGGGAAGGAACGTCCTTGTGACGGGATTATTGCTGTTAATGACAAGGTAGCAAATAACAAGATTTTGAAAGAAGCCTATCAAGCAGCCGCCGAAGGGAAGAAAACTTTTGTCTGGACGATGGAGCACTTTTTAAAGGTGCAAGACAAGGTCTTGAACTCAGACACCCGTTATTTCTTGATTACCAAGAGTCCTCTGGACATGAAGAAGATCCTGGTTGACGAAGGCTTCAAGCCAAGCGACGTAAAGGTAGTCAACGTTGGTCCAGGCAATGACCGGCCAGGCGCGATCAAGCTCGGTGACAACCAGTCCTTCACCCAAGAAGAAGGGGATGCCTTTGAAGCCATCGAAAAGGCCGGCTACACGGTTGACTTCGCCTTATTGCCAGATCAAAGAATTGGTGAATGGTCAAAGTTTAAGTCAAAGTTTGGTTACTAAAAAGTTCTTTTAAAAAAGAAGGAGATTTTTAAAATGACAATTAATTGGTTCCAGGCTGCCATCTTGGGCTTGTTCGCATGTTTGTGTTCCAACTCATGTATGGCAGGGCAAGCAGTAGGTAACTACACGATTGGTCGTCCTTTGGTCGGCGGCTTGGTCTGCGGGATTATCTTGGGCGACTTGAAGCTTGGGATTGCCTGCGGGGTAGCCATGCAACTGGTCTACATCGCCTTGGTTACTCCAGGTGGCGCCGTTTCAGCCGACGTCCGGGCAATTTCCTACATCGGGATTCCCCTGGCTATGGTGGCAATTTCCGCGCAAAACTTGAACCCGCTGAGTACTTCAGCCGCTAACTTGGCTAAGTCAGTCGGCACCCTGGTTGGTACGGTCGGCACGGTTCTCTACTACGCCGTTGCGACGATGAACCTGGTTTGGCAGTCATTCGGCTGGAAGGACGTTGAAAACGGCAAGCTGGACAAGCTGTACTCAGTCAACTTCGGCTGGCCATGGCTGTCCCACGCTTTGTTTTCCTTTATCCCAACCATGCTTTTGACGCACTTTGGGGCAACTGCTGTTACTGCTTTGCGTAACGCTTTGCCGATGGACGGGATTCCAATGAAGACCCTGTTTACGGTCGGCGGGATGCTGCCATGTGTCGGGATCGCTATCTTGCTGCGGCAGATCGTTAACAAGCCAATGGACTTCGTGCCATTTCTGGTTGGTTTCACTTTCTGTGCATCCCTGCACTTGAACCTGGTTTCAGTTACGATCGTTTCCCTGCTCTTTGCCACAATCATGTACGAAGTACAAATGGTCGAAAGCAAGCGGGTTACGGTATCAGCCGGCTCAATTGATGATGACGATGAGGAAGAGGAGGACATCTAATCATGGACAACGCTAAGAAACTGGACAAAAAGACTTTAAGCAAGTCATTCAACTTATGGTTCTGGGGGGCATTGACCTGTTTCTCCCAAGAACACATGCAGACTTTTGGCTACATGGCTTCCATGCTGCCAATTTTGAAAAAGCTTTATCCAAAGCATGAAGACCAGGTCAACGCTATCCACACTTACACGGCCTTCTTCAACACCAACCCAATGCTGGGTTCAGTGATCGTTGGTATCACGGCAAGTATGGAAGAAGCCCGGGCAAATGACCGCGGGATTGACGGTGAAACGATCAACGACATGCGGGCCGGTTTGATGGGGCCAATTGCCGGGATCGGTGACTCCTTGATCGACGGGACTTTGATTCCAATTCTTCTGGGTATCGCTTTAGGTATGTCCAATGGCGGCTCACCAGTCGGCGCCATCTTCTACATTATCGTTTGGGTACTTTTGGCCTACTTCGGCCAGCGCTTCCTTTACTTCCGCGGCTACCAGCTGGGGGACAAGGCGGTAGAGTTCCTGGTTGGTGAACAAGGCGCTGCTGTCCGCCGGGCAATTGGTACTGTTGGTGCTATGGTTGTCGGCGGGGTGCTGGCATCATGGGTTAACGTCACTACCTCTTTGAAGCTGTACAACTCAAATGGCAAGGTCTTCCTGGACCTGCAAAAGCAGCTTGACTCAATCTTCCCAGGCCTTTTGACCGTTTTGATCACTATCTTCTGCTGGTGGCTGATGTCAAAGAAGCACGTTTCAGCAATCTGGACTATGCTGATTTTGGTCGTAATTTCCTTTGTCGGTGTCCTGGTTGGCTTCTTCAACCCAGGCCTGTCCTACTAATATTCGTCCTTGCCGTTCTTAGACTAGAAAGGGATCTTGATTATGACTTTTGAAGAAATGCGTAAGGGATATCAAGACGAGGTAGCCTATCAAAAGCATATGTTAAGAAATCTAGGCTACTGGTTCCAGCTAGGCATCATACTTAGCGGGAGCGGAATTGTCCTGGTCTACTTCTTCCATGCGAAAAATATTTTTCTCAATATTTTAGGAATCGCCTTGCTAGTGTTGGGGGCGGCAGGGATGTTGCTATTCGGCTACGCTGGTTGGAAAGGCCAGCGGAATCTCCAAGCTCTGATCGATGATTATGAGCAAAAGCTTGATTACCTGCAAAAGCAGGTCAGTCATGGTAAACGCTAGCAGCAAATACTAGTTTACTTTTCCAACTCACTTTTACTAAACTCCTCAAAAACAGTAAAACGAGTTATAAACTACCCTATTTCAATTGCTCTGCAGTCGCCGGATGAGAGCCCGGTGGCAGCAGGGCAATTTTTTGTGCTTGTTGGAGTGTGAGATTGATTCTTTTTTACCTGATTTTTTAATGAGGAAAACTAGTACGATTTTTGATAGATTTTGACGAAGAAAGTAAATTACTTTTTGCTGTAATTAGTTAGCCTGCGCGGTTGCGCGGGCTTTTCCTTTCCGAAAAAGGAGGACTTTGCGGGACTTCTTGAAAGTGCTTAAATTAAGTTGCTGAGAAAAATAAACTTGTGGTTGCTATATGAGCAAAGGAAAAATGTGAATATAGAAAATACTAATTACCAAGGGCTGAGCAACGATGAAGTGTTTTGCACGGTCTTGAAGAATGAGGAAACTGCCATGCGGGTGCTTCAGGCTATTTTCCCGGATGTGAAGATCTCCCAAGTACTGCTGAATACGGCAGGTTGTGAGCAAGATAAGGTCAATGGTCCGCTTGCTCAAGTGGTAGTGCTGGATGAAGATGAGAAGAAGCACTTCTACTCGTTGCGGATGGGAAAATAGAGTGATAATCTTGTGCGGCTTTAATCCATTTGGTGGGGACAACACGGTAAAGGCTGTTAGCAGCTATCGCTCTACTAAAGACCCGGATCTTGTTTTGCCAGGCCAATGCCCTCTGATCATCATTAGCGGCAAGGGAGAAGAGGAAGGTGAATCAAGTGACATGAAGTCCTTGACTCATGTGATTTGCGGCGACTACAGTTTGAATGAGCCACTTGCCGTATTCTTGAAGGAGAAAATCATCGCGGCCAATAAAAAGCTGAATTTAGTGAAATAAAAAGATGCTTGAAAGGCAATGTTTCTGAAATGCTCAACAAGATCATCGAAAAAATGGAGCAGGAAGAGCTCTTGGAATAGACGAAAGAGACTGGCAATTAATTTTGTCAGTCTTTTTTCTACTGAAAAGGGAATTATTTTATCCGGATTTTAAAAAAGGAACTCTTTAGCTAAAATTAGATAAAAATGAAATTCTCACTTTACATTTTGACTTGCTTCAGTATAATAAAACTATCTCAAAAACAAAAAGTAAAGGATGGAAGTTAATAATGAAAGTAAAATTGAGATAGTTCACTTTATGGTGAAGCGGGTCTTTTCAACCGATCGATTGTGCTGCGACTTTTAAAGAAAGCAACAGATCAATCAAGAGAAAAGGACCAAATCACATGAAAAAGAAAAACTATATTCCCATGGTAATTACTAGTGTCGTTGCGGCTACTCTTAGCGCCTGCAGAAGCAGCAGCGCCAGCAGCAAGGCGACTTACCAAAAGTCGATCAGCTGGATGACCACGTCAGAAATTGAAACTATGGATCCCAACACTACTGTGGATACGGCAAGTGGGGAGCAAGAGACCAATACATTTGAAGGCCTTTTCCGCCTTGGGAAAAATGGCAAGGTTAAGCCAGGCATCGCCAAAACAGCAGCGGTATCTAAAGATGGTTTGACTTGGACGTTTACCCTTCGGAAGAATGCTTACTGGTCAAGTGGTGAAAAAGTTACAGCTCAAGAATTTGTCTATTCCTGGCAAAGGGCGGTCAATCCAAAGACTGGTGCCGGAAACACGACAGAGTACCAGGTGATCAAGAACGCGGTCGCCATCACTGAAGGCAAGAAGTCCGCGTCTAGTCTGGGGGTAAAGGCCGTTGGCAAATACAAGCTCGTTGTCAAGCTGGTTCACCCAGTGCCGTATTTCAAGACCACCGTTGCCAGCGGGATGTACCCGGTCAGCAAGACTGCTGTTGAAAAGTTCGGCAAAAAGTATGGCACGGCTTCGAAATATCAGTACTACGACGGACCTTTTGTTCAAAAGGGCTGGACTGGTTCAAACCTGACCTGGAAACTGGTCAAGAACAAGTACTACTGGGACAAGCAAGCTGTCAAGCTGCAGACCGTCAACTACAGTGTTGAGAAAACGGCGTCAACCGACTACAACCTCTATCAGAGTAAAAAGCTCGACGCGGCTCTGCTTGACACTTCCGCGGCTAGCCAGCTGAAAAAGAGCGCGGGCTATACTGTGCGTGACCTGGATAACACCTACTACCTGAACTATAACATCAAGAAGGTGGCTATCTTCAAGAACGCTGATCTGCGGCGGGCAATTTCCCTTGCTATCAACCGCCAGGCCCTGGTCAATACAGTCGGCAGCTACAATAAGACTGCCCAGACCATGAGCTCAGCCAGCATGGCAATTGGCGGGCAGAACTTTGCTAAATACGTTCTAAGCCAGACTGACGCGGCTAAATACAGTAAGTACTCCAAAAAGCAAGCGCAAAAATACTTCGCCGCTGCTCTGAAGAAGCTGGGCAAAAAGTCTATTTTCTTCACGATCATGGGTGATGACGATGATATGAGCAAAAAGGCGGTCGAGTACCTGCAGAGTGCATTAAACGCGGCTTTTGGCAACAAGATTAACGTTTCCGTGAAGAGTCTGCCAAAGACCAACCGGATCAGCCACTTAATGAACGGAACTTACCAGCTTTGCTTCATGAGTCTGACGACTGACGCGGCAGACCCTTATGAATTCCTGAAGTACATGCACAGTAGCCAGACCTACAACTTTGGCTCCTGGAATAATTCTGCCTATGACAAGATTGTTGATGCTTCAAACAGTGCTTCCAGCGATAAAAAGCGGCTGCAGGAGCTGGCCAAGGCCGAGGAAATCCTGGCCAAAGAGCAGGGGATTACTCCGCTCTTCCACTTAAGCCAGGCCTGGATGATCAGACCAAATGTCCATGGGGTGGTCTTCACTGGCTCCGCCAACGACTTCAAGACTGCTTACGCGACGAGTGAAAATAAATAAGATGATAAAATAATGAGGTGCTTCGGTGCCTTTTTCTTTTAAACCGAGTCTGTTAAAAAAGAAAATAAACTTTTTTGAAAAAAGTCTTGAAAATTAATCTAAATCTAGTAACATGGGTAATATCTTAAAAGAAAATGAAAGAGAGGAATCCGAAAGATGACAGGTAAAGGCAAAATTTAGTTCAATCTTGAGAGCAAATTCTATTTCTTTGATTGCAACAGCTTCAGCGCGAATTATTGCCCCTTTGGGCAAGTAAAATATTTTTTCCGCGCGTAAACCGAGAAGTAAGAGCAACAAAGAAAGAGAAGAAGATCATGAACAAATTGCATAAATTATTAGTCGTAGCGTCATTAACTTTAACTGCTGGTGCTTTGTCAGCCTGCGGTTCATCCTCAGCTTCCAAGGTTAAGCTGAAGTCCCAGCTCAACTGGATGACTACCTCAGAGATCGAAACGATGGATCCGTCCAAGGTAGTCGACACCACTGGCGCGGAGCAACTCAACAATGTTATGGAAGGCCTGTACAACCTGGACGCAAATTCCAAGTTGACTCCAGGCGTTGCCAAGTCCTCAAAAGTGTCAAAGGACGGCTTGACCTGGACCTTCTACTTGCGCAAGAATGCGCGCTGGTCAAATGGCGACCAGGTAACCGCGGCTGACTTTGTTTATGCCTGGCAGCGGACTCTGGATCCGAAGACTGCTTCTCAGCAAGGGAACCTGTATGACGGGATCAAGAATGCTGATGCAGTAGTGGCTGGCAAGAAAAAGCCAAGTTCATTGGGGGTCAAGGCTGTTGGCAAGTACAAGCTGGCTGTCAGTTTGGAACACAAGCTGCCATACATGAAGTATCTGGTAGCCAGCGGACTTTTCCCGCAAAACCGGAAGGCTGTTGAAAAATACGGCAAAAAGTATGGCACAGCTTCTAAGTACATGGTTTACAATGGGGCATTTAAACAAACTGGCTGGACAGGCTCAAACTTGAGCTGGAAACTGGTCAAGAATCCCTACTACTGGAACAAGAAGTCTGTTAAGCTGCAGACAGTTTCCTATAGCGTACAAAAGGCGCAGTCAACGGACCTCAACCTTTATCAAAGTGGCAAGCTCGACGCTGCCCTGCTCAGCAGCCAGGCGGCCAAGGCTATGAAGACCAATAAAGCTTACACGGTTCGCCGGCAAGGCAATACCCAATACTTGACTTATAACGTATCTAAGTACAAGTTCCTGCAAAACGTGTGGGTAAGACGAGCCCTTTCAATGGCAGTTAACCGGCAGGCTTTGGTAAAGACGGTTGGCGGCGAAAATACCGTTGCCAAGACATTCTCCGCGCCAACAGTAGTTGCCAGCGGGCAAAAGTTCGCTGCTTACGTTGAAAAGCGCAACCCAAACAATGTCTACATGACTTACGACAAAAAGAAGGCTGCCGCATACCTGGCAAAGGGATTGAAGCAACTGGGCATGAAGAAGCTCAGCTTCACCTTGACTGGCGACGATGACGATACTTCCAAGCAAACGACTGAATACTTGCAAAGCTGCTTTAAGGCCGCTTTTGGCGACAAAGTTGACGTTTCAGTATCAAATCTGCCAAAGACCACGCGGGTCGGCCGGATGCTTAACGGCCAATACCAAGTCACTTTAACCGGCTTGACCAGTGACTTCCCGGATCCTTACAACTTCTTGAAATACATGCTGACGGGCCAGAGCTACAACTTCGGCAAGTGGTCAAACAAGGCTTATGACCAAGCCGTTAACAAGTCACAAACCGCGACTGGCGCAAAGCGGCTCAGCTACCTCTTGCAAGCAGAGGAAGTTTTGACCAACCAGCAAGCTTTGACTCCACTTTACCACATGGGCCAGGCCTGGCTTGTCCGGCCAACGGTTCACGGCGTTGTCTTTAACGGCGGTTCTTACTGGTTTGCCCACGCTTACGTTTATCAAAAATAAACAGTTGACTAGATTGATTTTCAAAAACTGAACGATTAATAACAGCAGAGAGTATAGAAAGAAGAGACTTCTTATGACCAAGACGACTTTTGTTAACTGTAATTTATTTGTTGGGACTGAAGATGAGGTAAAGGAAAATGCCTGGTTTACCGTTGATGATGCGACTGGTAAAATCACTGAAGTCGGTCAAGGCGAGGTAAAAGCCGCTGACAAGACGGTAGATCTGGATGGCCAATATGTGATGTCAGGTTTGATCAATGCCCACACTCACATTGGGGTGGATCCTTATGCTAAGCGGGCGTATCCAGAAACTGAAACTAGCACGACCGTGGCAGCTTTGGAGAATCTGCGGTCAGGCCTGCAAGGCGGGGTGACTTACCTGCGCAGCTGCGCGGTTAGCTTTGACGTCGACATCAAGTTGAAGCGGGAAAGAGCGCAGCATCCTTTTGAAGGGCCGGGGATCATGCCATGTGGCCGGGCAATTTCAGTAATTGGCGGTCACGGGGATGCCAGAAATGGCGAAAACAACGAATTTGAGTCATCCTGGCTGGTTAACGGGCCAGATGAAATGCGCAAGGCGGTCCGGACTCAATTTAAGCTGGGGGCAGAAAACATCAAGTTGATGGCTACCGGCGGGATCATGTCAACGACTGACCAAGTTGATGATACGGAATTGACTTTTGAAGAAATCAAGACGGCAGTTGAGGAAGCCCATTCCAAGCACATGACGATTTGTGCCCATGCTCAAGGAGCTCAAGGGGTTCACTATTGTGTTGAAGCTGGCGTTGATTCAGTAGAACACGGCTTCTACGTGACTGACGAAGACATTGAGACCATGAAGGAGAAGGGGATCTTCCTTTCACCAACTTTGATTGCTGGTTACCAAGTGGCTAATCTGCCAGATGACGCGCCGGATTTGACTCTGTTCTCAATTCAAAAGATGCGGAATGCTTTGGATGACTTTTACACTCATGTAGGCCGGGCGATCAAGGCTGGGGTGAAATTGGCTTTGGGGACTGATGCAGGTACTCCAGCCAACCCATTGAATCAGACTTGGAAGGAACTGGTAGAACTTACCAGAGCCGGGGCAAGCAACTATCAAGCTTTGCGGGCCGCTGGCCTGGGCAGTGCTGAACTGCTGAAGATCGACCAGGAATACGGTTCTCTTGAGGTGGGCAAGTATGCTGACTTCCTGGTATTGAAGGACAATCCACTGCAAGATGTGGCAGCGGTTGGTCAAAGCGATAAGCAGGTTTACCAACACGGACAAAGAAAGTTTTAGCTCACTTAACTCTAGACATATTTCTGTCTAGAGTTTTATTTTTTTGGAAAAAGAAACTGGTGTTCGGGAAAATACGGCGGTAGAATAAGGGTAGAAACAGAACATGAGTACGGTTTAGGGATGAGGAACAGGAGGCAAGTGATAGCCGCCTGGGAGACCAAGCCCAGGAAAAAATATAAAAAAATAGCAGGATAAATAGCAGGATATGCGATAATTTTGGGCCAAACAGGCAAGTTGATGGGGAGAAACTGGGTGAAAAAATGGATGAGCAGGGATACGTAATCGTCGATAAAGAAACAAGTTTGTATTTCGCGAGGAACTGTTCTGAAAGATATACTGTAAACCTTTGGCAAGCGTCTAAATACCAAGAAGAAAATTACGCCCAGAGAATGCTGGATATGATAAAGAGGAGTCCGGCTACCTATAAAACCGCAAAGCCCGAGAATCTGAGCTTGCAGCTCTGTAATCTCAAAGGTCTGAAAGAAAAAGCGCCAGAGGAGCTGCTGTCAAGGGAGCAGGAAGAAGAAATTCAAGCTTTCATGCAAGAGATCGGCCGGGGCACGGCATATGACAAAATTAGTGATTTTTGTAAGAATCCCTTGTTTATCGAGCCTTTGAGAAAGCTGCTGCCATACGGTCAAAACTTGAGTACAAAATTGGTCAAGTTCGAGCGGAATCAACGGCTTGACCGGCGCAAGTACAAGGCTGCCTTGAATCTGCTTGAGTTACTTTATCCTAAAGGATCGGTGACGACAACGGAAGAGAGAAGGCGGCAGTATGTGAAACGGGTCGTTAAAATTTAGACTGGGTGCCGATTGTATGTTGTCAGAACGCAAGAAGTCAGTGAGTCATTTTCCAGCCTTTTCAAAGAAAAAGGCGGAATGATGTATTTGGCAATGCGCAGGCCGCTGCCGGGCAAAGCTGCTGGGTTAAACTGGCTAACAGAAACAAGGAGAAAAGTCTCCCAGCTGCTGTAGCCGGGAGAAATTAAGTGAAGTTGCTACCTTATATACAGTGCATGTATCAGATGACGCTAGGAAATTTTAGGGGGTAAAACGATGAAGTCAGAAGAAGAAATCGCTAAAGTCGAATTGGACGCGGGGCTTAAGGAAGTTGACGATGGTGACAAGAATGAAGCATTGGCCAAGCTTGCGTTTATCTTTAGCCTGGAATTGATGGAGAAGAACAATCTGAGTCTTACAGAGCAAGAGGGGACGCAGTTAGGGATGGCTTTGACAACGATCATGGTAAACATGACGGAGCATGGGTGTCTCACGCAAGAGCAACTTGCCCAAGAATGCAAGAATATTTTGTTGCAGAGTTTCCTCGTGAAATGGAACCAGTGATTTTGGCGACCTACGCTTTTGCCAGAATGAAGAAGCTCATGGAAGAAGAGTTTCCGAGCTTTGAAGATGACGATTATGCGCACATGGCCTCGGTACAGATTACTGTTTTGGCAGATATGCTGCAGAGCGGGATTTTGAGTTACAACGATCTGTATCAAGAGACTCTGGAAGTGATCGAACAACTGCTTGGGTAGGAAGAAGGAAAAATGATGATTTTGATGGATAGTCTGGATGAACTGTATGAGATTGTTGGCAAGACGACTAAAGAAGATGAGCTGGTCAACGACTTTACTAAAGTAATCGAAGAATTTGTCTGAAGAAGCAATGAAGGCATTAGGATACACGCCAGCTTCGGTAGAAAGATGCAAACAGGTAATTGCTGATTTAGGGCAATTAAAGGAAACAGACGATAAATTTAGCGATAAAAAGTTGAGCAAGGAAGAAATGGTTTCTGTTTTGGATTCAATCATGACCATGGGCGGAGGGGATGACTTGCAAGAAGCCATTGAAGAACTCTCTAATGAAGATCCAAATAGCAGCACAAGCATGAATGAAGTATTTACCCAACATACAGCAAAAAGAATTGCCAAAGCAAAGGCAGAGCAAAATAAGCATGCAGTTGAGTATCTGATGCTGTCCATGAATCTCAATAAGGATCAAGCAGAAGCCGCATTAGGACTGGATGCTGAATAAGTTGATTTGTTGCTAGTCTTTTAGATTTTGCAGATATCCGTTAAGTTGCTGCTGATTACAGAGAACGACCACTTTGCTGGGATATTCGTTCTGGACTCGGACATATCGGTCTTGGATATTTTTTGATCGGCCATCCCAAAGAATCCACTTGATGAAGTCAAAATCCAATTTTTCATCGCAACCTACTGCCATATCAGGCCGGGTCTTTCCTTTGTAAGTACGATAGCGGTTGATGCAGCGAAGCAGGCAGTCTTTTCTACTGAATAAGAGTTGGATAATGATGTCCGCTTCAATGATTCTGCGTTCATAGCTGAGTTTGTTGTAGTTTCCATCGATGACCCAGCCGCTAGGATTATCGTTAAGAAAAGTTTGGACGATCTTGCCTTGTTCTTCCGTTGATCTCGTTTTCCAGTTTGGCAAAAATTGGACGCTATCCAAGTGAAGAGCGGGAACTTGGTACAATTCACCTAACTTGCGGGATAGAGTTGACTTTCCAGAGCCACTGTAACCCATTACTGCGATCTTCATGATGTGTTCCTTTCGGTATTCTTTTGATATTATTCAATATTATATCAATTCAGCTACACAGTAGCTAAATTATACCCATGGATCATCAAACTTTCTTTAGTTTTCTAGATGATTTGTATAGGACTCGAACTAAAAACTAGTGGAGCAATGCGAATGTATTGGGTCTATGGGCCGGACAAGAAGTCCATAACAATTATTGGGTTAGAACCTCACCCGGAAGATAAGAAAAGCGGTGCATATTCTCGAATTCCACTATCAGACCTACCTACGGTCTCACGGTAGATGAGATCCAAAGAAAGATTGATCAAGTAGTTTCTGTTGGTACTAAGTCGGAAGTTGAATACAAAGTTACGCCTTATAAAACGATTCAGAAGTATGATCCTAACCTGCCAAAGGGGACTATGATAGTTACAGGCGGGGAAAATGGCTCAACAAAAAGTATCACGCCTTACTATTTAGATGAAAAAACGGGATATGTCCAAGCAGATGCTGAACTCGAGGTTAAAAATCCGGTTGATAAGGTCATTGTCATCGGAACCAAGGAATGCGGTTTTGCGATCTAAGGGACTATAGATTTCACGTATACCAATATACAAGCTAAGTATTCGCCAAAATTATAGCTAAAGGCTATAATAATTATTAAAGAATGTTAGCGTTTTTTTACACAGAAAGCGAGAAAAAATGAAAGCAGCATATTTCGTACAAAAGGGCCTGGTTGAAGCCCGGGAAGTTGAAGATGCAACACTTGAACAAGACACCGACGCGGTTATCCGCGTAATTAGAGCTTGCGTCTGCGGGTCAGACCTGTGGTGGTTTAGAGGCATCTCTGACCGGCCGGAAGGCACAGTTGGCCACGAAGCCATCGGGATCGTAGAAGCAGTCGGTGACAAGGTTGACAATGTCAAGGTCGGCGATTTCGTTATCGCTCCGTTCACCCACGGCTGCATGAAGTGCAAGATCTGCAAGGCTGGTTTTGACGGCAACTGTCCAAACGTGGAAGTTGGCGGCAACAAGGGTTACCAATCTGAAAAGCTGCGTTTTAAGAATGCCAGCGCCTTGGTAAAAATCCCTGGCCAGCCAAGCGACTACACTGAAGAGCAACTGAATGACCTGTTGACTTTGTCAGACGTTATGGCAACTGGCTACCATGCTGCGGCTAGCGCGGAAGTTAAGCCGGGGGATGCAGTAGCAGTTATTGGTGACGGCGCAGTTGGTTTGTGCGGGGTTATCGCGGCTAAGCTGCTCGGTGCTGAAAAGATCATTCTGCTTAGCCACCACGAAGACCGGGCAGCCTTGGGCAAGGAATTCGGTGCAACTGACATCGTCAGTGAACGTGGTGAAGACGCGGTAAAGAAGGTTTTGGAACTGACTGACGGCTACGGTGCTGATGCTGTTTTGGAATGCGTTGGGGCAAGTAGCTCTATCGATCAGGCTGGTCAGATCGCCCGTGCTGGCGCGATTGTCGGCCGGGTAGGGGTTCCGCAAAAGGAACCTGAAACCAACAAGTTCTTCTGGAAGAATGTCGGCTGGCGCGGCGGGATCGCTAACGTCACTACTTACGACCAGGAAGTCTTGCTGGACGCTGTTTTGAAGGGCGAAATCCACCCAGGTAAGGTCTTCACTAAGAGTTTTGACCTTGATCATCTGCAAGACGCATATGAAGCGATGGATCAACGTCAAGCAATTAAGTCATTGCTGGTCGTGGCAGACAAGTAATTTTTTAAAAAAGGGCATTGGGTGATAAAAATGGCAGAAAAACAAACTGCAGGCCGCGATTACTTGGGCAAGTTGGCACCAAAGTTCGCGGAGCTGAACGATGACGTTTTATTCGGGGAAGTTTGGGCAAGAGAAGACAAATTGTCGGCTAGAGACCGGAGCATGATTACTATTGCGGCGCTGTTTTCCGCAGACTTGTACCCGCAATTGAAGAGCCACTTGGAGCTAGGCAAAAAGCATGGGATCACCAAGGAAGAAGCAGTGGAGATTGTTACTCAGCTGGCTTTCTACTGCGGCTGGCCTAAGGCGTGGAGCACTTTCCCTTTGATTGAAGAAGTCTACAGGGATTAAAGCAGAATATACAAAAAGATCGTCAGACCACATGGGTGGAATGACGATCTTTGTTTTTGCAGTTTACTTGTAGCGGGAAGGCAGGGTGAAGTACTTGTCCATGTTATAACCATATACTTGCGGGCACACGTACACTTTGCCCTTCTTCAAGACAAAGTTCATTTTCTTTAAGTTTGTTGACTTGAAGTAGACATTACCAGCACCAAACTTTTTAGCCCCTTTGATCAGTTTCTTCTTAATACTTGCTTGGCTGCCTTGCGTAACATCATAAACGGTCAACTTCTTTCCGCTTTTAAGAGAGTAGGTCCAACTGCCAATGTTATCTTCTGCAACGCCACCGGCCCACCATTTCATCTTGCTCTTAAATCAGACGATATTATTCTTGTTGTAAGTGATCTTTCGTTTTTCTGATAATTCAAATCCACCTTGAAATGATCTAAGACTTATTATGTAATCTCCGGGTGATACAACCTTATAGTTACTCAATGCGTGTGTGTCAAATTTAATGTCGATATCCAAATCATTTCGAAAAACTATGCCATTCTCTTGAGTTGCAGAAAGGACTGGCAAATCATTGTGATCTTTCTTAGATTTACTTTCAAATAATCCCTTTGCTTTACTTGCTCCCAAGCAAAATTACATCCCTTCCGCCTGTTCCTGCATGACCTGGCAGAAGGCGAGGACCAAGGGATCTGCTTCATCTTTCCGGCAGACCAGGCCATAGTCCAGCGGGGCAGGGTAGTTCAACTTTACCGCCTTGATCACATCTGCTTTTTCGATCGCCACAAAACTTGGCATCACGGTGATCCCTAGACCCGCCTTGACCATTAAGCTGCCGATCTCAACATCGTTAACGTAGCTGATGTCCAAGTCATCGACCTTCTTTCTGATCGTCTCCTGGAGCTTCAGTTGTTCTGGCGGGCACCAGTTGTTGTCCATCAGCAAAATCTTTTCTCCCGCCAAATCATCCAGTTCAAGCTCCTCTCTGTCACTTAAATGATGGTTCGTTGGTACAATTGCCACAAAGTGTCCGCTAAAAAGATGATAGTACTTCACCTCGGCAAGATCAGTGATATCATCGTGGGTCGTAAAAATCACATCGCTGTCGTGGTCAATCAAGTGGTGCTTGAGCCGGTTATGGTCAAATCCCTCAAGAAAAATCTTGCAATTCGGGTATTCCCGGTGAAAAGATTTGATCATCTCTGGCAAAATTGCTTGCTCTAGCGGGGTATCCGTAATTCCAATCGTTAAGTTGCTTTGCTCCCGGTTGAAAGAATTTCTGGTCCGCTGCAGAGCCTTGTTATAGCTGTTGGTCAAGCTCTTGCTGTCATCGTAAAACAGCTTCCCATTCTTAGTCAGCTGTACTTCCCGGTGGTTACGGTAAAAAAGTGTGACGCCAACTTCGCCTTCTATCCGCTGAATGATCCGGCTAACGGCTGGTTGAGAAAGGTGTAGGTTTTCCGCGGTCTTTGAATAGTTCAAACTCTCCGCCAAATTGATAAAAACTTCCAACTGCCTTAAGTCCATCTTTGTCTCCTTATGCATTTCCGGTATAACCGATACCAACTCGATATTTCTCAACTCAATTATTGCATGATAAATTAATAGTTGAAAGCGTTCTAGTTGATAAAAAGGAGAAAAATAGAATGACTAAGCTTTACGACAATGTTGACCACTTAGGCACTAATGCATCTGCTGCATATACTGTTGAAACGGACGTCCTGGTTGTGGGCGCAGGCAATGCAGGGATGGAAGCCGCCGCGGCTGCTAAAGAAGCTGGCGCTAAAACCATCTTGATTGAGAAGGAAAAGACTATCAACCTAATGCGGGTGGGTTTGGCCAGTGTTGGCTCCCGGGCGCAAAAAGCCGCCGGCGTGACCATCAACAAGCAAGAATTGGTAGAAAGCCTGGCCGCTTTTGCTCAGCACAATGTCGACCAGCGCCTTTTGGAAACCTGGGCTGACAACAGCGGGGCAACCTTGGACTGGCTGGAAGAAAAGGTCCTCAAGCCACATGGTGCCCATCTCAGAGCTGAAGCTGATGCCATGGTAACCAATAAGGCCTACCAGGCTTTCCCAACTGAAAATGATCCGACTTTTGACGACCAAAGCTTTACCTCATATGGTGACTGGTTCCTGGAATACCAAGAAAAACATGGGGTGAACCTCCGCTTTGAAACTATCTTGGTGAACTTGATCAAAGAAGCTGGCCGGGTAACTGGAGCCTTGGTGAAGGACCTGGTGAAGGACGAATACTACCAAATTAACGCAAAGAAGGGCGTTATCCTGACGACGGGTGGCTACTCAGCCAACGTTGACCTGCTTAAGGAATGGAACCCGCTGTCTTTGAAGAAGAACGTCTACAATGACTCACCTCGCTCAAACGGGGCAGGGATTACTTCAGCCTTGAACGTCGGCGCAATCCGCGATGAAGAACCAGCTGAAACGATTTTTGACCGCGGCCTGGTACCAGTTGGCAAAAAGACTGAAGACATGTACTACCAAACCGCTACTTACGACCACTGGCTCTGGATCGGTTCATACCCATTCCTTAAGGTTAACCTGCGCGGTGAACGCTTCGCCAATGAATCTGTTCCTTACCAATTCATCGTCAACGCCGCTGCTAAGGAACCTGGCTACCTGTACGCCATGATTTGGGACGATAACTACGCTGAAGCTCTGGAAAAAGTCCACATGCTTGGCTGCGCCCGCTACGGCTTCCCTGGTTATATGAAGGATAAGGAAGCCTTTGTCGCTGACACTGAACAACATGTCAAGGATGGTCTGGTCGTAAAAGCTAATACTTTAGAAGAATTAGCTGAAAAATTGAATCTGCCAGCTGACAAGCTGAAAGAAGCTGTTGCTAACAACAACCAAGCAGTGATCGACCACCAAGACAAGGAATTCGGCAAGGAAGCCTACCGGATTACGCCAATCAAGAAGAAGCCTTACTACGGCTGCGTTCTGGGTGGCCGCATCCTTTGCACTTTTGACGGGCTCAGAATCAACACTAAGATGGAAGTTTTAGATGAAAATTATGACCCAATTCCAGGCTTGTATGCGGCAGGTAACGATGCCGGTGGCTTCTTCTGGGGCAGCTACAATGACCGCGTTCCAGGTTTGGCAGCCAGCCACGCGCACACCTTTGGCCGTCTGGCTGGGCAATCTGTTGCTGGATTGACAGCAGATGAACCAGGGAAGGCCGTTGCTCAAGAAGCACACGTTGACGCGGCAAGTGGGGCAAGCCACATCTAATAAGTTAATTCAAACAGTTCTATAAATGCTACCCAAGCTGTATCTGTCATTTTGATAGATACGGCTTTTTGGGCTGTTCGCTTGAATTTTTGGCTATTCTGACTATACTATAAGTGAGAGAGCCCACCACGCATCAGGCGGAAACGTACTGCGGACCACGGTTGGGACTTTTTTTATGGAGAAAAACAATGAGTGCGATTGATTATTCCTTAAAACCGGCGCTTTCTTATGAGCAACAATTAGAACACTTAAAAACTGCTCATAATCTTATGATTTTAGATTCTGATTCTGCCTTAAGTATCTTACATAAAGTAAATTATTATCGGCTTAGCGCCTATAGTATTGGCTTGAAAAAGGATTCAGATCCTGAGAAATTTCTGGATGATGTCACTTTGGATCATATTTTTCGTCTTTATTGTTTTGATAGCGAATTTAGAAACGATATTGTTCATATTGTTGAACAGCTAGAAATACAACTTCGTACTCAAATTTCATACTGTCTTGCATTGAAGTACGGTCCAGAAGGCTATATGGATGTCAAGAACTTCAATGATAAAATAAAGCGGCAAGGCGGATCTGTTCATGGTGTGTTAATTAAGCGCTTTCAAAACGAAGTAAGTCGCTGTAAAAACTTACCATTTGTTAAGCACCATCTAAATAAATACGGTGGTCATTTTCCTATTTGGGCTGCTACTGAGTTAATGACATTCGGAAATGTCGTGTCACTTTTTGACATAATGAAGCCGGATGACCAGAAAGAGATTTCATCACTATATGAAACTACACCGGAACATTTAAAAAGCTGGATGTTGTCTCTTGTTGAAATCAGAAATATCTGTGCTCACTATAATCGCCTTTACAATATGCCATTGAAACAAACTCCTTTTTTATACAAAGAGAATCGAAAATATAGATCTAAGCAGAACAAAGTATTTCCAGTTTTCCTTGTGATTAAACGAATGCTTCATGGTAATGAGCAATGGGAATCTTTCTTGAGAGATATAGATGTGACATTGCGTAAATATAGTGACGTAGTAAACCTCTCATTTATAGGTTTTTCACAAGATTGGCAGGAAGTACTCTCTGCACCGGCTTATTCTAAGCAACGTTCTCTAGACAACTGATTAGTATTGAGTAGTTATCTAGTTAAAATATTATTACTCAAGAACTGGTTAAAATTTATCTCCAGCTAAATTTTAACTAAAAAATCAACAGAATTTAAATATTTGTATTAGCTGCATCTGTCATTTTGATGGATACGGCTTTTTGGCCTGCTCTTGGCCGCGGTTGGTACTGCCTTAAGCGGAATTTGGCGCAAGAAACGCGATGATGAATAATCAATTTTTCCCTCGCTGACAGGGAAGGGAATAGGTCTGCTCTATATGGGCAGGTCTATTTTTTCTGCCAGATGTTATAATGAAAGCGAGGTGAAACTGATGAAATATAAAGCCGCGATTTTTGACATGGACGGCACAATCTTAGACACGAGCGCCGACTTAACAAGTGCATTGAACTACGCGTTTGAACAAACCGGCCACCGGCATGACTTTACCGTTGAAGACATCAAGAACTTCTTTGGCAGCGGGGTCGTGGTGGCGGTCACCCGGGCCCTGGCCTATGAAGCTGGCAGCAGCCGAGAAAGTCTGGTCGCCTTTGGCACCAAGGATGAACAGATCCCGGAAGCCGTTACCCAAGCAGAAGTTAACCGGGTCCTGGAAGTTTTCAAGCCTTATTACGCTGACCATTGCCAGATTAAAACTGGTCCCTTCACAGGCATCTTGGATTTGATGAAAAATCTCCGGCAAAAAGGCGTCAAGCTGGCTGTCGTTTCCAACAAGCCAAATGAAGCCGTCCAGGTCCTGGTCGAAGAACTTTTCCCGGGCAGCTTCGACTTTGCCTTGGGTGAAAGAAGCGGGATCCGCCGCAAACCCGCCCCGGACATGACTAGTGAGTGCGTCAAGGTCTTGGGTGTGCCAAGAGACAAGTGCGTCTACATCGGCGACTCTGAAATCGATATCCAGACCGCGCGGAATTCTGAAATGGACGAAATCGCGGTAAATTGGGGCTTTAGAAGCGTGCCATTTTTGCAAAAACACGGGGCAACTGTGATCGTGGATACAGCTGAAAAGCTGGAAGAAGCAATTTTAGGTGAATAAGATGGAAATCAAGTTTGAAGAAGAGCAAAAGCGGGCCGCGGTATATGATGACGGCAAGCTGATTGGTCAGTGTATTTACGAAGACAAGGGTGATCACTGGATCATCACGACGACTAAGGTAGACCCGGCTTATGGCGGGCAAGGCCTGGGCCGGAAGTTGGTTGATACCGTTGCTTCTGCTGCCCGGGAGAAGGGCGCCAGACTGCGGGCGACTTGTTCTTACGCGGCTAAAGTCTTAACCAAGCCGGGCTATGAGGATTTACGGTAATCGAAAGAGCATCCCCTCCGCGAATTTGCGGGGCAGGGGTGCTCTTTTGCTTTAAGATGATATAATTTTAACTTGAATCCAGATTGAAGGGGAAGAAAGCGTGAATCTTGTCAAAAAAGTCCTAAAATCCAGGCCAGCCATCGCCTTTGCGGCCAGCTTCCTGGTCACCATGCTGATCTTCGCGGCCTTCGGCTACGCGCCATTTAGCCTCAAGTCGGTTGCCGGGGCGGATGCCAATATCCAGTACCTCGATCTCTTTGCTTACTTAAAGGATGTCTTAGCCGGGAAAAACTCTGTCACATATACGATGAGTGCCTTGCTAGGCGGGGATGAGGTGGCCACATTTGCCTATTACTTAATGTCGCCGCTTAACTTGCTGGTCGTCTTTTTTCAAAAGAGCCAGCTGCCTATCTTTTATGACATCTTGCTCGCTCTCAAGCTGTCTTTATCGGCCAGCAGCATGGCCATCTTTTTAAAGCAGAGATTTCCAAAAATTACTGGGAAATTCCAGCTCTTTCTGGCCATGAGCTACTCCTTCTGTCAGTACAATATCGCCCAGTCCTGCAACATCCTTTGGCTGGACGGGGTGTACCTGCTGCCTTTAATCTTGCTGGGTATATACCAACTAGTTGCGGTCGACAAGAGAAAAGGCTTCTTCTTACTGACCATCAGCATCGCCTGCAGTATGGTCTTTAACTGGTATACGGGTCTCATCAATATCATCTTTTCCGCCATATGGCTGGTCGTCGAGGAAGTTCTGTACCTCTATGAGGACAGTTATGAGTTAAAAGCTTTGTTCAAAAGGCTTGGCGGTTATCTCTCTGCAGTATTTTTGGGCCTGGCCTTGAGCGCCTTTATCTTTTTGCCGAACTATGTCAGCCTGAAAAGCGGGGCAAGAAGCACTTTTGACTGGGACCTGCTCAAGCCAGACTTGATCAATAATCCTTTTACAGTCATCGGCAAGCTGGGGCTAAACGTGATGAGCGACTCCACCAATGTCTCCCTTTATTGCGGCAGTATTGTGGTGATCGCAGTCTTTGCCCTCTTCTTTAGCAAGGAATTGACAGCGAGATTCAAGACAATTATGGCCTTGTTAGGGCTGGGGATGCTCTTCCTCTTTTACTGGCAGCCAGCTAATTTCACCTTTTCACTCTTCAAGCTGGTCGACAGCTACTGATCCCGCCACTCTTATCTCGGCATCTTTATTTTGATCTTCATGGCCGGGATTTTCTTCAGCCGGGTCAAAGACAAGGTCCAGCCGCTTTTCTATGGAACGGCAGCGTATCTCACAATTTTTATCATCCAGAACTGGAAAAACTTGACCAGCAAGGGCGTGGTCTATACTGTCCTGTCAACCGTGCTGACGGCGGCTCTGTTGATTTTTTACGAAAAAGCCGGGAAGAAGGGGATGCAAAAAGTTGCTCTTCTGGCGCTGGCTGGCCTGCTCTTGACCGAGTTTGCCTACAATGCCAAAAAGCTCTGGGCCACCTACAAGGATGACTATAAAGTAGCTAAAGTTGATGAATTTGCCGCTTACAGCAGCCAGCAGGAAAAGCAGATCGCTGCTTTAAAGAGATATGATCCAGGTGCATACCGGGTCAGCCAGACCTCTACCAGACTCAAGCTGCGTCTGAATTTAACCGCGGCATACAACGAAGGCCTGGCCTACAACTACTGGCCAATCGCCAGCTATGTCTCCAGCCAGGATCCCAAGCAGCTGAAGTTTTTGGAAAGTGTCGGCTACCGGTCTGCCGCCCAGCGGGTGACCATCGTCAACACTTCAGTTCTTGGGGCTGACTCCTTATTAGGTGTCAAATACGTACTGACCGGTCAACCTCTTCCAGGCTTGGAGAAAACGGCATTGCCAGCTGCTAATGGGAAATCTGTCTACCGCAACCCATATGCTTTGCCCCTGGCTTTTTCCAGCCAAAATGACGTAAATAACCCGGTCTTTACAGGGAATCCTTTTACTTACCAGGAAGCGGCCTATAGTCAGCTCTTGGGCAAAAAGGATCAAACCATACTAAGTCATAGACGGCTTAATAACTGCATAGGAGAACCAATTTATCTGCAGTCGTTAAACAACGAGTACAAACTGGATATAGAGCAGAAATAACCGTTGAAGAAAAACTTTTAATGCTTATTTCTCGTTCCCTGTCATAATAAAGTTCCAGTATTCCTGTCTGTGATCTTCAATGTAGCAGACAAGCTCGTAGAAGCCGGTAAATAAAGTTGCTAAAAAGACCACTACTAAGAAACCGGCTGAGAAGGTTATTAAGCGTCTGACTATGGCAGACAAGTACCAACCACAAGTCAAGAGCGGAACAGTCAATTTGAAGTGGGGGACTGACGTTACCAATGATTGGGACTATGAAGCACGAAAGTTTATCACTAACGATTCATCAATTCCAGTAAGTACGAGCTACAAGTATTTGGATCCGGTTAACGGCAAAAATGGTGGTACCTACACAACTAGAATTCAAGTTACATACGCTGATGGCTCAAAGGAAGTAGTTGGCTCAGTAACTTTTGTGGTTCCGACTACTGATGTAGATAAGTACCAGCCAACTGTTCATGATGTAACGCTTGAGTACGGCGCTGATTATTCTATCCGTAAGGACTTCATTACCAATCCAGCAGGCTACTTCCCAAATGACCCAATCTTGTCACAATTTGAGTGGACATCTGATAGAACAGAGTGTGACTTGAACACAGATTCCGAGAAATTACTTTCCGTTACAGAGCCGGGAACCTATACTGTACATGTTAAGGTAACTTATCCTGACGGATCTTATGAAGATAGCAACAAATTTAAGATTACAGTGTTACCGTCTCAAGCTGAAACGATTAAGGTTGCACCAAAAGCTTCAATTTTTTTCGGTTTCTTCATCCTCAGCTTTGGAATACTATGATGATTTAAGGAGTACATTAGTTGATCCAGGTTTCTTCTTAACCAATGCTTCTACATTACCGGAGGGAACTGTAGTACGCTTTAATGGTTCTTCGGGATCTACAGATACATTGGGTCCAGGGAAATATGAAGACTACTTGATCGTCTACTTCCCAGACGGTAGTCGCTACAACACCGACAACTTCATTGTTAATGTCAAATAAACCTAATAATCCAGTCCACTTTCGGACTGGATTATTTTTGTCTCACAAATCCTAGCGTACCACATTCCCACTCCAAATCGGGTAAAATAGCCTTAGATGCAATTTCGTTTTTTATAAAAAAGGGGGAGCTTGACCATGCAAAAATCAGCAATCACTAAACTCAAGAAAATCGGCCTATCAGAGGAGTCGATAGATTTCATCCTTCAGTTCTATACCGGCGCGGTTAATGCATACGGGATCATCTCCCTTGAAGACCTGTACGGCTTGTACAAAGATATTAAAATGCAGAACCATGTCTACCCGGAAATCACATTTGAGCAATTCCTCACTTTCGGCGAAGTCACAGGCAGTAAATTGCTTGAGCATTACGCTATATTCAGTCCAGAAATCATAAATAAGTACTGCAATGATTCCGGCATCCCCTTAACCAGCCCACTATTGGTTCATGAAAATGTCGCCTGGAAAGAAGATAGTATTCATGAAATCTGGTACCTCTACATGAATCTTTGCGAATACAGCAGCAAGTTCTACTTAACTCCTAATGACCTCCGCGACTTTGCCGAGCACAAAGAAACAGCTGACGACCGCGCTTTCCAAAAAATTCTGGCAGAGCTGAAGGCTTTTGGCAAACCGCTTGATCAGGTGGAAAGTCAGATCTATCCAAACGACACTGGCATAAACGAAATCACCAAGTTAGTGACCTATGCCTACCAAACCAGCCCAGGTAATTTGGAGGCAGCTTCTGAAGAATTTGAAAATCTTTCCTTATTCTATCGGCTTGACTATGGCAAGCACACTTTCCAGGAAATCTGCACGCTGATGAAGAGGGCACTTTATGACCTCCCTTGCTGGGGACTTGGCGGTTACAATTATGGGGAGATGATGGGGATCCCTAAGGAAGACATCACAGAGAATAATTTTTTCGACGATTCTTTTTATAAAGATGATAACGACCTTTTCGATTTAGATGAAGACGATGTCTTAACTGATCACCTTCAGCAACTTGGCCAGGCGCTTTTAGACTTAGCTAGTGATACCCACCCACACGCCGCAATGCGCAAAAAAGCCAGCTACCCAAAGCGCCTGCTCGACAAGACCATGAAGAAGCGGTATGCAGATGCCGGCTTTGATACCGATAAGCTGGACTTCTTGCACAAATTCTTCCAAGCAGCCGTCAACCTCTACGGTGTAATAGAACTCGTTGACCTCGCTCAGATTTACGAAGATATTAAGGACAAAAATCATTACCCTGACATCAGCGACGATGAATTCATCGATTTTGCTGAACTGGTTCGCCGGGAAAAGGTGCCTTACTATGTTTTTGAACAGCATGAGCTTTTTAAAAACGGGATCGACTTAGAATTTGAACGGATACTTGTGGATGAAGACCTGCTGGGTCCAGATGGCTTAAAATCACTGGAAGGCGTCTACAATGTCTACTTTAGCGAGTACGCGAATGTATACTGGGAGCCGGAAGATATGCTGGCTTATACCGGTCACCAGCAGGAGAAGGAAGAGCTGGACATGCTAGCCTACTTTACCCAATTAGGGAGCAGGGATGCCAAGATTGTCAGCCTGGAAAGCAAAGACTTGGCCAGAAAGATCGTTGACCACTTCCTCTGGACTAGCAAGAGTGGCCTCCAGGAAGCTGACCCAATTCCTAAAGAGGAGTTCCGCCAGCTGCTGGCTAATGGCGGCAAAACGCTTAACAAAGAAATTGAAGATAATATTTTAGAACTGATCCGCAACTATGACAAGAACCGGCACGTCTATGTCCTTAAGGGCTGGACGACTGATGAATGGAATTCCAATCTAGACATCCATGGTGAGCAAGTACAAAGAGCCAAAGCCATGCAGGCCATTTTAGACATGATCAAAAAGAGCAAAGATCCAGAATAAGCTTGCTCCAGTCCTGGCTACCTGACTCCAACGTAGTCAAGGGCTTCAACACGACTTTTGCCGCAACTCTGCAAAGCGGAAAAATTGGCGACCTGCCAACTACGGTTCTTCTGGCCAGCGATGACCAGGAAGCGAAGGTGACCATCAAGGAAGCTTTAGCAGGCAGCCCTTTGCGGGTATTTGACGCCGGCGCCTTAAAGCGGTCTAGAGAACTGGAAGCAACTGGATTCCTGCAAATGACCCTAGCGGCCAGCGAACAAATCGCCTGGACAGGCGGTTTCGGCATCGTTGAATAGAGCAAAAAAGAGTGGGTTCATCGAACTCACTCTTTTCTTGTACCCAAATTTTTGAGAATAGAGATACTTATCAGATTAAACTAGACCTGGTCATCTGGAAAACGCATCCCCCATTGCCCTCTAACCGCTGTCAAAATGTGCATCACTCCCCGGGAGGTCTGCAGTTCGCCATCGTCATGGCCCTGATCCACGTACCGCTGCATGTCGGCTACTTCATAGTCCAGAGCCAGGTCGCTTTCCCCAGCCGTGATCGTCTCTTTGCGTTCTTCATGAGCTGAGGCAGTGTAGGTAACTTCCGCCTGCATGGCCCGCGGGTAGTTGCTGATCTCGACATAGCCTTTAGTCCCGGAAACGACGCCCCGTTTTGGCTGCTTGGCCCGCATCGACAGCGCCATCACGGCCAGCTGCTGGCGGTCGTTTTTCAAAATAATGCCGGACTGTTCGTCCACGCCTGTTTCAAAGAACTTCACCGTCGTCAAAATATTGTTAGGCATCTCATCCAGAAAAGTCCGGGCAAAAGCTGTAGCGTAGCCGCCGATATCTAAAAGCCCGCCGCCAGCCAGGTCCTTTGAGAAGAAACGGTTGGCTGGATCATAATCCTTCAAACTTCCGAAGTTGACTTGCACTAGCTGGATCTGTCCCAATTTGCCAGAAGCGATCAGCTCCTTGACCTTGCGGTAAATCGGCATGTGGTAGAGGGTAAAGCCTTCTGTTAAAATCAAATTCTTTTCTTTAGCCAGGCTTGCCAGGTCTTCCAGCTGCTTTTCATTAATCGTGATCGCTTTTTCACAAAAAACATGCTTGCCTGCCAACAGTGCCTGCTTGGCATATTGGTAGTGGAAGTTGTGCGGGGTGGCAATATAAACGATATCTAGGTTGGGATCCTTGATCATCTCATCTGGGTCAGTATAAAGATGTTTGATTCTCTTTTCCTGGCCAAAAGCTTCCAAAGCCTCTTTATGAGGGTTGGCGGCAGCGTAGACTTCGCCGTTGACCCGCTTTAATGCGTCAGCCATTTCTCCGGCAATCCAGCCAGTCCCGATAATTCCCCAATTGTATTTAGTCATGATTTTCTCCTCTTCTAATTTCAACTGCTTGTCCATTTTGAACAGTGATGACGGAAGTAACTTCTCCTGCAAAAAGCGACGAGGCAACAACGCCATTAAAGGCAAGCAGTTGTTGGTTTACTTCTTCGATCTTGTCCCAATTTTCCGCGTATAGATCAACTAGCTTGTTGCCCAAAATTGATTCGTCTTCCCGGACACTGGTCTTCAAAGCCAAGCCTTTAGCGAAATTAAGTAAGGATTTAACAGCTGGAGCTGCTACTTCAAGGCAGAGCTGGATTTCTGCGTCGAGCTTTTCTCTCAGCCGGCCTTCTGGCAAAAGAAGGATGTATTCGTCAGCCTCTTGCGCGGCGATTTTTTCAAAAAGCTGGATGCCGCCCTTGCTCTTGAGTGCCCTTAGGAAAGAATCAACGCTGTCCGCACCGTCAAAGGCCAGGCCAAGATGGTCTGCTTCTTCTGCTGGCTTAATCGCCAGGCCGAGACTGGCCCCTAACTGCCGGGTAGCTGGGGCAGGGGAATAGAGGTCAAGAGCCAGGTTCGCCTTGGCGATTGCCCGGGTCAAGTCGGCCACGTTGCTTCCGCCGCCAAGGGAAACCCTCTGCCCTGTCTGAATCTTCTTCAGCGCGAAATCTGAAATTAAAGTCATCACATTCTCCTTGTAAATCATTTTCTACATTACTTAATTAGCTGTAATTTCTTTACAAGACCATAGTAAGCAAAAGACAGGGAAATGTCAATAAATTAATTTACAAGATCTTCTATCTAATGAAATTAATTTACAAGAGATGCTATAATAACACTGTAGAATAAAGAAGAAACAGGAGAAAGACTAGTAAATATGGAAAACGAAGAGAGCATCATTGAGCAGATCCTCCGTCAGAAAAATGGTATGTCCCCGAGCGACCAAAAGGTTGCCCAGATTGTTTTAAACAAGCCAGAGGAAGTGGTTAACTACACGATTTCCCAGCTGGCCCAAGCAGCAGGCGTCAGCGGGGCCTCTGTGACCCGCTTTTGTCACAATCTGAATTTATCGGGCTTTCACCAGCTGAAAGTCAGTCTGGCCCGGGTCAAGTCACCCGTCTCAAGCTTGGCATCCCTAAACCAGGATGATGTCTCCCAAGCCCTGGACCAGATCGCGGCCAGCAAAGAAGACGAGATCGACCGGACTATTCGCCGCTTGCCAGCTGATACTTTGAAAGAAGTCCTGGATCTCTTGGAAAAAAGCCGCCTGATCCAAGTCGCGGCTGAAGGGGACACCTATCCAGTCGCTGAAGACGCGGTCTACAAGCTGAACCAATTGGGCTTATTGGCTGTTTCCAGTCCAACCATGGAAACGGTGATCGGCCAGACCATGAATATGAGCAATAGTGACTGCCTTTGGCTCATTTCCAATTCTGGTGAATCATCTGGCTTGCTAAAACTGGCTGATTTGGCCAAGGAAAAAGGCATCAAGGTCGTAGCCATGACCAACCGGCCAGACTCGCCCTTAGCTGCTAAGAGCGACTACCATCTGACAACTGCAATTGGCCAGACAGTCTTGCAGGAAGAATACCTCTTTTCCCGCCTGGCATCATCGTCTTTGGTTGAGGCAATCTTCCTCTTGCTCTTAAACCGGGACAAAAAGCGGCTGTCTCACATCCAGACCCATGAAAAGCTGATCGCTGACCGGAAGGTCTAAGGGGTATCTTCTGGCGTGATCCCTATAAGGCAGATTTCTGGTCATGGCCGGATATATCGTGAGAACTCAGAAGACACTTTAAGGCAAAATAAATACCCGCTGGCTTGTTTTTAGCAAGCTGGCGGGTATTTTTTAGTCCAGGCCCCAGGCATTAATGAGCAGTTTTAAGACAACAGTCAAAACTTTGCAATTTTTCACAAGTACAGACTATTTTTGGGCAAAAAAAGATTAGTCAAATTTCCGCCATCTTTATTTCCCCCATTAATGTAAAATAGCAATAGATGAGATAACGCTTTTTTAAAGAAAAGAGCAGACGATGCAAAATTCAGTATTAACAAAACTTAAGCAAGCTGGTTTCTCAGCTGAGCTAATTGATTTTCTTCTTCAGTTCTATATCGGCGCGGTTAATGTCTACGGGATCATTTCACTGGATGACCTGTACGATTTATTTCAAAAGATAAAAGAGCACAATGCTGCCTACCCAGAAATCACTTCTGAACAGTTCATCAGCTTTGGCGAACTTACGGGCGGTCAATCAGGAACTCATTATCTTGTTTATAATCCTGCAGTTTTTGACAAATATTCCAAGCAAGTTGACAATCCGCTGACCAGCCCCTTGTTGGTTAACAAGAAAGTTACTTGGACAGAAATAGACATCCAGCAAATTTGGAATCTTTACCTGGAAATTTGCCAAGAGTGCGGTCGATTCTATCTGACTCCTGAAAATCTCCTCGATTACGCAACGCATGAAGAAAATGAAGATAATAATAATTTCCGGCAGGCTCTCTCAAATCTGAAGCTTGACGGGAAAAAGTTGGATAAAGTTGCCAGTCGAATTATACCGGGTGATACGGCCGTAAACGAGATAATTAATTTGGTAACGTACATCTATCAATCAGGTGCTGGTGTCTTATATGATGCCGAGAATGAGCTGCAGTTTGCTTTTGAGTACTATAAGCTCAAGCTCAGCCAACGTGAATTTAAAGAAATGTCCACGCTGATGAAGCAAGCTGTTTACGAGCAGCCTTGCTGGGGTCTTGGTGGTCGCTCTTATGTAGAAGTCAAAGGCTACGATACCGGTGATGACTTTGATGAGACATTTTACGACGAAGATGATGACGACTTTTTTTGATTGGGAAGATGATGAGGGGCTCTTGGAGGAAGATTCGGATATTGACTCGAACTCACTGCATGACCTGCTATTAGGATTGGCTGACAGTGACCAGCCGCAGGACAAGACCGTGAATAAAGTCAGCTATCCCAAACGCTTGCTGGACAATACCATGAAGAAGCGCTATGCCAAAGCTGGTTTTACGGAGGAAAAGCTGGACTTTTTGCATAAATTCTTCCAAGGGGCCGTCAACCTCTACGGCGTAATCGAGATCATTGACCTGTCACAAATCTATGCGGACATTAAGGACAAAAATCAATACCCAGATATTAGTACCGATGAATTTATCAAGTTTGCCGAACTGGTGCGCCGTGAGCAGGTGCCATACTATGTCTTTGACCAGCATGAGCTCTTCCGTAACCGAATAGATTATGATTTTGAACGCATAATCGTCAACGAAGATCTGCTGGGGCCTGAGGGCTTGCATTCTCTTGAAGGCGTCTACAATGTCTACTACAGTAATTACGCGAGTGATTATTGGGAGCCAGAAGACATGCTCGCTTTTGCCGGCCACCAGCAGGAGAAAGAAGAGCAGGCGCTGCTGGACTTCTTTACCAAACTTGGCAACCAGGCTGATGAAAGTAAGGAACTTGCTAAGAAGATCGTGGATCATTTCATTTGGACCTGCAAGGGCAGAATCGAAGACGTTGACCCGCTTCCAAAAGCGCAATTCATGCAACTGCTGGCTCATGGGAACCGGACGGTGGATGATGAATTGCAGGACCAGCTCCTTGAACTTAACAATAATTATAACCGCCACCGGCATGTATATCTGCTTAAGGGCTGGACGACTGATGAGTGGAGCACCAATCCCGATGCCCAGGGTGAAAAGGCTGAACAGCTAAAGGCCATGCCGAGACTGCTGGGCCTGATCGAAAAGGATAGTTAACCTAAATAAAAATCAGTATGCAGCCGAAAAGGAATGATCATTATGGGATATTCTGTAACGAAACGGGCCAGACAGGTCAAGCAACCAAGGGGCGGATACCTTAATCCGCGTTTTTTTAACACAGAGTCGCTGGGTGAGGGAATGGCGGCGCTCAACCCTGAAGAAAACGTATCGCCCAACTTGATTGGCTTGACGGTAGATTACATGACGCGCTTCATGTCGGGAACTGCTATTGAAGAGGCGTTTAAAATCTCGCTGATTGGCGCGCTCTTTCTAGGTATGGCAGATAAGGCACGAAGACTTAGCTCTGGAATTAAAGGGCTGGATGATGATTCTGTCATAAATGCCGTAAAGCTGACTGGATTTGACGCATGTGCGCGGGCTGGGCTGATAGCTTATAAGCCTGTAGAAGAGATCAACCCAGACGTGGCCACAATCCAGAACGTGCGGACGATGGTAGAGCGGTCACTAAATTTTTTGGATGCCTATGGACCGAAAATTCTCGATGGCTTCACGATGGATGGCGGCTATACCGACACAGTTGATTCGGGGGATGGCGACTTTATTACCGCTGATACCCTGTGGGACTTTAAGGTGTCTAAGGTGAAAGTCAAGAAAGAGGCAACGCTGCAGTTGCTTATGTATTGGCGCATGGGGATGCACTCGATTCATCCTGAATTCAAGCAGCTCAAGTATCTTGGAATCTACAATCCGAGAAGCAATTTACTTTCCCGGATTTCTGTAGCTGAAATTCCAAGCAATGTGATCCTTGAAGTTGAAAGAGATGTCATTGGATATGCTTCGTAGAGGTGTTTATCGCGTTTCAGAAGCAAAAATCCTGGCAGAGAATATCAAAAAGCGTCCTTGAGAACATTTCTCGAGGACGTTTTCGTTCAGAGCACGAATCTACACGTTTTTAAGAAAGCGCAAAGCTGAAATGCCTGGCAAGCCCAACTATCTATGCGTACCCGCTATCCAGAAGGTAATCCTAGGCGCGTTTGGACTGGATGAGGAATGGATCAAGACACAGGCAAGACTGATTGGAAAAGATATCCAGAACGCCGCAATGCCGGAAGAACAGAAGGATGATGAAGAGTATTGAAACTAGTGAAGGTGAGATTCTCGTATTTCTAGAACCGCATGTGAAAATGTGAGAAGCCAGCATTAATTTATTGTGCTATTGAGCTGCTGTAGTTTTTTCTGTAACTTAAAGTCCACTGAGTTAGGTCACTGAAGTACAATAGCTATAGAACGTTTTGCACAGTTAGAAATGTGATGAGGAAATTAGGAATGTTGGATAAGATCAGATTTAACGACTTAGTGGAAGAGTACCAAAATGACTTTGAGTACAGGATTCATAGTGTCCATTCTTTGTGGCTGGCAATAGCATGCTTTCATAACAATTGGAGTTTAGATGATCAAGATTTTGAAAGCATGTTTGTTGACGTTGTGCAGAATGTAGGAAATATTCTCAATCTTAATACGTTTACGTTTGATCATGACACACTGTTAGAATTGGTTGAGAGATCGCCAAAAAAAGTCCGTGGGATGATGTTTAATCTGTTTGACGAAAATCAGGATCTAGTCAATCGAATCAAAAACTTTGAGCATCGAGCTAATGAATTGTTAGGTGGAGACTACGTTTTAGATGAAGAGACGATCAGTATGTTACTCTGTCTTAATTCACCTGATAGATACAGTGTATTTAACTTGCGAGGCTGTCAAAGACTAGCTAGCTGGCTAAAATTAGACTATGAATTCGAGCAACTAGCTACTGTCAAGAATTTACAAAAATGGTTAGTCTTGGCCCAAGAAATTATTGAGCGATTATCTGATAATCAGCTACTGCTTGATGAGTATAAGTACTATCTTGAACAGAATACTGAAGGCGAGCCAAATTATCTACATTACCTGTGCGACAAGTTTGGATATGATTTTCAATGGTCTGCTGAAAAGGATTCTAATCTTTTGGTTTTAGCATCTGATATCAGCAATTATCTTGCTCAACATCGTGACTTGACTCCTGCAACTGGTCAAAAGCAGTACTGGTGGCTGAATGCTAATCCTAGTTTTTGGAACCTAACTGATTTAAAGGTTGGTGAGGAGCGCTATTACACCCTTTATAGTGAAAGTGGCCATAAAAGACGGGTCTTCCAGCATTTCTTGGATGCAAAGTTTGGCGACAAGGTTATTGGCTATGAATCATATCCTAGCCGGAATGTTGTAGCTTTGATGGAAATCAGCCGGGCTAGTGATGGTGAGGCGGTCTTTTTCAAGAAAATCGAAGAATTTGAACATCCAGTAGCTTATAAAGACCTACGGCAATGCCCGGAACTGAAAGACTTAGAAGTTTTCATCAGCCCAACTGGCTCACTGTTCAAGGTAACTGAAGACAAATTTAACTTCATCATGGATAAGGTAAGAGAGCATAATCCGGTGGCATATACTAAAGAGAATTTTTTCTCAGAAGTTTACATGCCAGAAGCAGACTATGATCGCGTATCAGCACTGTTAAAGTACAAGAAGAACATAATTCTGCAAGGCGCACCTGGTGTAGGCAAGACTTTTGCGGCTAAGCGGCTGGCGTATGCAATGATGGGGCAGAAAAAGGATGAAAATATTGAGCTGATCCAGTTCCACCAAAGCTACACTTACGAAGACTTCATGATGGGGTACAAGCCAACTGAACATGGATTTGAACTTCACTATGGCAGCTTTTACCGCTTCTGCAAGCGGGCAGCTGAGCATCCAGATGAACCGTTCTTCTTCATCATTGATGAGATAAACCGCGGTAACTTAAGCAAGATTTTTGGAGAGCTGCTTATGCTGCTCGAAAAGGATTACCGGGATCAGCCGATAACTTTGGCTTACACAGCCGAACCTTTTGCTGTTCCAAGCAATGTTTATCTGATCGGTATGATGAATACTGCCGACCGCAGCTTGTCGATAATTGATTATGCTCTGCGGCGGAGATTCAGTTTCTTTGATATGAAACCAGCTTTTGAAAGTACTGGCTTTATGAAGCAACAATTGATTGCTGGAAATGTCATTTTTGACAGATTGATCAACCGAATTGAAGAACTCAATGATGAGATCAGCAGAGAACCTTCTCTTGGACTAGGTTTCTGCATTGGCCACAGCTATTTTAGCAATCCAGATGGGAAATGGACGCTTGATGAACTAAGACTGATTGTTGATTACGATATATTGCCGATGCTGAGGGAATACTGGTTTGATAATCAAGATAAGCTGGAGCATTGGGAAAATGCTCTGCATGAGGTTTTCGATGATTAAGGACAAGAGCATCTTCATCAAGAACGTCTACTATATGCTGAGCTATGCGTTTGGTAACCTGCATAAAACAGAGTATAAAAATATCGGAAAGGAAAGCTTTGATAATCTGGACAATCTGTTTGCCGCAATCTTAGCTAAGGGGATCGGCAAGCAACTAAAGCAGGGACTGTACCGTGAATATGTATCTTGTCATGATAATTTGCCGGCCGTCCGCGGCAAGATTGATCTGGTCGAAACTATCCTTAACCAGCTGGCTTGCCGGAAGCTTGTAGCCTGTGACTTTGATGAGTTATCTGCCAATAACTTATACAATCAAATTCTGAAATCGACTGCCTTACAGTTGGCGCGGTCAAAGAAGGTTGACAAGAAATACCGTGATCTGCTCAAGAAAGAGTTGGTCTTCTTTGGTGAGATTGATATGGTTGATTTGTCTAAAGTGCCCTGGCAGAAGTTTAATTTTCACCGCTACAATCAGAGTTACCGGCTGCTACTAGGAATTTGTGGGCTGCTGACTGAAGGCAAAATCATGGCTGCAGAGCAGGGAACAATGCGGTTGACTGACTTTGCTGATGATCAGCGGATGTCGCACCTGTACGAGAAGTTCATTCTTGAGTATTACGTGCAAGAGTACGGCCAAAAGTATCGCGGCTTTATCGCAAAGGTCGCGATGATTCCCTGGCAGCTGGACGATGGCAACAAGAATTTATTGCCGGTGATGAAGTCAGATGTGCTCTTGTCATATGGTGGTAGGAAATTGGTGATCGATGCCAAGTATTATGCCCATAGCTTACAGAGCAACTTTGACACGAAGACGATACACTCAGCTAACCTGTATCAAATTTTTGCCTATGTTAAGAATCTGGCGGTGATGCGAAGGGATGATACGGTGGCAGGGATGCTCTTGTATGCCAGGACTGACGAGGAGATTGTCCCAGATGAAGACTATCAGATGAGCGGAAACCGGATCAGTGTGAAGACCCTGGACTTGGGGCAGGAGTTCCCAGTTATCAAGGAGCAATTGGACAAAATTGTAACAGAGTACTTTACAGAATTGGGGTAAAACAAGTCCTCGTATCTGCACTATTGCAGGTACGAGGATTTTTATGTGTGCGTAAGTGAGGCAAAATAAAAGCCCCCGCAAGAGCGGAGGCCAGGTTGCTACCTAAACAAGTGCTTAAGTAGTTTTTTTAGATACTTCGGAGGTACCACAACCAAAATTATGAACCAAAGGTTCATAGGGGAAACACTCCCGTTCACACATCCTAGTTTTGAGATTGATGGTCTCGATGTGCCTCTTGGTTGTAGCACGATTGAATAGTACAATATAGATACCAGAATTATGAACCGGAGGTTACATCTGATGTACAAAAATGGTACCAGCTGATTACTTGTACCGAACCGGTTGGAGCGCTTAATAGGCGCTCTCTTTTATTTCTATGATTAAACAGCCGGCCAACAGCTTGATGGCAAAAACGCATCATTTAGGCAGCAATTTGAAAGCTTTCTGCGGGCTCTAGTACCAACTTCCCAATACCAATCAAACGCAAGTCAGCTAATCAAGCAATCTAACCCCGCGAAAATACTATATTTTCAGCACATCTTTGCTTTTGCTTGAGTTGTAAAATCTGGGAAATTAGTATTTTACTTTAACACTACATTGCCGACCACTATGGGAATATGATTCTCTGGTTAATAGTGCTTTTTATACTTGGAATATTCGATGTGATCCATACGATACTTCACAAGCTATTTTGAGATGCTAAACAAGCAGTGATCTCGCATGATCACTGCTTAATAGCTAGTAAATTAGAATTCCATTCTATCAATACCGATAATAAAACCCCTGAAATTATTGTCCTAATTTCAGGGGTTTTATTGTTAAGGTCAGATGAGTATCTTAAGTCGTCATCCGTTCAAGGAATTAGGCAATTACACCGCTGTTCAGGCGGTCGACTACGACGCTGACAGGATCGATGCTGTGAATTGAGCTGATGCCCAGACCGAAAGAGGCAATTCCGCGGCTAAGATCGCCGTCACGCATCCCGTACAGCAGGCAGTTATAGTCACCAGCCGCAGCCCAGATTTCAGCAGCCGACTTGCCTTGCTTATCCATCTCGAGCAGCTTTTCTGGCAACTCACCAGGCAATGACCGGTAGAAGGAATTAGGCGCGCGGAACATAAGCAAGTCATCGGCATCATATTTGAGCATGTCCTGCTTGATGTTTTCAGCTAATGGAGATTCTTCAGTTGCCAAAAATGCGGTCCCAGCATATACGCCTTCCGCGCCAAGGTCGAAGGCTGCTCTGACGGTTCGTTTGTCAACCAGACCACCCGCGGCCACGACAGGAACCTTGCCGTCAGCAGCATCAACGATCAATGGCAAGATGGCAAAAGTCCCGATGACCTTAGCTGGAACAGTGCCGCCTTCATCAAAACCAGTGGCAATAATCACGTCAACGCCTGCTTCAATGGCTTCTCTGGTATTTTCAGCAGTTGGCGTCACAGCACGGAAGATGATCTTGATGCCAGCTTCTTTGAACTTCTTTGCCCACTTGCGGTTCATCAGGCCACTCCAGAGCACAACTGGAACGTTCTCTGCAACTGCAAGCTGAAAAATTTCCTCAGCAGTTGCCGCTGAAATTGGAGTCGTGTCTTCTTCGCCAGCTTCGGAAGCATTTGAGCTGCTTGCGTGAGTGACCGCGTCTTCTTGGGGATCTTTAAAAGGCGAGAGATTAAGTGCAAATGGCTTGTCAGTCAGTGACTTGATCTTGATCAGCTTATCTCTAAGCTGATCTGCGCTTTCACCGCTCAGGCCAAGCGTTCCCAAGCCGCCGGCATTTGAGACTGCTGCTACCATTTCTGGAGTCGTCAAGTAAGCCATTGCTGCTTGAATGACAGGTTTTTCGATTCCTAAGATTTCACATACGCGATTAGTCATGATTGTTTCTCCTTACAAATAACAGGTTGTTTTGCTTTAACTCATTTGTTATTATATTGGAAATGAAAGCGCACAACAATAACCTGTTTTAATATTATGTTAACAAAAGTGGAAACATTATGACTAACCAACATTTCTTGTACGATATTCTTAGAACATGCCAGTATTCACAAACGCTGGCAGAAGTTGCCGACAAGCTCTTTGTCAGCAAGCCCTACCTCAGTCGGGCGCTAAAGGGGGCAGAGACCAGTTTTGGCGTGAAATTGGTTGAGCGTTCAAAGAAGCCGATCCTACTGACCAAAGCGGGAATTGAAACGCTCAAGCATCTGGAAGTGATTGCTGCGGCTGAAGATGACCTTCAGCGAGTTCTTGCCCGGGAAGCATCTCGTGCTCCGCAGCCGGTCAACATATTAGTCAGCAACATCTTTTTAGAGCCGATGGTATTGGACCTGCTTTGCCAGCGGCAGCTGACTGATCCACAATTGCGGTTTTGCCTGAATTCAGCCGTGGAAAATGTGGCTGAGAGCAACTTCCATTACGATATCATTGTTGGCAAGCGCTATTTGAATCAGGATTACCATAGTATGCCGCTGCCAAGCAATCAGGTTTATATCTACATCAGCAATCATTGCCGGATCTATGAACCGGATAAGGTCGTTTTGCCATTTAAGAGTGAATATGTTGGTGATATGAATGACGCGCGTTTTGTTGGAATCAATGGTGCGGGCGGGATGTACGAATATATCGTAAAAAGCTTTAGTGATCTTGGCATCCAGCTCAATACCGTAGCGAAGGTCGACAATATCGCTGATTCACTGCGAATGGCTAAAATGCAGGCTGAACAAAGCCTGATGGCGCTGGCTAGCAACTATTCGGTCAAGCAGCTAGGATTGCAACAATACAATCTGATTGAGCTGCCGCCCAAGATGCTGGAGTTTGAAAATGCCGTGATGTATCAGCGAAACTTGAGCTCAGTCGGCAAGCTCGCGGAATACCTCCATGAAGGCTTGCAGAAGAAAATTAAGGAAGATGCGGATCCTTGCAGATGATTGCTTTAAAATATCAAATCCATGAATGTCTTTCCATAAAAAGAATTGACAGCGTGCGATCAATGTCATTAAGTTAAGGCATTGACTTTGAACAGGGAACCGCTTTGAGACACTCATCTAAGTTAGGTGGGTGTCTTTTCTGCTTTTTGGGTATGACAAATAAGCAGTCGATTGACTGTTTTTTACGAAATTCGATAGTTTAAACTAACAGAACCTTGAAACCGTAGAGGTCTTGGATATTGTCTACCTTTTCGGACTGGATGATGATAAGCTTCTATTTCTTCGATCATCTGCTTTGAATTGCCTATCATGGGCGTTGTATAATATCGGTGAACTATGTTGGCCACCTCTTTAAAATCTATCTCATGAGGCCATTTTCTGTGAGCATCAGCTATCCGGCAAAGGGATATGATTCTGTTGACCACGTTAAACATAATCAGCTGAGAGTACAACTCGATTTCTTGAAACGCTGGTTTTTTCGAATGAAAACATACTGCACCGAGATCATACTTTAGCTTGCGAAATGAGCTCTCAATATCCCAGCGCAGATGATACAGATTTCTCATTTCACTAAGTGGGAAGTCACTCGGGCTTAGATTAGTAGCCAGTACTTCCCACTTAGTCTTTCCCAATAGTGGGTCGTTGATCTTAAGTTTAACGATTCTGCAGTGGACCGGACAAAAGCTTTCAAAATCCCAGTGCGCTGTACGGTACTTAGGTGAATATTTGTCCTTATAGCGACGATTCGGGGCATTGATCTTGTGATACTCTGGATGAAGCTTCTTTTGCTTGGCGCTATTGGTGATGTTAAACGTCATCTCAAAATCGCATTCTTGATCGGGAAGAGCGCTAATTTCCCGAATAGCACTTTTACTTTGAGTTCTTAGACGGATAACATAGTTGCAGTTAGACAGTCGATTGCCATGCTCGAAAAGATTGAAGGATTCATAGCCGCGATCCATCAGTACGATATAGCGGTGTTGAAGTCTTAAGTTCTGAAGCATGTGCACAGCTACACTGCGTTCATCCATACTCTTTCGTGATTGCAATAAGCAGTCTAGGTAACAACAATTTGCGATATCGTAAAGGATATTGGCATGAATCAAACATGTGCCTTTGGTCGTTAATTTATTATCGTCCGAAGGCTTTTTTCTTGTCTGAATATTGCATAGAAACATTGAATTCTTATCATACAGCAAAGCAAAGTCACTACCATCAATTGCCAGCAGCCGATAGCCATGATACAAAGCAGGCTGTTTCAAAGTTGAATTGAATTCATACAGAATTGCCTTAAATAATCTAGGGTTAACCTTTGATTTCTGCTGTTCGTAAGCCGACGCGGTCATTCGCTTAGAGGGCTTAGGAAATGCGTCAGCCAGCTCCTTGTTCAAGCAGTTTCCTTGCATGGCAAGAGTGGTCTTAATGAATGTCTTAGCATCCAGTTTTCTTTTACGCGTGAAGTCTTTGCTTGGATGATAAACAAAGTAATTGATACATTCGGCAGCCATGTCTGTAACAGAATCAAGCTGTCTTAGGACTTGATGCTTCTTAGTCATGAAAATACGCCACCTTTGATAAAATCTCTAACCAAATATAGCGTAAAGCGGTTTCAAAAATTAAGCAAAAAAACACTCATCAAACTTAGATGAGTGTCCTAAAGCATTCCCCGTTCAAAGTCAATGTCTTAACTTAATGACATTGAGCATCGAGGTGCTCTGCGTTTTGCTTTCTATTCAACTTTTTCTAGTAATTTACTGTCGACGATTTTCTCGATTTGCGCTACATCTTCGTTAGAAAGCTTGAATCCTTTTTCCTGCAAGATGGCAACAATTGAATTAATGATGTTCTGCTTTTCCTGATCAGAAAAGCCAATCCGGCGGTACAGGGCAACGTAGTCTGCAAGAACTTGCTCTACTATAGTAACAATTTGCTCTAGCTTTCGGTTCTTTACATGGATTCGCCTTAAGATAGTTAACAAAGCTAGGCTAACGAGCCAGATGGCAAACGCAATTAATTCAGGATATACACTTATATGCTTTTCACCTCAGTTCTTGATAGAATGTGCTAAAATCAAAACATAAATTAATTTTTCAAGAGGTAATTATGGATACTACTAATAGCATAACCTTTACTAGCAAGCTAACATTCTGGGATAAGTTTAAATGCTTTTATTTGCTACACCTTTGCAGTCTTATTTTTTTAATACGATTTCAAAAGAAGTGGCAAAAGATTCTTATTTATCTGTGGTATACCAGTGTTTGTGGCTTTTCACTTGCGATTCTTGTTGTTTCCTATCCTTTTGTCACCATTAAAATGTTTATTGATGTCTTTTTAACGCTATCTTGTTTTTCGTGGGTACCAGCTATCACTGCATTCCTAATTTCACTAAAGTGCCCATCTATTATAAATCTTAAGCTTTCACCCGATAATAATTTAGGAAGAGCGCCTATAGTAAAAATAGGTGATTCAAATTCACAGATAGTATACTTAAAAAGTTCTTTACTACTTGATACTAAGAATTTCTATTTGATAATGTGCCCAAATTATTTGCCAAAGCATAAAAGCAGAGTATTCTATAGCTTCATTTCCAAAAGCCAAAACACTACAGCGCTATCTAAAGTCAACTTTATAGCTTCCGTAAAACCATATTTTAAAAAATTCATCAAGTTGCATATTTGATGTTAAAAAATACGAACTTATTAGTCTGGGATTCTAACCTACTAACAACCCGGTAAACAATTGTGGAATAAGATCTAATAAGACTGAAAGAGTCCCTCCACTAATAAAAATAGATACTCCAGCTATTGCAACAACCGTTGAAAAGCCAATTAAGGTCTCCCATGATTTCTGATCAGTTTGACTTTGGGTTACGAGCTTCGGAACATCAACGTTTGGAATTTTCGTGCCAGTAAATAGATCTGTTGGCTTTGAAGTGACAGTGATAACTACAGACAGTTCATTATCCAATTGCTTATCCTTAGCTTCTAAAATATGGTAGATAAAGCCAAGGTCATCAGCATCCCTATCCTAGGAACTATCGCCTGCGGTAAGCCAATTTTTTCTGAAGAAAATTACGAAGGGCATTTAAACAAGGTCTATTTTGGCGATCCACCAACTGGAGAACTATTTGCCTTAACATGCCAAGGCGATAGCATGGCGCCATACATCCTTGACGGTGATAAGGTAATCGTCAGAAAGCAAGAAACGGTAGAGAATGGTGAAATTGCAGCTGTTTTAATTAACAATGAAGCTACGCTAAAAACTGTCAAATATGTTGGCGATAAAACCCTTTTAATCCCTAAAAATGATGCCTACGACCCTTTAGTGCTGACGCCAGATAATCAAAATCAAGTACTAGGTAAAGTTGTCAGCATCATTCGGGATATTTGATGTTGAAAAAATACAGAGACCAGAAATGGTGCTCTGTGTTTTTCACCTCCGTCCTTTTTAGAATGTGCTAAAATCAGAATATAAATTATTTTTCTAAGAGGTACTTATGGATACTACCGAGAGCATAACATTTACTAGCAAGCTAACATTCTGGGATAAGTTTAAATGCTTTTATTTGCTGCACCTTTACAGTCTTATTTCTTTATATAACATAAAAAAATGGCAAAGAATATTAGGGCATCTAATTTACATTTTCATTTGTATTATCGTAGCTATCACACTTTTTTCAGACGCTGACCTTGGCTCGAAACTTTTCGTAATTTTCTGCTTTCTCTCTTTTTTCTGGATTCCCGCAATAACATCGTTTAAAGTTGCAAGAAACATTCCTAACAACTTACAACTTATTCTTACCCCGGGAAACGCAACTGAGACCTCTAATACCCCAAGTTTAAAGGTTCGTTATTCTGATACCAGAATTGACCGCTTCAAAAATGCAATCTTATTTGATACCACTAATTTCTACATCATCATATACTACAACAACGTAGCAGATAAGAGAGTGCAATTAGTATATAGCATAATTTCTAAAAAGCAAAACAATAACATATTGGCAAAATTCAACTTTGTTAAAACAATTTCTCCAGACCTTAAAAAAATAATCAAACTGCATATCTAAACATTGTTATTGCCGATTCAATATTATTCTACTGCTAGTGCTCCAGACTAAAGCATTCCCCGTTCAAAGTCAATGTCTTAACTTAATGACATTGAGCGTGCGATAACTTGCTCTTCTTTATTAAGACAATAATGTTTAGAGAAAGTAAGGAGCAATTATTGAAAGACGAGGCAGTTAGAGAAGTAAGGTCTTGAAAGTTGCATCCTTCGCATTGGCGCTAGTCTGCCGAATACCATCCGTGTTGATTTGAACGGTGAACAGGGAGTTCTTCAGCGTATCGCCTGCGGTGATCGTACCGGACTTGTTGTAGACGTCACCAATGCCATTGCCTTTAAGTATGTCTCTTACGACAGCCATTGAAAGACCGGCATGTCTTTCCAAGGTAATGTCGCTTTGTCCTGCCCGCTGGTAGGAGCTGATTGCTTCGCTGTTTGAAGCGGATTCCATAACAGCAATGGTCACGCCCTTCTTAAGGTCTCTCACGCTAGTCGTGTAAGTAGCGCTGATTTTGACCTTGTACTTGGCCAGTGCCTCATTCCATTTCTAAATAGCTTCTTCTGCCATTTCGAGCATTGAAGGGTCAGCATAGATTGACATGTCAACTGTCCATGTCCCGTCAAGATCTGTTTGCACGACCGGCACTGCACCATTCAAGCTGTTCTGGCTAGCGATGACCAGGAAGCCAAGGGGACCATCAAGGAAGCTCAGCCCCTTGCGGGTATTTGACGCCAGCGTTGAATAAATGAAACTGCTTAGCTGATTTTGTCAATTTTTCCTCAAAAAATAAAATACCCGCTGACTTGTTTTTAGCAAGCTGGCGGGTATTTTTTAGTCCAGGCCCCAGGCATAGATGAGCAGGTTTAAGATTACAGTCAAAATAACAAGGAGAATCAAGCTTATCGAGTAGACTTTCGTGCTAGTCTTGCTGCTGGACCAGAATTCCTTGAAGCTGATCTTCTCGTCAGTGATGAAATAGTCAGTAAAGATAATGCTGATGCCAATTAAAAGGTCCATGGCCATAGTAGAAAAGGTGAGTAGCAAGGACGGCTCAAAGTCCGCTAAAAAGTAACTGGCAATTGTCAGAAACAGATAGATTGCGTTTGGAATTAACATGAAAATGTTGGTCCAATACATAAAGCGCCGGCGTTTTGGCCAGAATTGTTCAATATCAGCTCCGCCGATCAAAAGCTTTCGGGTATTGGCCAGTAAGGCCAGGCAGGCGATGGCTAAAAGCAGGCCAATGATTGAAATAATAGTAAAAACAATATGCATATTTAACTCCTCAGATTATTAACAGAATTTCTGAATTATCGAAAAATCAGTCAGCTGGTTTAACTGCCTTCTTGTGCAGGTAGTAAAGCCCGGCTAAGTCGGCCAGGGCCCAGCCGATAGGGATGCTGGCCCAAATTCCGATATAGCCGATTGACGGAACCGCGGACAAGAGGTAGGCCAAAAGAACCCGGGTACCTAAGGAAAAGATCGTCAAAACAACAGAGATCATTGGCTCATCAATTGCCCGGAAGTAGCCATAGAACATAAACAAGAAACCAATCAAGGCATAGAAGCTGCCTTCGATCCGCAAGTAGCCAATACCGATCTGAATTACTTCCGGGTCACTGCTGAAGAGGGCCAGCAAGGGCTTGGCCCAAAAGACCACCAGACTGCTGATGACCAGGCAGAAGGCCAGAATCCACCAGCTGGCCTGCCGGTTTCCTTGCTTGATCCGGTCTGCCTGCTGGGCACCATAGTTTTGCGCGACGAAGGTGGAATAGGCATTGCCAAAATCCTGGACAGGCGAGTAAGCCAGGGTATCGATCTTAACGGCTGAGCTAAATGCAGCCATGACATTAACGCCAAAAGAATTAATCCGGCCCTGCACCATGAGGATGCCCAGGTTCATGATCGATTGCTGCAGGGCTGTCAAGCCGGCTAAAGATAGGATACTCTTACTGATAGCTTGGTCGTAGACCATAGCTGCTTTTTTAAAACGGAGCCGGGGAAAATGTTCCCAGGCATAGATGGTTAAGCCAAGGCCGGCAAAGTACTGGGAAATGACGGTGGCTAAGGCTGACCCGGCCACGCCCAGCCCTAGTCCTGCTACCAGCCAAATGCAGAGAATAATATTCAAGACTGAAGACAGGCAGAGGAAGATCAGGGGAATGGCTGAATTGCCAATGGCCCGCAGACTGCAGGCAAAGTAGTTGTATAAGAAAGTAGCTGGAATCCCCGCGTAGATGATCAGCAGATATTGGTTGAAAAGAGCATGGATGCTGGCCGGAATGGCTAAAAGATTAGCTGTAAACCCTAGCAAGAGATAGACCAGGAGAGTCAAAAGGATAGAGAAAAGACCAGTGCCGCAGAAAGAGAGCCAGTTGCCAATGGCAAATTCCCGGTCCTCCTTAGCTCCATATTTTATTGACAAAAAGGCTCCGCAGCCCATGTTGAGACCAAGAATGATGGAGGTCAGAAAGATCATTAAGGTATAGGCTGAGCCGACAGCGGCTAAGGCATTTTTACCAATAAAGCGGCCAACGACCAAAGTGTCTGTTAAGTTGTAACACTGCTGGAGAACGTTACCGGCCATCAGGGGCAGGGAAAATTTGACCAGACCGAGGCTGATGCAGCCGGAGGTCAGATCAATGGTAGATTTGTTTTTGGACATGGATTACTCCCAGATTACTTTTTCGACAAAAAATCCCTGCTATAGCAGGGAGGGCAATTAAGGAGCCGGAAAGAAATTGATCAGGCCGGCAAAGGCGGTGATCACGACAACTGCGATGAGCCAAAACTGCTGCCTCTTCTTCAGACTCTTGAAGTAGGCCCACAGGCTCTTGTATCTGGCATCTGTTAAGAAGTCATCGCAGAAGATGACGAATTCTAGCAATAGATTGCCGGCAAAAAGGAGGAGGGCGGTCAAGGCAGTGGCGGAAAAAGCTGAGCTCCAGTAGTTCCACAAGTAGACCATGCTGAGCAGAATTTGGATTGCAAAGGCAGAAAGGGTTAGCTTGGAGAAATTGTCGTAAGGTGCAGCTGCTTCTTTGCTGCCAGTAGCCAATTTTTTTCTGGCTTTCAGCAAAATGACCAGGTCGACCAACAATATAGCCAAACTGACCCCAACTAAAAGTAAAAATACTGTAGTCATAGTTTCCTCCAGAGTGTGTAAAATTACTATATGAATTATAGCATTTATCAGCTGGTAAAAAGTACTGGCCGCATACTCCTAGAAAGGAAATAACTGGTCAAGTTCCGCGAAAGTCGGGTAGGGCGGCAGGCCGGTTAATTTGGCGGAGATGAAGGGGACAAACAGAGAAGAAACATAGATGACAAGCCAAGTCTGGTCTGACTTGTCAAAATAGCTCCAATAATCTTTGATAGTAAAAGATTCTGCTTCGTCATCAAAAAGATATTATGTACAAGCGGGCATCGAATAAGATCAGCAACTCAAAAATTGATAAGATAAATTGCGTCTGTGTGTTGAATTCAAAATAGCTGTAGGTCAAATTGATGAGCGTGATCAATTCAGCCGCGATCATCAGCAAGCTGAGCTCCAGCTGGATCAGGAGCAGGCAAAGCTCAGTGATTAAAGCAGGGATGCTGTCGCCCACCAGGCCATTTCTCCAAGCTTGCGGCAGGGTAAGCAGCTTGCTGATAAAACGCATGGATGAATGATATGCTATAATCCGATATATTAATGCAAATTTAAGGAGGAACACATGAGCCTATTTCAAGCAAATGACATTAACGCCGGCGTTGAAGAATACCAGAAAACGCCGCGGGCTAAACTGATCGACGTCAGAGAAGAGGATGAGTATGCAGCAGGGCACATCCCGGCCAGCATCAATATCCCCTTGAGCAAGATCGAGTCCGCCCAAGGCGAGATCACAGACCTCGATACCCCACTCTTTGTCTATTGCCGCAGTGGCAACCGGAGCGGCCAAGCAGTTGCCTGGCTTAAGCAAGCTGGCTACAGGAAAGTCAAAAATATTGGCGGGATTGCCAACTATAGCGGTAAGACTGAATAAAGTACTGATCAAGTATCAAAAATTTAGATAAGAAAAGGACACCCATCACTATTCGTGACAGGTGTCCTTTTTGCATGTTTCTCTTATTCAAAAGCCATCTGGCTGGTGTAGAGCTGGTAGTAGAAGCCGCGCTTCTTGATCAAGTCGGCGTGCGGTCCTTCTTCAATGACCTGGCCGTCCTTTAATACGACAATCTTGTCTGAGTTCAGAATCGTCTTCAAACGGTGGGCGATCACGAAGCTGGTCCGGCCAGCAATCACGTTGTCCATGGCCTTTTGGATCTTTTCTTCCGTAACCGTGTCGACGTTGCTGGTTGCTTCATCCAGGATCAAGAAGGCTGGGTCGACCAGAATGGTTCTGGCGATTGACAAAAGCTGCTTTTGTCCAGTTGAAAAATTGGCCTGGCCGTTTTCAATTGGCGTGTCGTACTGCTTGGGCAGGGTCATGATAAAGTCGTGCAGCTGGGCTTCCTTAGCCGCGGCCACGACTTCATCCATTGAAGCTTCCGGCTTGCCATAGCGGATGTTGTCAGCTACTGTTCCAGAGAAGAGGACTGAGTCTTGCAAAACAATCCCGACATTGCTTCTGAGATTTTCCAACTTAAGGTCCCGGACGTCGACTCCGTCAAAAGTAACTGCCCCGCTGTTTACGTCATAGAAACGGTTGATCAAGTTCATGATTGTCGTCTTACCAGACCCGGTCGGGCCAACAACAGCGACTGACTGCCCCTTAGGCACCTCAATTGATACCCCGTGCAGGATTTCCTTGTCTGGAGTGTAGCCAAAGTGTACATCTTCCAGGCGGACAGCGTCATTTACGCCTGAGATAGTCTTGCCGTCTGGCACCGTGTTTTCTTCTTCCTGCTCTTCAACCGTCTCAAGCCGTCTGGCACCGGTCAAGGCGAGCTGGAGCATGGAGTAGATGGAAGTTACTTGAGTCAGCGGCTGGAAGTAAGTCCAGGAATATTCAGTAAAAGTCACGATCAAACCCAGACCAGCTGCCTGGCTGACTTGCTTGGTCATAATCATGTAAGCGCCAGTGGCGATCACGATCGCGAAGTTTAACAGCGAGAAGCCGGAAACCAGCGGGTTCAGGATGCCAGAGTAGAACTGCCCCTTGAACATGGCTTCTCGCACCTTGGCGTTTTCCTTTTTAAAACCGGCAACTGACTGGTCCCTAAGGCCCTGGGTGATGATCACGTTTTCCCCGTTGAGCTGTTCGTTGATGTAGGCATTAAGCTCACCAACCCGGTCTTGCTGATTGTCCAGGTAGACGCGGGCTTTTTTCATAATGATCCAGCTTAAGAGCAAGATCAAAGGAGTAGTAGCTACAACACTAAGGGCCAGCTTCCAGTTGATGACAAACATAACGATGATCGTGCCGACAAAAAGGAAGGACTGGGAGATGATTTCAAAAAAGGCGTTGTTTAAAGCATTGAAGATGTTGTCCAGGTCACTGTTGAACAAGGACAGGATCTGCCCGTCCTGGTGGGTATCGAAGTAACGGATGGTCATCCGCTGCAGCTTGCCGAAAAGGCCCTTGCGCATGTCGTTGTTGGCGTTAGCGTTAAAGCGGGTCATCATCATCCAGGCGATGTAGGTGGCCACGGAGTTAAAGGCATAAAAGCCGGCCATCCAGGCTAAGGCCTGGTAGAAGACGCCAAGACTGCCGTGCCCCTTAACAAAAGCCGACAAGTCCGTAACCGCCTGCCCTAAAAGGGAGGGAGCGATGACCTGGGCGATGGTCGCGATCAGATAGAAGGCAACTGAAATTAAGATCGGCTTTTTGTAGTTTTTCAGATATTTCGTCAAATAAGTAAGAGACTTTTGCTTGTCTGACATTAAAGTTCCTCCTTTCTTTCCTTGGCTTTCTGGGTTTTATAGATTTCCTGGTAAACCGGGGAAGTTTTGAGCAGTTCCTCGTGGGTGCCTTCAGCAACCAGGCGGCCGTTATCAAGGACCAGGATCTTATCCGCGTGCATGACAGAAACGATCTTTTCCGCGATCATGATCGTGGTTGTGTCAGGCAGCTGCTTTTCCAGGGCTTCCTGGACCAGCTTTTCGCTTTCCGCGTCTAGGGCGGAAGTTGAGTCATCCAGAATCAAAATCGGGCTGCCGGCGATGATCCCCCGGGCAATAGACAGACGCTGCTTTTGCCCGCCGGAGAAGTTGGCACTTCTTTCTTCAACTTCATGGTCAAAAGTTTCATCGTAGCGCTGGATGAATTCGCTGGCCTGGGCCATTTGCGCTGCCCGTTCAAGTTCATATGAAGTAGCATCCTTTTTCCCTTGGCGGAGGTTGTCGGCAATGGTTCCTGAGAAGAGAACAGCCTTTTGCAGAACATAGGAAACCGTCTTTCTGAGGGCCTTCTCATTAACCTGGCGGAGGTCGCTGCCGCCGATCTTGATCTTCCCAGTTGTTGGGTCATAGAGGCGGGCGATCAGCTGGGCCAGGGTCGACTTGCCTGACCCGGTTGCCCCGACGATACCGACCATTTGGCCTGGTGCAACAGCAAAGGAGATGTGCTTTAAGACGGGCTGCTGGCCATCTGGGTAGGTGAAGGAGACGTCATCAAATTCAATTGAACCGCCCAAGGCGTCTTCCGGGGCTTTTTCATTGAAGACAACGTCTGGCTGGGTGTCCATGATTTCCTGGATCCGCCGTAAGGAGACGTTACCCCGGGAAATCTGCATGACGGCCATACCGACCAGCAGGATGGCAAAGAGCATGGTCAAGACATAGTTGACGTATGGAGTGATGACGGAAACATCTTGGGGATGCTGGAGAATGCTGGTTCCGATCAAGTAAACTACTAAGCTGATGACCAGGTAGGAGATCAGCTGGGCACCAGGCAGGATGGTGGAGAACCAGTAGCCGACCTTGATGTTGACTTCGTTTAATTCGTCAGAATCCTTGTTTAATTTGGCAACTTCCTGGGGACTTTGGTTGAAGGATTTTACCACCCGGACCCCTTGCAAAAATTCCCCGGTCCGGCCGGAGATTTTGTCCATGTACATTTGGAACTTGTCGAACATGGTGGTAATTTGCTTGACTGCCACAACGCCCAGACCCATGATCAAGGCCAGGAGGACGACAACCGCCCACCAGTAGCGGGGGATGGTGACGATGGCCATGATGATTGACCCGATGAGGATCAAAGGCATCCGGATCAGCTGCATGAAGATAGTCATGATCATGTTCATGATTTGCTGCATGTCGTTGATCAAGCGGACGCTGAGGGATTCAGAGGAGAATTGCTGCACATTGGCTATAGAGAAAGTCTGGATCTTGGCATAGGTGTCTTCTCTGAGGTCGCTGACCACGCCCTGGGTGATCCGGGAGGCGTAGTAAACGTTGAGGACTCCGGTAATAATAGATAAAAGGCCCAGGCCGATCAAAATCGCGGTGTCCCGGATGACGGCCTGCTGCTGGTCAGCCAGTAGTTCATTTTGCACCTGCTGGAGCAGGCGGGGCTGGTAGAGGGTGGCAAAAGCTGAAAAGACGATGGTGATCAAAGTCAGGAAAACGTCTTTTTTATATCGCTTGAAGTACGGCAAGAGAATTTTCATTATTTCTGTTTTTCCTCCTTTAAGTTAGCTATTTCCTTGCTGAGGAGATCAGACCACTCATCCAGAATCTGGCAGGCCAAAGCTGCCCGGTCAAAGCCCAGCTTGTCGATCACCTTTTTCTCGATAGCCAGGATTTCACCTTCTTTTTCCCGGGCATAGGCAAGCCCGGACTCAGTCAAGGCGCAGTACTTGACCCGCTTGTCCTGGTCAGCAGAGCTGATTTCCAGGTAGCCGAGCTCAGCTAGATTGTGGATCCCCTTGCTGATGGATTGCTTGGGGATGCCGCTTCTATAGACGAGCTCTTTTTGTGACAGGCGGGGCTCATATAGAATGATGCTCTCGTACTGGGTGATTCCCATGAGCTTGTCATATTGCTCATACGCGTAAGTCGCCCGGACGCTGGCCAGGGTTACTGATTCTGAAATGCTTTCGTGGTTTTTTAAGTTCATAAAAAGTCTCCTTGTGGACAATAACCAAGATTTTAGTCTCTGTGTAGACTAATGTCAAGAAAGAGGCTGAAAAAATTAAAGTAATTTCTATCCTTGTCAGGCAAACAATAAAAATGCGATAATATTCTTGATATAGGCGCTTACGCTGTCTATGTATTTGTAAGGTAGAAAGTAAGGAGAAAATAATGAAGATTGTATTGCTTGAGCCACTGGGCATTAGCCAGGAGAGTTTAGACAAGCTGGCGGAAAAATTGACCAAGCAGGGGCATGAATTTACGGCTTACGACAGCTTTTCAACGGATACTGAAGAATTGAAGAAGCGAAGCGAGGGCGCGGACGCCTTGATTATCGCCAACCACCCCTTGCCTGGTGAAGTAATCCGGGCAGATAAGAATTTGAAGTTCATCTCAGTTGCCTTTGTCGGGATTGACCATGTTGACCTGGAAGCCTGCAAGGAGAAAAAGATCAAGATCTCCAATACTGGTGGCTATTGCAACGACGCGGTGGCGGAACTGGCCATCGGTTTGACTTTGGACTGCCTCAGAAATATCAGTGCCGGCAATGAGGCTGTGCAAGCTGGTGAGGGCAAGGGCGGACTGCAGGGACATGAACTAGCAGGCAAAACTGTTGGGATTGTTGGTACTGGAGCGATTGGCTGCCGGACAGCAGAGATTTTTAAAGCCTTTGGCTGCAAGCTGATCGGCTATAGCCGTAGTCAAAAGGCAGCCGCCCTTGACCTGGGCCTGGAATACAAGTCACTGGATGAAGTGATGGGGGAGGCAGATATTGTTTCCATTCATACGCCGCTGACTCCGGAAACTAAGGGCTTGATCGGTAAAAAAGAGATCGGAAAGATGAAGGAAGGGGCCATTCTGATCAACACGGCCAGAGGCCCGGTAGTAGATACTGAAGCGTTGGCTGCAGCATTAAAAGAAGGACGGATTAAGGCAGGGCTTGATGTGTTTGACCAGGATCCGCCACTGCCAGCTGATTATCCACTCATCGGAGTTCCGAATTTGGTTTGCAGCCCGCATGTCGGTTTTGATACGAAAGAATCAATTGACAGAAGAGCAGAAATGGCTTTTGAAAACGTGACTGCCTGGCTAAACGGCCAGCAGATCCGGACCATGCTGTAAGATAAATAGATAGATAAAGCGGCCAGTTGCTTGGAAAGATCCAGTTGCTGGCCGTTTTTTCGTATTATTCGCGTCTTGCCGCATCTTGTTACAGCTTTTTTACAAAAAGTTAGTCTACATGTATGCTCTAACAGAGAGTGCTATTTCCAATTCGTATCTTGATTTAGCGCCATATTTAGTTATGGGCGGGTATTACAGCTCAAAGACCGACTTTATCAGGCAGCAGATTAAATGGTTTGATGACTATCATAATCCAGTTATTACTGACAATTATGGCAATATTTCACGATTTGCCTTTAGGGATCCTGATTTAATTGATCGGCAATTGCAGGAAATCAGCGTATATTTAAACACCAGCCAATATATGCCTGATTTAACGGTTAGTCATGAGTTTTTCAATATTTCAGCTAGTACGCGCTGGGATCTAGACATGATTGATGATGCTTACGAGTCAGGCAAAATTGAGTTTCCAATTCAAGCACGAATGATGCAAGAAGAAGTGTTAGCAACGAGTGGATATGCTCCAAAGGATTTAAGATTGTTAAACTTGCTAACAAGACGGGATAAAGGAGAATTTGGCCAAATTCACCTAATTTTAATCTTTTCGCCGATTGTAAAATTAAACTGAACACTGTTCCGATCCAGTAAGAAAAATCGTTTTCACTGGATTAGAGCACAAAAAAT
>PPYF01638374.1_pt1 | contig 56733 bp, 52 predicted proteins | sample 1559871 | NCBI WGS metagenome assembly PPYF01 (sample SAMN08240021, study PRJNA423297) | Human gut metagenome, whole genome shotgun sequencing project.
TCAATTTTTACTCTTCTTAACTAGATTTGAACCCAAAAGTTTTTTCAGGAAGTGATAACCTTGGTTCCTCCTTAGGAGGCACTTGTTATATCCATTTAACTAAGGAAACATTTTATATTTTCAACATCTCTCATTCTATCACGAATAAGAGATGTTGTGAAGTATTTTTAAAAATTGATTTTCCCTTGAAGCCATATATTTCCTTTGAATCGTCTTCCAATCTCCGGAACTCCCATCACTTCTTTTTTAGGAATACATACATCAAATTGCAGCTCATTTACATCTAATGTCATTATGTAGAGTATTTCCTCTGTTTCTTTATTCACAGTTTCCCTCAGATTTATAATTTCTCCAAGAATAGAATATTCATCACATTCCACGCCATACGGCATAAAATACGTCTCTACAATTGTAAACACATCTTCTGTAATCAATCGCCTTGAAACTTTTGAATAGGTGTCTATATCGTCTAACGTCAAGCTTTCCATCGCTTCCTGATCGCCATTTCTGGCTGCGCTTAACAGCATCATACGATTTCTGTCTTCTTCTCGTTTCGTCCTTTCCAAATGCTCATCTTTTGAAATTGGAAATAGAATCGTTCCAGAAGACCCAAGCCCAGAAAGTGTCACAGAAGTAGTTTTCTTTGAAAGGCCTCCTAACTGCTTTTCTTTCATGTACTCAATTGCATTTTGTATGTGGAAAATAATACTTGCTCCAACTTTTACATCTTCACAAATTCCAACGTACATTTCCTTCTCAATTCGTCTTTCAACTAAGACATCTGCGTAAGTTGTTATTCCGGTTCCTTCAAAATATGGAACATAATATTCTCGCTCAAATGTGCCATTCTGATCCTTTTCTCCATATACAGCAATTCCTACATGATCACCATATTCTTTTTTCCATTCTCCAAATTCTGATGTTTCATCATAAGATATCATCTCGCACGAATCGCAAGTCTCTTCCACTTGCTTCAACAAGCATCGTATATCTCTATTTTTCTTTAATTCTGTAAAACCGATTGCTTTTAAATACTTATGCACGTTTTTACCTTTCTATTATCTAATCTCTGTTTTTCCACCCATGTATGGCTGTAATGCAGCTGGAATCTTTACAGAACCATCTTCCTGTAAATTATTTTCCAAAAATGCAATCAACATTCTCGGTGGAGCAACTACTGTATTATTAAGTGTATGAGCAAAATACTTGCCATCTTTCCCTTTTACACGAATATTTAATCTTCTTGCCTGTGCATCTCCAAGATTTGAGCAGCTTCCTACTTCAAAATACTTTTGCTGTCTTGGTGACCATGCTTCTACATCGACAGATTTCACTTTTAAATCTGCCAAATCTCCTGAACAGCACTCTAAAGTACGAACTGGAATATCTAATGAACGGAACAGATCAACTGTATTCTGCCACATTTTATCATACCATTCCATGCTCTCTTCTGGTTTACACACAACGATCATTTCTTGTTTTTCGAACTGGTGAATACGATATACACCACGTTCTTCAATACCATGAGCACCTTTTTCTTTACGGAAACATGGTGAATATGATGTCAATGTTTTAGGAAGAGTCTCTTCTTCTAACATTGTATCAATAAATTTACCAATCATAGAATGTTCACTTGTTCCAATCAGATACAAATCTTCTCCTTCAATTTTATACATCATGGAATCCATTTCTGCAAAGCTCATAACGCCTGTAACAACGTTACTTCTGATCATATATGGAGGAATACAGTACGTAAATCCTCTGTCAATCATGAAATCACGTGCGTAAGAAATCACTGCTGAATGCAATCTTGCGATATCTCCCATTAAATAGTAGAAACCGTTTCCAGCTACTTTCCCAGCTGCTTCAAGATCAATACCATTAAATTTTTCCATAATTTCTGTATGATATGGAATTTCAAAATCCGGAACAACCGGTTCTCCATATTTCTGCAATTCCACATTTTCGCTGTCATCTTTTCCGATTGGAACAGACGAATCAATAATATTTGGAATTGTCATCATAATTGTTTTGATCTTTTCTTCCACTTCTTTTTCTTCTACAGAAAGCTGTTCAATCTTTTGTCCATCTTCAGCAATACGCTTTTTGACTTCTTCTGCTTCTTCTTTTTTGCCCTGAGCCATCAACGCACCAATTTGTTTTGACACCTTGTTTTTTTCTGCTCTCAGCGCTTCTACTTCCTGTTTAATTTCTCTGTTTCTCAAATCCAGTTCAATCACTTCATCTACAAGTGGTAATTTACTGTCCTGAAATTTATTCTTGATATTTTGTTTTACAATTTCCGGGTTTGCTCTTAAAAATTTGATATCTAACATGGTCTTTCTCCTCTACTCTCTACTTTTTGATATTTTTTAAATCAAGTCCAAATGTTTCCTGATACATCGCTTTTTCCAATGATTCTGCTTCTTCTTCTGACAGTTCGATATAGCTTTGTCCATTTACAATCTCTTTTACATAATTGTAACAGCCATCTCTGCTATGCATAGAATTTAAAATAAATCCACTGTCTTTCCCATCAAGTAATGCGATTGCAAAACTTAATTTTCCACCCATTTCATTAAAAGCATCATATTTTACAATTCCAACTTTTTGATAATTAGCTCTGACGTTTTTGTTCAGTTCTCGAATATCTTTCCGATTCTTTTGAACCGTATCCACCATATTATCCAATTCACTAAATTTTTCAAAAATACTATCTTCTAAAGTTTTACCATTCTTTCCACGCATAAACGTTGTATAACTGGCTTTTAAACGATTGTATTTCATATTGGTGCGGATTGCAATAAAAAACAATATAATTATTAAAACAAACATTGCAATCAAGATAATACCTGGATCAATTCCTATTGTTTCCAACAACTTACTTTCCATATTACAAGTTTCCTCTTTTACCCTTATGAATTATTTGTAACAGTCATAATGAGTTCGAATATACGTTCGAGTTCCTCGTCTGAGTAATATTCAATCTCAATTTTTCCTTTTCCCTTTTTTTTGGGATTTACATGAACCTTCGTTCCCATGACTGTTTTCATTCTCTCTTCTAAATCTTTATAAATAAAATCATTTTCAACGACTTTTTTTTCTTTTTCTTTCTTTGGATTTTTTAGTTCTTTAATGAGTTTTTCTGTCTCTCGTACGCTTAATTTTTCATCGAAAATTTTATTTGCAAGATTATATTGTTCTTCATGATTTTCAATTGCAAGCAAGGTTCTCGCATGTCCTGTGGAAATCATATCATCTACAATCATCTGTTGAACTCTTTCATCCAATTTTAGTAACCGCATAGAATTGGTAACTGTTGTTCTGCTTTTTGAAACACGCTCTGCCACTTCATCTTGTTTGAGCGAAAACTCTGTCAAAAGTCGCTTAAATGCCATTGCCTCTTCAATTGGATTCAAATTTTCTCTCTGGATATTTTCAATTAAAGCAATCTCAACTGCTTCTCTTTTCGTATATTCTTTAATAATTACCGGAATTTCTTTTATTCCAGCCATTTTTGCGGCTCTCCATCTTCTTTCGCCTGCAATAATTTCATAATAGTCATTTCTTTTTTGAACAATTAGAGGTTGTAAGACTCCAAATTGTTTGATGGAATCAGCAAGTTCCAATAATGAATCTTCTTCAAAATGTCTTCTTGGCTGCTCATGGTTTGGCTCTACTTTATTAATATTAACAAGCTGTTCGCCTTCTTTTTTTTCTTCTACTTCCGGCTTTTTCTTTTCAGTTGTTTTTACAGTCTTATGATCCGGAATCAGACTATCCAGCCCTTTTCCCAATCCTCCACGCTTTACTGCCATTATTCTTCTCCTTTATTAATTACCTCTTCTGCCAACAGCATATAACTTTCTGCACCTGAGGATTTTGGATCATATAGATTAATTGGTAATCCATGACTCGGTGCTTCAGCAAGACGAATATTTCTAGGGATAATTGTTTTATAAATTGTCTGTTGCAAATTATCTTTTACGTTTTCAACTACCTGTAATGATAAATTAGTTCTGGCATCATACATTGTAAATACAACACCTTCTATTTTTAATTCCGGATTCAAACGTTCCTTTACCAAATCAATTGTATGTATTAATTGACTTAATCCTTCTAATGCATAATATTCACATTGAATAGGAACCAGTACACTATCAGCAGTAGTCATTGCATTAATCGTGAGCATACTTAATGAAGGTGGACAATCAATTACTATAAAATCATAATTTTTTTTGACTTTATCCACTTCTTTTCGAATAATAAATTCTTTTTCTTCTACTCCTATTAATTCGATCTCTGCAGCTGATAAATTTATATTTGTTGGCAACACATCAAGGTTTTCCAAAGCATCTTTACAAATAACCTTCTCAATACCAACTTGTCCAAGAATCAATTCATAAACAGTATATTCGACCTCATTTTTATCAATTCCCAAACCACTCGTCATATTTCCTTGTGGATCCATATCTATAGCTAATACTTTTTTTCCTAATGACGCCAAACATGAGGATAAATTGATTGCAGTTGTTGTCTTACCTACACCACCCTTTTGATTGGCTACAGCTATTATTCTTCCCATTTTTTCAGCTACCCCTTTCTGTCCTCAGATAATTATACCACCTTTTTAAATTATAATCTACACAAAATGTTTCACGTGAAACAAAAAATATTGTAGTTACTTTATACTGTACTGGATTAAAAATGTTTCACGTGAAACATTTACTCCATTGTTGTATTGATTTCCTTTGTGTAGTATAATAAAAGAAAAGTATTTATAAGAAAGGCAGGTGCTTTATGAACTGGAAAAAGAAACTCGCAACTTATGCTTCTTTAACTGTTTTGGCAACCTTTATCATCCACATTATCAATAAACTTATTTATTTTATGTCCACTATTGATAATTTGCTTGGCAGAAAAGAAGGTCTTTATTATGAATGGAGATTTGGAAAAATTTTCTATACAAAAGAGGGCACTGGCAAACCAATTTTATTAATTCACGATCTTTCAGCGTGCAGTTCAGAATACGAATGGAATCGAATTGTTTCTGATCTTTCTAAGACAAATACTGTGTATACATTAGACCTGTTAGGATGTGGAAAATCTGATAAACCCAATTTCACCTACACAAACTTTTTATATGTGCAATTAGTCACGGACTTTATTAACAATGTTATTGGTGAAAAGGCAGATGTCATTGTTACTGGAAACTCTTGTTCTTTTGTATTAATGGCTTGCCATAACAATGATGAAATAATAGATAGAATACTATTGATTAATCCTCCTAGTATTTCCTCTATATCAAAAGTTCCTACAAAACGAACAAAAATGTTAAAATTTATTATTAACATTCCTTTTATTGGAACTCTTTTGTTCAATCTTCTGCATAGTAAAGATAGTATTGAACAAACTTTTATGACCGAATATTTCTACAATCCTCAATTTGTTGATGATGAAATAGTTAAGACTTACTGTGAATCAGCTCAGATTTCGAAAACGCAATCTAAATATCTATTTGCAAGTATTAAGGGAAAATATATAACTGCAAATATTACAGAATGTCTAACTCATATTGATAATAGTATTTTTATTTTAGTTGGAAGTGGAAACCCTACTTACAAAGAATATGCGCAACAATATCAGTCTTATACTCCTGCAATTGAAGTGCAAACGATTAAAAAAGCAAAATATTTGCCACAATTAGAGGTACCAGAAAAGGTCCTCGAACAGATAAAAATTCTATTTGAATTATAATTATTCATAAAAAATCAGCATATCATCTAAGATGATATGCTGATTTTTTATGCTATTGGCTCCTTTGCAGGTAACCCTGCTTTTCTCGGATATTTTTTTGGTGTGTTTTGATATTTTTTTATCTTTACAAAAGAACGACCAATTTCAGTTCCCGGAAGTTGAAACTTCACCACATCCTCAATTTTTCCACCAAGCACATGCACTGCTTTCTTTGCCCCAGTCACCTCTTCCTCAATTTCTCCAGACTTGTAGGGGATAAACATTCCACCAGTGTGGATATATGGCATGCAATACTCAGAAAGTGTGGATAAGTTTGCCACTGCTCTTGATACACAAAGATCAAATTGTTCCCGATACTCTCCCTGTTTTGCAAAATCTTCTGCTCTTCCGTGAATTGTTTCTATGTCAATCAATCCAAGTTCCTCAATTACTGTATTCAAAAATTTAATTCTTTTATTTAATGAGTCCAATAATACTACTTTCAGATGAGGAAATGCAATCTTTAACGGAATTCCCGGAAAACCAGCTCCCGTTCCAATATCAATCAAGTTATCCACACAATTCATGTCAATCGCCTTTGTTATCGACAAGCTATCCACAAAATGTTTTTCATTTACCTCTTCATATTCGGTAATACCAGTCAGATTCATGACCTTATTCCATTCCACCAAGAGTTCATAAAAAGAATCAAATTGACGTTTCTGCTCATCATTTAATACAATGCCAAGCTCTTTTAACTTATTCTCAAATATCTGACTCATTCACAACTACCTCGTTTCATTCTTTCCACTCAAATATACTAACAATACAGAAATATCTGCAGGTGACACTCCTGAAATTCTAGATGCCTGCCCAATGGACAAAGGACGATACTGCTTCAATTTTTGCACTGCCTCGATACGAAGACTCTTAATCACATCATAGTCAATATCTTCTGGAATTCTTTTCTTTTCCAACTTTTTAAACTGCTCTACTTGTTTTTGCTGTCTCTTAATATATCCATCATATTTAATATTGATATTTACTTGCTCTACAACTTCCTGACACAATTTATCTACATTTTCAGGATATTTTTCCGCACATTTTTGTACGATATTTCTTCTCTTATCAATCGGCTCTAATACTTCATAAGAAAGTTCTGGTCTGCGAATCAATTCTGCAAGTGTTGTTCCTGAGTTCAAAGGTGTACTTCCATATTTCACAAGTAAATCCTGTACTTCCTGTGCTGCACCGATATTTGTATGTTCTAATCGTTCTACCTCAGATGCAATAATTCTTTCTTTTTCCAAAAGATACTCGTAACGCTCATCTGAAATCAATCCGATCTCATGTCCAATCTTCGTCAAACGCTGGTCTGCATTATCCTGACGGAGCAACAGCCGATATTCCGCACGGGACGTCATCATACGGTAAGGCTCATGGCTCTCTTTTGTAACCAAATCATCAATCAAAACGCCGATATAAGCCTGCGAACGATCCAAGACGATCTGTTCCCTGCCTAAGATCTTTAAAGCCGCATTTATCCCCGCTACAAGCCCTTGTGCGGCAGCTTCCTCATATCCGGAACTTCCATTAAATTGTCCCCCACTGTACAAACCTCCAACATTCTTAAACTCTAATGTCGGGTAGAGCTGTCTGGCATCGATACAGTCGTACTCAATCGCATATGCGTTTCTCACGATTTTTGCATGTTCAAGCCCCGGTACACTGCGGTACATAGCATACTGCACATCCTCCGGCAGCGAACTTGACATTCCTCCCACATACATCTCATTTGTATCCAAGCCTTCCGGCTCAATAAATACCTGATGCTTATTTTTATCCGCAAATTTCACTACCTTATCTTCAATAGATGGACAATATCTCGGTCCGGTTCCTTCTATCATCCCTGAAAATAATGGAGAACGGTCTAAATTTGCCCGAATGATCTCATGTGTCTTTTCGTTTGTGTAAGTCAGCCAACAAGATGCCTGCTCAATCTGAACATCTTCCGGATTTGTCGTAAATGAAAACGGAACGACTCTCTCATCACCGAATTGTTCCTCCATCTTTGAAAAATCAATGGAATTTTTATCAATTCTTGCCGGTGTTCCTGTTTTAAAGCGATACATCTCGATTCCGAGTTTTTTCAAGGAATCTGTCAGATAAGTCGCTGCCTGAAGTCCGTTTGGTCCTGTCTCCTGACTGATTTCTCCATAAATACATCTCGCTTTCAAATACGTTCCTGTACACAAAATAACAGCTTTACATTTATAAACTGCTCCGGAGTAGGTCTGCACTCCCTCAATTTTTCCGTCTTTTGCAAGAATGTCTGTCACTTCCGCCTGTTTGATTTCAAGATTTTCCTGATTTTCCAAAACCATGCGCATCGTCTTGCTGTAATTTGCTTTATCTGCCTGTGCTCTCAACGAATGTACTGCCGGTCCCTTTGACTTATTTAACATTTTTGACTGGATAAATGTCTGATCGATCACTTTTCCCATCTCACCGCCGAGTGCGTCTACTTCCTTTACCAAATGTCCTTTCGAACTTCCGCCGATATTTGGATTACAAGGCATCAAAGCAATACTATCCACACTCACTGTAAAAATAATTGTTTTTATCCCCAGTCGTGCACAGGCAAGCGCCGCTTCACAGCCTGCATGCCCTGCTCCGACTACAACTACATCATATTCATCTTTATTTTCCCATACAGAATTTACTGAATATTTCATTTACCAAATCTTCTCCTATCGTCTCGCCGGTAATGCTTCCAAGAGATTCGTACGCATCCAACAAATCAATGGAATAAAAATCCTCCGGCATATTATTTTCTATACTCATATTTACTTTTTCCAAACTGTCATAAGCATCCTGAATTGCCGCCTTATGACGAATATTTGTAATATAAACCTCATCATTAAAAGAAATATCTCCATGGAAAAACATATCCTTTAATGTCTGTTCCAACTCTTTGATTCCACTCTCTTCTTTTGCAGATATCTCAATCATCGGCTTTTCAATATATGATTTTAACATATCTTTTGATACAACAGTAGCAAGATCTGATTTATTTAATAAAATCACTGCCTTTTTATCCTGAATCATCTGAATGATCTCCATATCATTCTCATCCAGATTTCTAGATGCATCTACAACATAAATAATTAAATCAGCCTCATTCGCATGCTCTTTTGCTTTGTCCACACCGATTTTTTCCACTATATCCTCTGTATTGCGGATCCCTGCGGTATCCATGATATTCAGACTGATTCCCTGAAGCTGAATGGATTCCTCCAAAACATCTCTCGTTGTCCCTTCAATATCTGTCACAATCGCACGGTCTTCACCGACCAATACATTTAAAAGCGAGGACTTTCCTGCATTTGGTTTTCCGACAATAACCGTCTTAATCCCTTCTTTGATAATACGTCCATTGTCAGAACTTATCAACAATGCCTTCAGTTCTTCCAGTAGTTTATCCACAACCACCTTCAGTTCTCCACCATATCCATCCACACTGATATGCTCCGGATCATCTAAGGCAGTCTCAATAAATGCAGTGTGATACAAAATTTCCTCTCTTATTTTCTTTATCTTCTGATGAACCGTTCCTTTTAACTGGCTCACAGAACTCTTCAGTGCATACTCATTTTTGGAGTGAATGACATCAATGACCGCCTCTGCCTGAGACAAATCCATTCTCCCATTCAAAAATGCACGCTTTGTAAATTCACCGGGCTCGGCAGGTCTCGCTCCATATTTGATCACAGTTTCCAAAATGCGTTTCATCACATAAACACCGCCATGACAATTGATCTCCACCGTATTTTCACCTGTAAAGCTATGTGGTCCCCGCATAATCATCACAAGCACCTCATCAATTGTCTCTTCACCATCTACAATATATCCATAATGTATTGTGTAACCTTTTTCTTCCTGAAAATATTTTTCTTTTTTTCCTTTATAAATCTTCTGGATAATTTCAAATGCTTCATCACCACTCATTCTGACAATTCCGATTCCGGAATTCGTCATGGCTGTCGCAATTGCTGCAATTGTATCTGTTTTCATATTTTTTCCTCCAAGTGTAACTAAGGACGGGGATGATATGATATCACCCCCGTCCCCAATTCACATTTATTTTCTTGCCAATGTCACTACTACTCTTCTATAAGGTTCTTCACCTTCACTGTGTGTAGACACATATTTATCCGCTTGAAGTGCTGAATGAATAATTCTTCTTTCATAAGGATTCATAGGCTCTAATGAAACAGGTTTCTTTGTTCTCTTTACTTTGTAAGCAATGTTTTTTGCAAGATTTTCTAATGTCTCTTTTCTTCTCTGACGATAATTTTCTGTATCTAGTTTGACACGCACATAACCATCCTGCATTTTATTCGCTACACGGTTTGTCAAATACTGAAGAGAATCTAAAGTCTGTCCACGTTTTCCGATGAGAATTCCCATATGCTCGCCCTGCATCTCGATACACAAAGCGCCATCCTGATCAATACTTGAAGTAATCTCAACTTCCATTCCCATTGTTTTTAAGACATCATGCAAGAATTTTTCACAAGCTTCTTTTGTACTTTCCTGTACTTCCGAAAGTTTTTCTTCTCTTCTCACAGGCTCTTTCACATGTTCTTTCTTAACATGCACTTCTTTTTTTACTTCTCTGTGTGATTCCACAGTTTCTCTTGCCTTTTCAATTTGTTGTTCCAACGAAGGTTTTACTTCTTCAACTTCTTCTCTTACTTCCTCAACAGGCTCTTCCACCACTTTTTTCCAAGCTCTGATCACAGCCTGTTTACTTCCGATTCCTAAAAAACCGGTACTTCCCTTTTCGATTACCTCATATTCTAGTTCACTGCTTGTAACTCCAAGCTGAATACTTGCCTCTGTAATTGCATCACTTACATTTTTTGCTGATACTCTAATCTCATTCATCTTAAACCCTCCTTGACATTCTCATCTTTCTAAAAATAAGAATTTTGGTTTAGCCTATTTTTTGTTTTTATTAAAATCACTTACCATATTTGCTTTCGATGCCAAACTTCCTGGTTTTGCATTTTGCTTATAAGAATCAATATTATTGCTGCTTGTTGTTTTTCTCTTCGGCTCATCAATGTTCTTCACATTTTTATGCGCCATCGCATTGATCTCTTTTCCGGAAACTGCATCTTTTTTCTCACGCTTCTTCGCAGCTTTTTTGATATTCTCTTCAATCAGCTCATCCATTGACTTCTTGCTTAAGAATTTATTGATTACAAGCTGCTGAATCGTTCTTACTACCGCACTGGCAATCCAGTAGATACCAAGACCTGCCGGCATTGAGAAACACATAAACACAGAAATCAACGGCATAACATTCATCATTGTCTTCATCTGCGCTGCCATCGGGTTATCATCATCATTTCCTGTTGATGTCGCCTGCTGCATCAGTTTTGCACTGATCCACTGTGAAAGTCCGGATAATACCGGAATTGCAAGTGCAACGATAATAAGACCAATAGAAAAGTTCTTTGTTGCTGTCATGAACATAGATCCCGGTGTCTCTGCAATATTGATTCCAAGAAATGTATTCAAATGTGTTAAACTGTTTTTTGTAGAATCAATTAAATTTGTCAAGTCCGGAAATTTATCTGCAAGTGTATCCCAGGTTCCCGGTCTGAATTTGTATAATACGTCAACGAGTGTATTTGCTTTGCTATAATCATATGTTTCAGGATTGATCATGATCGGACTTGCTTTTCCGATTCCTTCCATGATTTTCTGGTAACCGTCTGTCGCCATAATCTGGTTAACCAAAGGCATGTATGCATCTTTAATACTTGTTACATATGCTGGAATATTTTGAATAACCGGCCATAATGCAAACAAAATAGGGAACTGAATCAGTGAACCAAGACACCCGCCAGTCGGCGATGTTCCATATTTTTCATAAACCAGCTTTGTCTCTTCCTGCATCTTCATCATAGATGCCTGATCTTTTTTATTTTTATATTTTTTCTGAATTTTCTGAATCTCCGGATTCATAACAGCCGACATTCTTGAAAATTTCTGCTGCTTAATCGTCATCGGAATCATCAATGTATAGACAATGACTGTAAATATAATGATACTAAGACCAATATTCTCAATACCAATATAACTCAACGCATTGAAAATTCCATTCATGATAAATCCGAGCAGTTTTGCAATACTTCCAATAATAAAAGTATTAGACTGCGTCAATACAATACCCATATTTTTCTCCTCCAAATGTTATTCTTAAGGCACCGGATCATACCCACCTTTTGAAAATGGGTTACAACGTAAAATTCTCCACACTGTAAGCAGTCCACCCTTTAATGCGCCGTATTTTTCAATTGCTTCCAGTCCATACTGGGAACAAGTCGGAAAATATTTGCAGCAACTTGCTGTTTTCAGTCCGGATAAATATTTTCTATAAAACTTAATGAGTCCTATAAATATTCTTTTCAATTTTTACATCTCCAAATGTGAATCTATAATATTATGAAGTTTTCCCAAATGAATCAGTGCACTTTCTATCTCTTTATATGTTCTACCTTTTGCACCTGCTCTCGCAATAATAACAATATCCAATCCATTCTGGAATTTATCTTCTTGTAGTCTATAAGTCTCTCTGATCAATCTTGTCAGCCTGTGTCTTACCACACTATTGCCAACCTTTTTACTCACTGAAATGCCCAAGCGATTTCTTTCACTCTGATTCTGATAAATATACATCACCAGATACTTATTAGCATAAGACTGTCCTTTTCTATAAACAATCTGAAAGTCTTTATTTTTTTTCAATGATTCGGAAAAATGCATTCTTCTCTCTCCACTTTTTACATAGAAGAAAAGGCCACATATATGCGGCCTACGCTGATAACTGTTTTCTTCCTTTTGCTCTTCTAGCTGCTAAAACTTTTCTTCCACCAGCTGTGCTCATTCTTGCTCTAAATCCATGAACTTTTGATCTAGATCTCTTTTTTGGTTGGAATGTCATTTTCATTGATATCCACCTCCTTGACTCAAACCTATATATGATTAATATAAGTACATATTTTTTTAGACATCGCACTTAATTATAGTCAATAAATCCCTCTACGTCAAGGGATTCTGGATATTTTTTTGAACTTAATACACATCTTAATTTTCTCACTCTTTCATCCCCAAAGTTTTCCACAAGTTTTCCACATTTTGTGGATAACTTGTGGATTTCCTGTGGATAAGCTGTTAATTTAAAATTTATTTTTCTGCTTTTCAACGATTTTTCCTTATTTTTCGCTGTTTAAAAAGTTTTCCACATGGATTAATCATTGCTTATCTACTTATTTTGATGTAGAATAGTGTAGAGATATACTCTGGAGTAGGTATACCTTAAATGTAAAGATTAGGAGTTAACGGAATGAATATTGTAGCGGAAAAATGGGATGAGATTATCCACAAATTGAAGATCGAATATGGACTTTCTAACGTTTCTTTCCGGACCTGGATTGAACCCTTGGAAGTTTACAATGTATCAGATTCTACGGTTTATATTCTTGTGCCTTTAAAGTCAAGTGTGGATTATATTAATCAAAAATATCTTCTGCCTTTTCAAGTCTGTATTGCAGAGATAACCGGACAGGAATTTGAAGTAAAATTTATTACAGTTGATGATTCTCAGAATATTAATGTAAAGAATCAAGATGACACTTATAAAAAGAATGCAACTCAAAACAGTATTTTTGAGCAGGCGAACCTTAATCCAAAATATACTTTTGATACATTTGTAGTTGGTGGAAACAATAATTTTGCCCACGCTGCTTCTTTAGCTGTATCAGAATCTCCGGGAGAGATTTATAATCCTCTCTTTTTATATGGAGGTGTTGGACTTGGGAAGACCCATCTGATGCATTCTATTGCACATTTTATATTAGAAAAAGATCCGACGAAAAAAGTTTTATATGTCACAAGTGAAACTTTTACAAATGAATTGATCGAAGCATTAAAAAGTGGTAAAACAAGCGGCGGCAACGAGCTTGCGATGACTGCTTTTCGTGAAAAATACCGTAATATCGACGTTTTGCTGATCGATGACGTTCAATTTATTATCGGAAAAGAAAGTACACAGGAAGAATTTTTCCATACCTTTAATCATTTACATGTATCAGGTAAACAGATTATTATCTCAAGCGATAAGCCTCCGAAAGATATTGAGACTTTAGAAGCAAGACTTCGAACGCGTTTCGAGTGGGGATTAATTGCCGATATTTCTTCACCTGATTATGAGACAAGGATGGCAATTCTTCGCAAAAAAGAAGAATTAGACGGACTTCAGAAATATCATATCTCGAATGAAGTTATGCAGTATATTGCTACCAATGTAAAATCGAACATTCGTGAGCTGGAGGGTTCACTGAATAAATTGATTGCACTTCATAAATTAAAAAATGAAGAGATTAATATTATGCTCGCCGCCGAGGCGTTAAAAGATATTGTATCACCGAACAAAAACAGACAGATCACTCCGGAACTAATATTAGAAGTTGTTTCCGAGCATTTTTCTGTCTCTATTGCGGACTTAAAAAGTGGAAAACGTAATGCGAACATTGCAAACTCAAGGCAGATTGCAATGTATTTGTGTCGTACAATGACAGATACTCCTTTAAAATCAATTGGAATTATGCTCGGAGGGCGTGACCATTCTACCGTCAGCCATGGAGTAGATAAAGTTACCGAAGATATTAAGACCAATGAAGCATTAAACAATACAATTGAGATTATTAAAAAGAAAATTAACCCAGTTTAAGATTTGTTTATAAGTCGTATAAAGAACGTGAATAAACTGTTGATAACTTGTTTACAAGATGTGGATAAAAAAATAGCCGATTTTTCGCAAAAAGTTGTCCATCTCTTGTCAACGTAAACTTTTTTATTTATCAACACAGTTTTCCTGTCCTTAAATTCCGTTAAAATCGGGGTTTTCTAGGGTTATACACATATCCACAGCCCCTAAGACGGATACGGCGGATAACTTTTAATAAATATATACACAAAGCAACCCGAAAGGAGTTATACACATGAAAATCATTTGTACAAAATCAAACCTTGCAAAAGGAGTTAACATTGTATCGAAAGCAGTTCCTTCTAAAACAACAATGCCTATCCTTGAATGTATTCTTATAGATGCAACAACAGATATTATTAAGTTAACAGCTAATGATATGGAATTAGGAATCGAGACTATTATTGAAGGAGACATTATTCAAAAAGGAGTTATTGCTATAGATGCAAAGATTTTTTCAGAAATTGTCAGAAAACTTCCTGATAATGAGATTACAATCGAATCAGACAGCAATCTTCAGACAATGATTACGTGCGAAAAAGCAAAATTTAGTATTTCTGCAAAATCCGGAGAAGATTTTTCCTATCTTCCATATATTGAAAAAGCAGAATCTATCACTTTATCACAATTTACATTGAAAGAGTTGATTCGTCAGACAATTTTCTCAATTGCAGATAACGATAGCAACAAATTAATGACTGGTGAATTGTTTGAAATTGATGAGAATATTCTGAAAGTAGTATCGCTTGACGGACACCGAATTTCGATCAGGAAGACGGAATTGACAAAAAATTATCAATCGAGAAAAGTTGTCGTTCCTGGAAAGACATTGATGGAAGTTAGTAAAATTTTGTCAGGTGAAGCAGACAGTACAGTATGTCTGTCATTCACGGACAACCACGTTGTATTCGAATTTGATAACACAGTTGTTGTGTCGCGTTTGATTGAAGGAGAATATTTCCGTATCGATCAGATGTTATCCAGCGACTATGAAACAAAGGTTAAAATCAATAAAAAAGAACTTCTGAGTTGTATCGACAGAGCAACGCTTCTGGTAAAAGAAGGAGATAAAAAACCAATCATTATCAATATTATGGACGAGGTTATGGAATTGAGAATCAAATCCCAGCTAGGATCCATGAACGAAGAGATTATGATTTCCAAAGAAGGAAAAGATCTCTTGATCGGATTTAATCCGAAATTCTTAATTGATGCACTTCGTGTGATCGAGGATGAGGAAGTTACAATTTATCTTATGAATGCGAAAGCACCATGCTTTATCAGAGATGAGAAGGAAAGCTATGTGTATTTGATTTTGCCGGTTAACTTTAATGCAGGAGTTTAAGAAATGGAAATTATAAAATTAAGAGAAGAATTTATTAAACTTGGTCAGGCTTTGAAAGCGGCAGGACTTGTAGAATCCGGAGTGGAAGCAAAAGAAGTGATTCAGGACGGTCTTGTTAAAGTCAATGGAGAAGTCGACACAAGAAGAGGAAAGAAACTTTATGATGGCGACATCGTATCTTTTGATGGAACAGATATAAAGATTGAAAAATAGAACATGAATAGTTGGTGTAAGGATGATAGTAAAGTCTTTAAAATTGAAAAATTTTAGAAATTATAATTTGTTAAACATAGAGTTTGATGCAGCTACCAATATTTTTTGTGGAGATAATGCACAGGGAAAGACTAACATTCTCGAATCCATCTATTTGTCGGGGACGACAAAGTCTCATCGCGGAACGAAGGACCGTGATATGATACAGTTTGGACATGATGAAGCTCATATCGAGACTGTAGTAGAAAAAAATGGAATTCCGTTTCAGATTGACATGCATTTAAAGAAAAACAGTCCGAAGGGAATTGCAATTAACAAAATACCAATTCGCAAGGCAAGTGAATTGTTTGGAATTATCAATATCGTGTTTTTCTCGCCGGAGGATTTGAATATTATCAAAAATGGACCGGCGGAGAGAAGACGTTTTATTGATTTGGAACTTGCACAGCTTGATAAATTATATCTCAGCGACCTGTCGAACTATAATCGAATCATTAATCAGAGAAATAAATTGCTAAAAGATGTCTATAACAGGAATGATCTGCTTGAGACCCTTGAAATATGGGATCTTCAGCTTATTCAGTATGGAAACAAGATTATTGAGAGACGAAAACAGTTTATCGGGCAGGTGAATGAGATTATCTCAGAAGTGCACAAGAAACTGACCGGTGGAAGAGAAGAATTAAAGCTTTATTACGAACCGGGAATTGGAAATTTAGAATTTGAAAAGGCACTTTTGAAAAACAGAGAGCGGGATATTCGAATGAAAAGTACTTCCGTCGGACCTCACAGAGATGATATTTGTTTCATGACAAATGATTTGGATATACGTAAATTTGGTTCTCAGGGGCAGCAAAGGACGGCGGCGTTATCATTGAAATTATCAGAGATTGAACTTGTAAAAGAGATTATAAAAGATACGCCAATATTATTATTGGATGATGTTTTGTCTGAATTGGACAAACACAGGCAAAACTATTTATTAGATAGCATTCGCGATGTACAGACTCTAATCACGTGTACAGGATTAGACGATTTTGTGAATCATCGTTTTTCTATAAATAAAATTTTATATGTAAAACAAGGAGAAGTAAAGGTTCTGAACGAATCGAAAATATAGGAGGATTTATATGAGTGCAGAATATGGTGCAGATCAAATCCAGATACTAGAAGGATTAGAAGCAGTAAGAAAAAGACCGGGAATGTATATTGGGAGTACCTCGATCAGAGGACTTCATCATTTGGTGTATGAGATTGTAGATAACGCAGTAGATGAAGCATTGGCGGGATATTGTGATACGATTTCCGTATCGATTAACGAAGATAATTCCATTACAGTTATTGACAATGGACGTGGTATTCCGGTAGGAATCAATCACAAAGCAGGACTTCCGGCGGTAGAGGTTGTATTTACGGTACTGCATGCCGGAGGAAAATTCGGCGGTGGCGGATATAAAGTATCCGGAGGACTTCACGGGGTTGGTGCGTCTGTTGTAAATGCACTCTCTGAATGGCTTGAAGTTGAGATTTACAACGAAGGAAAAGTCTATAAGCAGAGATATGAGAGAGGCAAAGTAGTCTATAAATTAAAGGTTATAGATGAATGTGATGCACAAAAGACAGGAACAAAGGTTACATTTCTTCCAGACAAAGAGATTTTTGAGGAGACAGTGTTTGATTATGACACGTTGAAACAGCGTTTCCGTGAGATGGCATTTTTGACAAAAAATCTGAAGATTGTCCTGAAAGATGAAAGACCGGAAGAGCCGATTGAGAAGACTTTCCACTACGAAGGCGGAATTAAAGAGTTTGTGCAGTATCTGAATAAAAGTAAGACACCTCTTTATGAGCAGATTATTTACTGTGAAGGTGAAAAAGACGGTGTCGCAGTAGAGGTTGCAATGCAGCACAATGACTCTTACAGCGATAACACATATGGATTTGTAAATAACATTACGACACCGGAAGGCGGTACACATGTCGTTGGATTCCGAAATGCTTTGACAAAGACGTTCAATGAATATGCGAGAAAAAATAAATTATTAAAAGATAACGAGCCAAATCTTTCCGGAGAAGATATCCGAGAAGGTCTGACAGCGATCATCAGTGTAAAGATTGAAGATCCGCAGTTTGAAGGACAGACAAAACAAAAATTAGGAAACAGTGAGGCGCGCGGTGCGGTTGACAATATTGTTAGTACGCAGTTAGAGATTTTCTTAGAGCAGAATCCGAATGTCGCAAAGATGACAGTGGAGAAGTCTGTCATGGCTCAAAGGGCAAGAGAGGCAGCCAGAAAAGCGAGAGATCTGACAAGAAGAAAATCTGCGTTAGAAGGAATGTCGCTTCCGGGAAAGCTTGCGGACTGTTCAGATAAGGATCCTGCAAACTGTGAAATTTACATTGTAGAGGGTGACTCTGCCGGTGGTTCTGCAAAGACGGCCAGGGACAGAGCAACACAGGCTATCCTGCCGCTTCGTGGAAAAATCCTGAATGTGGAGAAAGCCAGATTAGATAAGATTTATGCCAATGCAGAGATTAAGGCGATGATAACTGCATTTGGAACTGGAATACATGAGGATTTTGACATTTCAAAGCTTCGTTATCATAAGATCATCATCATGACAGATGCCGATGTCGATGGAGCTCATATCAGTACGTTATTATTGACATTCCTGTATCGTTTTATGCCGGAGCTGATCAAAGAAGGTTATGTGTATTTGGCACAGCCTCCACTTTATAAGCTCGAAAAGAACAAAAAAGTATGGTATGCGTATAGTGATGAAGAGTTGAATAAGATTCTTTTGGAAGTTGGAAGAGATGGAAATAACAAGATTCAGCGTTACAAAGGTCTTGGGGAGATGGATGCAGAGCAGCTTTGGGAGACAACTATGGATCCGGAACACAGAATTTTACTTCGTGTGACAATGGACGAGGAATCTACATCGGAGTTAGACCTTACATTTACAACTTTGATGGGAGACAAGGTGGAACCGAGACGAGAATTTATCGAAGAGAACGCAAAATATGTAAATAACCTGGACATTTAGAGATTGGAGAATGAAAAATGGAAGATAATATTTTTGACAAAGTGCATGACATTGATCTGAAAAAGACAATGGAAGAATCTTATATCGATTATGCGATGAGTGTTATCGCTTCCCGTGCCCTCCCGGATGTCCGGGACGGTTTGAAGCCGGTACAGAGAAGAATTTTATACTCAATGATTGAATTGAACAACGGTCCGGATAAGCCACATCGTAAATGTGCCCGTATCGTCGGTGATACGATGGGTAAATATCACCCGCATGGTGACAGCTCAATCTATGGTGCACTCGTAAATATGGCGCAGGAATGGTCTACAAGATATCCGCTTGTCGATGGACATGGAAACTTTGGTTCTGTAGATGGTGACGGCGCTGCGGCGATGCGTTATACAGAGGCTCGTCTGAGTAAGATTTCGATGGAACTGACGGCTGACATCAACAAGAATACAGTTGATTTTACACCGAACTTTGATGAGACGGAAAAAGAACCGTCTGTACTTCCGGCAAGATTTCCGAATCTGCTTGTGAACGGAACATCAGGTATTGCCGTAGGTATGGCGACAAACATTCCACCTCACAATCTGCATGAAGTAATCAGTGCGGTTGTAAAAATCATTGATGATCAGATTGATGAAAATGGTGAGACGACAATCGAAGACATTTTACAGATTATCAAAGGTCCTGACTTTCCGACCGGAGCAATGATTCTCGGAACACGCGGAATTGAGGAAGCATACCGCACCGGACGTGGAAAAATCAGAGTGCGTGCGGTGACAGATATTGAGCCAATGCAGAACGGAAAGAACCGTATTGTAGTGACAGAACTTCCGTACATGGTTAATAAAGCACGTCTGATTGAAAAGATTGCAGAGCTTGTAAGAGATAAAAAAATTGACGGTATCACAGATTTAAGCGACCAGTCAAACAGAGAAGGTATGAGAATCTGTATCGAACTGCGCCGTGACGTGAATGCAAATGTCATTTTAAATCAGTTATATAAACATACACAGCTTCAGGATACATTTGGTGTTATCATGCTTGCACTCGTAAACAATGAGCCGAAAGTCATGAATATTCTGGATATGCTGAATTATTATTTAAAGCATCAGGAAGAAGTTGTGACAAGAAGAACTCAGTACGAGTTAAATAAGGCAGAAGAGCGCGCCCATATTTTACAGGGGTTACTGATTGCCCTTGATAACATTGACGAAGTAATCCGCATTATCCGTGGTTCGAAAAATACACAGATTGCAAAAGAAGGCTTGATAGAAGCATTTGAACTTACTGAAGTACAGGCACAGGCGATTGTGGACATGAGACTTCGTGCTCTGACAGGTTTGGAACGTGAAAAGTTGGAGACGGAATATGCAGAGTTAATGAAACGAATTGGCGAATTGAAAGCAATTTTGGCAGATAGAAAACTGCTGTTAGGTGTGATCAAGGAAGAGATTTTAATCATTGACGGTAAATATAGTGATGAGAGAAGAACTTCAATCGGATTTGATGAATTTGATATTTCCATGGAAGATTTAATTCCAAGACAGGATGTTGTCATTACAATGACGAAACTTGGATATATCAAACGTATGACAGTAGATACATTCAAGAGTCAGAATCGTGGCGGAAAAGGAATCAAAGGAATGCAGACGATTGATGAAGACTATGTGGAAGAGTTGTTTATGACATCGACGCATCACTATATCATGTTCTTTACGAATACAGGGCGTGTATACCGCTTAAAAGGATATGAGATTCCTGAGGCGAGCAGAACTGCAAGAGGAACTGCAATTATCAATCTGCTTCAGTTAATGCCGGATGAAAAGATTACAGCCATGATTCCAATTGATGAATATAAAGAAGGACAATATCTGTTCATGGCTACCAAGAAAGGTCTCGTGAAGAAAACACCGATTACAGACTATGCAAATGTAAGAAAGACAGGGCTTGCGGCAATCACACTTCGAGAAGAGGATGAGTTGATCGAAGTAAAATTCACAGATCAGGATCAGGATATTATTCTTGTCACAAAATATGGACAGTGTATCCGATTTAACGAAAAAGATGTCCGTGCAACCGGAAGAACTTCTATGGGAGTTCGTGGAATGAATCTTGCGGATCGCGATGAAGTAGTCGGAATGCAGCTTCATACACAGGGAATCCATTTGCTAATCGTATCTGAAAAAGGTATGGGTAAACGTACGGCAATGGAAGAATTCACATCGCAGAATCGTGGTGGAAAAGGTGTGAAATGCTATAAGATTACGGAAAAGACCGGTAATGTAGTCGGCGTAAAAGCAGTTAATGAAGACAATGAGATTATGATCATTAACACAGAAGGAATCGTAATCCGTATGGAATGTAATTCTATTTCTGTGCTTGGACGTATCACATCCGGAGTGAAATTAATTAACTTAAATGACAATGCGACAGTTGCAAGTATTGCAAAAGTAAGAGAGACAGAGTAACCAAAACAACAATATTTGCATATGCTGATACAGGAGGTGAGAGGATGCTTTCTATCACGAACACAATGCCTGAGGCACATGCAAAGATAAAAGGAAATAAAAAATATCCGAATTTAAAGGGAACGGTTTCTTTTTATGGAGTACATGGGGGAACGATTGTTGTAGCAGAAGTGACAGGACTTCCGGAAAATAGTACATTTCATGGATTTCATATACATGAAGGAGAAAATTGTACTGGAACAGAAGCAGAACCATTTCAAAATGCAGGAACGCATTATAATCCCAAAAACACACAACATCCGAATCATGCGGGAGACTTGCAGCCATTATTGGCGAATCATGGAACCGCATTCGGTGCATTTTATACTGACCGGTTTTATCCGGAAGATGTAATCGGGAGAACGGTTATCGTACATGAAAATGCAGATGATTTTCGGACACAGCCGTCCGGAAATTCAGGGGCGATGATCGCTTGCGGGAAGATAGTGAGAGAATAACACAAATTGGTTTAAACAGGGGAGATGAAAGCTCTATGAGTTATGATCTCCCCTTAAGTTTTACAATTCTCTCAAGATAATTTCTGCTGTTTTCTTCACGGTAGCGGCAACAAATTTCGTACACTGCTCTTTTCTTTCAGGAGAATTCTTTTCTTTTCCTTTTGTGAGAATACGACAGCATGTACCACCGCAGGTTTCACGGAAGAAATCATGTAATTCTTTTGTCAATTCAAAACATTTGTTGATTTTTGGATCTCCCGGAGTTTTTCTTCCGAAAAAGTATCCGATACACATCGTACCACCGGCAAGAGCTCCGCAGATGCAGCCGCCACCGCCAAGCCCCCATGGAAAACCGGAACTCATCGCAATAGCATCGTCAGACATTTCCAATTCAAAATTTTTCTTGATTGCATAGATGATAGATTCTGAACAGGCAAAGCCCTGATTAAAAATCTCAACAGCATCTTTTTGCAATTGGTCTAAATTTACGTCTTTTGTCATTTTTTAACCTCTTTCTCAATAATAATATTTTCTTTTGACTTTTCTAAATAAATTATAGAGCAAAAAAATGTTATTTTCAAATCTGTTTATTATTTCTCAAGTTGGTTAAAATAAAAAGAGGTTATAAACGAGTTAAAAATGCACAAAAAACATAAAAAATTACTATAGAAATTTTACAAAGTATATTTTGTTTTGACAAAAAAGGACATAAGTCCTATAATGGAAAAGCAATATATGTTATTGTTCAATTAACAACCGATTCTAACAAAAAAAAAAGGAGGACACGTATTTATGAAAAAGAGAGTTATTGCAATGTTACTTGCAGGCGTGATGGCATTATCATTGACCGCATGTGGTGGTGGAGACAGTGATAAAGGGAAAAAAGGATCAGGGAAAGAAATGAAGGTAGCAATGGTTACAGACTCAGGAGATATCACAGACCAGAGTTTTAACCAGACAACTTATGAATCAGGGAAAGCCTGGTCAGAGGACAACGATGTAGAATTTACTTATTACAAACCGGAAAGTGACAATGATGAGGCGAGAAAAGCAAGCGTTGATCAAGCTGTTGCAGATGGAGCAAATGTAATTCTTTTACCAGGATATTTATTTGCGAGTGCAGTAATTGAAAAATCAGAGATGTATCCGGATGTAAAATTCGTTGCACTTGATGTTGGAGCAGGAGACATCCTTGGCTCAGCACTTGGTGATGAATATGATGGAAACGAAGAAAACTATGATGTAAAAGAATATTATCATGCAGATAATGTTTACTGCGCGACTTATCAGGAAGAACTTTCAGGATATATGGCAGGATATGCAGCTGTGAAATTAGGATACAAACATCTTGGATTCCTTGGTGGAATGAAAGTACCGGCTGTAACACGTTTCGGATACGGATACGTACAAGGTGCTAACGAAGCAGCAAAAGAACTTGGAATTACAGATCAGGTACAGGTAGAATATGTATGTGGAGGTCAGTTCTATGGAGATGCTGACATCACAGCTTACATGGATACATGGTATGGAACAAAAGGTGTAGAAGCTGTATTTGCATGTGGTGGTGGTATTTATACATCAGCAGCAGAAGCAGCAGCAAAAGTTGGCGGAAAAGTAATCGGTGTAGATACAGATCAGGCTCCGATTATCGACAAAGCTGGTGAAGGATTAACAATCACATCTGCTATGAAAGGACTTGGAACAACAGTTACAACAGTTCTTACAGATATCAAAGCAGACAAATGGAGCAACTACGGAGGAAAAATTGATAAACTTGGTTTAGTATCTGAAAATGCAGATGAAAACTTTGTACAGCTTCCAGTGGAATCTACACAGTGGAATGATGGATTTACAGAAGATGATTATCATGCACTTGTAAAATCAATGTACGATGGAGATATCAAAGTTTCTAACGACATTACAGCAATGCCAAAGACAGAAATTACAGTAAACGACTACGGTAGCATTAAATAAATACTGAGTTGAAATAAGGGGGAGCAGGTGTGACGCCTGCTTCCTTTTTCATTAAGAAAAGGGAGAGGAGGTATGTAAAGGATGGGAAATTATGCAATTGAGATGCTGAATATTACAAAACGTTTTCCGGGAATCATTGCAAATGACAATATCACTTTACAGCTTAAAAAAGGTGAGATCCACGCGCTTTTAGGAGAAAATGGCGCGGGAAAATCAACACTGATGAGTGTACTTTTTGGTTTGTATCAGCCGGAGGAGGGTGAGATACGAAAAGACGGAAAAAAAGTGTCTATCAATGACCCGAATGATGCGAATGCACTTGGAATCGGAATGGTTCACCAGCATTTCAAATTGGTGGAATGTTTCAGTGTCTTGGATAACATTATTCTTGGAGTGGAGACGACAAAGGGAGGTTTACTCAAAAAAGATGCGGCGAGAAAGAAAGTCATGGATCTTTCTGAAAAATATGGTCTTTCAGTAGACCCAGACGCTTTGATCGAAGATATCACAGTAGGTATGCAGCAGAGAACGGAGATTTTAAAGATGCTGTATCGAGACAACGAGATTTTAATTTTTGATGAACCGACAGCGGTACTGACTCCACAGGAGATTCAGGAGCTTATGGAAATCATGAAGAACCTTGCGGCAGAAGGAAAAAGTATTCTTTTTATCACACATAAGCTTGGCGAGATCATGCAGGTGGCAGACCGATGCAGTGTACTCAGAAAAGGAAAATATATCGGAACGGTAGACATCAAAGATACAACACCGGAAAAGCTTTCAGCAATGATGGTAGGTCGTGATGTTAATTTTGTAGTGGAGAAAAAGCCGGCAAAACCAGGTGAGGTTGTCCTTGATATAGAAGGCATGACGGTTGCTTCAAAACACCATAAAAACAATGCGGTAAACAATGTATCTCTTCAGGTGCACAGAGGAGAGATTGTGTGTATTGCAGGAATCGATGGAAATGGACAGACAGAATTTGTATATGGATTGTCCGGATTAGAGCCATTAAAGAGCGGTAAGATCACAATGAATGGGGAAGATATCACAGAGATGTCAATCAGAAAGAGACTGACATCCGGCATGAGTCATATTCCTGAAGACAGACATAAACATGGTCTTGTACTTGATTACTCATTGGAAGATAATATTGTGCTTCAAAGATATTTTGAGCCACAGTTTACAAACAAATTTGGATTTTTAAAACGAAAAGAGATTCGTAAGTATGCAAATCGGCTGATTGAACAGTATGACGTAAGATCCGGACAGGGAGCAATCACAAAAGCTCGTTCTATGTCAGGAGGTAATCAGCAGAAAGCGATTATCGCGCGTGAGATAGATAAGAATCCTGAACTTTTGATTGCAGTGCAGCCAACACGTGGTCTGGATGTAGGAGCGATTGAATATATCCACAAACAATTAGTGGCACAAAGAGATGCCGGAAAAGGTGTTCTTCTTGTCAGTCTGGAACTTGATGAGGTTATGAATGTCTCTGATAGAATTCTCGTAATGTATGAAGGTGAGATTGTGGGAGAATTTGATCCTAAGGAAGTGACGGTAGAAGAACTTGGACTTTACATGGCAGGTTCTAAGAGAAAGGGGGCAGGAACAAATGAATAATCAGATAAAAAAGAAAGAAAGTATCTTAAGAAACAATGGGTTTCAGACAATCATTGCGTCTCTGCTCTGTATTATTATTGGACTTTTGATTGGTTATATCGTGCTTTTAATCATTAATCCAAGCGGTGCGGGAGAAGCAATCACAGCAATTTTAAAGAACTTCTTCTATTACCCGAGTGAAGTTGCGGTGAAGAAATATTTCGGAACGACACTTGTAAAAGCATCTGCACTTTTGATGTGTTCTCTTTCGGTATTGTTTGCATATAAAGTAGGATTGTTCAATATCGGAGCAGCCGGACAATATGTAATCGGCGCAGGGGCATGTCTTTACTTTGGACTTCAACTTAAAATGCCTTGGTATGTATGTTTGATCGCAGCAGTTGTATCAGCAGCAATTGTCGGAGGAATTTCAGGGTTATTGAAAGCATATTTTAACGTAAATGAGGTTATTTCGTGTATTATGCTGAACTGGATTGGACTTTATAGTGTCAACATGTTGCTGACAAAAGTAAAAGATGCATCGACACCATATACAAAGCCATTATCCAGCACAAATAAAAACGCGTTGCTTCCGAATGCAGGTTTAGATAAACTGTTTGCCAATAATGAATTTGTTACAATCGGTCTTGTACTTTCCGTTGTAATGGCAATTGTTGTATGGGTAATTTTAGAAAAAACAAAATTCGGATATGAATTAAAAGCAACCGGATTAAATAAAAATGCAGCAAAATACTGCGGTATGCGTGAAAAAAGAAATATTATTTTAACAATGGTAATTGCAGGCGGACTTGCAGGACTTGGTGCTGGAATCTTTTATCTGACTGGAATTGAGCAGTGGATGGTTCAGCAGACAACAGTTCCGGCAATGGGATTCAATGGAATTGCAGCGGCATTCCTTGGTGGCTCAAGCCCGATTGGAGCGATTTTTTCATCATACTTTATCCAGCACATCACAAGTGGTGGTACTTATGTAGACAAAACAATGTATTGTACACAGATTTCTGATTTGATTTCAGCATTTATCATTTATCTGTGCGGATTCGTACTTTTCTTCAAAATGTGGCTGAATAGATTTCTCAATAAAAGAGAAGAAAAACGTCTTGCAAAAGAGCAGAAAGGGGGAGAAGCATAATGTTGTTATTAGTTCAGTATACGTTAATATTTGCTTCTGTTCTGGTTCTCGTAGCACTTGGAGGATGTTTCTCAGAACATAGTGGCGTTATCAATATCGGATTAGAAGGAATCATGGTTATGGGTGCTTTAGGAGGAGCGCTTATGATGAAATATATTCCGGCAGGAATGGCTGCACCGCTTGTAATTTTGCTTGTTGTGCTGGCAAGTGTTCTGATCGGTATGATTTTTTCAATGTTACTTGGAGTGGCAGCAATCAAATTTAACGCAGACCAGACACTGGTAGGTACAGCGTTAAACTTATTAGGACCTGCAGCAGCAGTTGTATTAGTAAGAGCAATCAATACAGCAGAAAGTGTAGACAATGTATCTTCAACAGTGGCATATGGACATTCTAAAAAAGCATTTGTTATGAATATTGGAGGTTTTGAGTTTAACTGGTTTATGCTTATTGCACTACTTGTTTTGATTGCGGCATATATTGTCCTTTACAAGACAAAATTCGGACTTAGACTTTGTGCGTGTGGTGAACACCCACAGGCAGCTGACTCAGTTGGTATCAATGTATATAAGATGCGTTATGCGGGTGTTTTGATTTCGGGAGCACTCGGAGGACTTGGAGGACTTGTGTATATCACAGCCGGTGTAAGTGAGTGGAAATTTGAAAATGGTGTTGCGGGATTTGGTTTCCTTGCTCTTGCCGTTATGATTTTTGGTCAGTGGAAACCGGTCAATATCGGACTTGCAGCATTATTGTTCGGGCTGTTCCGTGCACTTTCTAATGTTTACACAGGATTTGATGCACTTGTTGCGTTAAAACTTCCAAGCACCGTATACAACATGCTTCCATACATTATTTCTCTGATTGTTCTTATATTTGTATCGAAGAAATCAAGAGCGCCAAAAGCAGAAGGAATTCCTTACGATAAAGGTCAACGTTAGAAAAATAGAGACGGAAAAGTGAAAAAGGGAGGAAGATGACGATGAAGAATTATTCGGAAGATGCAAGCAGACAATACCATATTCAGGTAGCAGAAGGTGAAGTCGGACGCTATGTGATCATGCCGGGAGATCCAAAACGGTGTGTAAAGATTGCACAGTATTTTGACAATCCGATTTTAGTTGCAGATAACAGGGAATATATCACTTACACAGGAACTTTGGATGGAGTGAAGGTAAGTGTGACATCTACCGGAATCGGCGGTCCGTCTGCAGCTATCGCGATGGAAGAATTATATCGCTGTGGAGCAGATACATTTATCCGTATTGGAACTTGCGGAGGTATGCAGACAGAAGTAAAAAGCGGAGATGTCGTAGTTGCAACAGGTGCGATTCGCATGGAAGGAACATCAAGAGAATATGCGCCGATGGAATTTCCGTCAGTTGCAGATCTGTCTGTGACAAATGCACTTGTGCATGCAGCTGAAAAGAAAGGGTATCCTTTCCACACAGGTGTTGTTCAGTGTAAAGATGCTTTTTACGGACAGCATGAGCCGGAGACAAAACCGGTCAGCTATGAATTGATGAATAAGTGGGAAGCATGGAAAAGACTTGGCTGTCTGGCATCTGAGATGGAATCAGCCGCATTGTTTATTGTGGCAAGTTATCTTCGTGTGAGAGCCGGCTCCTGCTTTCTTGTAGTTGCAAATCAGGAAAGAGAAAAACTGGGACTGGAAAATCCGGTCGTACACGATACCGATATGGCAATTCAGGTCGCAGTTGAGGCAATCCGCTCTCTGATTCAGGAAGACCAGAAAAAAGAAAAATAGGAGATAAAAAATGAACGTAAATGAAATGTTAAAACATGTAGATCATACACTTTTGACACAGACTGCTACATGGGAAGAGATCAAGCAGATTTGTGATGATGCAGTAAAATATGAGACAGCCTCTGTATGTATACCTCCAAGCTATGTGAAGCAGGCAAATGAATATATGCAGGGAAAGATTCCGGTTTGTACAGTAATCGGTTTTCCAAATGGATATATGACAACAAAGACCAAAGAATTTGAGACAAAAGATGCGATTGCAAACGGGGCATCTGAGATTGATATGGTCATTAATATCGGTTGGTTAAAAGATAAAAAATATGATCTTGTAGAAGAAGAAATCCGTACGTTAAAAGCAGCATGTGGTGAAAAAATCTTGAAAGTGATTATTGAGACATGTCTTTTGACAGAAGAAGAAAAGATTAAAATGTGCGAACTTGTGACAAATGCAGGCGCAGATTATATTAAGACTTCTACCGGATTTTCAACTGCAGGAGCAACCTTTGCAGATATTGAATTGTTTGCAAAGCATATCGGACCAGATGTGAAGATGAAAGCAGCAGGAGGAATTTCTTCTCTGGATGATGCGGAAAAATTCCTTGCATTGGGAGCAGATCGCCTTGGAACAAGCAGAATGATCAAACTTGTGAAAAATGAAGAGGCGTCCGGGTATTAAAAAAACGGAGGAACTGTGAATGGATAAAAAAATTGCAGAAGAAATGATTGAACTTGCCATAAAACAATTGGATTTTTCATATGTACCGTATTCAGGCTTTAAGGTTGGAGCGGCGCTTCGCACAAAAGATGGACAATATTACACAGGCTGTAATATTGAAAATGCCTCTTACACACCGACAAACTGTGCAGAAAGAACAGCATTCTTTAAGGCGGTCAGTGAAGGCGTAAGAGAATTTGAAGCTATTTGTGTGGTAGGAGGAAAAGACGGGATTCTTACCCATTATGCATCGCCATGTGGTGTGTGCCGGCAGGTAATGATGGAGTTTTGTGATCCGGAGACATTTCAGATTATCCTTGCAACAGGGAAAGAGCAATATGAAGTATTTACGTTAAAAGAGATACTTCCACTTGGATTCGGACCTAAAAATCTGAGGTAGAGGAGAAAAATATGACAGTAAACGAATTGAGACAGTTACCCAAAATCGAACTGCATTGTCATCTGGATGGTTCCTTAAGTAAAGAGTTCGTAGAGACACGGCTTCAAAGAGCTGTGTCTTGCGAAGAGCTCAGTGTTTCCGATGAGTGTACAAGCCTTGTGGAATATTTGAAAAAATTTGATCTTCCGGGGCAGTGTCTTACAGATGAAGAGGGACTTTTTGGAGCGGGATATGATGTACTTCGAACAATGAGCCAGGAAAATGTGTGTTATGCTGAGATTCGCTTTGCACCACTTTTTCATGTGTCGGAACAGATGAACACAGAGCAGGTGATAGAATCACTTTTAAATGGGCTCGAAAAAGGGAAAAAAGACTTTGGAGTAGAATATAATGTAATAACATGTGCTATGAGACATCATAGTGCGAAGCAGAATTATCAGATGATAAAAATGGCATGCCAGTTTCTTGGAAGGGGTGTGTGTGCAGCCGATTTAGCAGGAGCAGAAGCACAATATCCAATGACAGAGTTTATGGAACTCTTTGAACAGACAAAGAAGCTTGGTATGCCTTTTACTATTCATGCCGGAGAATGTGGAAATGCCCAAAATATTGTCGATGCGATAGAAGCCGGGGCAAAAAGAATCGGACATGGTATTGCGATGCGAGGTCATGAAGAGATACAAAAATTGGTAAAAGAGCGCCATATTGGAGTTGAGATATGTCCGATCAGCAACCTTCAGACAAAAGCAGTCAAGAGACCGGAAGAATATCCAATCAAAGAATTTTTAAATGCCGGTCTGCTTGTCAGTGTTAATACAGATAATCGGACGGTGAGCAGTACGTCCATGACAAAAGAGCTTGAATTTATTCAAAGTATGTATGGAGTAAGTGATGAGGAGATCCTTTTGATGATGCGAAATGCGGCGGAGACAGCATTTGCATCTGAAGAACTAAAACACAGACTTTATAAAAAACTAGACGTAATCTAACAAATAAAATGAGGTGAGAATAAATGAACGAGTATAAAAGAATATTTGTGATTGTTCTTGATTCACTTGGAATCGGAGCAATGCCGGATTCAAAAAAATTCGGAGATGAAGGCGTAGATACATTTGGACATATTTTGGAAAAAATGGGCACATTGGAGATTCCAAATCTGCAAAAATTAGGAATGTTAAATTTGCATTCGGCAGGGAAGATGGAAAAAGTCGAAGAACCAAAAGGACGTTATATGAGACTTGGTGAGGCAAGCAATGGAAAAGATACGATGACCGGACATTGGGAGATGATGGGAATCAAGACAGAAAGACCGTTTAAGACATTTACAGATACCGGATTTCCGCCGGAACTGATTGCAGAATTAGAAAAACAGTGTGGCAAAAAAGTCATCGGAAATAAAAGTGCAAGCGGAACAGAGATTATTGAGGAGCTTGGTGAAGAAGAGATCAACACAGGGGCAATGATCGTGTATACATCTGCCGATTCGGTTCTTCAGATTTGTGGAAATGAGGAGACATTTGATCTGCAAAATCTGTACCGCTGCTGTGAAATTGCAAGAGAGATCACGCTGAAAGATGAGTGGAGAGTGGGACGTGTCATTGCAAGACCATATGTTGGAAAGAAAAAAGGAGAATTTAAGCGTACAAGCAATCGCCATGATTACGCTTTAAAACCAACGGGAAGAACAGCGTTAAATGCATTAAAAGACAAAGGTTTTGATGTAATTGGCGTAGGAAAGATCAATGATATTTTCTGCGGCGAAGGAATTACAGAGACACATCATTCAGACAGTTCGGTTCATGGAATGGAGCAGACCATCGAGATCAGTAAAAAGGATTTCCACGGACTTTGCTTTGTTAATCTTGTTGACTTCGATGCTCTTTGGGGACATCGGAGAGACGTGGAAGGATACGGAAAAGAGATTGAAAAATTCGATAAAAATCTGGGTGTTCTTTTGGAACAGTTAAGGGAAGACGATTTACTGATTCTGACGGCAGATCACGGAAATGACCCGACATATACCGGAACAGATCATACAAGAGAATATGTGCCGTTTGTTGCCTATGCAAAGAAGATGGGACATGGAGGTCCAATTGAAAATGAAGATACATTTGCGGTAATCGGGGCATCTGTAGCAGAAAATTTTGGCGTTGCGATGCCGGATGGAACAATCGGAAAATCTATTTTAAATAAACTAGTGTAAAGAGAGAAAAAACGTGAAAAGAGAAAAAGGGATAAGAATTATTCTGGCAATTTTGGGAATTATTCTAGTCGGGACAGGTGTAGCATTCAATGCCGCCGCAGCACTTGGAAATGATCCGGTTGGAATTGTCTATGACGGAATCAGAAGCGCTTTAAATCTTTCTTCAGAACAGCTTGGAATGGCATCTAACATTGTAAATATTGTTCTTGTAGTAATAATCTTCTTTTGGGAAAGACACTATGTAAATATTGGAACATTTATTTATATTATTCCATATGGGTTCGTTGTAGATCTGGGTGGAAGATTATATCACATGTTGTTTAAGGTTCAGACACTTCCGGTACAGATTGCAGGTGCAGCAATCGGTTGTTTCCTGCTTTATATGGGGGTTGCAATGTACATTACGGCAGATGTCGGACTAGATCCGTTTACCGGATTTGTAATGACAATCAGAGACAAGGTGAACAAACAGTTCCGTGTAGTAAAGGTATGTTTTGACATCTGTTGTATTGTGCTTGGATTTGTGCTTGGAGGAAAGCTTGGAATCATTACGATTCTGACAGCATTGGCGGCAGGACCGGTCATTCAGTTTTTAGCTGAGATTGTTCAAAAACAAATGGAAAAGACAGGACTATTCAGCCAAAGACGATAAAAGAGAGGTGAATAGTGTGTGGGATATAAGACTTTATATGATGCACTTCCATTTTTAAAAGACATTGATAAAAAACGTCAGGAACAGTTTAAAGAATATTTCAGGACGGCGCCACTTTGGGTGATGGATTCATTTCATATAGAGGAGATGGATAAGGGTGTGATATTCGTACGCGAAAATGCACCTGTAGAAAATATTTATTTCATCGGAAAAGGAATTATCGAAGCCATTGACTATAGAGTGCATGGAGTAGCGTATGAGTTTATGCGGTTCGATAATGTGTATGCAATGGGTGGGATGGAGTACATCATGGATATGAAGACTTATAGGACAACGCTTAGAACAGTGACAAGATGTACCGTTGTAAAAATGTCGAGAGCAAATTTTGAAAAATGGATGAGTGCGGATATTCATGCATTAAAACAGGAGGCAAAGCAAGTTGCAAACTATCTTCTGGAGGAGGGAAGAAAAGGGCGGACTTTATTATTTCTTCAAGGGGCGGACAGACTTTCGATGCTTCTCGTGGAACGATTTGAGCGTTACGCAAAAAATGGTCTTCTGCAGGTCCGAGGTGGTCAGCAGGGATTATCTAACTCAACAGGGCTTTGCTTAAAAACGATCAATCGATCAGTAAAAAAGCTATCAGAACAAGGATTGATAACTAAAGAAGGAAATAAAATTTTGGTCGATCAATCACAGTATGAACGTTTAAAAGAAATCATTTCCAAAATCGTAACTTTGGAATAAAGGGAAAAGAGGTAAAAAGATGAATAAAGTATATGAAAAATTGATGATATGCGTGGAGAGTATTCGAAAAAGAATTGATTTTCAGCCGGAGGTTGCATTGATCTTAGGGTCAGGTCTTGGAGATTACGCAGATGAGATTCAGATTGAGCAGACGATCAACTATACGGAAATCGAAGGATTTCCAACTTCAACAGTAGCAGGTCATAAAGGAAGATTTGTATTTGGTTATGTGAATGAAGTACCAGTTGTGATCATGCAGGGAAGAGTACATTTTTATGAGGGATATCCGATGTCAGATGTAGTGCTTCCAACAAGACTGATGGGAATGCTCGGAGCAAAAAAATTAATCCTGACCAATGCAGCAGGTGGTGCAAACTTTGATTTTAAACCGGGAGATTTTATGATCATCAATGACCATATTACAATTGCAATACCAAGCCCTCTGATCGGTGAAAATATAGATGAACTCGGCGTAAGATTTCCAGATATGAGCGAGGTATACAGCCAGCGTATGCGTAAAATCATCAAAGATACAGCTGAAAAAATGGGAATCAAAATGCAGGAAGGTGTATATATGCAGTTTACAGGCCCAGCATATGAGACACCGGCAGAGGTTCGTCTTGCAAGAACACTCGGCGGAGATGCTGTTGGTATGAGTACGGCATGTGAAGCGATGGCGGCACATCATATGGGAATGGAGGTATGTGGAATTTCATGTATTACAAATCTCGCAGCGGGAATGTCAACAGAAAAATTAGATCACAAAGAAGTACAGGAGACGGCAGACCGTGTAGCGAAACAGTTTAAAGAACTGATTACAGGAATTGTAACAAACATCTAAAGAGTTTCCGTAAAGGAAGGGGAAAAGAAAATGAATAAGTTATCAAAAAGATTAGGTGCTATGGCGATGGTTCTGACAATGACAGCATCTTATGTACCGGCAGTATTTGCAGAAGATGCAGGAACACAGGAGCCAGATTACACTGGATGGGACACAATAAAAGTATTTGAGACGACAGATGTACATGGATACATTACAGATGTCTCCAGTTACAAAGAGGATACGTTTGAATATCGTCTTGCATATTTTTCAAAAATTGTAAACGATGCACGCAATAACGATGCGTATGAGGACGTACTGCTTTTGGATACCGGTGATATCTATCAAGGTACGCCACATTCTAATCTGACTTATGGTGCAGCAATGCGTGCAGCATATGATCAGATGGACTATGATGCGGTAGGACTTGGAAACCATGAGTTTGACTGGGATGTAAAAACATATGCGACAGATGCAAAAGGAACCATGGCTCCATATGAGATTGGTTCTTACAAGGGGGATTCGGATATTCCTGTTCTTATGAGTAACCTGTACTATAAAGACAGTGGTGAACGTGTAGAATTCACACAGGATTATACGATCGTAGACAAAGGAGATTACAAGGTCGGAATCGTCGGCTGGGCAGATGACTACTCAGCAGATATCAAGGCTTCTCAGATTGCACCATATACAATCGATGACAATCGGGAAAAATTAAAGGAACTTGCGGAAGAAGTAGATAAGAAAGCCGATATTGTGGTTATTCTTGCACATTCTGATCCAAAATCGATTGCAGAAGAGATGGATCCGGAAGTCGTTGATCTTGTGGCAGGGGGACATACACATAAAAATGTAAATGGAACTGCTGATAACGGTATCGACTATATGCAGGGAAATTGCTATGCATATGGATATTCTACAGCAGAGATTAAAGTGAATCCTGAGACAAAAGACGTAGAAGTGACAACACCGGAATTCAAGGACATTTCTCCAAAAGGCGGAGATCATTCTTACTTATATTACAACAATGGAAATAATACACAATTAGATCCGGAAGTTACAAAGATCAGTCAGGCGGCATGGGATGCGGTAAAAGGTGAGATGTACGAAGTACTTGGAACAGTTGACCAGAGCATTACAAGAGACTTTATTGATGAGGCGAACGGAACCTCTTCTATCGCAGGTAACTGGCTTGCAGATATGATGCTTGCAGCTACAAAAGATCAGAACACAGTGGCAGCATTTGCAAACAGAGGTGGAATCCGTGCAAACCTTGAGATGGCAGAAGGCGCGTCAAGCCGTGATATTACGGTGGCAGATATTTACACAATCTCACCATTTGGAAACCGCATTTTGACATTTGCGATTACCGGACAACAGATGGCACAGCAGCTGGAGCGTGCTTTGATCGGATTAAATCCGGAAATCGAAATTGATTCTGATGCGGCATATCAGGCTTCAAATTTGGGAGATCAGTTTGCAGGTATCACAGCAACATATAAAGTTGTAGACGGTGGAATCAAAGTATTATCCATCATGACAGATGACGGTCAGATGATTGACGTCAACGACACAACAAAGACATACAACGTATGTGTAAATGAATACTGTGCAACGCTGGACGGATCTGTATTTAAAGGAATGACACCGCTTGTAGCGATGGATGAAGCTCCGGTAGATAATTTAAGTACGATTGCGGCATTGAGAGAACACCGTGATACAGAAGGATTGAACATTGAGTTAGATACAACTGTTCATACATTGACATTACAGAACAAGATTCAGCAGTGGAAAGATGCACTTGGAAGTTATGACAAGGCTTCTTTGACAGAGGCGGATCGAACAGAGATTCAAAATATTTTAGATCAGGTAAACTATATTTTAGCTTCAGGTGATTTGGCAACAGAAGAAAAGACAGAACTTCAGAATGTGAAAGCAATCGCAGAAGGACTTCTGAAGACAACAGATTCCAAACCAGAAGAAAAACCGGACACAACACCGACTAAAAACCCAACAACACCGCCAAAAAGCAGTCCAAAAACAGGCGATACAGCAAGTACAATGCCATGGGTAGTGTTAGTTATTGCTGGCGGCGCAGGTGTGGCAGCTATAGAGCTTTCTGCTAGAAAAAAACAGAATAGAGGATAGATTTAACTGGAACTTTACAAAAGTATGGTAGAAAAGAAATAACAACTGTAGCAAAATAGTACAATGTAACAATTTAATTGAGACGAGGAGGATTTTTATGAAACAAGGTAGAAAAATCAGTATCGTGTCACGAATGTTTGCAGTGCTTCTTGCAGTTATGATGGTATGCAGCAACATCAGTCTTCCTTCAAAAGCGGCAGAGACAGTTCAGACAATCGCAGCATGGGAATACAAGGACAAGGATTCCGCGCCTTCCAGCCTTCCGGCAGGTGCGACATCAGGAAGTGGACAGCTTAATGTCACAGGAGCAACTTATACCGGATATTCGTCAAAAAGCCTGGCGGCGAATAACTGGGAAGAAGAAGGTTATTGGACCATTTCCGAAATCAATGCAGAAAAGTATGAAAATTTAACATTTTCGGCTTCGCTTCGTTCCTCAAATACAGGAGCAAAAAATTTCCAATTGGAATATTCTTTGGATAAAGGACAGAGTTGGACAGTCGTTGACGGCGGAGCGGTAGAAATTACAAGTACCAATTTGACACAATTATACAAAGATGTGAAACTTCCGGCAGAGCTTTCCGGACAGAATTTTGCACTTCGTGTAAAAAAAGTTGGGACAACAAGTGTGAACGGCGGTACAGTTGCACCGACCGGAGCAAGCAATATTAACCATATTGTGATTAAAGGAACAACGACAGAAGATGGCGGAGAAACGACCGAGACTTGTGCCGAGGTTGAGGCATCCGTAGAACCTGGCAAGGTGGCAGCCGGAACAGAGGTCACATTATCCTGCCAGACCGAGGGGGCAGAAATTTACTACAAAGTAAATGATGCACAGAAATTTACAAAATATGATGCAGCAATCACGATTACAGAAAATACAACAATCACTGCATATTCACAAAAAGAAGGATTCAATAACAGTGAACAGAAAGTATTTTCGTATACAGTGGAAGAAGAGCCGGCTCCGGAGCCAGAACCGGATCCATCAGAAGGACAAAGACTCACAGAGTTAAAAGACGGCGATGTGTTTGTAATCTACAATCCGGCAAACAAAAAAGTAATGTCAGCTTCCGCAAGTGGAACAAGGCTGGCAGCATTGGATGGACAACCATCGGAAGAAGATGTTTTAGATGCACCGGAAGGCTCAGCAGTTTTGAAAGCATCATTAGATGAAAAGACAGGATATTACACACTTACTGCACAAGGCAAATACCTCACAACTGGAAAAAGTGGTGGAAGCCTTACGTTAGAAGAAAAAGAAAGTGATTATAGTCTGTGGGAAGTAGAAAAAGCAGACGAAAATGGCGGATTCTTTTTAAGAAGTGTCAATGCAGAGTATGGTGGAAAGAAAAATCAATACATAGAATACTATAGTACGTTTACAACATTCGGAAAGAAAGAAGGTTCCTCAGCAGACGCGTACTTGATGTATTTCTATCCGGCAAAAGAAGGTGTTCAGGTAGAGACAGATACTGTTCTGAATGTGGCACAGTGGGCAGGAAATGCCAACTACGAAGAAGCTGGTGTGCAGACAAGCATTGCAGGGGATTTGTATAAGACAAATGACATGTTGGATACCGATGCAAATTATACAGCAGTTGTGTCCGGCAAAGAAGTACTCCCATACACAAAAGCAACGAGCTCTAACACGGATTCTACTTCTTACTATATGGGCGGTACCGGATTAGGATCAGGGAACAATGATTACCTGCAATTTGCATTATCTTCAAAAGGATACGGAGCGATGGAACTTTCATTCCGTCTTCGCTCAAGCAAGACAGGGGCAGGCTCTTATCAGCTTCAGTACTCTGTAGATGGAACAAAATTTGAGGATTTTACAACCGGTTCTTATTCTTACAAATATACAAGCTATGGCTCAGATGGAAAACCGTATGAAGTAAGTAAATCGGGAGATGTCAAAGACGGGATTGCAAAGACAAGCTATGCTCCGGGGGAATACATTAACTTTAAATTTGATGTTCCGGAAGGAGCAGAACATGCGGAGAAATTATATGTTCGTCTTGTAGCAGGAACAGAGCGTGCAGATGGAAAAGAAGGAACACCAGATAAAAGAGGAACACTTCGTATAGATTCGGTAGTGCTTACCGGAAGTCCGGTCATTGCGGATGATATCTGCGGTTATGTAAAAGCAGATCCGGCATCCGGAGAAGCGGCAACGGGAACCGAGATCACACTGACAAGTGCGACAGAAGGTGCGGCTATTTATTATTCAATAGATGGCGGAGAGTACAAAGTATACGATGATGCCAACAAACCTGTCTTAGAAAAGCTTCCTGCAAATATGCGGGCATATGCATCAAAAGATGGTGTGTCAGACAGTATTAAGACAATTTACAAATATACAAGCGGCAAGGTGAAAAACGTAGAGGCAACACCAAATGGCGGCGCAGTTATGAAAAACACAGAAGTCACTTTGAAATGTGCAACAGAAGGTGCAACTATTTTATATTCTACTGACGATGGACAGAATTGGACAGAGTACACAGAAAAAATTGTGTTGTCAGAACTTCCAATGACGTTCAAAGTAAAAGCAGTCAAAGAAGGATATGAAGACAGCAACATTGTTACACTTTCTTACACAGAGAGAACAAGTGAAAAATATAATCTTTATTTTGGACAGCTTCATTCACATACAAGCTATTCCGATGGTGCGGGAACTGCACAGCAGGCATATGAACATGCTTCAGGGGTGGAAAATCTTGATTTCCTTGCACTGACAGATCACTCGAACTCGTTTGACAACGCAGACAGTGCATCTATTACAGACGGTTCTATGAGTGAGGAATGGACAGAAGGACATGAGCTTGCCCAAAAGTATACAACTGACGATTTTGTAGGTTTGTTTGGATATGAGATGACATGGTCAAACGGTCTTGGACATATGAACACTTTCAATACGGAAGGGTTCCAGAGCAGGACACAGACAGAATTCTCAACATACAGCACAGCCTTGCAGAACTACTATGCAGCGTTAAAGACAGCGCCACAGTCAATTTCACAATTCAATCACCCAGGAACGACATTTGGTGATTTCAGTGATTTTGCTCACTACGATGAAGAAATTGACAAGCTGATCACAACAATTGAAGTTGGAAATGGAGAAGGAGCAATCGGAAGTTCCGGATATTTCCCATCTTACGAGTATTATCAGAGAGCACTTGATAAAGGATGGCATGTAGCTCCGACAAACAATCAGGACAACCACAAAGGACTTTGGGGAGATGCCAACACAGCACGAAGTGTTGTATTAGCTGACAGCCTCACACAGGAAAATATCTATGATGCAATGCGCAACTATCGTGTGTATGCAACTGAAGATAATGACTTAAACATTTATTACACATTAGATGGTTATGAGATGGGCTCTATTTTGTCAGAAGGACAGGTAGGAGACACCGTTACTTTAAAAGCAGAATTAAGTGATAAGACTGATGATTCTATCGGAAAAGTTCAAGTCATTACAAATGGCGGACTTGTACTGAAAGAAGAGACTGTTGCAGCCAATACAGATACAGTAGAATTCCAGATAGATAATAACTATTCATATTACTATTTGAAAATCACAGAGACTGACGGTGATATTGCAGTGACGGCTCCGGTATGGGTAGGAGAAGTGGAAGCAGCAGGAATCAACGGAATCTCTACAACCGAAGTACTTCCGGTAAAAGGAGAGGAATTGCCTGTCACACTGGATTTGTACAACAATGAAGACACAGATATGACAATCAACGCCATTACATTTTCAGTAGATGGAAAAAATGTACATGAAGTTGATTTGGAGAAGAATAACCTGACAAAAGTAGATTCGATGGGAACAGCATCTTACACATTTGATTATACTTATGACAAAGTAGGAAACATGGAACTAAATGTCACAGTGAATGCAACACTCAACGGAGTAGAGAAAGTTTATAGCAGCGTTTTGAAGCTTACATATGTAACGCCGGAGATGGTGACAAAAGTAATCATTGACGGTACACATTACAATGACTATGTGACAGGATATTATGGTGGAAATGTCGGAAACTTTACAAAGATTGCGGGAGACAAGAATGTAAAAGTTGAGGTTGTGAAAGATGAGATCACACCAGAAATGTTAGAAGACTGTGCATTGCTTGTTGTCTCAGCACCGGCAAAGAAAACAGGAACAGCAAATGCCGGAGATTACAAACCTTCGCATTTCAGTGATGAATTTATTAACATGGTAAAAGACTACACAGATAAAGGCGGCACATTAATCGCATGCGGAATTGCAGATTATCAGGATACAACAAGCGGCCAGACAGCAACAGAGATGAACAAGCTCTTAAAAGCAGTCGGGGCAACAACAACCCTGAACAGTGATGAAGCATATGACGAGACAAATAACGGCGGTCAGCCATACCGCTTATATCTGAAAAACTACAACAAAGATTCAAAATATTTAGAAGGTGCAGTAGAAGATCAGGAATACAGTGCATACAGCGGATGTACGGTAAACCTTGACAAAGATGCAGTTGCAGCCGGAAAAGCAGAGGCACTGATTACAGGATATGACACAACATATTCTATTGACTGCAAAGATGAAAACGGAAATCCGGTATCAGGTAGTCCGGTTGTAGTAGAAAAAGGAGATATGGTGGCGCTTGCACATGAGACGCTTGATAGCGGTGCAAATGTATTTGTGGCAGGAACTGTATTTATCTCTGACTTTGAAGTGAAGGCGGAGCAGGATAATATTTGGGATCTGCCATACCTCAACAAGACAATTGTAGAGAATATTTTGGATGAAGTGACAGTAGAGCTTGAGACGACACCGATTGAGACAGTGCGTAAAGAAGGAAAAATGGGTGATGTATTTGCAATCGAAGGCTATGTGACAGCAGGTACGAGCAATGAAAATAACAAATTCTTTGATGCTATTTACGTGCAGGACGACACTGCCGGAATTACCGTATTCCCATATGCACAGACGGGTCTGGAAATCGGAACAAAAATCAGAATTACCGGATATGTAGACGCATATCAGGGAGATAAAGAAATCCAGATCATTAAAAGCGAGATCATTCCAGATGATACCCATGTGTATGATCCGGAAAAACTATCTGCAAAAGATGCGATGAATTATGAAGAGAACGGAGGAAAGCTTGTTCAGATCAGTGGAAAGGTAACAGATGTAGTTTACAGTGCAGATGGAACCGGAGTATCACAGTTCTGGATTGAGGATGGAAGCGGAGAAAAAGGAAATGTCTTTATTGACGGTTATATTACTTCCGGAACAACCGGAAAGAATGAACTGGCATCTTTCGTGAAAAAAGGAGCAACCGTTTCGGCAGTAGGACTTGTATATGCACATCCGGAAGGAGAGTCAGACATTCCGGTCACATGCTTAAGAGTCCGTAACTGTGATGAGATTAAACAAGAACAGACTGGCGTGACAGTTGATAAGAGTGCGCTTTTGGAAGAAATAGAAAAACTTCCTGCAAAATCACAGAGCAGTTATACAGAAGAAAGCTGGAACAACTATGCTACGGCATTGAAAGAGGCACAACGTGTATATGCAGATGAAAATGCAACACAGGCAGAAGTAGATGCAGCAGTAAAAGCACTTCAGGATGCGAAAAAGGCACTTGTAGAAAAGAGTAATAATGGCAATGGCGGTAATAACAACAATGATGGAAATACCGGAAACGGTGGAAATGCCGGAAGCGGCAGTCAAAATGGAAACGGCAAGAAACCTCAAAATACAGCAAATAAAGGGGCTCAGACCGGCGATCAACAACCTGTTACAATGTATCTGGTTCTGATTGCAGCCTCAGTGATCGCAGTGTCATTTACAAAAAAGAGAAAAGTAAACTAAACAGCAAAACAGGTGAACAAAAATGAAAAAATTATGGAATTCACCTATGAAAAGGAAAGGTGGCCAGTTGCTCATTGGGGTGCTGGCTGCCCTTGCTTTTATATTGGTGATCTACTATGCAAACCATGACAGACCAGTTTACAAAGAAGGAGATACATCAGGGACTTCTTATGAAATTGGAAAAGTAGTTGGAATTCTGGAAGATAACGTGACTGTAGATGAGAGTACAGATGGTCTGTGGCGTGGGGATATGAAACTCCAGGTAAAAATACTGACAGGAGCATACAAAGGTGAAACTGCAGAAGTAACAAACTATTTCAGTTCTCTGTATAATGTCAGAGTCAGTCAGGGGGATAAAGTATCTATCCGAATTGATACAAATGATGATGGAGGATATCAGGTATCGGTCTATAATTATTATCGAGTACCACAGATTATAGCAGCGATTGCAATTTTTATCTTACTGTTAATTGTCATTGGCGGAAAAAAGGGAGCAAAATCAGCGGTTGGCATTATATTCACGATGGTGTGTATTATATGGATTTTACTGCCGCTTACAATGAAAGGATATTCGGCACTCCTTGTAACAATTGTTCTCATTCTGGTTTGTAATCTGGTAACCTTCTTTTTGATAGATGGAATTCAGATTAAGACTGTGGTCGCAGCAATCGGAAGCATGTGCGGAGTGCTTGCAGGAGCAGGATTTTCTGTTATTGCACAAAGATTCATGTCAGTGACAACATACCAGATGGAAGAAGCGGAAAATTTACTTCTCATCATGGGAACAACTGATTTAAAGATAAAGGATCTCTTCCTGTGTGGAATCTTAATTGCATGTATGGGGGCGGTAATGGATGTGGCAATGAGTATTGCATCTTCCATTGCGGAACTTCACATAGTAAATCCACAACTGACAAGGTGGGAGTTGTTCCGGTCAGGAATGAATATTGGAAAAGATGCAATGGGAACAATGTCGAACACATTGATTCTTGCATTTGCAGGAAATTCATTAAACATGATGGTTATGATCTATTCCTACGGAATCGGATTCCAGCAGTTGATGAATACAGACTTTATAGCAATCGAAGTAATCAGAAGTATTGCCGGAAGTATTGGAATTATATGTACCGTGCCGTTTGTGGCGTTTATAGCCGCTACAGTATTTGCAAAGAGTCACAGCACAAAATAGTGCTGTGTCTTTTTTTGTAACTTTTTATAAAACAATAAATACATATTGAAAAACGATAAAAAACTATTGAAAAACAGAATGTTATGTGATATATTAACATCAACAAATAAGACATTAAAAGAAAGGAAAAGCTATGAGAGAAGAAAAAATTATTAAATTTACAAAAATCATATTAGATATCATGTATTTTTCTGGAATGATAGTTGTTGTGACTTTGCCGTTCACTCTAAAATTAGCAGGAGAATACTATTCAGTAGCAATTGCTCAGAATTATTACAAGATGCTGGTTGTATTTGCATCATCATCTATATTTGGAATATTTATTTTAGGACAGCTCCGTAAAATGATGAAGACGGTAATTTGTGATGATTGCTTTGTGTGGCAGAATGTAAAAAGTTTAGAAATTATGTCAGTCTGCAGTTTTAGTATTTCTATTTTATTTATTTTAAAAGTATTTTTTGTCCCAACACCGGCCACATTGATTATTATTCTTGTATTTTTCATCGCAGCACTTTTTTGTATTGTATTATCCTGTGTTTTTCGCCAGGCAATCAATTACAAAGAAGAAAATGATCTTACAATTTAGGGAGGTGCCATATGGGAATTATCATTAACTTAGACGTCGTCATGGCACAGAGGAAAAAGGGGCTGACAGAGCTTTCAAAAGAGGTGGATATCACGATGGCAAACTTATCTATTTTAAAAAATAATAAAGCAAAAGCAATTCGGTTTTCTACATTGGAAGCAATATGTAAGGCTCTTGATTGTCAGCCGGGAGATATTATTGAGTATGTTCCTGATGAAGAAGAGTGATATTGAAAAGGAGAGGATAGTATGAATACTTTGACAGATGTAATGAACTATTTTCATTTTGTTATGATTGCGGTATATGTGCTTGGTGGAATTACTGTTATTACAACAGTGGCAAATATAAAAAAGAAAAATTGCAGAACAGTTTTTCTCGTAATTTCCACAATGGTTCTGTTTGCATTGATATCAATCTATTTCTTTTTTGGTGTATTGGCGGATAACTATGCGGCAAACCTGTCATTTTGGCAGATTCATTTGAATGGAATTGCTTTCATAAGTGTGATTTGCTGGATAATACAGATTGTATTTTTATTCTTGACAAGAAAAAAGAGGTGTCATTATGGAAAAAACATTGATTAGCAAAATGGAAACACAATTTCCATTCTTTGGTCTAATGAGTCTTTTATACGGAATGATATTTGCGTTTTGTATGTACAGTAACTTCAATGGTGTTACGTTTCCGATTCTTATTGTGGTTACAATATTGTTTGGAGTCCGATATGTGAAAAAGATTGGGCTTACAATCCAAAGATATACATGGATTTATATTTTAGGGATGATATTGCTTGCAATTTCAAGCTTTATGACGACCAATGCATTTATCATATTTTTTAACTGGGTTGGAATCTTTTTATTGTTTGTTGTAATGATGATACATCAGTTTTACAAAGACCTCAATTGGAGCTTTCAAGTATACTTTAGAAATATAATTGTGGTAATTGGAATAACGCTTGGGAGTATCGTTTATCCGTTCCGTCATGCGGCAGCGTATATTGCACCAAAATCATCAAAACAGAAAAGGATTGCAATGTATATTTTAGTCGGAGTGGTAATTGCAGCAGGACTTTTATTGCTCATTCTTCCGTTGCTCGTACATTCAGATCGTATCTTTGAGATGTATTTTGGAAATATAACAAGCCATATTCAATTTGGGAATATTTTTGGAATTTGTATGATGGCTTTGATAATGTGCATTTTATGTTATGCATTTTTCAGTGCACTATGCAGATACCAACCAGAAGAGGAAGCAGAGACGAGAGGAAAGAAATGCAATCCGATAGTAGGAATTACATTTACATCTGTTATCGCAGTAATATATCTTTTTTACAGTGTGATTCAGATTATATATCTGTTCATAGGACAGGATGGTGGAATTCCGGCAGAAATCACTTATGCAGAGTATGCACGTTCCGGATTTTGGGAACTTCTCTTTGTGAGTATTATTAACTTTTTGATGGTGCTCGTAAGTATCTATTTGTTTCAAGAAAATAAGATTTTAAAAGGAATCCTTGCAATCATTTGTATGTGTACGTTTATTATGATTTTTTCATCTGCGTACCGCATGTGGATGTATGTAGATGTTTATCATCTTACATTTTTACGAATGTTTGTGCTTTGGTTTTTGGGAACACTTACATTGGTAATGCTCGGAACAATTCTTAGCATTTATAAAAAGAAATTTCCGTTGTTTCGCTATATCATGCTGGTAGTTGGCTGTTGTTATATTGTATTTTCTTTGGCGAGACCAGACTATTGGATTGCAACATATAATATTGCAAATACAGAAAATATGAATATGGGAGAACTGAATTATCTTGTTTATAGTTTATCCGATGATGCAGCACCAGCAATTGCCAAGATTCAGCCACAAGAGATTACATGGAGTGAAAATGATTATTGGTATTATGATGATTTAGAGCAACCAAAGAATGTATTGAAAAATTATTTTTCTGACATAAAGGAAAGATATCGGAATTTGGATATACGCAAGTGGAACTATGCAAAAATGCAGGCTGTAAAAGAGGCAGAACAATATTTGACGGACAAATAAAAAATAGAAAGAAGAGCCAGAATATGATATGATAATACATATTATATTTTGGCTCTTTTAGCCTGAAAGGAGTGACCTACGTGATTCGTACAATCAATATAAAAGAAATTACAACAAATATAAAAGAAATGTGTATCGAAGCGAACCATTTTCTATCTGAAGATATGGAGCGAGCAATGAAGCAAGCCGAAAAAGCAGAGCAATCACCTCTTGGAAAACAGATATTAGAACAGCTTGAGGAGAATCTTCAGATTGCTGCAGATGATATGATACCAATTTGCCAGGATACAGGAATGGCAGTGATTTTTTTGGAAATCGGACAGGATGTCCATTTACAAGGTGGTTCATTGGAGGATGCGGTCAATGAGGGGGTACGTCAGGGATATGTGGAAGGATTTTTACGAAAATCCGTCGTCAAAGATCCTCTTATTCGTGAAAATACAAAAGATAATACACCTGCGGTCATTCATTATAAAATTGTGGAAGGTTCGCAAGTAAAAATCAAAGTTGCACCGAAAGGATTTGGAAGTGAGAATATGAGCCGTGTTTTTATGCTAAAACCGGCAGACGGAATAGAAGGTGTCAAAGAAGCGGTCCTGACAGCTGTTAAAGAAGCAGGTCCGAATGCATGTCCACCGATGGTAGTGGGAGTTGGAATTGGAGGCACATTTGAAAAATGTGCACTTATGGCAAAAGAGGCATTGACAAGAGAAGTCGGGACACACTCTGATATTCAGTATGTCAAAGAGATGGAAGAAGAATTACTTACGAAGATCAACAGTCTTGGAATAGGACCGGGAGGTCTTGGAGGAACCACGACGGCTCTTGCGGTAAATATCAACACCTATCCAACTCATATTGCCGGACTTCCGGTTGCAATTAATATTTGCTGTCATGTGAACCGTCATATTGTTCGTGTATTATAGGAGGTCATTATGGAAAAATATATAAAAGCACCACTGGAAAAAGAAATCGTAAAAACACTGCGTGCCGGAGATTATGTATATATCACAGGAACAATTTATACAGCACGTGATGCAGCGCATAAAAGAATGGATGAGACATTGCGGGAAGGAAAAGAACTTCCGGTTCCGCTCAAAGATGAGATTGTCTATTATATGGGACCGTCGCCGGCGAGAGATGGACGGGTAATCGGCTCTGCTGGACCGACGACCGCAAGCCGTATGGATAAATACACACCGAAGCTGCTAGACTTAGGACTTGGCGGGATGATTGGAAAAGGAAAACGGTCCAAAGAAGTCATAGATGCAATCATTCGCAATCAATCAGTTTATTTTGCGGCAGTCGGAGGTGCAGGGGCTCTTCTTTCAAAATGTATTCAGGAGTCCGAGGTGGTAGCCTACGACGATCTCGGAACAGAGGCAATACGTCGGCTGACTGTAAAAAATTTTCCCGTTATCGTTGTAATTGACTGCGAAGGCAATAATCTGTACGAAACTGCAATAGAACAGTATAAAAAATAAAAGAGGGCAAAAAGATGAAAAGAATTTTAATGATGGTATTCCGAAATATTCTGCTTGTTCCATATATGTGGTGCAAGCTGTGCTATTATGCAAGTCATGTGGAAAAATACACAGAAAAGCAGCGCTATGACATGTTGAAATTCATTGTAAAACGAGCCAATCGAGGCGGGAATGTACATATTGATGTGCATGGACAGGACAATATACCGAAAGAAGATGGATTTATGTTCTTCCCGAACCATCAAGGACTGTATGATGTGCTGGCGATTGTAGATGCCTGCCCGGACCATCCATTTTCTGTTGTGGCAAAACAGGAAGTGAAAAATATACAATTTTTAAAGCAGGTATTTGCCTGCATGAAAGCGTTTACAATCGACCGCGATGATGTGAGGCAGTCCATGAAAGTTATCATGGCAGTGTCAGAAGAGGTAAAAAACGGACGTAACTATCTCATTTTTCCGGAGGGAACAAGATCAAAAAATGGAAATCAAGTCGGAGAATTTAAAGGTGGAAGCTTCAAAGCAGCGACAAAAGCAAAATGTCCAATCGTGCCGGTTGCACTAATTGATTCCTTCAAACCATTTGATACAAAGACAATTTCACAGGTTGATGTGCAGGTACATTTCTTAAAACCGATGCTGTACGAAGAATATAAAGATATGAAGACAGTGGAGATTGCGGCGGAAGTAAAAAGACGGATTGAGGAGACGATACAGAATAATGTGTAAAAGAATAGTGTTCTAAAAGAGGATATCATTGCAAAGGCAATATGATACAAAAAAGATACAATTATCTGTTATAATATAATCCGAGGTGTGGAAAATGAATCAAATATTAATCATAGAAGATGAAACATCAATTGCGAATATGGTAAAAATGTGTCTTACCAAAAACGGATATATTTGTGATACTGCGAATGATGGAATGGCAGCTGCTAGAAAAATTGAGGAAAAACGATATGATTTAATATTACTCGACATTATGCTGCCTGATATGGATGGGTATGAGCTGATCGACTATATTAAGCAGTTCGAAATACCGGTCATATTTGTTACGGCAAAAACGGCTGTGTCAGATAGAGTGAAAGGCTTAAAGTTGGGCGCTGAAGATTATATTTCAAAGCCTTTTGATTTAGAAGAATTATTAGCGCGAGTGGAAACTGTTCTGCGAAGATATCATAAAGCCGAAAGAATACTGGAAGTGGGAAAAGTTAGAATTGACACATTATCTAGAACAGTATTGCTAGATGGAGAGGAAATACCGTTATCGGCAAAGGAATACGATTTACTTTTGTTTTTAGTGAGAAATAAAAATATTGCATTATTTCGTGAAACGATTTTTGAACAGGTGTGGCAAGAACCTTATTTTGGAAACACACGCACGATAGACTTACATATTCAGCGATTAAAGAAAAAACTTAATTTAGGTGATACAATTGAAACCATTTACAAAGTTGGATACAAATTTAGGGCAGTGTAAATAAAATGAAATTATCATATAAGTTTTTTTGTATAGCATATATAATTGTACTTCTTTCAACAGGTCTTGGCGGAATATTTATGATTAAGAATATAAATGATACGCTTTGGAATACGCAGATGGATCGGGTCAATACCGCAGTAAATGATGCGGCAGACAGTTTTTTGTCTTTCTTAGATATTTCATACAGTGAAATATCCGGAAATCATAAGAATGATATCATTCGTCAAATAGAAGAAACTGTAGATAACACGGTGACTGATGTTAAAGTATATTCATCAAAAAATGTAAAAAAAGAATATAAAAAACTCAATGACAATGAGTGCGTTTCACAGTTTATGAAAAAATCCGACTCGCTCCTTATGAAATCAGTGTGCAAACTTGTTGCAGATACAGATACATACTATCTTGTTGTATACTCAGATTTTACTGAAATTCAAAAGCAATGCAGTTTGTTTTGGAAGGGGTATGGAATCGTAGTTTTCATTATCTCTTTGATAAGTGGATTGTTGCTGTTTGCTTCAGCCAGGAAAATAACAAAACCATTAAGTCAGCTTGCCGAAGCAACAGATAAAATTGCATTGGGGAATTATGGGGAAAAAGTAAACATAGGCAGTTCGGATTATGAAATTACTGCTTTATCTGAAAGTTTTAATTCGATGTCATTCGCGGTTGAACAAAAAATAAAAGAGATAAAGGAAGAATCCGAAAAACGTGATACATTTGTTGCTGATTTTACACACGAACTAAAAACTCCAATGACTGCAATCATAGGTTATGCGGAATTGCTCCGTTCTTATGGACTTGACGATATGGAAAGAAGAGAAGCGTCTGAAACAATCTATAAAGAAGCAAAACGTCTTGAAAAATTGTCTTTGCAGTTATTAGATTTATATGTATTTCAAAATGACAAAATAGAAATAGAAAAATGGAATCTTTTTACTATCGGAGAGCAGTTAACAGCGACTCTCAAATATTTATCTGAAAAGTATGATGTTGTACTTTGTGTTGATTTTAGTAATGAAACAATACTTGCAAACGGTGTACTTTTGCTATCACTTCTTTACAATTTGGTGGATAATGCGTTGAAAGCATCAAATCCGCAATCAATGGTTAAAGTATACAATGAGACAAAACAGGATACTGTTCGAATTTTTGTTGAAGATACCGGAAGAGGTATCGCAAAGGAAAATATGAAATTTTTGACAGAACCTTTTTACAGAGAAGACAAATCCCGTTCAAGAAAGCTTGGCGGAGCAGGACTTGGATTATCTTTGTGTAAAGAAATTGCGATGCTTCACGATACCGAACTTTGTTTTGAAAGCGAAAAAGGAAAAGGTACTACTGTTTCTTTTATCTTAAAAAAGGCGGTGATGTAGATGAAGAAAATTCGAAAAAGAAGCGTATTTTTGTTATTGTCTATCATGACGGCTTGTGTTGTTTTTTTACCGCAACTTATCAGCGAGCAAAATGAGAGAAGCTTACTGCAAAAAAAGATTTATTGGAATTGCGATATGCGAAGCAGTACCAAAATTACAAGTTATCAGGTTGCAAAACGGTATTACAATCGTGAAATAAGTATTGGAGCTTATAGTTTTACGCCTTTAAAAGAAGAGAATTATGATGCATCTCTCATGCAGGAAAAGTCATTAGAATTGTTTGAAAGCGTTTTTGGGGAGAATGAGCCAATTTACGAACATATAAAAACAATCATTATAAATGGCTCACCACAATATTTCCAAAGTAATACATTGACTAAGAATGATGATCAGCCAATTGCACTTAATTTTATATATGCGAAAATAAAAGATGATAATAGCGTACTTGAATTCACTTATGAAGAAAAAACGAAAACATTTATATTTTTTTCGTATCATTCCTCCGATTATACTCTTGATTACGAATATGAATATCAATTTTTTGGAGATTCATTCAAAATGGCAGTAAGAGACTATTATGAAAACCGATTGAAGCTCAATTCAAATGAGTACTATTTTTCAAATGAGTCCTTAGATATAGAGGGCTTGAAAAATTATGGTACTATGTTTGGAATATTACAGTGTTCGGATGATGTTGGAGATAAAATCAATACATGGACAGATGATTAAGAATATACAACTTTGATACAGATTAATATACGTTATGATACAAACCTCCTGTATGATTTGATTAGAAATCATACAGGAGGTTTCATTTATGAAAAATCATTTACAGACAGGTACAAAAGGAACAGTTACCAACATGTATGGAGGGATTGACATGAGAAAAATACTGAGCGGGTTGTTAATTTTGATTTTGATGACAGGACTGTGTGCTTGCAGTCACTTAAACAAAAGCACGGAAGAAGTGCCAATCGATATGGGGAAAGAAATCAACAAGATGGAAGAGCATGCGGTCAAAGGAAACACATCTGTATCGATAGCAACAAATACAGATGAAAATGGAGAACTGATAGACTACGTTGATGTGAGTGTTGTTGATTCCTATGTGGAAACGGAGAAAGTTACAAAAGCATCTTTAGATTTATTAGAAGATGTCACTGGAGCGTTTATAGATGACAAGGGAAATTTATTAGAGGGTTATTCTTTTGTCGGTGTAAAATTGAATATTCATTCAGAAAAGAATTTAAACATAAATACAGCATCTTTTATTCTTAGAGGTATAAATCATGGTGAATATTTTGACGTGAGCTGTTTTTATCAAGATGGCAAACGAGTAAGTAACGACGTACACGAGGGTGGGATAGCAGAGCTGCAGCAGGGAACTACAGAAATTACAGTAGGATTTTTTGCAAATAAAAAAATGATGAAGAGTGAGAAGTTCCTCTTGATTCCCACGGTGATAGAGACAGAAGACAGTCAAAACAATTATATTGAAATAGCAATCAAAAAGGGGAGCTGAAAATCATGAAAAAACTATTGAAGATAGAATGTAAAAGAGCATTTTCCAACAAGATATTCTATTTGTGCTTGGGAATAGGAGCAATATTATGTATTTGGCTGTTAGCTATACAGATTATAGAGGTAAGTACAACTGATAAGTTAATTCAGGAATATGGAATGGAAAAAGCGGGATTATATTATCCGCGTTCATTATATAATTCATTTATCGGACTTGATTATGCGTATTTGCCGTCTGTAATATTATATACGATTTTTCCGCTTCTGGTAACTTTGCCGCATGCGATTAGTTATTATCGTGATAAAAAAGGCGGATACATAAAAAACGTATTAATAAAAGCAAAAAGAAGAGATTATTATATAGCGAAATACATATCTGTTTTCCTGAGTGGTTTTGTATATGTGTTAATCGTATTGCTTTTTAGTTTGTGGATTTCAGCGCTATTTTTTCCGATGTTATTGCCGGAAGTAACAACAGCAACATATTGTCCATACGATAGTTCAGCAATGCTGGTAGAGTTATTTTATACACAGCCTTTGCTCTATACGATTTTTTATATTTTTATTGACGCAGTCTTTTTTGGTGTGATAGCAACTATTGCACTTGGAATAAGTTGCTATGCGGATAATATACTGTTTGTGTTTGCTGGAGGAATGATTTTATATTTAATTGTAGATTATATTATGGATTTGATAGGTGGATATGACTTTAGTCCGCTCAGGTTCTTAAAACCGACACAATTTGGCTGTACTGCAAAGCCGGTAGTTATTTTTATAGAATTGCTTCTGCTTGTACTCATAGTTACTATACCATTTTTGAAGAAGGAAAGGAAAAAAGATGTATTTTAAGTATGACTTAAAAATTGGATTCAGAAAAAATATAATGAGTCTTATACTTGTTATCGCAATTGTGGTTACAGCAGGAATTTCGTTTTGCTTTCAGATATTCGATGAAAAAAGTATTGGATTAGAATTGCCTCGAGATTTAAACAGTATGGACTATTTTTTACATATATTTGAAGGCGCACGCCCTTTTCATGAAGTTTCTGATAAGAAGTTTCAACTTCCGATTGCATGGTTCTTGATAAATATGATTTTATTCTATTTTACGGGGAAATATCCGTATTCGGAAATATACAACAATCACGGAGCAAATGTATTGATGAAAGGCGGTTCGCGGAATAAATGGTTCATATCAAAATGGTTTTGGAGCGTATTGGGTGTAATATCTTATTATTTATTAGCCTATATATCGGTATTAATATTTTGTCTTGGCGCAAAAATTCCGATTAGTTTTGATATTAAGCCAATAGAATATCAAAATTTATTATCTCCAGTATTTGCATGTACTTGGATAGATACCACCCAAGTGCTCATTTCACCGATTATTTCTTCTGTGGCGGCTGTGTCTGTTCAGCTTGTAGTTTCATTGATTACGTCGTCTTCTATGGGGTTTCTGTTTATGGCTGTTTTATACATTTCATCAGCATATTATTTTACTCCGTTTTTGATAGGTAATTTATCTATGCTTGCAAGAAACAGTATTTTTAATGTAGCTGGAATCAGCATGACGCAAGTGATAATCATATCGGCAGTGACAATTATTTTGTCACTGGTGGCAGGCATATGGATTTTTTGCAGACAAGATATAATGGAAAGGAAGTAGAAAATGTATATTCGATTAAAGAGTGTGACAAAGAAAATAAAGCAAGATATTCTGCTAGACAGTATAGCTCTTGAACTTCAAGGCGGAAAGGTATATGGGTTACAAGGAAAGAATGGCAGTGGAAAAACAATGCTGATGCGTGCAATCTGTGGTCTGATAACATTAACTGACGGAGAGATTGAAATTGATGGAGAAATTCTTCATAAAGATATTTCGTTTCCGAGAAGTATCGGAGCGTTGCTGGAAAATCCGTCATTCTTAAATGGGTATACCGGATTGGAAAATTTAAAACTTTTAGCAGATATTCAGGGAAAAATAAAAAAAGAAGAATTAAAAGAATGTTTAATGAAAGTCGGATTAGAGCCTGATGATAAACGAGTATACAGGAAATATTCATTGGGTATGAAACAAAAACTTGGTATTGCGGCAGCTATTATGGGAAATCCCGATATTGTTATCTTAGATGAGCCAATTAACGCCATTGATGAAACCGGAGTAGAAAAGGTAAGAAAGATTCTCGGAGAATTAAAATCGAAAGGTTCGATTATTATTGTAGCATGTCACGATAGAGAAGAGTTGGAACTATTGTCAGATGAGATTATAAAAATATCAAAAGGTAGGATTATAGTATGAGAAGTTTTTCGAAAAAAGTATTCATTGTTTTGGTGATTGTAATCTTAGGAGTTTCATCTATTATAAGGATTGTATATGTCAATTCTAAGCAACAGACAGGAAAGGCATATACGTATGAGGTGGGAGAAAAGTTTGAATATAATGATTTTCAAATTAAAGTAAACGAAGCAAAAGTTTACAGTGCAGATGACATGAAAGCAATGTATAAGGAAATTCCTGAAGAAATGTTGGCTGAAGATGAAATCCTAATCAAATTAGAAGTTAAAAATATAGCAAATGAGGAACGGACATTTAATATAGAATCCCTTACTTTGCAGATTGGTATGGAGAGTGGTGGAGGAGTCGATCCGTATATCTATTCATACGTTAATCCGGACGCAAATGGAAATTCCACTTTTGAAAAGGAAGAAATGAGAACTGTAATGTTGGCATTTCCTGTAGAAAGAACTGTATTAAAAACGAATGAGAAGTTAAAACTGATTTTATCATTATATCCGAAAAAATATGAGATAGAATTATAGAAAGCGCTCAGACAGTCATAAAGAAAGGATATGACAATTTTTAAAAAGTATTGACTTTTAAACGTGACGTTGTATCTTATAACTTGTGGAGAAAAAATTCGACAACAGAACCATTGCTGGAAACTGCGGTTTCTTCAGGACTGAATGCCGATTATGTCCATTTCGGGTGTGAAAAATATTAATGCGTTAGAAGAAAAATAGTGTATATATTTTAGGGAGATTTATGAAAATAAAGAGAAAATACTGGATTATTTGTGGTTGTATCGTATTTGCAATATTAGTTTCAGTTTATATTGTCAATGAAAATCAGTCGCGAACAGTAGTTACAAATCAAATTAAACAGTTACCGTTAAGTAATGAGTATATTGATACAAATTTTTATTATGAGCAATTAACCTCTGATGAGCAGGAGGTTTACCATAAAATTATAGAACAGTTAGATGTGTATCAAGGTGGAGAGATTCTTTTGGATAAAAAGATATCGGTCAACGAATTATCTAGAATCGCAGATGCAGTTCGGTTTAACAATCATAACAACTATTTTTATTTTCTTTTTACATTACCATTCACATCAGAAAATAAACTTGTAAACTGGGGAACACATCAGAAAAAAGAGGACTTGGAAGAGAAAAAGATAGGTAAACTATTATTGGAACTCTATGTTGGAGAGGAAGACACGAGGTTAAATCAGTTTGAAATTTCAGATGATATGATTGTGACAAATTATGAATCGGAAAAGAAAATTTTTTCAACAATTTCCAATGATTTAATGAATCAATATGAGAGTATTCAAAAAGAGACGAATGAAATATTAGATGATGTTATTTCTAAAATGCCTAAAAATCTGACACAGGAAGAGGCAGTTGAGTATTTTAGTAATTGGATCATCGAAAATATGGATTATACAGAGAACTATACACCCAATATAGGATATGGAGAGGCGAAGGACGAAGAATTACAATTTAGTGTGTATATTTCATCTGTGACAAATAAATCTGCAGTGTGTGCGGGGCTTTCCATGATTTTATCAGAGTTATGCCGGAAAGTTGGGATAGAGTCCTATGTTTGTCTTGGAACAGTGTCTAATGGAGGAAGTCCTTTAAATCATGCATGGACAGCAATTAAAATAGGGGATACAACATATTACAAAGATCCGACGAAAGAAGTCGGTGCAAGCAAGACATTTCCGCTAAAGACGCGAGAACAGCTGACGAGCGGAAATTATATTCTTAGATTTAGCAGCCATTTTAAATATTAGTTTACAGTAAAACAAAGCGAGGAGTGATAAAAATGAAGTTATATACAGGTACGGGGGACACAGGTATGACATCTTTACTCAACGAGACTAAGGTGTCAAAGGCAGATGACAGAATTGAACTGTTAGGAACAATAGACGAACTAAGCAGTAATATTGGTTTGGCAAAAGTTGTGGTAAAAGAAGAACAAAAACGAGATTTATCTGCGATTCAACAGGTACTGCTTACAGTGATGGCAGGAATTGCAGACTCTGCGAATGCAGATTTTAGAGTAAACAATGAGCAAATTACTTATATTGAAAGCCAAATTGATAAGATAGAAAATGCATTTCCAAGAGAAAAGAAATTCATTCTCTACGGTGGATGTGAAGCATCCGCACGTCTAGATGTCGCACGGTCAGTTGCAAGGCGTGCAGAAAGATGCTTTAAAAGGGTAGAACTTCAATATCAGGTGGATAAGAAAGCAATGCAATATATGAACAGACTGTCTGATTATCTATATATTATGGCAAGATATGAGGATTACAAAGAAAAATAAAATGCCTGAAATCCTTAATAAAAACAAGGAATTGAGTCAATATGAAAATTAAGTTAAAAAAACCGTTGACATTTGTAAAATCCTCTAGTATAATAACTTTTGCATTGCAGGAGAGCAATGTGAATATCATATCAAAAAACAATTCGGAGAAATACTCAAGAGGCCGAAGAGGCGCCCCTGCTAAGGGTGTAGGTCGGGCAACCGGCGCGAGGGTTCAAATCCCTCTTTCTCCGCTT
>PPYF01171736.1_pt1 | contig 56697 bp, 51 predicted proteins | sample 1559871 | NCBI WGS metagenome assembly PPYF01 (sample SAMN08240021, study PRJNA423297) | Human gut metagenome, whole genome shotgun sequencing project.
CTCTGTAGACAATAACTTCTTTTTCAACGATTTGTACTGGTGCTTCTGTTACTACAACTGGAGCAGGTACAACTTCTTTAGCTTGTGCCATTGCTGCAACTGTTAAGAATGCACCAACTAACAATAAAGATTTTTTCATAAAAAATACCCCCTATTTTCTATATTTTAAATTATATATATCGAAATATATAATAATTCACATTAAAGATGACAATTTACCTAATCTGGGAAACTGGTAAATCATCATCTCATTCTTGGGAAGAGCAATAATATATAAAAGATTAGCAACTTTTATAATATTTCTCTTATACAAAGAATATAATATAGAAAAGTGAAGAGAATATGTTTTATTAGTGTTTATCAACAGAAAAAACTCTTTTTAATAAAAGAGTTTTTCCTTTTATATAAAATTCTAGACTTTTAGAGTTTAAAAAGTTGTCTTAAATCCTACAACAGCTGTTGGCTGCCATCTCCAGTCTTTAGCACTTTTTTGATTTATATTTGCCCAGTTTCTATATTCTGCCCCTAGTGAAGCATATACATTAAAGTTAGGGCTAACTTTATATGTTGTTATAATTTGTGGATAAGCATATAATTCATAAGTATTATCATTGTAAGTATAATTTGTAGGATCTTTTAAATCTCCTTTTTCATTTATAGCTGTTCTTAACACTTTTTCTGAGTTCCAGTTGTATGGATCATATCCACCTTCAAAGTAGAAATCTACATCTACTTTATCATTTGTATATAAGTTAGTTGTATTGTATAAGTAAGCTTCCATTGTTAATCCTGTGTTGTCTTTAACTGTGCTGTGTCCATTAGTATATTGACGTTGTCCATAGAAGTATTGGTCACCATATAAGTTAAATTCAAATGAGAATCCTAATGGGAATTGATGCATTGTATATAAATCAATTCCTAGTCTATTTTGATAATTGTCATTGTTAGATGCCCAGTAATATTTATATTTAGGAGCAATTGTAAATTCAGTAGTTTTTACAAAATCATTGTTAAATAAATAATCTGCAAAATTAAATCTTGCTTGATATTCTAATGATTGTGCGTCATCTTCAGCTTCTTTTCTGTACTCTATTCTAGATGTTAAATCTACATTAGAATCTCCTAAATTACCATGATCATAGAAATATCTTAATCTTGTTTGAGTTCCATCTTTTCCATTTTGTTTGTCATTAGAAGAAGAATTCCAGTCATTATATGATCTGATTCTGTATTCCAAAGCTTGTTTCTCAGTCATATTGATTCTTCCCATTAATTGTGTTCTTCCATAATTGTTATTGACACCATTATTTTTGTAATTAAGTTCTTCAGCTTCTCCATAGAATCTATATTGTAAATCTAGATATCCATTTGGTCTGAATCCTTGTGGTTCTCTGTCTCTGTAGACAATAACTTCTTTTTCAACTACTTGCACTGGTGCCTCTTCTACAACAACTGGAGCAGGAACTATTTCTTTTGCCTGAGCCATTGCTGCAACTGTTAAAAATGCACCAACTAATAATAAAGATTTTTTCATAAAAATACCCCCTAGTATTTGTTATATAAAGCATAAGAATACGACAACCTGGGAAATTGTCACATTCTTACAGCTTTAGTTTAAGAGAAAAATAATCATGAGATAATTAGCAACTCTCATAATTTCTTGTTTTCTACACTATTAATATAATAAATTTCAATGAAATCTATGTGAAAAAGGGGAGAAAAGTATAAAAAGATGTTTTTATTCTTAATTTCAGAATTTTATCATCCTTCTACTCTGTGTACAGACATAAAATCAACAAAATACTAAACAAAACAAGTTTTTTATTTTTCAAATAAAATTATGTATATTTTTTTTGTATATTTGCCATCTATTTGTCACAATTAATTTTTAGATTCAAAGATATAAAAGGTTTTAAAAAGAAAATAAAATATTTTTTTAGTTTTCTTATTCACTAAACTTTTAAAAAAAATACATTTTTGTTGTATTAAACACATAAAATATCAAAAAATAATTTTTAAATTATATATCACTATTAAGTTTTTTATAAAAAATATAAAAAAAGTTTAGTTAAAATTATAAGCGAACAAATAAACATAGAATTTATTTTTGAAAAATAATTGATTCAAATAATGAAATTTATATTATGGAAATTTAAAATTTAATTCATATGCTTTATGAAAACATATTTTATTGCATAACAAAACGGGTATATTGTCGTTTAAACAATACACCCGTTGTTTTACACTTTGTATGGCAGCTACTCTAATTTAGTTTCTCAGTTGATACTATTTTATTGGCTGCTGCTAAATAAGTTCTTTTTTAATTTATTAAATTGTTTCTGGTAATGACAATATAGAAGCTACAATAAGTTTTGTTCTTTCAGCAAAAGAACTTATTACTGCCCTTTCTCTTATTGTATGATTTTCATATCCCTGAACTCCCATTGCACAAATAGTAGGTATTCCCAAAGCTACTGTATAAGCAGCATCTGATCCTCCGCCAAGGAAGCAAGGATATGGTATTCCCAAATCTAATTTTTCTGAATTTTCTTTTACTATTTCAAATAATTTTTTATTCTTTTCAGTTTCATCCATAGAATCAAAAATAAGAATTTCTTTCAATTCTGATTTTGTTCCTTTTACATATGATTTTTCTGTTACTTTTTCTAAAAACTCTTTTATAACTTTTATATCTGCTGCTTTTCTATATCTTACATCAATAGTCAAAGTACAATTTTCAGGAATACTTCCTACATTAGTTCCACCATTGATTATTCCTACATTATAGTGAGTATTATTATAATCATTTTCTTCTTCTATTCTTAAAATTTTGTAAGCTGCTTCCTTTATTGCACTGATACCATTTTCAGGTTCATTTCCTGCATGAGCTCCCTTTCCATGAATTTGGATTTCAAATCTTGCTGCCCCTTTTCTCCCTACAACTATTCTTCCATCGGTAAAGCCTGTTTCACAATCTATTGCTGTTTTAAATCCTTTTGCTTCCTCCAAGAAAAATTCTTTTCCTTTTCCTTTTGTAGTCTGATGTCCTACTTCCTCATCTCCTGAATATGCAAGCTTTACAAATTTATCATATCCAATATGATTTAAAACTCTTGCAACAAAAGCCCCTATTACAACTCCACCTTTACAGTCGAGTACCCCAGGTCCATAAACCATGTCATTTTCTTCATCTATCTTTATAACTTCTTCTCCAAAGCTTCCTTTTTTATGCACAGTATCTAAATGTCCAATTATAATTGTTTCAAGTTCTTTGCTTCCATTATCAAAATAAGCAGTTATACTGTTTCCCCCACTACCATAATCAAATACTTGTGTTTTCATTCCAAAATCTTTAAGATTTTTTTCTAAAAATCCAACTGCTTCATTTATTCCTTCTCTATCTAAAGATTGGCTTTCTATTCTACACAAATCAAACCATAATTTTTTCATCGCTTCTTCTTCTTTTGCAATAAATTCAAAAGCCTTCTTTAATTTTTTTTCCATACTCATTCCCCCTTGATTATTTTTAAGTAATAATTATTTAATATAATACTCTGTTTTTTTGATATGTAAAGAAATTTTTTAATTTTTTTCTGAAAAAATATATGAAGGATGATACAAACCTGTTGGTGGATAGTATTCATCTCCTAGATAAACAAATCCCAGTTTTTTTATAAGATGTGCTGAATCTTTGTTCTTGGGATTATGTCCAGCAAAAAGAGATGAAACTTTTAAAAAATCAAAGGCATACTTTATTATTTCTCTGCATGCTTCTGTTGCTATTCCTTTTCCCCAATATTCTTTTTTTATATGTATTCCCATTTCTAAAATATTTTTTTCTTCATCATATGGTCTCAATCCGCAGCATCCTACAAATATTTCTTTTTCTTTTAAATATAATGGAAAATACTGAATCTCAAACTTTTTATAATTTTCTATTTCCTTCTCCAGTCTTTTTTTTATCTCTTCTTCATTCATTTTCCCAGAAGCAGTTATCAATTTTGTTACCTCTGAATCTCCCCATAGTTCCTTTGCATATTTTATATCATTTTCTTCCCACACACTAAAAAGCAATCTATCTGATTCAAGAATTTTCTTTTTCATTTTTCCCCCTAGAAAAATTTTAATTTTCTTATTATATACTTTATTTTTTTTATTTACAACAAAAAAGAGGAGGCGAACCTCCTCAATATAATTATACTTTTTAGATTTTACACTGTTTTAAATTATTTATTGCAGCAAGATTTTTTTCTTTTTTCTACAAGTGAATCAAATTTCATATCTTTTAGCCATTCAGTTAATGTCATTCCATTCAAAGAATTAAATCCGTTTGTTGGTACAGCGTTTCTTGCAAGGCTTACATATGGAGCACATGTTAGAGATGTTCCAATTTCTCCTGGTTTCATGATAGTATAAGCAAATCCGACATATGATCTTTCAAACAATACATCTGAATCTTGTCCACAGCTTACTACTGACCATACAACTGATTTTCTATGCTCTTCCAAGAATTCTTTTAATTCTTCTGCATTGTCATTTTTAGTCCATAATCCGGCATCTTCTATAAATAAGTCTGCACAGTTATCTCTGTCAGCAGAAAGTGATAAAGCTATAAAGCACCATACTCCATAAGCTTCTCCTTCTTTTAATGGTCTGTCTTCTTTAGGTCTGTATGCAGTAACTCCTTTATTAGCACAAATAGTATGAGCTCCTGGAACAAGTGTAAATCTTCTTTCTTTTTCAACACCAAAAAGTTCAATTCCTGCTTCTAATAATGGTTTTGCATCATAAACTGGTAATTTAGATCCATCAAATTGTGTAGCTTCTAAAACTGGTTTAATTTTGTTAGCTGCAACATCATCATGAGCTGCTAAATCATGCCCCCATACTTGTCCTGCTATTCCGCAGAAAGATGAGGCAGTAAGCATATTTATTTGTCCTACATAAGCATCATTTATTTCAGCTCTGTCATAAGATACTATACCATCTAATAAAAAGTCATCAGTTTTTTCTACTGTTCCTACTGATACTTTTAATACAGAAACATATCCGTTTCCTTGAGCTCCTGGAGCTCCATATCCATCACAGTAATTTTCATAAGGACTAATTGCTGTCTTATCGATTCTTGGTGCACGTACTTTACTTTCTTTTTCCATTGTAAAACCTCCGAATTTTAATTTAATTTGATTTAATCTATGCTCTAAAGACTGACTCTTTTAGTAATTAATAGGAATAAAGCTATAATCGCTATTATTGTCAACCCTATTGCCAATATTTTTTCTGCATGAGTAAATGTACTTTCATTTGCTGCTTTATTTTCTTTACGAGCTTTATCAAAAACTAATATTCCAATTGCAAATAGGATACTAGCCATTACTAAATATTTTAACCCTGCTGCATATATAAGCCATGCTCCATAGATACTTCCTAAAACTCCTGTGATAAGGGCTGTTTTTTCTTTAATAGTTGTATTTTTAGGGAATTGTCCTGTTGCAGCTATTTTCCATAAATAAAGAGTTGATGCAATATATGCTGGAAGTATCATAACTCCAGTAATACTCAACATTACATTCCAAGCATTGCTAGCAAAATATACAAATATCATAGTAACTTGCATAGCTATACTTGATACTAAAAGAGAAAAAGATGGAGTTCCATTTTTATTTACTTTAGCAAAAACTTTTGGGAAAGTCCCATCTTTTGCACACGCATATGGAAGTTCTGCCAACAAAACTGTCCAAACTAGCCATGAACTTAGAAGTGCAATTATTACACCTATATTCATAAACCAACTACCCCATTTTCCAACTACATCTGCAAGAATAGGTGCTGTTGATGGTGGTGCTAATACAGATAATTCACCTTGAGATAAATTACCAAATGGAAGCATTGAGATAGCCATGTATGAAAGTAAACACAACAAGAACCCAATTAATGTAGCTTTACTTACTGCTGCCTGACTTTCTGCTCTATCTGAAATAACAACTGCTCCTTCTATACCTATGAAAGACCATAATGTTACAAGCATTGTACTTTTTATTTGTCCTCCTAAATTTCCTAAATCTACATCATGAAGAGATTTTATTGTTTCGTCTCCCCAGAAATTAGTGTGAAACATAGAAAATTTAAAAACAAATATAGAAACTAAGATAAATAATGCAATTGGAACTAATTTAGCTATTGTCCCTATCATATTAATACTTGCTGCTTGACGTACCCCAGCCATAATCATGAAATACATTGCCCATATTAATATAGAACCACCTATTACTGAAGGAAGATTGTTTCCTCCTTTAAAATGTGGGGGGAAGAAATAGTTCAATGAATCCATAAGAAGAATTGCATAACCTACATTAGCAAATACAGCAGAAAGCCAGTATCCCCATGCCATTAAAAATCCTACAAATTTACCAAATCCTAATCTCGCATAACTATATATTCCTGATTTAGCATCTGGAACAACTGTAGATAATACCCTAAATGTATTAGTTAAAAAATACATTCCTATACCTGTGATGATCCAAGCTATTCCTACAGCACCTGCTGATGCTGATTGAGCCATGTTTTGCGGAAGGTTGAATATCCCACCCCCTATCATTGCACTAATAACAAGACCAGCTAATGCAAGAACTCCAAGTTTTTTTGTGCTAGCAGTATTTTGTGTACTACTATTTTCAGTACTCATATAACTCCTCCTTTAAATTTACTTTTAAAACTTTTATTGTTTTTAATCACTTCTAAAACGGGTATTCTAAAAAAAATAAACTTTCCTTTTTTAAATTTTTTTATTTTTTTTAAAAGGAAAATTTGTTTTTATGTGTATGACTATGACATGAGAGGTTCATGAGGTAGAAAATAATATTCCACATGAGCTTAGCTTTCAAAATATATTAAGGAGGATTAAAATGAAAAGTTTAGAAGGTATTAAATATACAACTGTTGTTATCCAAAACAGCTTTTTAAACGAAGATTCACCTGTAACAAAAAGAATTTCTCTTTTAAAAGAAGACTTAAAAGAAAGAGGAATTGAAATAATAGAAGTAAAAAACTTCAAAGAGGCAGCTGAAGAAGCAGATATCAATAAATCTATTGACTGCTTGCTTGTAGATTGGGACATCAATAAAAAATCTGCTGAAAAAGAAAAAGAATTTGTTAATTTAATTACTGTATTACATGAAAGACAAGAAGGAGTTCCAGTATTTTTATTAGCTGAAAAAGCTGATACTACATCATCTCTTGATGAATGTACATTAAACTCTATTGATGAATATATCTGGATATTGGAAAACGATATTGATTTCATTGGAGAACGTATTTCAGAAGAGATTAAACAATATAGAGATGCACTTTTACCACCACTAGCTAAAGCTGTATTCAATTACAACAAAGTTGCTGAATACTCTTGGGCAGCTCCAGGACACCAAGGTGGAGTTGGATTTTTAAAAACTGCCATTGGTAAAAAATTCTTTGACTATTATGGAGAAAATCTTTTTAGAACAGATACAGGAATTGAAAGAACAAGTCTAGGTTCTCTGCTTGACCATACTGGTGCTTTCTTAGAATCAGAAAAAAATATAGCAAGAATATTCGGATCAGATAGAAGTTACAGTGTATTAGTTGGTACATCAGGTTCTAACAGAACTGTTTTCCAAGCATGTCTTACTGATGAAGATACTGCTCTTATTGACAGAAACTGTCACAAATCTATTGAACAAGGACTTATCCTCACAGGAGCAAAACCAGTATATATGACTCCTACAAGAAATAGATATGGAATAATCGGACCTATTCTTCCAGATCAAATGAAAAAAGTAACTGAAGTAACACCTAAATATGTTGTAGTTACTAACTGTACTTATGATGGTGTTTGTTACAATGCTGCAAAAGCTGAAGATATATTCCAAGGTAATGCAGATTATATCCACTTTGATGAAGCTTGGTATGGATATGCAAGATTCAATGAAGTGTATAAAGATCACTTTGCTATGAGAGGAAATCCAAAAGATTACAAGAATAAATCTACAGTTTTTGCAACTCATTCAACTCATAAATTATTAAATGCTTTATCACAAGCTTCATTTATTCATGTAAGAAATGGTAATAATCCTATTGATGAAGACAGATTCAATCAATCATATATGATGCATGCCACAACTTCTCCACTATATGCAATAGCTGTATCAAATGATATTGGTGCTGCAATGATGGATGGAAATTCTGGTAAATCATTAATAAAAGAAGTAGTTAAAGAAGCTGTTGAATTCCGTCAAGAAATTGGAAGATTATATAAAGAATTCACTGCTAAAAATGACTGGTTCTTCAAACCTTGGAATGCTGAAAAAGTAACTGATCCTAAAACTAAAAAAGAATATAACTTTGAAGAAGCACCTATTGAACTTCTTACTACAGAACAAGACTGTTGGATAATGCATCCAGAAGATAAATGGCACGGATTCGCTAATCTTCCAGAAAATTGGGCAATGTTAGACCCTATCAAAGTTAGTATCCTTGCTCCAGGAATGGGTGATGATGGAGAACTTCTTGAAAAGGGTGTGCCTGCTGCTTTAGTTTCTGCTTATTTAGCAAAATATGGAATCGTTCCTACAAGAACAACAGATTTCCAAGTTATGTTTCTATTCTCAATGGGTATCACAGAAGGAAAATGGAGCACACTTGTAAATGTACTTCTTTCATTCAAAAAACATTATGACAATAACACTTTATTAAAAGATGTACTTCCTGAACTAGTTGCTGCTCATCCTGAACATTATGGAGAAATGGGATTCCATGATTTAGGAGATGAAATGTTTGCTTATCTAAAAGCTAATAACCCAGGAAAAGTTCTAAATGAAGCATATTCAACTCTTCCTAAATCTGAAATGTTGCCAAGAGAAGCTTACAATAAAATTGTAAGTAAGGAAGTTGAATTAGTCCCAGCTGATAAATTAGTAGGAAGAGTAACAGCCAACTCTGTTATCCCTTATCCACCTGGTATCCCAATGCTTATGTCAGGAGAAAATTTTGGAGATGAAAACAGTCCTCAAATTAAATATCTAAAAGCATTATCTCTATGGGATAAAGCATTTCCAGGATTTGAACATGAAACTGAAGGTACTCATGTAATTGATGGAGTTTATCATGTTCTTTGTGTAAAAGAAAAATAATTATAAAAAACTTTCATTATTATAGATAAAAAGAGTGATTAAAGTAGAAATATAATTTTAGAACTTTTCCAGTAGAAAGGCTTGTTATTAATTTTGTTCATAAAACTAAAAACAGTAAACTCACTACGTTCAGACATACTGTTTTTCACGTTTTACTTACTTCATTAATTACACAAACCTTTCTAATTTCCAAATTTCTAAAATTCAATCTAGCTTTCTTATCACTCTTTTTTTACATATTCAGCCAATTTTCTACATCTAAAACTATTTCCTGAATATCATTTATTAATTTACAAGTGTGGTATCCATCAGCCACTGCATGAGTAGCAAAGACAGAAAATGGAAGAAGTATTTTCCCATCTCTTTCATAATATTTTCCAAATACAGTTACAGGAAAAAGCATACTTGATTCGCTGTAAGTATCATTGCTGTAACCTGTAAAGCTCAGCCATGGTATAGAAGATACTGGAGAAAAATTATCCCCTCGTCCAGGCTTGCCTTTTATTCCTTTTACATCTTTATATTTTTCCATATCATTTATCACATTAGAATAAAAAATAGAAAAATCTTCTGAATACTCACTCCATATATCTGAAAAAGTCTTGTCATCTTCATGAAAAATGGTATAAGAGGGATTGCAATAATCCCAATATCCTAAATTTCCCTCTTTATCATAGCTCATTCTAAATTCTCTATTTTTATTTATTCCCCTCATAACTGCATAAATAATTGTAGGATAAAATTTTAATTTCTTTTCTTTCACTAATTTTAAAAGTTTTGTTATATCCATATCAACATTAAGATTATATTTAGATTTTATAAAATTTATGTAATAATGGTAATATTCTTTTCTTTCCCAAGTTTCCATATCTATTTTATGAAACATGATGCTGCCTCCCAAAAACTATTTCTTCAAACTCTTTACCAGTTCTTTATCTTCTTCACTCACTCTGAATGACTCTCTTATTTTCTGAATAGCCTTATTCTGCGTCCATTTATCCAAAGAATTATCTTTCAAGTATTCTAAAGTTTCATCTCTGAATTTTATAAACAATGTAGAAACAAGCCATGCCTGACCCATCTGCACATAATATTCTTTATTTTCTACCTTTGAACACATCTCAAATATTTCATCTAAATATTCCTTTTCTATATAATAAGACATGAGGGTTATAAGTCCAAATCTTATCTTCCATTGATCTTTAGATTCTGCCATTTTTTTAACCATTGGATAAAAATATTCTTTCTCTTTTTTTATTACTTTCAAATTACCAATAAAACTGTCACACACTCCCCAGTTATTTATTTCATCAGTAAATTTTTCTATATATTCTTTTATTATTTCTTTATCTGCTTTGGCAAAGCCTATTACCTGACCTCTTAGAGTAATTTCTTCATAATACTTCCCCTTTTTCTGAGCAAGAAATCCTTGCCAGTCTCCTTTGGCTATTGTCTTAGCTATATCTTTCACCACTGGACTTCTTAACCCGATAACTTCAACCTCTGCTCCAATTATTTTATTATGAAATTCTCTATATTTTTCGTCCTGCATTCCCTTTAATTCACTAATAAACTCTTTATAACTTTCTTTATTCCACTTCATTGATGTATAATCCATTTTTATCCTCCCTGCTCATATTTTATGTTCTCACTTATATATATACCTTAATATTTTAAAAAAATCAAAATATCTCTTGCTAAAAATGATATTTTGGGGTAATAATTACATAAGACTTTGAAAATACGGGAGGAGTAAAAATGAATTATGTTTTAAATGAATACCTGCCACACCAAAAATATTTTGAGGATATTTCTAGAATTCCTCATGGTTCACACAATGAAAAAGAATTAAGTGACTATCTTGTAAAATTTGCTGGGGACTTGGGCTTAAAAGTAAAACAGGACAAATTATACAATGTGATAATCTACAAACCTGCAAGTGAAGGATATGAGGATCATCCTGCAATTATTCTTCAATCTCATATAGATATGGTTTGTGAAAAAAATGGAGACTGCGATTTTGATTTTGAAAAAGATTCTTTAAAACTATATATAGAAGATGGCTTTGTAAGAGCAAAGGGAACTACTCTAGGAGCTGATGATGGTGTTGGAGCTGCTTTGACAATGGCTGTTCTTGCTGATAAAACTTTAAAACACCCTGCCCTTGAATGTGTTTTCACAGTATGTGAAGAAGTTGGGCTTATAGGTGCTCAAGCTCTTGATAAAAACGATTTTACTTCAAAAAGACTTATCAACTTAGATAACAGCAGTTCATTAAGTACTTATGTTTCTTGTTCTGGAGGTCTAAGATTTAGACTTAAAAAGAAATTAGAAATGGTTAAATGCAATTTCAAAGCTTACAGATTGGAAGTAAGAGGACTTTATGGAGGGCATTCAGGAGGAAATATCCATCTCGAAAGAGGAAACTCAAATAAAATATGCAGCAGAGTTCTTTATCATTTAAATAAAGATGCTGGAATCAATCTTGTAAATATAGATGGCGGTTCAAAGGAAAATGCTATCCCTAGAGAAGCTACTGCTATTTTTGCTAGTTCAGGTGATGTTGAAAAAATCAAGAATATTGTTGCTGAACAGAGAGAAAAAATTAAAAAAGAACTTCTGTACAGTGATGCTGGACTTACTATAGAAATTTATGAAGATAAAGCAGAAAAAATGTGCTCAAAAGATATAAGCGATTCTATAATTACTATGTTCTATATGCTTCCTAACGGATTTAAACACAGAAGTATGGTAATTGATGGGCTCACAGTTGCTTCTCAAAATATGGGAGTAATCAAAACTGTAGACAATGAAGTTATCTGTACATATTCTCTTCGTGGAGCGATAGAATCATATAATGATGAAGGTATGGAAATATTAGTTAACTTCTGCAATTTATTTGGTTTTGAATGGGAGAGCGGTTCACGTTATCCAGCTTGGGAGTATAGTGAAAATTCTGTTATGAGAGAAATCTTAAAAACTGTATATAAAGATTTTTATGACAGAGATATCCAGATAAAAGCTACTCATGGTGGACTTGAGTGTGGAGTATTCAAAAAAATTATTCCTGACATTGATATAGTTACATTGGGAGCTGAGTCTTACGATGTTCATACTCCTAATGAGCGTTTGAACTTAGAATCATTTGACAATACATACAAGCTTCTTGTACAATATTTAGCAAATCTTTAGGAGGTTATTATGATAGAGGGAAAGAAAATAATTCTGCGTGCTTATAAAGAAAGTGATATAGAACTCTCTTTCAAACTTATAAACACTTTAAACATAAGAACAATGCTTGGAAAAGTTGATGTCTTTCCTTTCTCTATGGCTGCTCAAAGAGAATTTATAGAAAAAACCATGATTAACAGCGGCCCTACTTTTAATTTTGCTATTGAAGAAAAAGAAAGTGGAAAATATATTGGCGGATGCGGAATAAATTCTTATGATGCTAAAAATAGAAAAGTTGTTATCGGACTATGGCTTGGAGAGGAATATCACGGAAAAGGTTATGGGAGTGATACTCTTAGAACTCTTTGCAGTTTTATCTTTGATGAAATGAATATCCATAAAATTGATCTTGATTATTTCAGTTTCAATGAAAAAGGAAAAAAATGTTATGAGAAAGTTGGTTTCAAACAAGAAGGAGTAAGACGAAAAGAGCTCTTCAGATTTGGAAAATATCATGACGTAATTGAAATGGGACTTTTTAAGGAAGAACTTATTTTAAAATAGAATTCAAAGAAAAGGGTTGCCACAAAAATAGCTCAATTATCAAAAAGCTGACTTGAAGAGTTCCTTCTTGTCAGCTTTTCCTATATTCTTTAGCTTTAATTCATTTTCTATTGCAATAGCTTCTGCTATGCTTTCTACCATCATTTCTATATCTTCTTCAGCTTCTTCCAAGCTGACTTCGTGATTTTTTAAGATACTCATTTTTCTGTAATAGTGTAAAAATTCTTTACTATTCATTATTTTCCTCTACACTTATTTTTTTACTTTTACTCCGTCTCTCCACTCTTCTTCTACTATTATTTTTCCTGTTTCATCATATACTTTTATAAGGCCATTTGCCTTTCCATCTTTGAATATTCCTTCTATTTTAGGTTTTCCAGATTCATAGTATTGAGTTTGCTTCCCTTCCTGCTTTCCATCTTTCCAGTAACTTTCCAGCATTTTCTTACCATCTGGATACTTAGCTGTTACTTTCCCTGTAAATGGTTTTTCTATTCCCTTTTCATAGAAAACTCCACTTTTATTCTCTAATAACGAAAGATCTATTTCTTTTGAATTATTTCCACAGCTTATCATCAATAGAGCTGCCATTAATATTAATACTTTTTTCATTCAGTTCTCCTTTTATTATTCTGTAAAGTACAACAAGGATGACTCATATAGTCATCCTCGTTGCTGGGATTTAGTTATGATAAGTTCTATAATTAGAATTTGTATCCTGCACCTATTGTTGCTCCAAATGTTTCTCTGTCTTCATTATCAAACTTATAGTTTAGTCCACCATTATAGAAGAATCCGTTATCTTTTTCTACTTCAGCTCCTATATTAATTTTTAGAGTATTTTCTCCTAAGTTTGCTCCTAGTACATCAAATCTTTCTCCCTTAGTTCCATCTGTTCCAACAAAGTTTCCTTTAAATTTATTATCAGTATCTCCCATACTTCTTGTATAGCTGATTCCTGCTAATAGATTCATTTTTCCACTTTCTAGTTTTATAGTTTTTACTAGGTCTACTCCTACTTCTGTATCAAATGTTGTTGCTTCTACTTTTTCCATTTCAAAGTGTTTGTCTTTTGCAGATTCTTGAGTCAATCTTGTTAATGCTAATTTTAATTTTGGTTCTACTGTTACATCATTTCCAGCATTTATTACATATTTTCCTTGAGCATATCCACTGAATGCTTTTGAATCATATTTATCTCCTGTAGAAACTATTACATTATTATCAGCATCTATTTTATCTAATTGATATCCTAATCCTGCTGTTAATTTGAAATTATTTACATCTTGTTTTCCATATACTCCAAAGTAGAATGCATCTCCATCTGCACTTGCATTTTTCATATCAAGATCTTGTTTACTTCCTGAGAAAGCAAATCCTACTGATGATTTTTCAGAAACTCCATATTCCAATGCTCCTAAAAGACCTGTTGTTTTTGTTTCTACACCAAAATCTCTTATTACTCCAGTTCTGTCATACTCAGTTCTGCTGAACAACATTTTACCTTGAGCTGTCCATCTTCCTTCTTCTGGTTTTCCACCTAATGATAATACTGCATCTTCATTGATTCTCAAAGTATCCATAGCCATTTTTACTGTTTCTGAGTATACATTATTTGAATAAATGTAGTCTAATTGAGCTTCTCTCACATTAGGATCTTGACTAAGCACACTATTTACTACAAAAGCTTTGTTAGAAATATCAGATAATATTTTATTATTTACGTTATCTAATTTATATGTTAAAGTTCCATCCTTATATGAATAGAAATCACTATTTGTAGTAAATTTAATACCATTTCCATCTTCAAAATTTACATCGTTACCTAAGGCTAATGTCACTGTTTGTTTATCTATATTTGAAGTAAGATATTCAACTGTTCCAGTTCCAGTTACGTTTACATTTTCAGAATTTCCAAATAGATTTTTTCCATCATTATCTACTTCAGCTTTAAGTATTCCATTCTCAGCAATAGTTACTGTTGTTCTAGTAAAAGTATTATTAAAAGTACTTGATGATTGTGTATTTCCTATTATTGCTGAATCTGCTGAATATGTAACTGCTGCATTTTTTGCTCCATTATCAGAGGCTGTTGCTATATTATTTGCTAAAGAGAAAGCCATCCTTGCCACTGGAACAGGAGTAGTTCCTATATTAATTGTTGTAGCTCCAGTTATTTTTCCATCTATTTTAGTCTCTCCATCTGTTACAGCCATTGTTCCAGTTGTTATATCTCCTGTTATTGCTGTTGTTCCAGCTAGTTCTAATGATTTAGCTTTAATGTCTCCTGTTATTACTGTTGCATCTGTTCCTGTTGTTTTTAATGTTCCATTGTCAGTATTAGCTCCTATATTTCCATTGAAGCTTGTTCCTGATAATTCTAAAGTTGAGTCTGCATGAGCAAATGTTACTGCTGTTTTACCAGCTTCTGCATTTACTGTTCCATTAGTAATTTTTAACTCAGCAGCCGTACCTCCTTCTCCTCCAGCTGAAGTTCCTATTGCTAGACTTCCATTAGCATCTAGGTTAGTTGTAGTTCCTTTTATTTCTACAGGTGCAGAGTCCTCTCCATTTGCAATAGTGGCAGTTCCTGTAACATTTAAAGATCCTACTTCAATAGCTGTATCAGAACCACTAATTGTAGTATTATCTTTAATAACTATACTGCTTTCTGGGTTCCCAGCTTCATTTATATCACCTGTATTTACATCACCACTAATTTGAGCATCATTTTCTTTTTCTATTGCTATTCCATTTTTATCTACAAGCATTCCAGAGTTAATATAGTTTCCAGTAAATAGAGTTGAAATATCAAATCCTTTTAATTCTTCAGCTGTTTTATCTGTTATTTTTATTTTACCAGTATTTTTAGCTGTTCCATTTGCATTTTTTATAGCAATATTTCCAGAGGTATTCTCTGTTCCTAACCCTAATGCTATTGTTCCATTATTTGTAGCAGTTCCTCTAACAACAGAGATTCCTGTTCCTTTAGTTGTTCCTTCTTTTAATGTGATTGTTCCATCATTTGTGAAAGTTGTTGTTGTTCCATCTACTTTTACACCTGTAACACTCTCTCCAAATACTATAATGTTTCCTTCTTTTGTATTTATTGCTTCTTTTGCAGCATTTATTTCTCCACTAGTGATAAGTTGTAAGCCTATTCCTTTATCCCCATTTACTTCAATAGTTCCATTATTTTCAAAATATCCATATTTACCTTTAAAATTATTTGCTCCTGATTTTCCATTAGAAAGGACAACTCCTACACCACCAAAAGAATTTACAAGAATTGTTCCATTGTTATATCCCCATGTATGTTCATTAAGTTTTAATCCGTGTATCTCAATATACATCTCTCCATTTGTACTTTGGTATTTTCCTTTTAATTCTTCCTGTTGTTTTGTTAAATCAATAGTTACTTTTCCATTATTAATTACTTCTCCATGAGTTTCAGTGCCTGGTACTGATGTTGAATATATTCCTGTATTATAGTAATAAGGCTTACCCCAACCAGTAGTTGCCTCCAAATGATTTACTAGAATCTCTCCATCTTTAGCATTTTCTATATATGTTTTATTATATTTTAGTCTATCTCCATTATATATTCCTCGAGATGAAGCTGTGATTTTTCCATTATTTATTATTCTTATTTCTCTAACATTATAACCAGTACCACTACCTACATCTGGATAGTCATCTTCTACCCCTATTCCTATTTTTCCAAATATATGCCCTTTGTTTGTTAAAATATTGCTTCCAGCCGTAATAGTATCATCCCAGCTTCCATCTCTATTATTTAATTCAACTGTTGTTCCTTTTGAGTGTATTTCTCCTCTTAATGTAATATCACTATTATTAGTTCTTATATAAGTTTCATTAGCTTCAGTATCCTTAAATGTTAATTCCTCTGTTTTACTTTCAATATTTATTATTGTTGGTTCAGTTGGTTCAGTAGTACCAAATAGATCTTTTCTATTTACTACATCTGTAAAAGACTCTGTATTATATGTTGTTGCTCCAAACGCCACTGTTCCTGCTATCAAAAATCCTACCACAGTGGCTGTGGTTATTGATACCTTTTCTTTTAAACATCTCTTTAGAGATTTCTCTACCTCATTAAAATTGCTAATCATAACTATATTCCTCCCATTATTTTATTTTAACTGCACTTTTGTCAGACTACTTTACTTCATCCCAGTTTCATCTGATAAGCCATAGTTATTTACTTTTTTATTCACAATTTCCATAAAACCATTTTTTACTCTGAATTTTAATGCTGTTCTCTCTTTTGTCATATACAAACTATTTTTATGAATATCATATATCTTTCTTGGTTTGAGTTTCTTCGCTTCGAATGTTCCAAAATCTTTTACTATTACTTTTCTCTCTGTTGCTATTCCTGCAAAAATTACCTCCCAAAATAGTTCCAACTTCTCTTTTGCCTCTTTTATATTTTTCAATTTTCTCTTCTTTTTATACAGTTCAAGAAATTCAGCCTCTGTCATAATATCCTCTTTTCCTTTAAAATAGCCACCCCAAAAAACTGTTCGCATTTGTGTATAAATGCGAACTTTTTTATTTTTTTATTTTTTGTCAAAAATTATCTTAAATTCAAGTTTTAAAATATATTTTTTTTAAAATTGAAATTTTTTAAGAAAATAAAAATTGATTATTTTATTTTTTCGTGGTATATATAGTTAATAGGAATAAAGATTGTTTTAGATGTTTTTAAATTCTTTAAATGTTCGCATTTATACACAAACGAGAACTCTTGATTTTTATTTTTTATTTCTCTTTAATTATTTTATCTTTTTTATACTTTTATTCTTTTTCTCACTTTTTTAATTCTCTATATTTCTTCCAGATAAATTTAAAAATAAAAAAATTGAAATTAAAGCTATAGAATAATTTTTGAGAAAATAAAAAAAGACCATTGCGAATTAGTTAATAAAACACTAACTTACAACAGTCTCTTTTTTTTATTTATATTATTATTTATATTATTATTTTTATCTTAATTACCACACATAATTTGCTGCTTCAGTAAATCCTCCTGATGTAGAAAAATATTTTGCATCTACAGGAGTGTCTTTATACATTAAAACTTTTCCTTTTGTACTTTCAATAGCTTCTTTTGCATCATCATTTTCAACCTGATTATTATACACCTGACTTTCAGTAGTATCTTTTACATGGAATCCATCATTCTTATATCTGAATTTCAAATAATCACTCAAAGCATAAGTTCTAGCTGCAATAGCCTGAGCTTTAAGTGCTTCCACTCCAAAACTTTGTGGCATTTCACTAGGGACTACCTGTTTCAAATAATCTTCCATATAGATTTCATTTATTATTCTGATACCCCTGCTGGCAGTTCTTGAAGGTTTCAATTCCATAATTCCACGATAGTTAGGATTTATTGTGTGCATCTTTTTTATTCCATCTAAAGTGATGTAGTATCCTGTTCCCTCAATAACTACTGGGTTGACAGTTTTGACTCTTTGCTTTCCATTTACTTTTATAGAAAGTTTTTTTCCTTCATTAACAACTTCTATTTTTTGTCTTACAGGCACATCAATTTTAAATCCTGAACCTGTTATTTTTAATTTTCCACCACTATGAAGAACAACTCTTGTATGATCCAATCCTCCATTGCTGTTGCTTATTCCAACTCTGATATTTTTATCTACACCTTTCATGCTGTACATATTTTTCATATCAGTATTAGGATAATATCTTTTCAAAACATCTTTATATGAATAATTGTAGTTTTTAGTCAAATCATAAGCAGTCCATTGAGGCATACCTACTCCATGACCATTTCCTCCTCCATATAGAGTTACATTTCCAGAGCCCTTTTCTATCGAAAAATAAGCTGATGGTAAAAGAGTTATATTATTTCTTAGAGCTTTTGCACTATAGCCGTTGGCTCCCCCTTTTGTTCCATACAGAGGAATAGTTCTATTAGTTTTTGTACTATTTTTATCAGCAGTAAGAAGCTTTCTTACATTTAACTCTTTAGATACTAGAAATTTATTTTTATTAGTAGTTATCAAAAGATAAGTTATAACCCCTGACCTTCCTCTTGCAGCTACTTCTACATCTTTTACATCTCCTATGGCTGCTGCTGTTATAGGAAGAGATTTCCATTCACCTTTGCTCAATGTCATTACATCTCTTGGTCTCACTTTATATACCATAGGCAGATTACGAGCTACTGAATTTTTAAATTCTTGCTCAGTAAATGTTATCTTCCATCTCCAGTAATTAGAATTTGAACCATACCCTGTTATAGTTGTATCTTTAAAAAATTTAAGCATCTCTTTTTCATTATGTTTTTTAAAGAAACTATACCCATGCTCTTTCAATACATCATTTCCCGGCACTAGATATTCAACAGATCTTCCTTTAAAGTTGTCTGGAATTGGAAGTCCTTTTTCTTTGAAGAAAGTGTAATCTAATTCATAGTCAGCATCTGTGTGTTGTGCCTTTTGCGGTTTAGAACTTGTAAATATTCCTCCGAATCCTCCTCCAGAAGAAGGTTTTTTAGAAGGTGTAGAACTACATCCAGCTATGGAAGCTGCCATTAATGCTACAAGAAATATTTTGCTTAAATTTTTTTTCATAAGTTTTGTTCCCCCTGAATGATGTTATTTTATTTTTATGTTATGTTCAGTAATATATTTTCTAACTTTATCCAGTTCTTCCTGAGTATCAACTCCTATTATTTTATATGGAGTTTCTATAACTTTTATTTTATAGCCGTTTTCCAATACTCTAAGCTGTTCCAAAGATTCTGAAAGCTCCAGAGGAGTAGAATTCATTTTTGAATATTCCATTACAAAATCTCTTTTATATCCATATATTCCTATATGTTTGTAATAATTTTTTAAATCAAGATTTCTTGGATAAGGAATTACACTTCTTGAAAAGTATATTGCAAAATCATTTTTATCAGTTACTACTTTTACAGAATTTGGATTTTCTATTTCTTCCATAGTGCTTAATTTGTGCTTTAATGTACTCATTGGAATAGATTTATCTTCTAAAAATGAATCAATTATAGAATTTATCATATCAGGTTCTATTAAAGGTTCATCCCCTTGAATATTTACAATAACATCATATTCAGAGTATGTTTCACAAACTTCTGCTATTCTGCTGGTTCCATTAATATGATCTTTTCTTGTCATGATAACATTTCCACCAAAAGATTTTACTTCTTTTACTATTTTTTCATCATCTGTTGCAATTACTACATTATCTAATTTCGACAAAAGAGCTCTTCTATATACCCATTCTACCATTGTATGACCACATATATCTTTCAATGGTTTTCCCTCTAATCTTGTTGAGGCATATCTCGATGGTATAACTCCTAAAAATTTCAATTTACATCCTCCTTCAAATTGTGTAAAATAAATATATCAATATTCTTATTATACCTAAAAATAAAAGAATATTCAAAGAAAAAATATCATATTTACATCGGAGGGATTTTATGAAAATGAAAAAAGTTTTATCGTTGGTATTTTTGGCTCTTTTCCTTATCTCATGTTCTAGTACTCCAATTACTGGAAGAAAACAGCTTCTTTTAGTAAATGAAGAGGAAACAATTCAAAACAGTTATACTCAATATGCTCAAGTTATGAAACAAAGTACTGTTTTGAATAATAACGATGCCAAACTTGTAAAAAAAGTTGGAAACAATATCGCCAAAGCTGTAGAGAAATATTTTGAACTTCACCCTGAGCAAAGAACTTCTAAAGTTAAATACCAATGGGAATTTAACCTTATAAAAGATGATACTCCTAATGCTTGGTGTATGCCTGGTGGTAAGGTTGCTTTCTATACTGGTATTCTTCCTTATACAAAAGGTGAGCAGGGAATTGCAGTAGTTATGTCTCATGAAATTGCCCATGCAATAGCAGAGCACAGCAGAGAACAACAAAGTCAAAGTATGGTACAAGGTGGAGTGGGAGCTGTTCTTCAAGTTGCATTTGGAGTTCCTCAAGAACTTTATGGAAGTGCTTCTAATTTAGTTATGCTTGGATACAGCAGAAAACAGGAAACTGAAGCTGATGAACTTGGACTTATCTTTATGAAACTTGCTGGATATAATCCTAATTATGCACTTACTTTCTGGGAAAGAATGTCTTCTGCAAGTGGTGGAAAACAATCACCTGAATTTTTAAGTACTCACCCTAATGATAAAACTAGAATAGAAAATATTAAGAAATTCTTAAATAGTCCTACATTTTTAAACGTAAAAAAATAAAAACAATTTATTAAGAAGGGAAATATAAGCACATGGAAATTTACTTTATCAGACATGGAGAAACATTATGGAATACTTTAAAAATATTTCAGGGAAGATCTGATTCTCCACTTACAGAACTGGGAATATCACAGGCAGAAAAACTTTCGGAAAAACTAAAAGACATTGAATTTACAGATTTTTATTCATCTCCTATGGGAAGAACTATTCAAACAACAAAAATTATTATGGGAGACAGAAAACAGGAAATAAAATTCATTGAGGAATTTAAAGAAATCTCTATGGGAGATATTGAAGGAATCCCTCGTTCAGAATTTGAAGAAAAATATCCAAAAGAATTTTATGATTTTTTTAATAATCCTGTAGATTATGATCCAAAAGTTTATCATGGAGAAAATTATTATGAAGTAATAGAAAGAGTAAAAAAAGGATTAGATAAGCTTTTATCGTATCTTAATGACAGTGACAGAGTTGTTGTTGTTACTCATGGAGTAACTCTAAAGGCTTTGTTTCATGTCATAACAAAAGAAAAAATGGATGTATTAGGAGCTGCTAAAGTTCCACAAAACACAAGTGTTTCAATAGTAAAATATAAAGATGGAAAATTTAATATAGAAGTTTTTTCTGATACATCACATTTGGACTAACACAGGAGATTAAATTATGAAAGGTATAAAACTTGTACTGGCTTCTTTTTCAGATTCTTTTAGAATCATTAATGAAGCTAAATTAAAAAAATATTATTTTCTGCCAGGAATCATTGGTATTTTCTTATTTGTAGTCTTGATATTTTTAGCAAATTTACTTTCATTTGGAATAATGAGTTCTTTAGAATCAATATTCGAATTAGAAAAATATCATGCTTTAGTATCTATTCTTATCAAAATACTAATATGGGTAGTTGCAGTTTTTCTCTACTATCTTGTATATAAATCATTACTGTTACTGCTCTTATCTCCAATACTTGGATATGTTTCTGAAAGAGTAGACAGTCACCTTACAGGAAAAAAATATGATTTTACAATTAAAGATAATATGAGATTTTTAATGAGAGGGGCTGAAGTAGGGTTTAGAAGCTTTATTAAACAGCTTGTTGGAACATGTGTTATCATGCTGTTGAGCTTTGTTTTTCCTATAAATTTATCTATTCCTCTGCTTATATTTTTGCTTCAGGGATATTTTACAGGATTTTCATTTATGGACTATACTTTAGAAAGATATGAATTTTCTCCTAAAGAAAGTCTTGAATTTTTAAAAAAGAAGAGATTTTACTCTCTTCTATGTGGAAGTATATTTACTCTTCTATTTTTCATCCCCTTCATTGGGATATTTTTAGCTCCTCTTGTTACTTGTGTAGCTACTACTAAAGTAACTCTGGAACTGATAGAAAGAGATAAATTTCCAGAAGTAATAGATTAATAAAAATAAAGAGAGATTCCCTTATTAATAGAAATATAATTCTAAAGGTATCTCTCTTCTTTTTTATTTAAAATATTTCATTCCAAAGGCTACTGCTACCAAAACAGCTAATATCACCAGTTTTATCTTTATCCTTTTTACATTTCCATCTTTTCTATTAAACATAATTCTCTTCTCCTCATCTCAATTCATCAATTACTTTTTCCAATATTTCTATTCCCTCATCTATCTCTTTTTCATTACACTGAGCAAAACTCAATCTTATATAGTTATATGATTTTTCTGAAAAAACCACCCCTGGAAGTATTCCTACCCCTCTTTTAGCAAGTTTCATATACACTGCTTCCCCTGTTATTTCTTTTGGAAGTTCTATCCAAAAACACATTCCACCTTTTGGTCTGTTGATTTTTATGTCCTCTATTTTTTTAAGTCTGTGATACATATATTTTTGTTTTTTATGAAATTCTTTTCTGGATTTTTCTATATGTTCATTCCATATACCATTTTCAAGAAAATATTGAAAAACTCTCTGATTCAATCCTGAGTTAGAAATGTCACTGGAATATTTCCCTGCTAATACAGAGTTTGCTATTTTTTCTGGAGCTACCATAAATCCAAGCCTAAAGCCAGGCATGAACACTTTAGAATAGCTTTTTATATATATGACCCTATCATTTTTATCATAGCTTTTTATACTTCTTATTTTTTTTTCATCAAAATATATATCAGAGCTGCAATCATCTTCTATGATGTAGAAATTATATTTTTCAGCCAGAGCTAAAAGCTCCACTCTCTTTTTTTCTGAAATTGATATTCCTGTAGGATTATGAAAAGTAGCTGCTGTATATATAAATTTTATTTTATCTCTCTTTAAAATACCTTCCAGCTCCTTTAAGTCAAGTCCATCTTTTTTCATTGCTACTCTTTCTACTTTTGCCCCATTATTTTTAAAGCTTATAACTGCCCCTTTATATGCAGGGTCTTCTGTGACTACTATATCTCCCGGATAAATCAATATTTTACTCAATATATCTATCCCCTGCTGAGCACCTGACATTATTTGAATATCTTTTATCTCTACATCTATCCCATCAGCTTTCAGTTCTTTTTTTATAGTCTTACGAAGCTCCAGATAACCTTGTGGATTTTCATAAAGGAGAGCTTTCCCTCCATCTCTGTCTAAAATATAGTTGATAGCTTTTTTCAGTTCTTCCACAGGAAAAAAATCAGCATTAGGAGACGCAGTAGAAAAATCTATTCTGTACTCAGAAGAAAAATAACCATATCTGAATATTTCATTTTCCATATGATCTTCCAGATAAAACTTTTTTTCTCTGTTGTATTTTACATAAGCTCCACTCCCTCCACGAAGATATATATATCCATTTTTTTCCAGCTGTTCATAGGCCTTTACCACTGTTGAGATACTCACTCCTAAATTTTTAGCAAGCTCTCTTATAGAAAATATTTTTCCTTTTATCTCTCCATTTTCTATCATTTCTTTTAATTTATAATAGAGCTGAAGATATATTTTTTCCCCATTCTCCACAGGCAGTTCTATTTTCATTATTCCTCCAAGAAAAAATTGTAACGGTACACTTAATAGTTTTTAGAATTGAATAATTTTATATTTTATGTGATACTATCATTAGAAAATTAATTTTTTAATAGATTGTATCGATACTCTTATTATAATATTAATCAAGAAAATAATCAATGAATATATGGAGGGAAGAATATGTCAAGATATGATTTAAATAAAAACTTAGCTCAAATGTTAAAAGGTGGAGTAATAATGGATGTAACTACAGCTGCTGAAGCTAAAATAGCTGAAGAAGCTGGTGCCTGTGCTGTTATGGCATTGGAAAGAGTTCCTGCTGATATAAGAAAAAATGGTGGAGTAGCAAGAATGTCAGATCCAAAAATGATAAAAGAGATACAGGCTGCTGTTTCTATTCCTGTAATGGCTAAAGTGAGAATTGGTCACTTTGTAGAAGCTCAAATACTTGAAGCTCTTGAAATAGATTATATTGATGAAAGTGAGGTTCTTACTCCTGCTGATGACAGATTCCATGTGGATAAAACATTATTCAAAGTTCCTTTTGTATGTGGATCAAGAAATCTAGGAGAAGCTCTAAGAAGAATATCTGAAGGAGCAAGTATGATAAGAACTAAGGGGGAGCCTGGAACTGGAGATGTTATAGAAGCTGTAAAACATATGAGAACACTAAATGAAGATATCAGAAAAGTAGTATCTTCTCCTGAATCTGAACTTTATCATATTGCAAAGGAATTAGGAGCTCCATATGATTTAGTAAAATATGTTCATAACAATGGAAAACTTCCTGTGGTAAACTTTGCTGCTGGTGGGGTGGCTACACCTGCTGATGCAGCTCTTATGATGCAGCTTGGTTGTGATGGTGTCTTTGTTGGTTCTGGAATATTCAAATCTGGCGACCCGGCAAAGAGGGCTGCTGCTATTGTAAAAGCTGTAACAAATTACAATGATCCGAAAATTCTTGCTGAAATATCAGAAGATCTAGGAGAAGCAATGGTAGGTATCAATGTTTATTCTCTTGCTGAAGATGAGAAAATGGCTAAAAGAGGTTGGTAATTATGAAAATAGGAATTTTAGCTCTCCAAGGAGCTTTCCAAGAGCATAAAAATATCCTTGATTCCCTAAATATAGATAACTGTCTAGTAAAAACAAAAGAACAGCTAAAAGATATTGATGGGATAATTCTTCCTGGTGGAGAAAGTACAGCTATGGGAAAACTTTTAAGAGACTTTGATATTCTTGAACCTCTCAAAGAAAAAATAAAAAATGGCTTTCCTGTATTTGGTACTTGTTCTGGTATGATACTTCTCGCTGAAAAACTTTCAAACAGTGATGTTGTACATTTAGGAGTTATGGGAATAGAAGTTAAAAGAAATGCTTATGGAAGACAGCTTGGAAGTTTTGAAACATTAGGAGATTTTAAAGAAATAGATAAAAAAGTGAAAATGGTATTTATCAGAGCTCCCTATGTAGAAAATATAAAAGAAGGAGCAGAGATATTATCAATTGTAAATGGAAATATAACTGCTGTGAGAGAAAAAAATATGCTGGCTGTATCTTTCCACCCAGAGCTTACAGATGATACTTCTGTTCATGAATATTTTCTGGATATTGTAAAAAAAAATAAAAAATAGTTGACTTTTAAAAAAATATAGCATATACTCATTACAAGAAATAAAACTATGAAAAAGGAGGTTATCAATATGACATTATCTAACTTAAACACTGTATTCCAATATTGGTGGTGGAGCTGCACAGAAAAACTGCATACAGAAATTTTTAATGTTAGATATAAGCTTGCGTCTTTTGAGAACTTTTATACTTCTGTGTAAACTCCTTTAAAATATTTGAATATATAAATCTAAATTTATATATATCATGTTTTTTGGAGCACACATGATATATATGAGAAATATCACTTGTTTTTAAAGCAATCTAACCAGATTGCTTTTTTTTATTCTTAAAGAACTTTTAAATGATACCGAGGGGGAAACAAAAATGAAAAAGAAACTATTGGCTGTGATTTTTTTACTTACATTTGCTTTATTGCTTGGAGGAACAAAAGCTATAAAATCTGAAACTTCATCAGAGACTAAATTGAAAGATACTTTAGTTATTGCTCAGAAAGCTGAAATCAAAACTCTTGATCCACAAAAAAGTACTGATTCAGTTTCTAATAAAATAATTCAGCTTATGTTTGATACTTTGATAACTATGGATAAAGACCTTAATCTGCTTCCAGGATTAGCTGAAAGCTGGGAATCTGTTGATCCTTTAAATACAGTATTTCACTTAAAGAAAAATGTTAAATTCCATAATGGAGATATTATGACTGCTGAAGATGTAAAGTTTTCTTTGGATAGAGCAAGAAGTCTTCCTCAATGTGCTTATAATTTCACTCCTATAAAAGAGGTAACTGTAATTGATGAAAACACTATCAAGATAACTACAGATACTCCTTTTGGAAGTCTTTTAAATCAGCTTAGTATTACAAATTCTTCAATAATTAATAAAAAACTTGTTGAAGCTTCAGAAGATGTATTTCTTACTAACCCTGTAGGAACTGGACAATTCAAATTTAAATCATGGGATATAGGAAACAGACTTACTATGGAAAGATTTGATGATTACTATGGGACTATTTCAAAACTTAAAGAAGTAGTTATTAAGTTCATAACTGAAAACAACAGCAGAATGATTATGTTGGAAACTGGTGAAGCTGATATCTCTTTAGATATGGGAGTTATGGATCTGAAATCTATCAAAAACAACAACTCTTTAGATTATATAGAAGTTGAAGCTCCTACTAGCCAGTTTGTTGGATTTGATACTAAAAATGAATTATTGAAAGATAAGAGAGTGAGACAGGCAATAGCTTATGCAATAGATAATAAAGCTATCACTCAAGCTATATATGGAGATTCTGCTACTCCTGGAACTTCTGTAGTTCCTCCTGCTATGGCAGATTTCAATCCTGATGCTAAGAAATATGATTTGAACATTGCCAAAGCAAAAGAACTTTTAACAGAAGCTGGGTATCCTAATGGCTTCAATATTGACTTATGGGTAAGTGATGATTCTGCAAGAATTGATGCTTGTGTTATTATTCAGGAGCAGTTGAGAGAAATAGGAATCAATACTGAGATTAAAGTTTTCCAATGGGCTACTTATATCAAAATGATTGAAAATGAAAATGAAGTAAAACCTATTTTCTATATGTCATGGAACACTGCTAATGGAGATTGTGATAAAACTATGTATCCTCTTTTCCATTCATCTCAAATAAAAGGTTCTATGAATGTAACTGCTTTTGTAAATAAAGATTTAGATGATACTCTTGATAAAGCTAGAATAACAATGGATCCTAAAGTTAGAAAAGAACTTTATGGAAAGGCTCAGGAGATATTACAAGAAGAGCTTCCTCACTACACTATTCTTTATCCAAAACTAAATCTTGGAATGAGAAAAAATATTCATAATCTTATTATGAAAAATAATGGTTATTTAGATCTTACAAATGTCTATGTAACTGAGTAGTAAAACTCCCCCTCTGGAAAAATATAATGATAAAGTGTGGATGATCAAAAAACAGATTAAAATTTCTGCTTATGAATCATCCACATTTTTTATTATTTATGATAAGATATGAGTAAATTAATCTATAAGTCAGGACGAATTAAATGGCTTTAAAAGTTGGAATAATCTGTGCTGGAGATTCTGAGTTAGAACCTTTTCTAAATCATATTCATAACTGCCATATCACAGAAAAAGCAATGTTGAAATTTTATGAAGGTGAAATAAATAATATTCCTGTTGTTGTTCTATACAGTGGTGTGTGCAAGGTCAATGCTGCTGTTGCTGCACAGATTTTAATTGATTCTTATCATGTAAATACAATTATCAGTGCTGGTACAGCTGGTGGAATGAAAAAAACTATAAAAATTTTTGATACAGTTATATCAACACAACTTGCTTATCACGATGTAGCTGATGATATACTGGTAGAGTTTCACCCTTGGCTCCCTTCTATCTATTTTAATGCTGATGAAAAATTATTAGCTGCTGCAAAAAAAATTGTACAGAATCAAGCTGTTAATCATCCTGTTATTTTTGGTAAAATGGTAACTGGAGAAAGTTTTATTGATAAGAATATGCGGGAAATAATAAACAAAAAATATGCTCCTCTCTCTGTTGATATGGAAAGTGCTAGTATCGCCCATGTATGCTATGTAAATAATATCCCATTTATTTCAATACGAACTATTACAGATACAGCTTCTCACTCTGGAGTAGAAAATTTTGAACAGAACTGCGACAAGGCATCTATTATATCTAAAGATATAGTTCTGGCAGTTTTAGAAGAACTAAAAAATGATTTATAATCTCCAAAGAAGAGGAATTTCTAAAAAAGGAATCTCCTCTTTTTTTCATATAATGATTAAAAGATATTTAAAAGGAGAAAATCTTATGTTTGGAAAAAATAGAATAGAAGCATTTAGTGATGGAGTAATAGCCATCATTATAACAATAATGGTATTAGAATTAAAAGCACCTCATAGAGCAGATATTTCTGAACTCTCCAGTTTATTTCCAAAATTTTTCAGCTATATTTTAAGCTTTCTCTATGTAGGAATATACTGGAACAATCATCATCACACTTTCTCTGTTGTAAATAAGATAAATGGAAAAATCCTCTGGGCAAATACTCACCTGCTCTTTTGGCTTTCCCTTATTCCATTTACAACAAGCTGGATGGGTGAAACAAACTTCTCAGAAATCTCTGCTATGATGTATGGGGGCGTTCTTTTAGCCTGCTCCATAGCATACTATATTTTAATTCATCTGCTTATAAAATCACAAGGTAAAAATTCGAAATTAAAAAAAGCTATTGGAAATGATATAAAAGGGAAAATCTCTCCTATTTTATATCTTACAGGAATAATTTCAGCATTTTTCCTTCCTGTAATTTCTTTATTTTTCTATGCTCTCACTGCTGTTCTCTGGATAATTCCTGACAACCGTATAGAAAAACTACATATAGAAGAAGAAAAATAAAGCTAATAATTAAAAAAGTCAACCACCTACTGGTTTAAATAACACAGCTGGCAGTTGACTTTTATTTTTATTTCTAGTATTTTTTTAATTCTGGCATTGTTTTAGCTAATATTTCATCCATTTTATCTTTCATTTCTTTATTAGCTTCTAATAATTTATCTACATCCCCAGTGATTTCTATTGTTTCAATAGTATCTCCCTGTGCAACTTTATTAACTACAGCTTGGTCAGCGTCAGAAACTACTTCTCCAAAAATAGTATGCTTATAGTTAAGCCATTCTGTTGGTACATGAGTTATAAAGAATTGAGATCCATTTGTCCCTGGTCCTGCATTAGCCATAGCTAATTTTCCTGGTACATTAAATGTAAGCTCTTCAACAAATTCATCTCCAAATTGGTATCCAGGTCCACCTGCTCCTGTTCCTGTTGGGTCTCCCCCTTGAATCATAAAGTCTGCTATTACTCTATGGAATATTAATCCATCATAATATCCTCTTTTTGCTAAATATACAAAGTTTGTTACTGTCATTGGTGCAGCTTCTGGAATTAATTTTAAATTTATATCCCCTTTTGAAGTTTTTATTTTAGCATTTAATACTATATTTGCCACCTTTGTTCCCTCCTTAATTTTTAAATCAGCTGAACGACTTTTTCTAGAATGATAGAAAAATCCTCCTGCAATTATTAATAGTAATATCACTATTTTTACCATTTTCATTTTCTCCTCCATAATTCTATCATACTTTTCTAAAAATCATAATTACTTTTTCATAATTTTATTATATGTTTTTAACATTTCATCTTTTGATACAGTTCCGTATATTTCATACGGCCATTCAGATACCAGTCTTTTATTTAAGATATCTAATTTTTCCTGTACTTTTAATATTTTTTCCTCTGCTTTTCTGAATTCGGCTCTTACAGGCTGAAGCTTATAAATATATTCTATCTGCTCCTCTTCCTGAATTGCATTTTTCATCTCCATAGAAAGTTTTTCTTCCTCTTCCAATATTTTATCTGCTCTGTCTAAAAGTTCATACTTCGTTTTTTCAAGTTCTTTTTTCTCATATTGGAAAAATCTTTTCACTACTTCAGCTCCAGAATCACCTTTGAATTTCTCTCTCAATTCCATCTGATTTTTTATATATTCTTCCCTGAAATTATTTTCTTTCATTATATCTTCAATATATTTTTTGATAGCTGAGAATTGTTCTTCATCAAAGTTTTCAACAGCTTCTCCTGTTAAACCTCCATAAAGTTTTTCATATTTGGGTATAACATCTTTTTCAAGTATTTCTATTCCAGAGATGTCTCCTATCTCCTTCAGCTCATCTATTTTTTTATTTATGGATCTGAAAACCTGTAAAATTACCTCTACAGAAAATTTTAAAATTTCATTATTTTTTACCATTTTTTCCATTACTTTCTCCATAATATTGATAATAATAGCATTTTATTCCACCATTATACAGTTTTCTGTTCTTAGTAGCTTTTCCTCCAAAGCATTTTTCAAACTCTTCATATGAAGTAATTACATAGTATGACCATTTTGGTATTCTCATTCTGCATACATCTCCAAGAAGTCCATAAAGTCTTTCTACTGCCTTTTCATCAAGAAGTCTGTCTCCATATGGTGGGTTAGTTATAAGACACCCTTGTCTTGATTCCATTTCCATATCTAAGAAATTTTTACACTCAAGAGTTATATCATCTTCTACACCAGCTTTTCTTATATTTTCTCTGGCTATTTCTATAGTTTCAGGATCTATATCTGAACCATATATCTTGACTTCTTTTTCATAATCTTCATTAGAGAAGGCCTCATCTCTCACTTCTATCCATTCATTTTCTGGAATTATTTTCCAACCTTCAGATGCAAAGTTTCTATTTGCCCCTGGAGCTATATTCCTTGCTATCATAGCTGCTTCTATAAGAATAGTTCCTGTTCCACACATAGGATCTAATAGAGGTCTCTCTCCTCCTTTCCATCTTGAAAGTCTCACAAGAGCTGCTGCCATAGTTTCTTTTATAGGAGCTTCATTTTTTATAGCTCTGTATCCTCTTTTGTGCAGTCCTTCTCCGCTTGTATCCATCATAACTACAAAGATATCATTATGTGCCTGTATTTTTATTGCATACAAAGCCCCATCTTCATAGAAATAATCTTTTTTATAAGTTTCTTTCATTTTTTCTACCATAGCTTTTTTAGCTATTTTCTGTATATCAGATTTTGAAAAAAGTTTAGATTTCACAGAACTTACCCAGCTTATAGGAAATTCTCCATTTTCTGGAATAAAATCAGCCCATTCTATTTTCTTCATATTTCTGAAAAGATCCTCAAATGTAACTGCTTTAAATTCTCCCATTTTTATAAATACTCTATCTGCACATCTTAAATGTATATTTGCTTTAACTATATCTTTTACAGTCCCTTCAAATTCTACTCTTCCATTGAATGCCCTTACATTTTCAAATCCAAGTTCTACGCATTCATCTTTTACAACACTTTCAAGCCCCATAGTACTCGAAGCTATCAAAGTTATTTTTTCCATTTTTTCTCCTTTTTATTTTTAATATTTGTACTGCCATTCTCAACTTTTTTTAATTGTGTCTCATAGATAAGTTTTATTATACCAAAAGCTGGTACTCCAAAAAACATTCCCATTGGTCCCATAACACTTCCACCAATAAGTACTGCCACTATTACCCAGAAAGTGCTCATTCCTACTGTCTCGCTTACTATCTTAGGTCCCACTATCCAGCCATCTACTGTCTGTCCTATTATCATTGCAAGGAAGAGATACCCTATCTTTGATGGTTCTGCCAGAATTACTAAAAATATTGCTATAGCTCCTGCTACAATAGAACCTACATATGGTATCATATTTCCCATACCAATCATTAGAGAGCTTAACAATGCATAAGGAACTCCTGCCAGAAATAATACTACAAAAGTTATTACTCCTACAAAAGCTGAAGCTATTATTCTTCCCCATACATAATTTAAAAGAACATTTCTTGACTGGTTAAGAAAATCACTTAAATACATACCTTTTTCTTTTCCAAAAATTATTGCTAAAATATTTTTTATAAATCTAATAAAATACTCTTTGTCCAATAGGATAAATACAGCAAGGAAAAATCCTATAAAAAACTTACTCAGAGCAATAGTCCACCATACAATATTTAAAAGAACTGATATTCCAAATTCCTGTAGATTTCCTATATTTCTTTTTAATAAGCTGATTATATTATCCTCTATCTGCTTTTCTCCAATTACAAGAAGTTCCTTCTCTTTAAGATAATCAAGAACTCTTTTTATGAGGCTTCCTAACTGCTCCTGCATGTGAGGAAGTTTATTGTATAATTCTTTAAAACTTTTTCCAAGCTGAGGGAGTATCAGTCCGACAAACCCTGCAACTCCTATTATTACCAGAACAATGACAATAGCTACAGCTACCCATCTTTCAAGTTTAAATCTCTGCTCTATTTTACTCACTAAAGGTTCCAAAAATATGGAGATGAACACTGCATATATCATTGGTATAAGATAGCCGATATATGTACTGTATATATCTTTAAAAGCATCATATTTTTGAAAAAAACTTTGTACCAGTACAATTACTATCCCTGCTCCTAAAAATTTTAAAAAAGTCCATTTTTTTTCCACAATTCTCGCCTACCTTATTACGAAATCTAACTCTTCCCCAGTATCATTATTTTTAGAATCGCCCACTATCTTTATTAAGAGCCTATCAGGAACACCAATTATAACTTCTCCCGGATCTTTTATCCATCCCTGTTTTACATTTAACTTTAAAGGTGAATTGGAGGTTGTCACTCTTACCATGTCATCTTTGAATTTGACATTTACTCCTCCCAGATTTGTATCAACAAAAATATCTCTCTCTTCTTTCTGTAATGGATATACATACTGTAGCTTCCCATCTACATATATCTCTACTTTAGAAGCCTTTTCTTGAGACAAGCTTGTAATATTCATCCCTAAAGCAGCAAAAAAAAACAGAAGAAAGGAATATATGACTAGGTCTCCTATTTTAAAATATTTTGCCTTTCTTTTCATACCTCTCCCTATCTTTTATTGGAAATACCAATTTGTTCTCCCATATATACTTTTGTTTCAATTCCATTTTTAGTATTTTCAAGCAGATCCTTATCTATCTGCACTTTATCTTTTTCAAAAACAAGTATACAAGTAGATCCCCCAAAGAAAAAATATCCTTTTTCTTCACCTTTTTTTACAGATGAGTCTGGGGTATAAGTCTGTTTAATTCCTCCTACCATAGTAGCCCCAACTTCAAACATAGCTATATCTCCAAATTTTTCTGTTTCAAGTATAGAATATTCTCTTTTATTTTCACAGAATATTCTAAAATTCTTTTTGATAGCAAGAGTAGAAACTGAATAATAGTATCCATCTATTAATTGACTTTTACTTATTTTTCCATCAGAAGGGAAATGGAATCTATGATAATCTACTGGAGCCAGTCTCACTATAAGAAAAACTCCTCCTTCATATTTTTTGGCTAATTCTCTGCTTCCAAAAAATTCTTCCAAAGTAAATTTATCTCCCTTTACAAAGAGATTATCTTTTTCACTTAAATTATCAAATACCATTATTTTTCCATCTGCTGGAGAAACAAGTACATTCTCATTTTGATTTACAGGTCTTCTTCCATCTTTTAACTCTCTATAGAAAAAATCATTAAATGAAGTAAATTCTTCTACTGATTTTTTAGCTTCTTCTATATTTATTCCCGCTTCCTCAATAAAAGCTGGTATTTTTTTACAAGACTCTCTGCTGTCCATTTTTTTCCCATAATATTCTGTAAGAAATTTTTTTCTTACTATCATATTCAAAGGAAGTTCTCCAAGAGGATTATAGTACAAAAACTTCAAATACTTTTCCCCTGGTACTTTTTCTATAAGAGTTTCCCCTGTTTTTCTCTCTATATATCTTATTTTACTAAATTCCACTCTATCACCCTTTTTTTATTTTGAAATTACTGGTAATTTCATACAAAATTATTATATAATAACTATATCAATTAATTTCCAAGGGAGGAACTATAATAATGGAAAGAATCGCTCTTATAGCTCATGACAATATGAAAGATGAAATAGTTACTTTTGTAAAAGAAAATCTTGATTTCTTTAAAAATTTTGAATTAGTAGCTACTGGAACAACTGGGAAAAGAATAGCTGAAGCAACTGGGCTGACTATCCATAGATACCAATCTGGTCCAATAGGAGGAGATCAGCAAATTGGTGCTGACATCGCTCTCAACAAGATTAAAGCTGTATTTTTTTTAAGAGATCCCCTTACAGCTCAGCCTCATGAACCTGATATTTCAGCTCTTATCAGACTTGCTGATGTTCATAAAATCCCTATTGCTACTAATCTTTCTACTGCTCATTTGTTAGTAATCGCTTTAAAAAAATAGATTCATTTGATGGCTCTCTTATTTTTTACGAGAGTCATCTTTTAATATTTCTGATTGTATAGTTTTTATCATGTCATATTTTAATTTTATTAGATTTTCTGAAAGATCTACTTTATATTTGTGAGGATTTTCCAATCTTTTTCTTTCTGCTGATATTTTCTCTAAACTTTCTAAATAATATTTTTGAGAACCTAATACATCAAATAATTTTTCATACTCATCTGTAATAACTTCCCCAGCTTTTACATATGTTCTAGTAAGTTTCTTCACACTATATGATCCTTCTTTTAAATCACTGAATTTAAAATCATATTTTTCATCTCTAATAGTGATATCTTTTCCATTTACTAATTTTTCTTTATCACTGTCATTTTTCACAAGAGTTATTAAATCAGCATAAGCTAATCCCTCTTTATCATATATTCTATAAACTTCTTTAAAACCAGGGTTAGATATTTTTATGATATCCTCTGATAATTTTATCACTGGTTCATTATCTATTTCAACTATTTTGTATACTCCTCCAAAGCAAGGATTAGATTTACTTACAGCAATCTCGTCTCCCACTCCATATGTATCTGCACATACTCCCTGTTCTCTCAATGATCTGATAAGTTCCTCATTCAATGAGTTAGTAAGGAATATTTTTGCCTTTGTAAGCCCTGCTTCATCCAGCATAGCTCTGCACTTTTTAGAAAGATAAGCAAGGTCTCCTGAATCTATTCTTATTCCATATATTCCAGGATAATTATCATCTATTCCACAAGCTTTAAATGAGTCTATTGCATTTCTTATTCCTATTCCAATAGTATTATATGTGTCTATAAGAAGAATAAGAGCATTTGATTTTCTATTTCTTCTATGTTTTATAAATGTATCAAAAGCTACTCTTTCAGCGTGGCTTCCCACTCCAAAAGTTTGAATATATGAGTGAGCCATAGTTCCTATACTTGGCACTCCATATTTATATTCTGTCACAAGGTTTGAATGACTTGTACATCCACCTATGATTGCTGCTTTATTTCCAGCAACGGCACTGTCAAAACCATGAGCTCTTCTGCTTCCAAAAGATGAAACCTGTACAGGGTATGCTGCTCTTGTAACTCTTGAAGCTTTTGTAGCTATCGCCATCTGCATATTCATTATATTTAATATAGGTGTCTCTAATATTTTTGCTTCTATCAATGGAGCTTTTACAGTAATAACAGGCTCATTTGGATAGGCTATTTCTCCATCTCTCATAGCATAAATATCTCCAGTGAATTTTATTTTAGAAAGATACTCAACTAATTGCTCTTCGTGAATAAGTTTTGAAAAATACATTCTTTTTTCTTCTTCACCTGTGCTGTTCAAAATTTCTATAAGATTAATCACTTCCTGTACTCCAGAAACTACAGCAAATCCGCCATCTTCTGTTTTTCTAAAAAACACATCAAAAACAGCTTCTTTATCTTCCATGTGTTCCATCAAAAAAATGTCGCTTTCTGTATACTGATATCTATCTGAATTTATCACTCTTGCAAATTCTGTTAAAACTATCTCTCTCTCCATGCTCTAACTCCTTTTGACACAAAAATATAATCTACATAATAATATGTTTTATCCTATCAATTATATCATTTATTTATCGTTTTTCCAAATTCTTATTTGATTCAAATCATTTAATCTATCAATTTTTTACTTCTTGCAAAAGTCAGAAATTTATAATAGAATTAACTAGAATATAAATTATTTAGAGGTGAAGATATGAGAGCAGTTATTCAAAGAGTAAAACATTCAAGCGTCACTGTAGATGGAAAAGTTTTGGGAGAGATAGGAAACGGTCTTCTGGTACTTCTTGGAGTGACACATACAGATACAGAAAAAGAAGTGAACTGGATGGCTTCTAAAGTAAAAGATCTTAGAATATTTGAAGATGCAGAGGGAAAAATGAATTTAAGACTGGAAGATATCAAGGGAGAACTTTTAGTTATATCACAATTTACTCTTTATGGTAACTGCATCAAAGGACGTCGTCCAGGGTTTACAGATGCTGCCAGACCAGATCTTGCAGAGCCGTTATATGAAAAATTCTTAGAAAAATGCAGAAGTTTTGGAATAAAAACTGAATGTGGAGAATTTGGTGCTGATATGAAAGTTGAACTTCTTAATGACGGACCAGTAACAATGATAATTGATACAAAGGATATTGCAAATTTAAAATAGTAAAAATTCTTACTGTTGATTTAATAGCTGTTGAATGGTATTATATATTTAAAAGATATCATTCAGCAGTTATTTTTTATACTCTGAAAGATATTTTTTGTTTTTTAATTATATGTTTAATATTAAAAACTTAAAGTTATGAGATATTAAAATACCTCAAAAGCAAAAAGAAGTATAGGGGGTGTTATTATGCTTTATAATTCAGCAATTAAAAATCTTGATTTATTTAAAATCAAAGATGATACAACAGATAAAATATTTCTGGGATGTGATCAGGAATGGTTTTTAACTGAAAGACAACGTCGTTCAGGATGTGGTCCTACCACTGCGGCTATGCTTACCCATTACTACAGATATGTCAAAGAAAGTCCTGAAAAAGTTCCTTGTACAAAAAGTTCTATGCTGGCATTGATGGAAGAATTATGGGAATATGTTACACCAGGAGACAGAGGAATTCCAACAACTGAAATATTTTGCGAGAAATTTAAACCATATTTAAAAGAAAGAGATATGCTGGTTAAACTTCATATACTTGATGTTCCTGAACCAAATGAAGATAAACCTTCTTTTGAAAATCTTTTATCATTTCTTTTGGAATCTCTTTCAAAGAACAGACCAGTTGCATTTTTAAATCTATGCAGTGGAGAAGAGGTAACTCTTGACAGATGGCATTGGGTTATTCTTGCTTCAATTGAATATGATAAAGAAAATAAAATTTTACAGGGAGTCATATATGATGAGAGTATTGAAAAAAAAGTAGATCTCGCTCTATGGCTTAAATCTACTACTCTTGGTGGTGGATTTGTATATATGGATTATTAACTGTAACTATAAAAGAGATTGACTCATAATCAATCTCTTTTTATTTAAATATAGTATTCATAATAATCTGCTTGAAATTCTATTTTAAAACCTAATTTTTTATATAAATTATATGCCGGCATATTATCTGAATCTACATCAAGAATAGCCTTTTCTCCTTTTTCAAAAGCCTTTTCCAAAGCAAAATTTAAAAATTCTTCTCCATAACCTTTTCTTTTAAAGCAATCTCTTATTCCCAATCCATATAGAAAGACTCCATCATCAGTATAATTCATATTAAAAATACCTATCTTCTCCTTAGCAAGATATCCTATATATGCTTCTCTATCAGGTGAATTTATTGCATTTTCTACAAAATTATCACTTGTCCCTTCAGCCATTTTAAATATTTCTTCTGTCATTTGAGAATAGATTTTTTTATTATCTTCAGAAATTATTTCAAATTTCAATCCACTTTTATTCTTTTTCTTTTGAAATTTTTCCTTTGAATAACTCATTGTATATTCTGATCTTATTAATTCTGTTTCCCCAATTTTTTTTATAACTTCTTTAGAAGTATCGCTTTTAGGCTCTGCTACAAATAATACTTTAGGTACACCATTTTCTTTTAAAACTTCTCCAGCTTCCTTAAAAAGTTTTTTAAAATTATTCTGCCTTCTATAATCTGGATGTGTAAAAGCTGAAATCTCTCCCTCTTCTCTTGTTGGAAGAAAAATAGTTAAAAAAGCAACCAGTTTTTCTTTTTCATATCCAAGAAAAAAACAAGGGATATTCTTATCAAAGTTTATTTCATTAGATAGAAAAACTTCTGCTCTAAGATTTTCAAAATCATTACAAATTTTTTGGAGATTATTGATGTTATTTTTTTGTTCTTCTGTAAGAATGTAAGTTTTTTCTATTTTCAAATTATTCTCCTTTTTAATATAGTTCTTATATATTCTAAATCATTATATTACATTTGTTTCAGATATCATAGCTTATTATAAAGTTTAAATAAATTTTCCATTTTAATTTTGATAAAAATTTATTTTTATGCTATATTATAATAATAATTTATTTTTAATTGAGGAGGGGAAACCAATGAAAAATTTAGAAAAACTTTTTATTGATGACAAAGAGATCTATGATGCTATAGAAGCCGAGAAAAAAAGACAAAATGAAGGAATAGAACTTATCGCTTCGGAAAACTTTGTATCAGAATCGATATTAGAAGCAGCTGGAAGCGTAATGACTAATAAATATGCTGAAGGTTACCCTGACAAAAGATACTATGGTGGATGCGAATGCGTAGACATAGCTGAAAAATTAGCAATTGAAAGAGCAAAAAAACTTTTTGATGTAAAATTTGTTAATGTACAGCCTCATTCTGGATCGCAGGCTAATATGGGAGTATATAAAGCTCTTTTAAATATAGGTGATACTATTTTAGGAATGAAATTGGATCATGGTGGGCATCTGACTCATGGAAAAAATGTAAATTTCTCTGGAAAAGATTATAACGTTTATTCTTACAGTGTAAGAATGGATGATGAGCATATAGATTATGAAGAAGTAGAAAGGCTGGCAATGGAAGTTAAACCTAAGCTTATAGTCGCTGGTGCAAGTGCATATTCTAGAACAATAGATTTCAAAAAATTTAGAGAGATAGCTGATAAAGCTGGTGCTATGCTCATGGTAGACATGGCTCATATAGCTGGACTGGTTGCTGCTGGAGAACATCCAAGCCCTGTTCCATATGCTCATGTAGTTACTACTACCACTCACAAAACTCTAAGAGGTCCTCGTGGTGGAGTAATAATGACTAATGATGAAGAGATAGCTAAAAAAATAGATAAAGCTATTTTCCCTGGAATACAAGGTGGTCCTTTAATGCATATAATTGCTGCAAAAGCTGTTGCATTTAAGCAAGCTCTTGAACCTGAATTTAAAGAATATCAAAAACAGGTTGTAAAAAATGCAAAGGTACTGGCTGAAGTTTTGGGAGCTGGAGGACTGAGAATTGTCAGTGGTGGAACTGATAATCATATGGTGCTTATAGATGTAAAAGCGAATAAAAATCTTACTGGAGCTCAAGTAGAAAAAGCTCTTGGCAAAGCTGGAATTACAGTTAATAAAAATGGAATTCCTTATGATACTGAAAAACCTATGGTTACAAGTGGAATCAGAATAGGATCTCCTGCTATGACTACTAGAGGTATGAAAGAAGCTGAAATGAAGCAGATTGCTGATTTTATTCTTAGAGTGGTAGATAATATCGATAATGATGAAAAATTAGCTGAAATTAAAGAAGAAGTTAAAAATCTTTGCTTAAAATTTCCATTATATGACTAATATAAAAGGTGGCTTTCATTGCCACCTTTTTTTATACTCTTAACTTTTCAATTTAGCTCTTAGCAAACTTAAACCTAAGAAAATATATATACATCCAGATATTTTAGTCATCATTTTAGAAGCTCCTGGCTTTTTAGCTATCACTCCTGCTGCTGAAGAAGCAAACAAAGCAAGAACTATTCCATATAAACTGCTTGTAATAAAAAAGCTCAGCCCCAGCAAAAGAAATGGAATTACTCCATAATTATTATTTACATCTATAAATTGAGGTAAAAAAGCAAGAAAAAATAGAGCTACCTTAGGATTTAAAACATTTGTTATAACCCCTTGAAAATAAACCTCTTTAAGCTTTTCCTTTTCCTCTTTTTCATCATTCATAAATAAAGTTTTTTTATCTAAGATAGTTTTAATTCCCATATATACAAGGTATGCTGCCCCCATATACTTTACAATATTAAATGCTGTTGCTGATTTTGCAAGTATAATAGATAGTCCAAAAGCTACTAATACAGTGTGTACAAGCACTCCTGTAGAGATTCCCAAAACTGATACCACTCCAGTCTTTTTGTCTTTAGACATAGATTTTCCTAAAATATACATAGTATCTGATCCTGGTGTAATATGCAGTATCAAACAAGATGTAAAAAACATTGTATAATTTACTATTCCAAACATTTTCTTTCCCCCTGAATATATTTTAATTTTTTTCTTCTGTATTTTTTACAAATTCAAATAGTTTTTCCTCCAGCCAGTAAGTTTTTGAACATAATCTGGCAAAGCCTACATGCCCTCCATACTTAGGAGTTTCCAGTTCTATATAGTCATTTTCTGCTGCTTCTTTAAAAGGATAACATTTCTTAGACATTATAGGGTCATCTAAAGGCATTAATATAAAAGTTTTTTTTCTTATATTCGGTATAAAATTTATACTGCTTGTTTTTTCATAATAATCTATCGCATCTAAATAACCATTTAAAGGAGCTGTAAATAAGTTATCAAAATCTTCAATATCCTCTACTCTTGACATTAAATTCATATTTATTTTAGTTGGATATAAAAGAGCTTTTTGAGCTGCCTTTTCTTTTAATTTATTAACAAAGTATTTTCTATAAATTACATTCCCCGGTTTTCTAAATGCTACTGAATTAGAAACAAGATCACAAGGAGGACATACTGCCATTCCACATAAAAAATTATCTGGATATATCTTCCTTTCCCCCATATATTTTAACACAAGATTGGCCCCTAAACTAAAGCCAGCTATTACTAATTCCTTATATTCTTTTGTTTTTTCAAGTACAGTTTCTAAATCATAAGTTTGTCCCATATGATAAAAAGTAACTTTTTTATTTAATTCTCCACTGCATCCTCTGTAATTCATAGCAAGTACATCCCAGCCTCTTTCTGAAAAATATTTAGCTGTTCCCTGGATATATTTACTTCTGGAACTTCCTTCTAATCCATGGCACAACACTATTACTTTTGTATTGCCATTTTTTATCCAGTCAATATCCAAAAAATCTTCATCTGGTGTTAATATTCTTTCCCTCGTATAATTTACACTTATTCTTCTGAAAAGAGTTGGAAAACAAGTATTTATGTGGGCGTTTTTAAAAAGTAATGATGGTTTATATTCCAAGTTTTTTCCCCCCTGTTCATATAAAAATCCCCCAAATTTTTATTAGGAATCTTTAATCAAATTATTTTTGATTTTTATTCTCTCCCGAAAATAAAATCCCTTCATTATATACCTTTTTTATACAATTTATTATAAGAATTTCCTTTTTTAGAATATTAAAATTTTATTAATTTAACTTATAATTTCTAATTTTCAAATAAAAAATTATTATATAATAATCCAAAATCTCTAAGAATTTTATAATACTTACATTCATAAGTCAATATTTTTTTATTTTCTTCAGAAAGTTTTTAATTAAATATTGACATTTTTTGAACTTCAAGGTATTGTAACTACATAGAAATATTTTTTTGTATTTTATGCCAATACCAAATGCGAGGATAATATGAGAAAAAGAAAATTATTTTTAATTCTTTTCCCACTTTTCTTAGGGATAGGAATTTATCTACTTTATAGAAGTAGAAATCTCTTTTACTTTAAATTGATACATTCTACTTTTTTAAGTAAGCCTGTTTTACATATAAGAGATTTTGCAAAATTGTATAGAAAAATGTTTTCCACTTGGGTAGTTTACTCTCTTCCTGATGGATTATGGCTTTTTTCTTTTGGAGCAGCATTATTAGTTGATAGAATATTTTATTTCTATGATTTTGTTGTATTTACCAGTATCTATATAGGAATGATTGCCTTAGAATTTCTCCAGCTGTATTTTGGAGGACATGGAAGTGTAATTGGAACTTTTGATACTATGGATATATTCTTTTTTACACTTGGATATCTTTCTATTGTATTAATCTCCAAATATTATCACAAAAAAAATCCTCCTGATAAATCTATGTTCACAATTGAAAATAAGAAAAAAGAAGTTCTTTATAATACAAGAACTATAATAATATTTACTATTTTGGGTATCTTACCAAGTCTGCTTTAAAATTAAAAATAGGTTGAACGAAAAGTTTTGAAATTTACTTTAACTTTTTGCTCAACCTTTTCTTTATTCACTTCTCAAAGCATCCACTGGATTAAGCTGTGCAGCTTTTTTAGCAGGGGTTACTCCAAATATTATTCCTATTCCTGTTGAAACTATTAAAGAAGACACAATTGAAGCAGTAGAGAATATTGGTGGTATTTTTACTGCAAAACCAATTCCCATTCCCAAAAGTACTCCAATAATAATTCCAAGTATCCCTCCCAAACCAGTTAAAATAATAGATTCCATCAAGAATTGTATCATTATATCTGCATTTGTTGCTCCTATTGCTTTTCTGATACCTATTTCCTTTGTTCTCTCTATTACACTTACCAGCATTATATTCATTACCCCAATCCCTCCTACAAAAAGAGATATTCCTGCAACAAAGGTAACAAATATATTTAAAGTAGATAATATATTGTCAAAAGAAGCTGCTGCATTAGATTCAGAATTTACCTCATACAACTCCTCTATCCCTGTTATATCTGCCATAAGTTTTTTAGCCTCAGTCATACTTTCAGCTAATTTTTCTGGATCTTTTGATTCCACTATGAGAGAAGTATATCCCCCTGACTGCAAATCAAAAAGTTTATCATAAGTATTGAGAGGCATTCTTACAAATCTTGGTATTCTACGCCCTCCCATTATTTTTATCATTTGTTCAAGAGGATTCTTATATACTCCTACTATTTTATAAGCTATATCATTTCCTCTTCTCCCTTGTGAAAGCTCCACAGTTTGTCCAACTGCATTTTTTTCATTAGTAAAAAGAGCTCTGGCTGTAAGCTGATCTATTGTTATAACTTTCTCTCCACTTTCATATTCAAAAGGAAGTATATTTCTTCCATAGACAATATCAATTTTATCAATTTCCTCAAAATCCGGAGTAGTCACACTGAGAAACATCATTTCTTTTCTTTCTCCAATTTTTACTGCAAAGTTGCTGCTGATTTTAGGACTGACAGCTTTAAATTTCCCACTCTCTTTTATTTTATCTATAATGCTGTCATCTAAAAGATACTTCCATCTGAATTCCTCATCCTGTTTATCTACAGATATTGAAAATTTCCCATAACCTCCCTCTTTAAGGTTACCTGTTATATTTTCCTGTCCACCTTTTCCTATTGCTGACATAGTTATAACAGAAGAAATTCCTATTATTATTCCCAACATAGTAAGAAAAGATCTCATTTTATTTCCTTTAAGACTTTGAATGGCACTCTTTAAACTTTCTATAAAATTCATTCTGGCTCACCATCTCTTATTATTCTTCCATCTTTAAATAAAAGAACTCTTTTCATATATTTTGCAACTTCTGGTTCATGAGTTACTACTATTATCGTTTTTCCCTGTTTATTAAAATCTGTAAATATCTCCATTATCTCTCTTTCAGATACACTGTCCAGATTTCCTGTAGGCTCATCTGCAAGTATTATAGCTGGATCATTTACCAATGCTCTTGCTATTGCCACTCTTTGTTTTTGCCCACCAGAAAGTTCATTGGGCTTGTGATGCATTCTGTCTTCCAGTCCCACTTTTTTCAGTACTTTCTTAGCCTTTTCCTCTCTCTCCTTTTTTCCTATCCCTGCATATATCAAAGGAAGTTCCACATTTTCAAGAGCAGTCAATTTTGAAAGAAGATTAAATGACTGAAATACAAATCCTATTTTTACATTTCTTATTTTACATAATTCTTCATCTTTGATTTTTGATACATCTATACCATCTAAAATATATGTTCCTTCTGAGTTTTTATCTAAACAGCCAAGTATGTTCATCATTGTAGATTTTCCACTTCCACTGCTTCCCATTATGGCTACAAATTCTCCCTCTTCTATGTGAAAGGACAGATCTTTTAATGCATGAAGTTTCATTTCACCATTGATATAGTATTTATTAAGATGATCTACTCTTATCATGCTTTTCCAGCTCCTTTTCTTTCAGAATTTTTAAACTGAAGAAATACTTTACTCCCCTCCTTTAAACTTTCATCAGGAGTTACTAATATATTTTCTCCAGCTTTCAAACCATTTTTTACAACTATGTCATCACCTTTAATATTTTCTACTTCTATTCCTCTTTTTGAAAGCACTCCATCATCAGAGCTTACAAATACAAAATATTTTCCGCTTTCTTCAAGTATCGCAGTCTTAGGTATAAGTATTCCACTGTCTCTCTGCTCCAGATATATTACTGCTGACACTTTAAATCCCGGTACTATATATGGTATAGCTTCATCAGGTTTTACTTCTACCTCCAAGACATTTTCTGATGTAGTTTCAGAAACTTTTGATATTCTTGATATTTTTGTTACTACCCCTGGATATGATTTTTTCTTTTCAAATACCTCAGGTTTTATCATTAATTTCTGTCCAAGCTCTATATCTTTTACATCATATTCAGGAACTTCCAAAACTATTTTGATATCTGACAAGTCAGCAATTTCCATAAGAGGAGAGTCTGTATCTACCAGATAGTTTTCCTGAGCAGTAAGAGATGTTATTGTTCCACTTACTGGACTTTCTATTCTTTCTGCTGTTTTCGATAAATCTTCCATATATTCTTCTATATTTATCTCTATTTTTCTTATTTCCTCATTTAACTCTTTTACAGCATTATCAGAACTTCCACCTATTTTATTCAGTTCTCTCTCTACTTTAATATCTCTTTTTAATTTAGCCAATGCCAGTCTTTCTCTTTCCAGCTTTCTCATTGTGTTATTTCTTTCAGTTTCATCAAAAGTCATTAAAATCTGGCCTTTTTCCACATAGTCTCCCTCTTGGATAAATACTTCATCAACTTTTAGTTTTTTATCCACAAAGACTTTTTTAGTATCATTTGCTGCTACATTTCCATCTGCTTCTATGTAGCCTCTTCCTCCATTATCTTTAACTCTCAGAGCTGTATATGTTGATATATTTTTCTTAGTATCAATAGTTGTTCTGTATCTTATAAATTCTACTCCAGCTACTATTACTATTAAAATTATCAAAAGTATTATTTTTACATCAAGCTTTTTTTTCATCATTCACCTCTAACCATGATTTCATATATATATCCGTTCAAAGTATTTATAGCTTTCTCTTTTGCCACTTCATAATCCAGATAGTCATCAAAAGATTCCATTACATCTATATAGTTGACTTTCCCTAAATTATATTCAAGTTTTCTTATATTATACTTCGATAATTCCAGTTCAGCTTTATTCTTATTTACTTCATATTCTTTTAAATAACCATAGTAATTATTCATAGCCTTTAATTTTTCAGCTTCATTCTCATCTATTTTCTGTTTCAGCGTCACATCCTGTTCTAACAAACTATTTTTTTCCTCTTCTAAATCAATGTTAAAATCAAACAGTCTCTTAGAAAATTTTGCCACCACTCTATTTTCATCAAATTTTGTACTGTGCTCTACCCCTAATGATATTTCTGGCATTCTGTCATCATATTTTAAATATTTCAGATTCTCACTTGTGAGATCTTTTTGATATTTTAGTTTATCTAAATCCTTTGCTCCATATTTTCTCAACAGCTCACTAATATTTTTTTCTACTGGAGCTATTTCTGCCAGAGCACTGTTTCTTATATCAAATTTATATTCATAGTAAAATCTCCCTTGAAGTTTTACCAGATTGTCCTCCAGATTTTTTATCTCTATCTCAAGATTTCTTATACTATATTGAAGGGTATCTAGTTCTATTTTAGCTATTGCTCCAAGATTAAAAGATTTCTTCATATTCTCTTCCTCTTTTTTTAGAGTTGTTAATCCATTTTTCTTTATTTTCAATTCCAGCTCATTTATTTTATAATCTCTGTATAAATTAATAAGATCTATTTTCTGAGTTTCCATATTTTTTTCATGCGTCACTCTGTCTATCTCTCTACTTATCCCCAATTTATCTAATTCGCTGTCGCTTTTGGAAAAAATAAGGTCTTTCAAGCTTTTTTCTATACCAAAAACAGCATAGTCGTCATCAGAACTATATGGCTTTGTTCCCTCTACATAGAAAGGACCATAGCTCACTTTTCCAGTAGTTTGAAAATTGTCTTCTCGGTTGCTGTATTCTGAACTTACTGAAGTTTCTACCCCATTAAAAGTATCTAGTTTATAATATTTTTCTTTGGCATCATTTGTATTCTGCTTTATCTCATAAATCTTATTTTGATAAGAAGTTCTTGATATCTCATTTAAAAGCATATCCAAATTTATTTCTTTCCCATAAGAAATAATGCCAAGAGAACAATATATCAATAAAAAAACTTTTTTCATCCCTTTCTCCTTCCGTATTTTAAATTTTATATTTAAAGTATCTCACTTTTTTTTGTCCTGAATATGTCAAAACAAATCTTACCTATCTATTATATCAAATTTTTAAATTTTTTCACCCTTTTATTTTGCATTTCAAATTTTTTTTATATCTTTATATCAAAAAAAGATGACCTATCAGTCATCTTTTTTAAATAATTAATTTTTATTTTTCAAATTTTTTATTGTAGAATAAAATACAGTTCCTAATATGAGCAGACCTCCTGCAATTTCTTTTACAGAAGGGACTTCATTTAAAAGAAATATTGATAAAATTATTCCATATAAAGGTTCTAAGCTGGAAATTATTCCTGCTGTCTGAGTCTTTATCTCCTTTAGGCTGTTTATAAAAAGCGTATGGGTTATCCCTGTAAATACAGTTCCCAAAAGTATCAACAAAAAAATATCTTTTCTGGTAAATACTGGCTCCATAATAAAGAAAAAAGGCAGAAGTACTATAAGAGACACCAGCTGTTCATAGAAAGCTATTACCACTCCCTTATATTCTTTTACATATTTTCTATTTAATATTGAAAGAACTGCATATGATAAACTGGATAAAATTCCATACATTGCTCCTACAGTCATTTCATTTCCCGTGTGAAAATCAGGTATAACAAACATTACTCCAGCAAAGGTTATAAACGCCAGTATTATATCTTCTTTTTTTAATTTTTCCCCAAAGAAAAAAGGTTCCATAAATGTGACAAAAATTGGAAAAGTAGAAAAAGTTAATAATCCTATTGCTACTGTTGAGAGTTTTATCCCTTGAAAAAAAGTACTCCAATGTATAGCCAATACTATTCCCATAAAAGCTATAATCAACATATCTTTTCTGCTTTTCAATTTTAAATTTTCTTTAGTTATAGTCAGACCAAGAAAAAGAAATATACTGGAAAAGAATACTCTTCCCAGCACAATTATTATTGACGACTGTGTCAAAAATTTTCCGAATAGCCCTGATATTCCAAAAAGAAGCACTGCTATATGAAGTTGTATCAATGATGATTTCTTATTCTCCATTTTTCTCTCTCCATAGTTATATATATATTTTACCATATAAATAAAAAAGAGGTTGATTAATAACTTGAAATAATATTTTAGAACTTTTCCAGTAAAAAGATTTACTATTAATTTCCAAACTTCTAAAATTTATCTTAGCTCTTTAGTCAACCTCTATATAAATTGTTTAACTATCTGTTTTTGATTTTTGGGAAATACTTAGTATGTAAAAGTTCATGTGCTTTATGACTTAATGGATAATCTAAATATTTGTCATATATTGCTTTAACATATGGATTTTCATGAGATCTTCTGATCTTCATTCCTCTGTCAATAGCATTAAGTCCCTCTGCTCTTTTTTCAAGTGTTTCTTGTTTCTTAACAGCTTTTGGCTGTCCTCCACCACCAATACATCCACCTTTACATGCCATGATTTCAATAGCATGGAAAAATTCTTCTCCTGCTCTTATTTTATCAAGCATTTTTGCAGCTTCTTCCAGTCCATGAGCGATACCTATTCTAAGTTCTATATGTCCAATAGTAAGTTCAGCTGTTCTGAACCCTTCCCATCCTCTTAATTCTTTAAATTCTATCTCATCAAGATGAGTTCCAGTTATCATTTCAATAGTACTTCTTGTTGCTGCCTCGATAACTCCTCCAGTTCTTCCGAAGATGATACCTGCTCCAGAATATTCTCCTAATGGATTATCAAATTCTTTTTCTTCTATATCTTTAAGATTAATTCCAGATTCTTTAAATATTTTGATAAGCTCTCTTGTAGAAATAACATAGTCTGTATCATAGTTATCTCCTCTTGAGAATTCTGGTCTTGATGCTTCATATTTTTTAGCAAGACATGGCATTATTCCTACTACTGATACTCTCTCTCTTACATATCCTTTTTCTTTAGCCCAGATATCTTTAGCTATTGTAGAGAATATCTGCATAGGAGATTTTACAGAAGATGGTACATCAAGCATATCCGGGTAATTTTGTTCAATGAATTTAACCCATGCTGGACAGCAAGAAGTCAGTATTGGAAGTCTTACTGTATCATCACCCTTATAGAATCTTTCAAGTCTCTCTTGAAATTCACTCGCTTCTTCCATTACAGTAATATCAGCAGCCCAAGTTGTATCAAATACATAGTTTACACCTAGTTTTTTCAGTGCTCCTACTAATTTCTTTTCAACATTTGTTCCAGCTTCAAATCCAAATGCTTCTCCAATAGCTACTCTTACTGCTGGAGCTACTTGTACTACAACGATTCTGTTTGGTGTTGCCAAATCTTTTAACAGTTTCATTGTGTGATCTCCTTCAAATATTGCTCCTACTGGACAGGCAGCAACACATTGACCACAGTGAGTACATCTGCTTGTATCTAAAATATGTCTTTCTTTGATTTTTCCGCTGATACATTTTACAGGACATACTCTGGCACAAGCTGTACATCCTATACATTTTTCAGTTATTCTGAATTTTAAAAGATGAATACATTGTCCCGCAGCACATTTATGCTCTTCTATATGCTCTTCTATCTCTTCATAAAATTCTTCTATACTTTCCAATACAAGGTTATGTCTTTGATTTAATTCTGATTTAATAGTTTCAGACAGACATCTAAGAAGATAGATATCTCTCATATTTGCTTTTCCTTTAGAGATTCTGTCTAATATTCTCCATATTCTTTCTATTTCATTTTGTACTGATGTATATTGGATGTATTCGCTACGTTCTATTTTACTCATCAAAAATTCTACATAGAACTTAGCAAAAGAAACAATACAATCTTCTTCTGATAAAATAATGATATTTCTGTCTATTCCTTCTGGGAACAGAGAAAAATCAATAACTTTATCCAAACTTTTTTTAGTAAGAAATCCTCCAAATGGCAGTCCAAATTGAGCAGCTTTGAAGCTTTTCTTATTTTTAATTCCACCTGCCAACCCAATCACATCATTTAAAGTTGCATTTTCTGGTATTGCTATAACTCCTGGATTATTTACCCTTCCAGCAACTACTACCATCCTGCTTCCGCTCTCAATACCTTCTCTCTCCTCAATATCTTCAACTGTTGAAAATACTGATCCAAATGAACTTTGGAGAATAATACTTTTGCTTGTCATTTGACCTCCTGATATATTTAAAATTTAATTAGTTTTAAAAATTTATCTTATTGTTCTATTAAATAGAACTTTATTTTGTAAAATACAGCTTAACTTTTTTATGCTCATTAATATTCTATCAAAAAAAATATAAATTTCAAGTTATTTTTTAATTTTACAAAAATTCTTCATTTTAAAAAGATAATACAATATCATTGATTAAATAAAAAGCAAAAATTTGTTTATTTTTTATCCAAAATACAAAGAATTTATTTTATGAATAAAATCTATTAATTTTTATTAATTTCACTTTATAAAACAAAATTTAAAAGAGTTGTCAAAAAAACTACTATCATTATTTTTACCATTAATAGTTTTTGATATATAGGCATTTTTAATGTTTCTGCATAATGCTTTAAAGTGACATACCCTTTAAATTTCTTTTGATTGTTTAAAAATAAGAAAGCATCAAAAGTTATTACAAGTAAAATTACATAGACTGTATTCATAAAATCCTCCCTTTGAAAAAAGGCTGACTTATCCCGTCAGCCTTATAATTAACCTCTATAATAAATAGTCAGTCCTTTTAAAAAGTTTCTGATATATTTATCTCCACACTCTCTGTAATTCTTGTGATCTTCTTTTCTAAAAAGAGCACTTAATTCAGATGATGACAATTCTAATCCTGCTAGTTTAAAGATTTTTAACATATCATCACTTCTAAATGAAAGAGCTATTTTTAATTTTTTAAGGATGATGTTGTTTATATTATTTCTGTTTATTTTAACAGCTTGAACTTCCTCTCCAGGTTTTGGTTCCTGTTTACCTCTTTTTAAAATAATAAGTCCATCTAAGAATGCTTCAAGAACTTTATTATTACACTTTTCAAATCCTTCTTCATCTTCTTTTTTTAATAGATTCAATAATTCTTCATGAGTAATTATACAATCTGCTGATTTGAAAATTTCCAACATTACAGAATCTTTTAAATTCAATGCATATCTTACCCTTCTCAATATATCGTTATTTACCATTTTTCCTCCAAATATTTCTTTTATTCTATAAATCATATTTATACAAATTTATTTATTCCTAATAATTGTACTCTATTTACTTATATTTGTCAATTTAGAATGATGTTTTTGATATAAAAAGGCTGTAAATAATTCTATTATCTACAGCCTAGAAAAAATAAATATTTTTTTATAAATTCATTCTAAAAATTATATTTAAATGACATAGTTCCTCTGTTTTCTGTTTCATGTTTTGATGAATAAAGACTGTATCCTACTTCGAAAGTTTTGTTATCTTTTTTAAACTCTACTCCTAAACTTCCAGAAAATGCTGAGCTGTCTACCATATTTACTTTAATTTCATCTATTGCAGAGTATCCAGCTACCCCTACTTTTGTTTCTGATTTTTTATCTCCTAAAGCTCCTATGTATGCTAGATCTAATTTAGGTTTTACTGTCCATCCATTTTGATTTACTGCTTGTGTACTGATATTTACTCCCACTGGTACTAAGAATAGATCTGCATCTTCTTTTTCTGTATGGAACATTTTTCCATTTCCATTTTTAGTATCAAAACTATCTACATTTAATCTTACATAACGAAGTCCTGCATATGGCATAATATTAAAGTTATCCTTTTGAATTAGATATTCTCCTTTTATTCCTGCTGTTAGTACTTCTGTATCTACATCAGCTTTTATTCTTCCTGCTATTGATGTATCTTGTTTTATTTCGTTATCTCCCATTGAATATCCCAAATCTCCTATAATGTTGAAGTTTCCTTGTCTCCAGTTGTTATATAGAGATAGTCCAAAGTATTCGTATTCATTCTTTGTTCTGCTTACTCCTTCATCAGATTTATTTTCTCCTGATACATAATGGAATGCTCCTCCTAAAGCTCCGTTTTCCCAAATTTTAAAGTTGCTTCCTACACTTATACCTTCATATCTTCCATTATATTCTGTATCTGTATTTCCTATTTTTACTCCACTTACATCAGTGCTTCCATAAGACATCTCTGCCCATAGTCCTTCTTTTACATTAGATTCATTCTTTAATGATAAATTATTTATTGCTGTATCAGAAGTTCTTCTTACTGTATCTATTGCAGTTCTGTTTACTACTCCTGCTGCTGATATTTGTACTGCACTGTTAATAGTTCTCACTGCTTCTGCTGTATCAGCTATATATCCTGTATCCATTGCTCTTGACAGGAATTTTATTCCTTCATTTGAACTACCAGTATTATTTATTTGTGTTACTCCCCAAATATTATTAATCATATTAGGTACAACTACTCCTGGAAGCACATCTTGAGCTTTTTGAGCTATTGCTTCAACTGTATAACTATTATCTGTTCCTGTTCCTTTTAGTTTAAGCATTCTATCACTACTTGAAATATTCTCTTCAGACCATCCAGAAGATGAATCCTCAGCAAAATTTGCTACTTCTCCACTTTCTGTTCCTGATATAATAGTATGAATTCCTGCTGTTGCATTTTCAAGATATAGTTTTGAAGTTTTGTCCACATTCAAATTAGTAACATCAGATATTGCAGCTCCTCCATTCAAACTTCCTACATCAACTATTAATAAAGAGTTAGCTGCAAAGTTTAGATTTCCAGCCTCTTTATAATTTCCTTCTTTATGACCAGTTAAACTTCCATCTACATTGATACTTCCTGCACTTGTTCCACTTCCCTGATCTACATCATTTGTTTCAACAGTTCCAAGTGTTCCTAAAGTCTGATTTCCTTTAATTGCTAATGCAGCTGTAATATCATCTTTCCATTTTAGTCCTGAGTTTTCAAAAGCTTTTTCTGCCCAGTCAGTATCTTTATCTCCTACTACTAGTACAGAGTTTTGTCCTACTGCTATATGACCATCTATATTGTCAGAAAAGTTCAGTGCTCCTTTTGAAGCGTTCCCCATAAGATTTTCTCCATCTTTCCAAGCTGGGTCAAGGAACATTTTTCCACCTTTTAATTCTAAAGTTTCAACTACCAATGTTCCTGCTGAACTGCTGTCTCCTACTGTTATTATTGACTTTTCTCCACCTGTAAGTTTAGTAATTACTGCATCTCCTGCTACACTTAAAGTTCCATTATTTACAACTTCTGCTGCTGTTAAGGCTGCATCTTTATTAACAGCTACAGTTCCTTTTTCATTAGTTATTGTTCCTGTTACAGTTTGATTTCCTCCATCATTAATTTGAATTGTTCCCTTATTCTCTATTTTTCCATCTATTGTATAGTTTCCATTGGTGATATTTAGGCTACCACCATCATTTATTGCTAAATCGGCTTTTAAAGTTCCTTTTCCAAAAGAAGACGTTCCATTACTTCCTAAGTTTAAACTTCCTGCTGCTCCATCTTCATCGCCTACAGTTAAATTTAATTGTTTACCCTCGCTAGTTCCAGATATTAGTTCTTCTTTTCCTTCTCCTCCAGTCAAAGTAAGAGCTTTATCACTATTTATTTTTATACTTTCAGTTTTTTCTCCAACTGTAATATTAGAAACTCCTATATTAGAATTTAAACCTGTTGATCCTTCTTCTTCTGTTTCTTTTGTTCCTATAACTAAACTTGTACTTTCTTTATCTTGACTAGAAGTATCTAAAGTTATTCCATCAAGTACTATATCTCCTATTCCATTCTCTACAAGGTCTTTTATATCTACTTTATCCTCTTCTATTATACTCTCTGCATCTCCTAATTTTCCTGTCATCACTAAAGTTGCATCTGAAAATTTATTTTTAAGAAGTGCTGATAAAGTTTTTACATCATCTAATTTATAATCATTACTCAGGCTTAATGTTCCTTTTTCAAAGTTAAAACCACTGTTTATCTCTCCACCTGACATTCCATCTTTAAATATTGTTTCAGCATTAGTTTTTAAAGCTCCTGTTCCTGATACAACCAAACTTTCATTTTCTAAAGAATATTCTTTTGAAGTCAATGAACCTGATTTTACATTTATTTTTCCTGAATTTTCAGTTGTAACTTTATCAGCTGATATATTTCCTTTTCCATTTATATTAATTTCTGATTTACTTAATAATTCATTTATTTTAGCATCTCCTGTTCCACTCAAGTTAATAATTCCTGAGTCTTCAGCAGTTACAAGTCCATTTATTACAGAATCTTTACCTCCAAAATTAAAAGTTAGTTTACTTCCTGAAGTAGATAATATATCTCCTTTTAATGATATTTTAGAATTTGAACCTAGTATAACATTTCCAGCTTTTGAATAAACAGAATAGGCTGCTGTTCCTCCTTCAGCAGTAATATCAACATCCCCTTGTACTTCTACTTTACTATATTTTCCATCACTATATATTCCATAAGCTTCTTCTTCTCCATTAGAAGTTATTGTTAGATTTTTCCCAATAAATGTCTTTCCATCATCATTACTTATTGTATCTTCACTTTTTATTTCATTACTAATTCCATATGCGTTTCTTCCATCTACATCAATTATTACTGACCCTTTTAAATCATAGTTTCCATTATATTTTGCATACCATCCATTGAATATTCCACGTGCACTTTCCAATTTAGAATTTGATGTTATATATAAATTAGTCTTTTCACTTCCTGTGATTACAGCTCCATATTGGCTTTGCATTCCAACAGCACTTGATTCACCAGAAGTAGTATTAATATAAACTTCATTTCCACTAAAATTAACTTCTCCAGGAACCCCACTAGAAAATACTCCTTGTACATATCCCTTTGAATTTAATTCAATCTTTGTTGTTTCTCCAGAAAAATTAACAATAGTCTTATAATCATTTCCTGGATCACACTCTACATTTATTCCACGATTTTTTCCACCATTTGAAGTCATTTTTATAGTAGTATTTCCAGTGAAATTCGTTTCACTTTGATATGCAAGGACTCCTTGAAACCATTCTGGGGATAAGCCTGTTTCAGTTAATATTATACTTGTTTCATCTGCATTAAAATTTATTTGAGAATTCTTACTTGTATGATTTTGAATACCTATTATTCTTCCATCTGTAGTAGTTAAATCTATAGTTGTTTTTTCCCCAGAAAAATTAACCTTAGACTCTTCCCATGCTTCTACTCCTACAAGAAAAGTTCCATTTGTAGTTGGTGAAGTGTTTCCTTCTAAATAAATATTTCCATTTATATCTATTGTTGAATTAGTAGCATTAGCTCGAATGAGTCTTGTATCTATATTGCCAGAATTTTTTAATTTTACATCTAAATTTCCAATTATATTTATTGTTGAGCCATCTTTTGTATTTACTACTCCATACTCTCTTGCTACACTTGAAGAATTTTCTTTAGAACTTATTATTAATTTCTTTCCCTTTTCAATATTAATATCAATTTTTTCTTTGTCTTTATTTATAATACCAGCAAATCTATTATTACTTTCAACGGTTTCAGTAAGTGTTATTATTTTATCTTCCTCAATATTAGTTGAACTTGTAATACTTCCATCTCCATAACCTATCGTTCCCGTTATCAAAAATGCTACTACCATTCCCAATGTTATTGTTACTTTTCTTTTCAAAAATCTTTTCAATGATGATTCAATATTACTTCTTTTCATACTACTTCCTCCAAGTTTAAAATAAGATATTCTTCTTATTTTTAAATTTTTATGAATATTTTGAAAAGTTCTTTGTAGTAGCTTTACATTCTATAGAATATAAAGTTCTCTTTTGTGTATAAATACGAACTTTTTTATAACGCAATTATACTCTTTAAACTTTAAAAAACCAAGAATATTTTTTCAGAAAAAAATAAATCTTTAAAAATGCAAATGCTTAAAAATAGCCTAAATGGCAGGATAAAAGTTCGCTTTTATACACAAATGCGAACTTTTAATAACATTAGGTTTTAAGATATTTTTCAATATATGTAGTATTATCATCTGTTTTTATTTTCAAAAAAATTAACAAATGAATCTTTCCAAAAAGTTTTGGTATTAAAAAAACTCAAACTATAATAAGCTTGAGCTTTAAGTATACTGCTATTTTTTTTCTTCTTCTACTTCCTCTTCTCCATCATAATTCTCATTATCCAGACCTTCTTTTTCATAGTCCTCTCTGGTATAGCCATTAAAATCATATCCCTCAAGATTAAATCCATCTTTATCATATCCTTCAGAATCATACAAAGTATTAGTTTCTTTATGTTTCCCTATATTTTTTCCTTCAATGTAAAATCCTCTTTCATCAGTTTTAGCTCCACAGGCACTCATGACCATCAATAAAAAGAATATACCTATTATCTTTTTCACAAAATCACTCCCTTACAATATCTTTTAAGGAATTTCCCCATATATATGATACAATATTTATCAGAAAAAATCAAACATTACAAGTTAATGTTTGACAATTTAAATAGATATAATTTGAATTTATATTCTATAATTCTATTTTTTTTATTATATATTTTTTTGATATTTTTTTTATTTTCCACATTTTTGTTGTTGAATTCTTTTTAAGGCTCAACATAATATAGAATAAAAATATTTTTTCAAAAGTCCATTATTTTAAATTTTACAAATGTATTTCCATAGAATAATTTCAGAAGATTATATTTTTATATCCTAAAAAAGATTCATTATCATTCTATCCTTAAACTTG
>PPYF01098959.1_pt1 | contig 56675 bp, 57 predicted proteins | sample 1559871 | NCBI WGS metagenome assembly PPYF01 (sample SAMN08240021, study PRJNA423297) | Human gut metagenome, whole genome shotgun sequencing project.
TAATCCTCGATAGCTCAGTTGGTAGAGCACACGGCTGTTAACCGTGCTGTCGCTGGTTCGAGCCCGGCTCGGGGAGTTTCGTAGTATTTAAAATACTGCATGGACCGTGAAGCGGTCAAAAAATAAGGCTCCATGGTCAAGTGGTTAAGACACCGCCCTTTCACGGCGGTAACACGGGTTCAAATCCCGTTGGAGTCATCTTTTTTAATAAAGAGCATATAATTTTAATATGGCGTCGTAGCCAAGTGGTAAGGCATGGGACTGCAACTCCCTGATCACCAGTTCAAATCTGGTCGACGCCTTTTAGAAGCACTAATTTTAGTGTTTCTTTTGTAATTTAATATCGCGGGATGGAGCAGTCTGGTAGCTCGTCGGGCTCATAACCCGAAGGTCGTTGGTTCAAATCCGGCTCCCGCAACTCGATAAAGACTTTAGATGGTATCTAGAGTCTTTTTTATTTCATAGGGGATTTCATCAAAATTTTCTATGAAATAAAAAGCTCTTTGGGCAGGAGCGCACTACGTGAATAAAAAAGAAATAGTACAAAAAATTTCCACAAGAAAGAAAAATTTTATACTATTTCTTTTGCGTTTATCTACATTTAAACTAGAGAGACCAAATTAAAGTCTGTTTAACTGATTGATTTTCTTTTTAACATTTTCTTTTTCTTCAGCATTAAGCAAAGGTGAAACACATAAATACTTATTCTCATCCATATCGATAGGAACTGTAGAGATGATCAAGTCATATTGATGTAGATCTTCATCATGCAGTTTATGCAAAGAGATAATTTTTTTTACATCGATTTCAGAGAATTCACGTTCCAGACGACTTCGCAGCATCTTAGATGATCCAATACCAGTGGAACAGACAACTAAAACAGAAATAGAATGTTTGCTCAAAGAATCCATAGAGGCAATAAAGTAAATGACAATATAACCAATTTCATCTTCTGGGATTTTCACAGGCTGAAATACATTTCGAAAACATTGTTTCACAATCTCATACAGTTTTGGATTTGATTGATAAATATCTTCAAGCATTGGGTTTGCAACCGTAATACCGCTTTGAATCCGCTCCATAGCCATATTGATATGTAATAAAAGATTTTCTGCCAGATTCTTATCCTGACTAAAAGGAAATTGAAATTTTTCTTCAATTTCTTTGATCAGACAGCTGATATGATCAAGATTCTGAAACGCAGAAATTTGTTGACTGAGTTCATAATGGGTGCGTCCAACATATAGGTGGATCATCCAATGAAAATAGTCTTTTTCATTTTTGTAGATTTCAATATCAAAGTGCTGTTTTAATATTTTTATAATGTCCTGACGAAACTGTTCCTCATAATCTGTGTCAGATTCCTGGATTGTTAAAGATAAAATTTCATCCTGATCTTTAATATTGGAATGCCGCTTAATAAAAACAGTCATAAGCAGAAGAAATTCCTGAAGTTCTTTATCAGAAATATTTAGATGACGTTTACGGATCACTGGCTGCAGTTTCTCGTACAGTATTTTTAAATCTTCTTCGTAATGGAATGTTTTTAAAAGGTCAATAAAAGGATTTGGACGAAAATTGGTGTCTTTTAGCCAGTCGAAAAAAACGGCAGGAGTAATATTCTGAAGCAGAACATTTACAAATAAATGGCGTTTAGGAATTTCCATTCCAGTCAGCCTTACACCTTCGCTTTTCTTAGTCTCAAAGGTAACATTATGCCCCTGAAGTTTATCTTTCAGGGCATGGTAGTCATTGCGTACTGTCTGTGAAGAAGTATTCAGATCAATGGCAAGAGATTGTGTTTTAATGTAATCGTCCTCATTTAATAAGGACAAAAGAATGATATCAACACGTTCTTTGCTAGAGTAATTTTGTTCTGTTTTTACTTCTTCAAATGCGTTGTTAAGACGTTTAATATTATAAAGTGATCCAAAGATCATAAAACCTTTTCCAGAAGAATTATCTAACGATAGATCATAAGATTCCATGATCTGCGTAACTTCTGGAATCTGGCGGTAAATAGTTTGCTCTGTAACATTTAACTTTTTGGCAAGAGCCGCTACAGTCAGAGGACCATTTGCATTCATTAAATTTTCAATAATTTCTTTTGAACGATCTGAGATAAGCATAACTCACCTTTTCTTTCTAAATGATTTCTCCCTGAATATCACATTGAAGCTGGTCGATCAATTCGACAATCTGATCCAGAGGGATATGTTCAACCATAATTTTATTATAAAAATAAGTGACACGTTGGGCAAGAGGTTCTTCTCTTTTGATTTTACATACATTTTCCATTAAATTCAGTAAATCTTCATTTTCCATAAATGAAAGTGCGAGAGCGATTGCAAAAGATAAATATACAGGAGTGATATTTTCATTTTCACAACTTCTTGCTGCACCGACAAGGCGGTCAGAAGGTTGAAGCTTTCTGATTGGATCACGTGCAACTCTTGAGACGGTATCTTTTAAATAACAATTTTTAAAACGTTGTAATAAGTCATTGATATGTGGGTTTAAGTCATGAAATGGAATACGATATTTCTGTGTTAACATCATAGCGCTTTCCATCATACAGCCACGGACAATGTGTTGAATATAAATGTCTTGTGCAGCCTCATGAATATACGTTTTATTTTGTAATTTCCCTAAAAATGCAGTTGTTACATGTGCCATATTGTGGACATAAAGTTTACGTTCCAGATAATAATGAAAAGGCTCATAAGGAATAATTTTTGAGTATTCAGGGATTGAGCCTTTAAAAGCGGCTTTATCAACTGGAAGAAAATCATAAGGCTCCACGCGGACTGCCAGAGGATGTTCATTCGCAGGAATAAGATCGGGGTCTGCGGGCGGCACCATTCTTCCAATGGAAGTTTCAACAAGACCTATCGTCTGTTCAAATAAGGCATATTTATCTTCAGGCAGGGCAGCTAAAAGATATTGCCGTAGAAGTACATCTGCATCCATCAGGTTTTCACAGATTAGAATATCAAGAGTGTTGGAAGAGTCCTGATTCCAGCGTTTCATAAGACCTTGTGCAATGACCGGTGCTACTTTCTCAAGAACAGCAGCACCAAGGGCTGTCGCCATGATATCAGCATCTGCAATTTCATTACTGACAGCCTCAGGATCTTTTCCATCAATAGCACGGATATTCTTTATCCAGTGGACAGGTTGTTCCTGGTTCATAATAATCTGTGGATATGTTTTTTCTTGATTAATGAGCTGGATGACATCATCATTTACATCAATAAACACAACTTCATAGCCGATTTCTGAAAATAAGGCACCTATAAAGCCTCGGCCAATGCTTCCGGCACCATACATAACAGCTTTTTTCATGATTTCATTCCCTTTACATATTAATACTAAGATAGCGTCAAAGACTAAGGAAATAATATCCTTAGCCTTTGATGACAGTTTTCAGGGCAATTATAATTCGTTTTTTAATCTCTCAACCAGCTCGTCATATTCTGGAGCTTTTAAGTAATTTGAGATAGATAAATGTTGTTTGTTAGGCTGTGCAGCTTTCGCTGTTCCTGTTAATTCCACATGAGTGATAACAAGGTCAGCATCGTCAGGAATCTTAGAGATTGCTGTATTGATAACTTCAATTGGAAGATCAGCAGCTTTTACTTTTTTCTTTAACGCGGCAGCTGACATTGCGGAAGATCCCATTCCAGCATCACATGCAACGACGATTTTCTTAATGTTTTTGATATCAACACCGGCAACTCCAAGGCTGCTGTCATTTGTTACGGCTGCTGTTTCAGAAGATTCAGCGGAAGATCCCATAGCTTCTTTTGGAATTACAGATTCTCCAAGAGAAGTATCTCCACCTTTTGCTACCATACGTTTTACGAAAATAGAGTTTAATAAGAATGATACAACACATGATAAAACAACACTTAATAAAACTCCGAACATACAGTTCTTAGGTGACAGGGCGACAACTGAGAAGATACTACCTGGGGATGGAGTTGCAACAGTACCAACATTTAAGAAGGTAAGAGTTCCTGTTCCAACGATACCACCGGCGATCATACCAACGATTGTTAATGGGTTAGCGAGTACATATGGGAAGTAAACTTCATGGATACCACCGAAGAAGTGGATTAAGATCATTCCAGGTGCAGCTTCTTTCATTTCTCCTTTTCCGAAGAACCAGTAAGCTAATAATAATCCAAGACCAGCACCAGGGTTTGGTACTAAAAGGAATAATGCAGAATGTCCTAAAGTTTTTACCTGTTCATAACCAATTGGTCCGAAGATACCATGGTCTAATGCGTTATTTAAGAATAATACTTTGGCAGGTTCAACAAAGATTGCAGATAATGGTAATGCATTGTGAGCTACGATCCAGTTTACACCATTTGTTAATACAGTTGTTACAGTTTCCATAACTGGTCCGAATACTAACATAGCGAAACAGCAAAGGATCGCACCGATAATACCAAGTGAGAAGTTGTTGACGATCATTTCAAATCCTGAAGGGATTTTTCCATCAACAGCCTGATCAAATTTCTTGATGCAGACACCGGAAATAGGTCCTAAGATCATGGCAGCCAGGAACATTGGAGTTCCGTCAACGGCTACGATCGCACCCATGGTAACGAGGGCACCGATAACTCCACCGCGGTCACCACCAAACATCTTACCACCAGTATGTCCGATCAGAATTGGAAGCAAGTAATTTAAGATTGGTGTGATCAGTTTTGCCAGTTTGGCATTAGGTGTCCATCCTGTTTCCAAAAAGAATGCAGTGATTAATCCGAATCCGATAAATGCTCCGATATTTGGGATAACCATTCCAGCAAGAACGGAACCAAATTTCTGGAGTTTCTGTGAAATGCTAGTTTTCTCTTTCATTTTTACAACTCTCCTTCTTCAAAATAATGTTGATTGATCATATCAATGAATTCCTGTTTTGAAGAAGCATTTAAAAATTGATCGCATTTTTCCGGAGTTAGTAAAATATCAGTAATCTGCATCAGTTCCTGCAAAGGATCTTCCTCACGGCTTGCGATGCCGATTACCATAGTTATCATAGTGTCGTGATAAGGAACACCATTGGAAATCTTAAGAATACTGATTCCAGGGCTTATGACACAATCAAGGGTATCTTCTGTGCCATGGGGAATCATGACTCCAAAGCCAATGTGAGTGGAGTGTTCCTGTTCACGTCGTATCATTCCGTCAATGTACGGTGGTTTGATACATCCACACTGAACAAGGAGATCACCTGCTTTACGGATAGCTTCTTCAATTGTAGTACATTCAAAATCCAGACAAATATGTTTCTGGAATTCATCGTTTAGAAGTTTGCTGGCCATGCGCCCTCCTTTTCTTTCTTGTTACACATAAACGTTTATTACGATTATTATGATAACTTACGAGTTGTATGAAAATCAATGCACACTAATGTCATATTTTTCAGGACTTGTTGTGACATTATTTTGTTTGATTGCATTTCTTTTTTGGTTAATTGTTACAAAAAATAGAAGCATTATATAGAAAGCTTATTTACATTTTCCAGTTGAATTACGAACGATAAGTTCCGGCTCATATTCCATTCGCATAATGTAATGATGCTTTGAAGTGATGTTTTTCTGTGTATTTTTCTTATAAATGATATCGACAGCCTCTCGTCCTTTGGCGAGTGAAGCATGCTCAATAGTTGTCAAAGAGATCTGCGGCATGGCGGATAAAGCAATGTTATCAAAACCGCAAACAGAGAAATCGTTTGGAATGCGGTATCCATGATCAGAGATTGCAGCCATGATCCCAAAAGCTGTCATATCATTATTTCCAACAAAGGCAGTACAGTCTGTATGTTCATCTAAAACCTGGGAAGCCATATCATATCCATTCTGATATTCAGAGTTATCTGCGGAGTATCTTCCATAGGCAGCGATCGTTGGAGATTTAACTTCGATCAGTTCTGGATCTAATCCGTGATCTTTATAACAGGAACGAAGTCCGGCAAGTCTGTGAATACGGCCGATCTCCTTTGGACAGATAGGTGCAGACACATAAGTAATCCGTTTATGACCGAGTGAGATCAGATGCTCGGCGATGATATATCCTGGCTTTTTACTGTCAAGTTCAACTGCATCAAAACGACAAGAGTCAGGTTTGTCTCCGATCGAAACGACAGGAACCTGTTTCGATAAAGCATTTGCCAGAGTGATCTTTGTTGGTGGATATAGAGAAATAACTCCGGCAAGTTCAAATCCGGAGAGGAGATTCAGATATAACTCTTCCTGTGAAACATCTCTTAAGGTATTAACCGTAAATATAGTATAACCATACTCACGTGCCCGTTCCGTGATAGAATGAATGATCATGGAATAATACCCATTAGAAAGCAGGGGACAAATGACAATGATACTCTTTGATAAAGCCTGTTCTTTCTTTTTAACGCCAGCAACCGGTTTCTTATAACCAAGTTCCTTTGCACCCTGTCTTACTTTATCAATTGTCTCTTTTGAAAATGAAACATGTGGTTTATTACTTAAGATCATAGAGACGGTTGACTGTGATACACCAGTGTATTCAGCAATATCTCTAGTTGTGACTTTGTTGCGTTTTCCCATAATATTACCCTCTTTCGTGTATAACATAGCTTAAAAATAAATCAAAAAATTATTTTGATTAATTCGAATTACTAATCATAATGTTTTACTGATTACTAATATTATACATTTGATTAATAGGAAAAACAAGAGAACACGTTGTTTGAGAAAAATTATCTTGTTTTTGTAAAAAAACAGGCGTATTAATCAAACTAAATGATTAATAAGAAAATGCTAAAAACCGCGTAAAATGGGTGTTTTGAGCGTTTGACAGGCTGAAAATATTGTGGTTAGATAGAGTCAGAAAGCAACAAAAGCAAGTGAAAAACAGGAGGGAATAACAGTGTATGATGTAGCAATTATCGGTGCAGGGATCACAGGATGCGCTATCGCCTACGAACTTGGAAAATATAATGTGAAAGCTGTAATCGTTGAAAAGGAAAATGATGTTTCTGTAGGAACAACAAAAGCAAACAGCGCGATCATCCATGGAGGATATGATCCAAAGCCTGGAACAAAGATGGCAGAGTACAATATCAAAGGAAATGTCTATACAAAAGAATTATGTGAGAAACTGGATGTACCTTACAAACAGATCGGAGCATTGGTAGTTGCATTCAGTGAAGAAGAAAAGAAAACACTGGAAGAATTAAAACAAAGAGGTATCACAAACGGAGTTCCTGATATGGAAATCTGGGATAAAGAAAAACTTCTAAAAGAAGAACCAAATCTTTCAGACAAAGCCGTTGCGGCTTTAAGTTCTCCAAATGTAGGAATCGTAAGTCCATGGGAATTAGCCCTGGCACTTGCAGAAACAGCCGTATTAAATGGAGTTGAAGTGAAACTTAATACAGAAGTTTCCGGAATCGAAAAAGAAAATGATACATATAAGATAGAAACAAACAACGGAGTGATCGAAGCAAAATACATTTGCAATGCAGCAGGTGTTTTCGCAGACAAAGTTAATGAGATGTGTAATGAAAAAACATTTGAGATCACACCAAATAAAGGAGAATATTACCTAATGGATAAGAGCCAGGGAAATCTGGTCAATCATGTAATCTTCCAATGTCCAAATGAAAAAGGAAAAGGAGTTTTAGTTGCTCCAACGGTTCACGGAAACCTGATCGTTGGACCAGATTCACAGCCAAGTGCAGCGAATGATGTATCAACAACAAAACAGGGACTTGATTTTGTGAGAAATACAGCATTAAAATCTGTACCAGGAATTAATTTTAGAGAGTCTATTAGAAATTTTGCTGGAGTCAGAGCAAGAACAGCAGATCATGACTTCCATATTTATGAAGATAAAAACAACAAAGGGTTTATTAATATCGCAGGAATGCAGTCACCGGGATTATCATCCGCATGTGCAATTGCACCAGATATTTTAAAGATGCTTGAAAATTCAGGACTTACATTAGAAGCAAAAGAAGATATCGTAGATGAAAGACATATCGACCGCTTCAAACATTTAAGTCATGAAGACAGAGAAAAATTAGTAGAAAAGAATCCAGCATTCGGAAAGATCATCTGCCGTTGTGAAACGATCACAGAAGGTGAGATCATCAACGCAGTGCATCGTCCAATTCCAGCAACATCCATTGATGCGGTCAAGAGAAGATGTAATGCAGGTATGGGAAGATGCCAGGGTGGTTTCTGTGGACCAAGAGTTCAGGAGATCATCGCAAGAGAGCTGAATAAACCATTAGCAGATATTCCACAGGATCGTTTGGGAACAAACATTATCACAGGAGAAACAAAAGATGGAGGTGCCAAATAATGAAGTATGATGTAATCGTTGTAGGTGGAGGACCTGCAGGACTGGCAGCAGCAGTGGAAGCAAGTAAAAATGGTGCTGAAAAAGTTCTGGTTGTAGAACGTGATCAGGAACTTGGAGGAATCTTAAATCAGTGTATTCATAATGGATTTGGACTCCATTATTTCAAAGAAGAATTAACAGGACCTGAATATGCAGGTAAATTCATTGATATGTTAAATGAAACAAATATCGAAGTGATGCTTGACACGATGGTTCTTGACGTAGATGAAACAGAAAAATGTGTACATGCCATGAATAAGAAAAATGGTTATATGAAACTTGAAGGTAAATCCATTATCTTAAATATGGGATGCCGTGAAAGAACAAGAGGAGCCATCGCGATCCCTGGTGATCGTCCGGCTGGAGTGTTTACAGCAGGTGCAGCACAGAGATATGTGAATATCGAAGGATATATGGTAGGTAAGAAAGTACTGATCTTAGGATCTGGAGATATCGGACTGATCATGGCAAGACGTATGAGTTTAGAGGGTGCAAAAGTAGTTGGATGTGTAGAGCTTTGTCCATATTCTAACGGATTAAACCGTAACATCGTACAGTGCTTAAATGATTATGATATTCCACTGTATTTATCACATACGATCACAGATATTCAGGGTGATAAACGAGTTGAGAAAGTTATCGTATCAAAAGTTGATGAAAAGAATCAACCAATTCCAGGAACAGAGATGGAATTTGATGTAGATACTGTATTATTATCTGTTGGATTGATCCCAGAAAATGAATTAACAAGATCTGCAGGAATTACAATGGATCCAGCCACAAGTGGACCAGTTGTATATGAAAACATGGAAACTTCAGCAGAAGGAATCTTCGCAAGTGGAAATGTCGTTCATGTTCATGACCTGGTAGACTTCGTTACAGCAGAAAGCCAGAAGGCAGGAAAGAGTGCTGCAGAATACGTAAAAAATGGAGAAACAAAAGATCAGACATGCATCGATATCAAAAATGGAGATGGGGTCAACGGAATCGTTCCACAGAAAGTACGTCCATCTAATGTAGACAAGAAAGTTGAAGTTATGTTCCGTGCAAGAAACGTATTTACAGATGTAGCGATCAAAGTAAGATCAAATGGTGAGGAACTTGCTTCCTTTAAGAGAGAACACATGGCACCAGGAGAAATGGAAAAGATCGTTATTCCGAAAGCATTTTTAGATAAAGTAGAAAATGGTGAGATTACAGTATCTGTAGAAAAGGTAGGTGCATAAAGATGACAGATTTAATTTGTATCGTATGTCCAAAAGGATGTCATTTAAAAGTTGATGAAGAAAATGGATATAAGGTTACTGGAAATGGATGCCCAAGAGGAGCCGCTTACGGAGAAAAAGAACTGGTAAATCCAACACGAGTGATCACTTCTACAGTCAGAGTAGAAGCAAAGACTGCAAGAAGAGTTCCAGTCAAAACCGCAAGTGATATTCCAAAGGGTAAAATCTATGATATCATGAAAGAATTAGATAAAGTAACAATGAAAGCTCCTGTAGCGATCGGGGATGTAGTGATCCCTAACGTACTGGGACTTGGAGTTGATGTTGTAGCATGTAAAAAAGTAGCAGAATAAATAAGTATATAATAAGAAGAAAGATATTTTAGTAGGATAAGAAATGAGCGTTATTACATTTGTTTGTGCAGGTCAGATGAACTCTGCGATCACATTCCCAGCATTTGAAAATGGACATGAGGTACGTCTGGTAGGGTCACCTTTAGACAGAGATATCATTGATGGATTAAAGAAAGATAATTTCCATATCACATTAAAGAGAACTCTTCATGATGGAATCAAATATTATCAGATTGAAGAATTAGAAGAAGCATTAGAAGGTGCAGACCTGATCTTAGGAGGAGTCAGCAGTTTTGGGCTTGACTGGTTCTGTGATGAAATCCTTCCAGTATTACCAGAAGATGTCCCTTTATTAACAGTTACAAAAGGTATGGTAGATTTAGAAGATGGAACTTTAGTTCCTTACCCACATATCTTTGAACAGAGACAGCCAGAAGGAAAACATATTAACTTTAATGCCATCGGTGGACCATGCACAAGTTATGAATTAGCAGACCATGATGACAGCCATGTAGCTTTCTGTGGAAAAGACATGGAAACATTAAAATTCATCAAATCTTTATTAACAACAGATTACTATCACATCAGTCTTTCTACAGATGTTGTAGGTGTTGAGTGTGCCGTAGCCATGAAGAATGCTTATGCATTAGGTGTGTCTCTTGCAGTTGGTTTAGCAGAGAAGAGAGATGGAGAGATCGGAGCAGTACATTATAACTCCCAGGCAGCACTGTTTGGACAGGGCGTCAAAGAAATGATCCATCTGTTAGAACTGATCCATGGAGGACCAGAAAATATCATTCACGGAGCTGGCGATTTATATGTAACAGTCTTTGGTGGAAGAACTCGTAAGATCGGTACATTATTAGGACGTGGATTGACATTTGATCAGGCAATGGAAGAGTTACAGGGTGTAACATTAGAGTCCATTGTAATCGCTACAAGAACAGCTCGTGCCGTTCGTAAACTGGCAGAAAGAGGCGTTGTATCTTTAGATGACTTTCCATTGTTAATGCATGTAGATGCAATCATCAATGAAGGCGCAGAAGTTGATATTCCTTGGGAAAAATTTACGACTGTTGTAGAATAATAAAATAAAAAATTAGAAATTCACGAAAATACTCTCTTTTTGAACAAAATTTAGTGAAAAAAGAGGGTTTTTTCGACCTTTTAAATTTGAAAAAATGCACAAAAAAAGAAAAATAATAGACACAAAATTACGCATAATGTAATATGAACATATAATAAAAGAGTCATAGGAGGTAGTTATTATGAAAAAATACATTATGGCACTGGACGCAGGGACAACAAGTAACCGTTGTATCTTATTTAATGAGCAAGGTGTGATCTGCAGTGTTGCACAGAAGGAATTTACACAGTATTTTCCTCATCCAGGATGGGTAGAACACGATGCAGATGAGATCTGGTCTTCCATGCTTGGAGTAGCTGTGGAAGCAATGAACAAATTAAATATTACACCAGATCAGGTTGCAGCCATCGGAATTACAAACCAGAGAGAGACAACGATCATCTGGGATAAGAATACAGGAGAACCTGTTTATCATGCAATCGTCTGGCAGTGCCGAAGAACATCTGAGTATTGTGATCAGCTGAAAGAAAAAGGTCTGACAGAGAAATTTAGACAAAAAACAGGATTAATGATCGATGCTTATTTTAGTGGAACAAAGGTAAAATGGATTCTTGACAATATACCAGGGGCACGTGAAAAAGCTGAAGCAGGAGATCTTTTATTTGGAACGGTAGAGACATGGCTGATCTGGAAACTTACAAAAGGAAAAGTTCATGTTACAGATTATTCAAATGCGGCAAGAACAATGTTATTTAATATTAATACCCTTGAATGGGATGATGAAATTCTTGAAGAATTAGGAATTCCAAAATCAATGCTTCCACAGGCAAGACCATCCAGTGAAGTTTATGGAATGGCAGATGAAAGCTATTTTGGAAAAGAGATTCCTATTGGAGGAGCAGCAGGAGATCAGCAGGCTGCATTGTTCGGACAGACATGCTTTACAGCAGGTGAAGCTAAAAATACATATGGAACTGGAGCATTCCTGTTAATGAATACAGGAACAAAACCAGTCTTTTCTGATAATGGACTGATCACAACTATTGCATGGGGATTAAACGGAGAAGTCAACTATGCATTAGAGGGATCTATTTTCGTTGCTGGAGCAGCAATTCAGTGGCTAAGAGATGAGATGAGACTTGTGGATTCATCTCCAGATTCTGAATATATGGCAAAGAAAGTAAAAGACACAAATGGCTGTTATGTAGTGCCTGCATTTACAGGACTTGGTGCGCCACATTGGGATCAGTATGCACGCGGAACGATCGTTGGAATTACAAGAGGTGTCAATAAATATCATGTGATCCGTGCGACATTAGAATCTCTGGCATATCAGACATATGATGTGTTAAAAGCAATGGAAGCGGACAGTGGAATCAAATTAAGTGCATTAAAAGTTGATGGTGGAGCAAGTGCAAATAACTTCTTAATGCAGTTCCAGTCAGATATTCTTAACACAGAAGTACGTCGTCCAAGATGCGTTGAGACAACTGCAATGGGAGCGGCTTATCTTGCAGGACTTGCAGTTGGATACTGGAAAGATAAAAATGACGTTATCAATAACTGGAATATTGACCGTGAATTCCATCCAGAAATGCAGGAAGTAGAAAGAGAAGAAAAATTAGCTGGATGGGAAAAGGCAGTAAAATATTCTTTCGGATGGGCTAAAAATTAGATATATCATGAAAAATTAAAAAGAAAAGAGGGAAAGACTATGTTACCTTATATTTCAGAATTTATCGGAACAATGCTCTTAATCTTACTTGGTGATGGAGTTGTAGCAAATGTAAACCTTGACAGATCAGGAATGAAAGGTGCAGGAGCAGTGCAGATCACATTTGCATGGGGACTTGCGGTGCTTGTACCAGCATTTATTTTTGGATCTTCATCTGGAGCTCATTTTAACCCGGCATTAACGATCGCACTTGCGGCTATTGGCAATTTCTCTTGGTCTATGGTGCCAGGATATGTGATCGCTCAGTTTGCAGGAGCATTTGTAGGAGCAGTCCTTGTTTATGTTTTATTTGCAGGGCAGTTTGAGGCAACCAAAGATCAGGGAATAAAATTAGGAGTATTTTGTACAGGACCTTCTATTGCGAATACAGGATTAAACCTGTTAAGTGAGATCATTGGAACTTTTGTTTTAGTCTTTGCAATCTTAGGAATCGGAAATGTAGAAAATGCAAGTTCTATGGGACTTAATTATTTCTTTGTATTTGCAATTATCGTTTCCATTGGTATGTCACTTGGAGGATTGACAGGATATGCGATCAATCCAGCCAGAGATTTAGGACCAAGACTTGCACATGCAGTTCTTCCAATCCCAGGAAAAGGGGATTCTAACTTTGGATATGCATGGATTCCTGTTGTAGGACCGATCATTGGAGCACTGCTCGCAGGAGGATTATTTGTAGTCATTCCATGGTAGTATTAGATAAACGAAAATAAAATAGAGATTGAAAAGATGGATGTTTTCTTAGAAGGAGGCATCCATTTTTTTACAAGATATATATTATTAAATGGTTTTATCTTTTTTCAGTGGCGTCCTATAGGTGGGAGAGGATGTCACTAAGAAATCTATGAAAACACCTAGAAAAGAAATAGCACGTGCGGTAAAATATATGCAGGATTATAAGAGCCAAAAGGAGGTAATGAACATGGAATACAAAAAATTCAACAATCAATACGTAATAAGAATTGACAAAGGCGAAGAAATCTGTGCAAAATTAAAAGAGGTCGCCCAAAAAGAAAATATCAAACTTGCATACTTAACAGGAATCGGGGCAGCAGGCAAAGTAACAGCTGGTGTTTTTGATACAAAGGAAAAAGTATTCAAAGGCCATACATGGGAAGGTGATCTTGAGATCGTTTCCATTGGTGGGAATATCAATACTATGAATGGGGAAACTTATACACACTTCCATATCAGTGTTGCGGATGAAGCAGGCAATGTCTATGGAGGACACTTAACAGAAGCAGTGATCAGCGGAACTGGGGAACTTGTATTAACAGAAATCGATGGAGTGGTAGACCGCAAGTTTGATGAAGAGATTGGGTTGAATTTATTTGAATTTTAAGATAAAACGGAGGACAAAGATAACATGGAAATGATGACAGGAAGAACATTATTTCGAAATCACAAAGAATATGATCAGAAGGAAGTAGAAATCTGCGGATGGGTAAAAAGCAACCGTGGATCAAAGAAGTTTGGATTTTTGGTTATTAATGATGGTACTTTTTTTGAACCGATTCAGGTCGTATATGATCAGGAGATGGACAACTTTGATGTGATCAGTAAATTAAATGTTGGAACAGCCGTGATCGTAAATGGAACAGTGATCGTCACACCAGATGCGAAACAGCCATTTGAGATCCATGCTAAAAGTGTAGAAGTCGAGGGAGAATGTCCATCTGATTATCCACTACAAAAGAAACGTCACACCTTAGAGTATTTAAGATCAATTTCTCATTTAAGACCAAGAACGAATACATTTCAGGCAGTATTCAGAGTTCGTTCTCAGATTGCATATGCAATACATAAATTTTTCCAGGAGCGTGATTTTGTATACGTGCATACACCACTGATTACAGGTCAGGATTGTGAAGGTGCAGGAGAGATGTTCCAGGTAACAACGATGGATCTTAACAAGATTGCAGAAGAAGGAAAAGTTGATTATGAACAGGATTTCTTCAAGAAACCAGTCAGCCTAACAGTCAGCGGACAGCTTGCAGGAGAGACATTTGCACAGGCATTCCGTAATATTTATACTTTTGGACCAACCTTCAGAGCAGAAGATTCTAATACAACAAGACATGCAGCAGAATTCTGGATGATCGAGCCGGAGATTGCATTTGCAGATCTTGAAGATGATATGATCCTTGCAGAACAGATGATCAAATATATCATCAATTATGTAATGGAAAATGCACAGGAAGAATTACAGTTCTTCAATAAATTTGTAGATAAAGGCTTATTAGAACGCTTGAATCATGTGGTATCTTCTGATTTTGGAAGAGTTACTTATACAGAAGCAGTTAAATTATTAGAAGAACATAATGATGAATTTGAATACAAAGTATCTTGGGGAATCGATCTTCAGACAGAACATGAACGTTATCTGACAGAGAAGATTTTTAAGAGACCAGTGTTTGTCACAGACTATCCAAAAGAGATCAAAGCATTTTATATGAAGATGAATGAAGACAATAAGACTGTTGCAGCAATGGATCTTTTAGTACCAGGTATTGGAGAGATCATCGGTGGAAGCCAGAGAGAAGATGATCTTGTGAAACTTGAAGAGAGAATTGCAGAGTTAGGAATGAAACCAGAAGATTATGACTTCTATTTAGATCTACGCAAATATGGTTCTACAAGACATGCTGGATTCGGACTTGGATTTGAGCGTATGGTCATGTATGCAACAGGAATCGCTAATATCAGAGATGTCATCCCATATCCAAGAACTGTAGGAAAATGTCAATATTAAGATAAATTTTGCATATACTATTACGAGAGCAATTTTTAGGAGGTAGTAGTATATGCATTCTATTTGGCAGGAACAGATTGATTTTCCAGTTTATCCGATTTTAAAACGAGATAAAAAGGCAGATATTTTATATGTAGGTGCAACCTTGGAACATGCGGTCGAAGCCCATTTTCGGAAAGAAGCTGGGAATGCGGTGATGATTATTGAAGAAAAAAGTATTGCAGATATGTCAGAGCTTGGTGGTATAGGAATTTTGAGGGCAACGAATATGAATGAATTTAAAGCTCTCTGCATTCTGAGAAATTACATTATAAAGCATCATATTCCGTGTGATCTGGAGATCATTTCAGAGACAAGTATTCAGGTGCATCCGATCAAATTATTTTTGTTTATGACGAAAGATGTTGAAGTATATGAACAGACAAAGATCACTGCAAGACAGGGAAAGCGTTTGGATATTGAAAGTGCTTATATTGATGCGGGACAAGTAATAGAAGATGACAGACCTCGTGAGAAAAGATATATTCATATATTTTCTGAGGCAGATTTCCCAGAGATTACAAAACCGGATATTCTGGAGATCAGAAAGTATAAAAATAATTATCTGGTATTGTCTTATCAGAGAGAATTAGAAGGAAGTCAGCGTTATTGGGAAATATAATTCATACATGTTGAAAAATTAGTGAAACGAAGGTTGTATTTTGTGCTACAATAGATGTCAAGAGAACATTTATACAGGAGGATAAGAAACTATGAGTATGATTGATGTAATTCGCAAAGAAATGATGACAGCGATGAAGAATAAGGACAAAGAGAGAAAAGAAAGTCTGTCTATGTTATTAAGTGCATTAAAAAACGCACAGATCGATAAAAGAGAAGATCTGACAGAAGCAGAGGAAAATACAATTATCGCAAAAGAGATCAAACAGACAAAAGAGACAATGGATACTTGTCCTGCAGATCGTACAGATATCATTGATGAATGCAAAGCAAGATTAGCAGTCTTAGAAGAGTTTGCACCAGAGCAGATGAGTGAAGAACAGATCGAAGCGGAGATCAATGCAGTTTTAGCTGAACTTGGAATTGATGCTCCAACAATGAAAGACAAAGGAAAAGTGATGAAGAACCTGATGCCAAGAGTGAAGGGAAAAGCTGATGGTAAACTTGTAAACCAGCTGGTAGGAGCTAAACTTTCATGAGAAATATACTAATTGTCGTTGATATGCAGAATGACTTCATTGATGGAAGCCTTGGAACCAAAGAAGCACAGGAAATTGTAACATCTGTTGCGGAAAAAATCCGTAATTTTGAAGGTGATATCTATGGAACACTCGATACACATGAGGAAGACTATCTATCCACACAGGAAGGAAAGAATCTTCCAGTCAAACATTGTATCTGTGGAGAAGACGGCTGGGCATTAAACAGCGAAATCATACAGGCAATCGCAGAGACGAAAGCAGAAGTCCATAATTTCTATAGAAAAGGAACTTTTGGTTCTATGGAATTGGCACAGATATTGAAGGAAACATATGAAGATCAGGAAGTTGAGATCGAACTGATCGGATTATGTACGGATATCTGTGTGATATCCAATGCAATGCTGATCAAAGCAGCACTGCCGGAAGTGAAGGTAAGTGTTGATTCTTCATGCTGTGCAGGAGTGACTCCTGAGAGTCATAGGAATGCGTTGGAAGCTATGAAGATGTGTCAGATTGAGATAGCATAATTAGTTGTAAATAAAGGGCGATATGAAGTCGCCTTTTTATTTTAAATTAAAATGTAAAATAATAGAAATATTTACAATAATATCTTGATGTATTTCAAAATCATGGGCATAATAAAATTTACAATAAATGTAAAAATATAAAGGAGTAATGCCTATGACAAACAATAAACTTTATGCACGAGATGAATATCTAAAGAAAAAAGCAGCGGATAGTAATGGATTGAATATTCAATTAACGAACAATTATGCCTTTCGGAAAACATGTTACGGTTTGTGGGTTTTATTATATTTTGTGATTTAGTTTTAAAGTTATTTATGATAGAAGTAAAAAACACTATAAATTGTGTAAAATATACATTAAATATGGTATAATAAGGAGAAAAAATATACAAAATTAATAAAAAGGAAGGAAAGAGTATGAAGAAAATTTTATTTTCACCAATAGGGGGAACAGATCCCATCTCTAATTTTAGAGATGGAGCGATGTTGCATATTTGTAGAATATATAAGCCAGATATAGTCTATCTTTATTTATCAAAAGAGATGTGTGAATTTCAGGAAAAAGACGACAGATATAGATATTGTTTAGAACAATTGGGGAAAAAGCTGGATAAGCATTTTGAAATTATTGAAATACAAAAAAATGAATTGGAAGAGGTTCAGGTATTTGATACATTTATGAAAGAATATCGAGAAATTTTAAATGATATTAGAGATAAGAATCCAGAAAGTGAAATAATCCTTAATGTATCTTCAGGAACACCGGCTATGAAGAGTGCATTACAGATTTTAGCGGCTATGGGGGAAATCCATATGCAGGCGATTCAGGTAAGTACTCCGAAGAAAAAGATTAATCCACATGAGGAAGATAGAGATGATTATGATGTAGAAGGTTATTGGGAACTGAATGAAGATAATGATGAAGAATTATTTGTGAACCGATGCAAAGAATCTGAACATTTTTATCTTTTAGATGAGGTGCGAAAAGAAACGATCATTAAACATATCAAAGCATATGATTATGTTGCTGCATTACAGATAGCTGGGGAAATGACAGAACCATTTGATGATGAAACCATGGCATTATTGAAGGCAGCGAATAGCCGTTTGCAATTAAATATAGGAGAAATTGATAACCTTCTGAAACCATATAATATATCAATTATTCCAGTTAGGATAGAACAACAACAGAAAATATTTGAGTATTTATTAAGCTTGGAAATAAAGATAAAAAAAGAACAGTATGGAGATTTCTTAAGAGCTATCACACCAGCAGTTGTAGAATTGTTTAAGATAGCAACAAAAGAATATACAGGAATTGATTGGAAAAAATATTGTTGGCAAAATACGAAAACAAAACAATGGAAATGGGATCATTCAAAGATAGAAAGTAATAAAGCATTGAAAAATGCTCTAGATCAAGCATATTTGGATAGAGGTGGATTTACAGGAAAAGATGTATATTCAGATCATTTGACAGCGATCATAGATGAGTTATCCAAAGATGCAGAAATAAAGAGGATGACAAAACAGATTCGTGATATAGAAATAACAACACGAAATATCTCAGCACATAATCTAGTATCAATTACAGCCAGCTGGGTTAAAAAATACAGTGGATACACGCCAGAAGAAATTTACGGATTTTTAAAGAATTATGTAAAGAAACTGCGTTGGAACATAAAAAAAGAAGATTGGAATTCATATGATGCAATGAATGAGATAATCATAGGAAAGATAGGGCAATGATCACACAACTGGAAATAAAATTAAAATATCAATCAGAAGAAAAACTTAATTACAATATATCATCGGTTATGCATGGGATTTTGATGGGACATATTGACAGAGCATATGGGGAACGAATGCATGAAGACGGGTTAAAACCATTTGTACAGGAAGTATGTAATATAAAAGAAGATGAATTCATATGGAGAATCTGTACGATGACAGAAGAAGCAAAGATACAGATCATAGAGCCATTAATGAAAATGGATCAGTTTTATATGAAACATAGAGAATTGCGTCTAAAGGTATGCGAAAGAAATTTAAAAGAAATCTCCTACGATACATTGATAGAAAACTATTATTTTGAAGAGCAGCCAAGGAATATTACAATAAAATTTTGTTCGCCAACGGCCTTTAAGAGTCAGGGGAATTATATTTTTATGCCTACGGTTCGTCTGATATTTCAAAGTTTGATACATAAATATGATACTTTTTCATCAGGAACAATGGTTGGAAGTGAAGAAACGTTAGAACATATTGAACGGTACGTGATGATCACAAGATATCATTTAAGAAGCGTGAATTTTTCGTTAGAAGGAGTAAGAATACCAGCGTTTGTCGGGACGATCACAATGCGAGTCAAAGGTCCACAACAACTGGTGAATTTGATCAAGATGTTGGCAGTATTCGGACAATATTCTGCGGTAGGAATTAAAACAGCATTGGGTATGGGAAGGATACAGATAGAAGGAGTGTGATAAGATGAATGATAATCAGCGAAAAGTTATAATCGGTGGTTTACTGCATGATATTGGCAAAGTATTATATCGAAGTGACGATGGCAGAAATCATAGCCAGAGTGGATATGATTTTTTGAAAAATGATGTGGATATAAAAGATCAAGATATCTTAGATCAGATAAGATATCATCACAGCCAAAATATCAAACAGGCAGATCTGAATAAGGATTCTTTGGCTTACATTACATATATTGCTGATAATATAGCATCAGGATTAGATCGAAGAGATAAAGAAGATGGGGAAGGTGGCTTTGTTCGAGATATAGCGTTAGAAAGTATCTTTAATATATTAAACCATAATAAAGGAAATGAACATTACAGACCGGCAATGCTTGGAAAGGATAAAGAGATCAACTTTCCAACAACAGATAAGATACAATATGATGAATCTTTTTATCGTAGTATTTATCAGAAGATACAAGAATGTTTAAAGGAATTCTCATATGATGATAAATACATTAACTCATTGTTAGAAATATTGGAAGCAACCTTGTCATTTGTTCCATCTTCTACATCACAAAAACAAATGATAGATATTTCTTTATATGATCATGTAAAAATAACAGCAGCGATCGGAAGTTGTATTTATGAATATATGAAAGAAAATAACGAAACAGATTATGAAAAAATACTTTATAAACAAGCAAAAGAATTCTATCAAAAGAAAACATTTTTGCTTTATAGCATGGATATATCAGGAATTCAGGATTTTATCTATACAATCAATAATAAAGGTGCATTAAAAGGTCTTCGTGCCAGATCTTTTTATCTTGAGATCATGATGGAACATCTGATAGATGAGTTGTTAGAAAAAGTTGAATTATCAAGAGCAAATCTAATTTATTCAGGTGGTGGACATGCGTATATTTTAATGGCAAATACCGAAAAGACAAAGTCGATCATAGAAAGATATGAAAAGCAGGTTAATCAATGGTTCTTGGAAGTTTTTCAGACAGATTTGTATGTTGGAGCGGGTTATGCTGTATGCAGTACAAAAGATCTGGAAAATGAACCAGCTGGAAGCTATACAGAAATCTTTCGGGGAATATCAAAAAATATTTCAGCAAAAAAAATCAAGAGATATACAGCGAAAGATATTGTATGGCTAAATCATAGACAGGAAGAATCGGGAGAACGAGAATGCAGTATTTGCAGAAGGACGGATCACCTAAAAGAAAATGATCAGTGTGAGATCTGTTGGGGATTGGAACAAATGGCTGTTAAGATGATGAGCAATAATTTCTTTGTGGTCAGTAAAGAACATGAAGAGACTTCCTTACCATTGCCAGGAGATTGTTATCTGACAACAGAAAGCAATGAAAAGAAATTACGACAGAGGATGGAACAGGATAATTATATTAGAGCTTATAGTAAAAATGAATTTTATTCAGGTTATTCTATTGCGACAAAACTTTGGGTAGGAGATTATAAAAATGGAAACGATTTTGGAGAATTAGCGAAAGGAGCACAGGGAATCGAAAGATTAGGTGTTTTACGAGCTGATATTGATAATCTTGGAGAAGCATTTGTTTCAGGATTTAAAAATGAAGAGAATCAAGATCGATATGTAACATTATCAAGAACAGCAACATTTTCCAGAAAGCTATCGATGTTTTTTAAATATCATATCAACCATTTATTAGAGAATGGCGAATTTTATTTGAAAGAAAAAGAGGATAAAAAGCGCAATGCTGTGATTGTTTATTCAGGTGGAGATGATCTGTTTATTGTAGGAAGCTGGGACGATATTATAGGATTTGCGGTAGATCTTTATTATGCATTAAAGAAATATACACAGGGAACGTTAAAAATTTCAGGGGGAATTGGCTTATATCCTTCAAAATATCCAATATCTGTTATGGCAAAGCAAACAGGAGAATTAGAAGATGCAGCAAAAGAAATGACAGGGAAAAATGCAGTTGCTGTTTTTGATCCGAAATATACATTCCACTGGACAGAATTTATAGAAATGATCATTGAAGAGAAATTTAGAATATTAAAACAATATCTTGAGACATGTGAGAAAGAACGAGGAAAAGCATTCTTATATCGAATTTTAGATTTGATTCGGGCTACATGGAATCAGGAAGAGGATGGAAAGATAAACATTGCAAGATTTGCATATCAGTTGGCAAGAATAGAGCCAGAGAAGAATGCAGCAGAAGAAGTGAAACAGATATATCAGGAATTTTCAAAATCTATGTATCAGTGGATAAAAAATAAAGAAGAAGCGAAACAGCTAGAGATGGCAATTTATTTATATGCTTATTTGACAAGAGATAGAAAGGATGATTAGATGGGAATTAATAAGGAAAATTATGTTGATCAAGCAGAACAAGTGATCAAAAATCTGATGACAGACCGCAAAGGAAATATTACACTGACAACAAGCAAAATTCGTAATATTTTAGCAATGGTTTCAGAAATTTATAATGAAGTAGTCCATGAATCAGGAGAAGTTTTATCCTCAGAGAGTCAGGAACGAATTCAATATTTGAGATTGCGGATTGTGTATGAATCAGGAAGAGAAACATCCGTGAAAGATTTTGTTCAAAAAGCTAAAATATTAGAAGAACTAAAAAAAGTAAAGGACAGCAAAAGTCAGTTCCTGCTTTTTTGTAGATATATGGAAGCATTAGTAGCATATAGAAAATTCAGTGGTAGAGATGAGTAAACATAGGGAGGGAAGATATGTATAATAAGATAAAAATTTCAGGGAAAATAAAAGTAGTAACAGGTATGCATATAGGAGGATCTTCTGCATTTTCAGCAATCGGAGCAGTAGACTCACCAGTTATACGTGATAAACAAAGTGATCTTCCGATGATTCCGGGAACTACCTTAAAAGGGAAGTTAAGAACTTTAATGGCAAAAGGGTTTTCTGATAGTGCCAGTGCAATGATCGGGAAACATGATGATGACCCAGAAATTGTACTCCGATTATTTGGAAATGCGAAGAAAACTGTACAAGAACATAGAAATAGCAGATTGATTTTTTCTGATATGATCTTATCCAACATGGATGAGTTAAAACAGTTAGATATTCATTCTGCGACAGAAGTTAAATTTGAAAATTCAATCAACCGATTAACCGCAGTTGCAAATCCAAGACAGATTGAACGAGTGATCAGAGGTTCAGAATTTGAGTTGGAACTGATTTATAATGTAGAAGATGAAACTCAGGTTCAGGAAGATTTTGAAGCAATCAGATATGGGCTGACACTATTAGAATATGATTATCTCGGAGGAAGTGGAAGCCGTGGATATGGAAAAGTCAAATTTGAAGATCTACAAGCTGAAAATGTAATTGGAAATCTTAGCGATGAAGTGATGCAATTATGTAATGAGATATTAAGTGAGGAAAAATAATGGAATATAAAATATGTAAATTGCAGTTTTCGACAGGTTTGCATATTGGAAAAGGGATGTTAACAGATGGGGAGCCTATTTTTATGGCGGACACATTCTTTTCTGCATTATGTCATGAAGCTCTTGGAATTTCAGAAGGAATTGAAAAATTAGTTCATTATTGTAAGAGTGGAAAGCTAAAATTAAGTGATGGATTGCCATATATTGATGATACCTTGTATGTTCCAAAACCGATGACGACTGTTGAAACAAAAGAAGAAGGGAACTCAAAAGTAAAAAAAGCATTTAAGAAATTAAAATATATTCCCATTAATAAAATAGAAGAATATATGAAAGGAAATCTGGATGCACAAAAAGAAAAAGAAAAGTTAAGCAGACTTGGTAAATATGAAATGACACAGAAAGCATCTATTTCATATGAAGAAGGACTAGATGCCTTGCCATACTATATAGGATCCTACCATTTTAGTAAGAATGCAGGATTGTATGTTATAATCGGATATGAAGATACAGAAGCATTTCAGTTTATATCATCGTTGATTGAAGGATTATCATATTCAGGAATCGGTGGAAAAAGAACTTCAGGATATGGAAAATTTCAAGCAAAATATAAAAATATGGATCCACAATTAAAACAACGATTAAATGTGAATAAATATCAAAAGATGATGTCGTTATCGATTTCTCTTCCAAAAGATGATGAAATAGAAAAAGTTTGTACAGAAGTTCAGTTTCAGTTGATTAAAAGAAGTGGATTTGTAAATTCTATGACATATGCAGATACTTTTCGGAAGAAGAAAGACTTTTATGGTTTTGTGGCAGGGTCTTGCTTTAAAATACCATATCAGGGAGATATTTATGATGTATCTATTTATGGGAAACATCCAGTATACAGATATGCAATACCAATATTTATGGGGGTGATCTAATGCAGCAATACATGAGTACATACAAAGTAACATTAGAGACAAAAGGTCCGCTGTATATTGGTTCAGGGAAACAATTAGGTAAGAAGGAATATATTCATAACAGACAAAAAAAAGAAATTGTTGTTCCCAATCTGATAAAAATGTATCAGCAGTTAAAGAAAAAAAATCTTACAGGAGAATACGAAAAATTTTTATTAAATCCAAAAGAAAAAGATCTGTATATGTGGTTAGTGAATAAAGGAATTACATACGCTGAAAGTAAAAAATGGGCAGAATATTCTTTTGATTGTTCAGATGCAGTATTGGATAGGAACACGAAAGAAATTTCTCTTTTTGTGAAAGATGTATATGGGAAACCATTTGTTCCTGGAAGTAGTTTAAAAGGTGCACTAAGAACTATTTTATGCGTAGACGAATTAGTACATGATAAGAAAAAACTTTCACAAGTACAAGGCATGATTGAAAGTGGTTTGAGGAAGCCGGGAGGAGGGAAAAAATATCTTCAAAGAGAAATAAAGCAAATAGAAGTAGATATATTCCACACTTTAAATATAAAAGATATATCAAAAATGAATGCTGTACAAGATGTTATGAAAGGAATGATCATAAGCGATAGCAAGCCGTTGAAAATATCAGATTTAACATTATGTCAGAAAATAGATGTTGATACAAGCGGCAAAAGAACAAGAATACAAATGTTAAGAGAATGTATAAAACCGGGAACGAAGATTGAATTTGAGTTAACAGTTGACGAGAGTATCAATACGTATTATGATGAAACTATTCTGGATGCAATCAATCATTTTTTAGAAAGTTATTATCATTTCCTGAATGGATTTGGACCTGTTAATGAAGAACAGGATATTCTGTATTTAGGCGGAGGAACCGGTTTTGCAACGAAAACAATTCTTTATGGAATTTTCTCAAAGAAAGATGCTGTTCGTGTGATTAGTAAAATATTTGATAAAACTATTTCTAGGAAAAAGAACGAAAAACCGCAACATATAAATGATATTCGTCTAGGTGTTTCACCTCATATTAAAAAGTGCACCGAGTATGCAGGACGTGAATATGAATTCGGTAAGTGCAAAGTTTATATAGAAGAAATATGATTTTGCCCCGATGACCTGTTTATGCGGTGTAGAGCCTTATTTTGAATAAGAAAAAGATAAAAATTTATCTCAAAATAAGTTTACACCGCAAAACATCTTTTTAACCCGCATAAATACAAGGATTGCAAGGCCAGGATTAAGAAAATAAAAGCCCCGATAGGGGACGAAAACTCTTATCGCAGAACTTAAATGCAAGGGCTTCTGCGATGGATTAAGAAAATAAAAGCCCCGATAGGGGACGAAAACCCATCAGCTTACATATGTAAGACTCAAAAGGGATCTATTAAGAAAATAAAAGCCCCGATAGGGGACGAAAACTCATTGTTTAATTTGTTTTCAAATAATCTTACAAGTATTAAGAAAATAAAAGCCCCGATAGGGGACGAAAACATAGCTTCAAATACTTGTTGACTAAAGTCTTGTGTAAATTAAGAAAATAAAAGCCCCGATAGGGGACGAAAACTTTTGCTTCTTATATGTGTTAATCCTTTGATTACGATTAAGAAAATAAAAGCCCCGATAGGGGACGAAAACCTTCTCTTAGGTGTATTTCTATTGTATCTCAAAACTGAATTAAGAAAATAAAAGCCCCGATAGGGGACGAAAACTTTCTTTACTGAAGTAACTCATATCTTAATGAGTGATTAAGAAAATAAAAGCCCCGATAGGGGACGAAAACCACTTATAAGCCTTTTTTCATTATCCTTATGTACATTTATTAAGAAAATAAAAGCCCCGATAGGGGACGAAAACTCGAGTGCATACCATGCAAGGCGTTAATTTGTACCCCAATTAAGAAAATAAAAGCCCCGATAGGGGACGAAAACGATTGACGGACTAACCGTCAAAGACTTGAAAAGAGTATTATTAAGAAAATAAAAGCCCCGATAGGGGACGAAAACGTGAAAAGGAGATGTTATAAATGCTTTACAGTATTATTAAGAAAATAAAAGCCCCGATAGGGGACGAAAACGTAAATTTTCTGCTGTGTCTTTATTTGTGACAGAATCAACAATTAAGAAAATAAAAGCCCCGATAGGGGACGAAAACTCATCAAATACGCTGTAATATCCAGATTCCATCATGATTAAGAAAATAAAAGCCCCGATAGGGGACGAAAACTTTCTACTAATTCGTTGCAAGTCATTTTTTTCAATTGTATTAAGAAAATAAAAGCCCCGATAGGGGACGAAAACCTTTATTCTGTCATAATTTGATGTACACGATAATTCTTATTAAGAAAATAAAAGCCCCGATAGGGGACGAAAACTGGAAATTGTATCATCTAACCAATGACCAGCATTAAATTAAGAAAATAAAAGCCCCGATAGGGGACGAAAACTGTAACAACGTCTCCGCCATTGTCTGGGTGGTTGGCATTAAGAAAATAAAAGCCCCGATAGGGGACGAAAACTCATTCCTGTATCTTTTGATACTCGGTAATCCGTAATACATTAAGAAAATAAAAGCCCCGATAGGGGACGAAAACTATCGAGCGATAGTCTGCACTGATAAAGTGAAGTTGTCATTAAGAAAATAAAAGCCCCGATAGGGGACGAAAACCTTCATCTGTAAGTTCGACTGGATAAGCAACTACATCATTAAGAAAATAAAAGCCCCGATAGGGGACGAAAACCCGTATTCGAGTTGTTCTAATATCAAGATATCTATTGATTAAGAAAATAAAAGCCCCGATAGGGGACGAAAACTCAATTGCTTCTTGTTGTGTTTTATACTTGCGAAAAACTCCGATTAAGAAAATAAAAGCCCCGATAGGGGACAGAAACTAAAAATCATATATTATATACTTACCTACTTTTTATTGTAATTCACTCAAAAGAACTCTAAAAATTTTCATGATTAGTAGAGAAATAATCGTTCATTATTAAAAAATATGTTAAAATAACTTATAGACACTCTGATAAGGGACGAAAAAAGAACAAATTTATTATAGTGTAGAAAAATCTTGAAGATAAAACACCCCGACAGGGGACAGAAGAATATAACTTATTCTAGGAAAGGAGTGCCTATGTCATGTTTATATATTACTGAAAATGGGTCTAAAGTCGCTGTAAAAGGTGGGCATTTTATTGTAGAATGTCAAGACGGATCAGAACGCCTTGTTCCGAAAGAAACGCTTGAATCAATTGTGATATTTGGAAATGTTTATTTGACAGTACCATGTATTAAGGAATGTCTGGAGCGAGGAATAGCAGTATCCATGTTTTCAACAAAAGGAAAATATTTTGGGCGGATTGAATCAACAAATCATGTGAATGCAAAGAGATTGAAACAGCAAGTATATTTAAGTGATCAAGAGGAAATGCGAGTGCAGTTTTCAAAAAAGATTATTTTAAATAAGATACATAATCAAAGAGTTCTTTTGACAAGATATCAGCGCAGTACGGGGAAGAATATTCAAGAAAATATTCAAGCGATAAAAATACATGAAAATAAAATCTCACATTGTACAAATATTGAACAGATTATGGGCTATGAAGGAAATGCTGCCAGACAATATTTTGCAGCATTATCCAAAATGATAAAAGAAGATTTTAAATTTTCTGGGCGAAATAAACGTCCACCACGAGATGCATTTAATTCGATGATCAGTTTAGGATATACAATCTTGATGTATGAGATTATGGGTGAAATAGAAAATCGAGGAATAACGCCATATATAGGATTTATGCATAAAGATATTGAAAGACATCCAACACTTGCCAGTGATCTTTTGGAAGAATGGAGAGCGGTGATTGTAGATGCAACAGTCATGAGTATGATTCAGGGAAATGAGATCAGTATCAATGAATTTTCAAAAGATGAAGAAACAGGTGCTGTAATTATTAGTAAAAATGGTGTCAATCTATTTATAAAAAAACTAGAGAAAAAATTGCAAAGTAATATGAATTACTTAGAATATCTAGAACACCCAGTAAGCTTTCGTAGAGCAATCTGGTGGCAGGTATCTAAAATAGTAAAATGCATTGACAATGGGAATTTTGATGATTATATGCCAATAAGGATACGATGATTATGGATTATTTTGAATTTGAAACACTAGTAGAAGATGAAGGAAATGACAAATATCTGATATTGATCATATATGATATATCTGATAATAAACATCGCCTGAAAATATCAAAGCTTTTGGAAGGCTATGGAACAAGAATACAAAAATCTGCATTTGAAGCGTGGCTGACTAAGAAACATTTTGAAAAATTACTTTCAAAATTAAAAGAGATGACAAGAGTAACCGATAATATTCGGATTTATAAACTGCATGGATATGGGGAAGTAACCGTGTTAGGTGATCAAAATTATGTGAATGGTGATGACGTGATAATTATATAATAGATGATTTTTATTTTACAAAATTTTCAAATATAACAAACAAAGAAAGAAGGAAAATCAATATATGAGTACATACTATGTCACAAGAATCGAAGAACCAGACTTTGGTTGTGAAGGCCGCCCAGAAGGACAGGAAATCAAAGATAAAGTATATTTAGAAGAAGAAATAACGAAGGAAGAAACAATAATCTTCATGGAAGATAAATTACTATACGAAAGAGATGTCAATGAAGGAAATAAAGTTGTGATCGATGGAGATGGAAGATTACAGAAGACGGAGGATCGATCATGAAAGATCTGACAAAAGGAAAGATTTCAACATTGATCTTAGGATTTGCGATTCCAGTATTTTTAGGAAACTTATTACAGCTTACATACAGTCTTGCTGATACAAGAATTGTCGGAAGTTTTCTTGGAGAGCGATCACTTGCTGCAGTTGGTGCAACGACAACGATCAGTAACTTGATCGTTGGTTTCTTATTAGGTCTGGCCAATGGATTTGCGATCATTACAGCGCAGAAATTTGGAGCAGGTGATAAAAAGAGAGTTCGAAGATCATTTGCGATCGCACTTGTGTTAGGAGTGATCGTTTCTGCTATTTTAATCTTGATCGGAACGGTATTTATCAATCCGATTTTAGGTTTTTTGAATGTTCCAGGCAAATTATTTATCGAAGCGAAACAATATATACTGATCATTATCATTGGTTTATGGGTCACGATGTTTTATGATATTTTGATGGCGGTGATGCGTGCCATCGGAGATACGTTAACACCATTATTGATCCTTGCGATTTCTGTAGGATTAAATATCGTACTGGATCTTTTATTTGTTGCAGTATGGAAAACGGGAACATGGGGTGCGGCAGCAGCAACTGTGTTGGCACAGTTTATCGCATTGGTCATTTGCTGCTTTTATATGATTCATAAGTACGAATTATTACGTTTGAATAAAAATGATTTTAAAGATCTGGAATCTAAAATGATCAAAGAAATGCTGGCGACAGGAATGTCTATGGGATTTATGAGTTCTCTTGTGAATATTGGATCACTTACATTACAGACAGCGATCAATAAGCTTGGGCAGGAAATTATCGTAGCCCATACAGCGGCAAGAAAGATCACAGAAATATATATGATCATGTTCAGTGTCTTTGGCCAGACGATGGCAACATTCTGTGGTCAGAATATGGGAGCTGGGAAAGTTGACAGAATTAAGGAAGGTATGAAACTAGCGATCATTTATACATGTGTCTGGTCAACTTTTGCGATGATCGCAAGTTATACGATCGGACCGCAGTTAGTCCATATGGTTACAGGAAGTCACAAAGATGTAGTCATTGTAAATGCAACAAATTACCTGAAGTTTAATACGATCTTTTATTATGTGCCAGCGGTCATCAGCATAGTAAGAAATGTTATGCAAGGAATCGGGGATCAGATCACACCATTAGTATCCAGTGGATTAGAAATGGTCGGAAAAGTGGTGATCGCATTTACATTAGTTCCTTTGATGGGATATGCAGGTGTTATCGTAGCAGAACCGATCGTATGGTTTATCATGGTTATTCCATTGATCGTACAGATCATAAGAACACCGAAATTAAAAGCAAATAAATAAAACCCAAAAAGCGGAGAATCCATAAAAGGATCTCCGCTTTCTACATACACATGACATTATTTTAATTGAACATTCCGTCCCACGGGAACATTCTTCTTTCTTCTTAAGGATTAAACAATACCCTGAGCTGTCATTGCATCTACGACTTTCTCGAATCCTGCAATGTTAGCACCAGCTACATAGTTTCCTTCCATTCCGTAACGTTTTGCAGCGTCATCTAAGTTGTGGAAAATGTTAACCATGATGTTCTGTAATTTTCCATCAACTTCTTCAAATGTCCAGCTTAATCTTTCGCTGTTCTGAGACATTTCAAGAGCAGATGTAGCAACTCCACCAGCGTTAGAAGCTTTACCAGGTGCGAATAAGATTCCGTTTTTCTGTAAGTATTCTGTAGCTTCTAATGTAGTAGGCATGTTAGCACCCTCTGCAACTGCGTAACATCCGTTTGCTACTAACTGTTTAGCATCTTCTAAGTGTAATTCGTTCTGAGTTGCACATGGAAGAGCAATGTCAACAGGAATAGACCAAACTCCTCTTCCTTCGTGATATTCAGCACTTGGACGAGCAGCAGCGTATTCTGTTAAACGAGCACGTTTTACTTCTTTTACTTCTTTTAATAATTCAACATCGATACCATCTTTGTCATAAATCCATCCTGTAGAGTCAGAAGCTGTAACAACTTTAGCACCTAACTGCTGAGCTTTTTCGATTGCGTAAATAGCAACATTACCAGCTCCAGAAACAGCAATTGTAGCACCTTTGATAGATTTACCATTACATTTTAACATTTCGTCTGTGAAGTAAAGAAGTCCGTATCCTGTAGCTTCTGTACGAGCTAAAGATCCACCATAAGATAAACCTTTACCTGTTAAAACTCCTTCATAAAGTCCACGGATTCTCTTATACTGACCGAACATATAACCGATCTCTCTTGCACCAGTTCCGATATCACCAGCAGGAACGTCAGTATCTGCTCCGATGTATTTGCAAAGTTCTGTCATGAAGCTCTGGCAGAATGCCATGATCTCACGATCAGATTTTCCTTTAGGATCGAAGTCAGAACCACCTTTACCACCACCGATTGGAAGTCCTGTTAAAGAGTTTTTGAAGATCTGTTCAAATCCTAAGAATTTGATGATTCCAAGGTTAACAGATGGGTGAAGTCTTAAACCACCTTTGTAAGGTCCGATCGCACTGTTGAACTGTACACGGTAACCTGTGTTAACATGAACCTGTCCTTTGTCGTCTACCCAAGGTACACGGAATTTGAACTGGCGTTCTGGGTTTACAAGACGTTCAAGAAGAGCATCTCTTCTGAAAGCTTCTTCGTTCGCTTCAACAACGACTCTTAATGATTCTAAAACTTCTTTAACAGCCTGATGGAATTCAGGTTCTGCTGGGTTCTGAGCAACTACCTGCTCGATCACTTCATCTACGTATGACATTTTGTTTCCTCCTTATAAGTCATAATGATATGTGTTTAAAACAGAGGGTATTTATCTCTTTGTGGGTTATTGGCATATCCTAAAAGAGAAAATAAAAAGAGGCCGGAAAGCGCCTCTTCTTCTTAATGACGCCTTTGTCTTAGAATTATTATATAAGATATGATATAATATTTCAAGAAAATCAATACTCAGGAAGGAAATTAGTATGAAATCTGTGGCAATGGCCTATTATAATGGTGCAAAATATATAGATGAACAAATAAGATCAATTCTTGCCAATATGGAAGATACAGATGAACTTATTATTTCAGTGGATGATGCCAGCGATGGATCAGAAACAATACTACAAAATTGGGCCCAAAATGACCCAAGAATCCGCATAATCAAAGGACCGGGGAAGGGTGTTGTGAAAAACTTTGAGAATGCATTTAGACATTGTCGAGGGGATATTATTTTCTTATCCGATCAGGATGATGTCTGGAAAAAAAATAAAATGATAAAAATTCAGCAAGCATTTGAAGACCCTAAAGTGATGGCAGTTGTTCACGATGCTCAGATTGTAGATGAAAAACTTTCATCTTTAAATGAAACAACATTTGAATGGAGAGACAGCAAAGCGGGCTTTTGGAAGAACATGAAAAAGAATTCCTATATTGGATGTTGTATGGCAGTCAGAAGATCTGCATTAAAGAGGATTCTGCCAATTCCAGATAATATCTGGATTCATGATCAGTGGATCGGATTGCTTGCAGAACAGCTCGGGAAAGTGGTATTTATAGAAGAACCTCTGATTTATTATCGAAGACATGGGGGAAATGTTACTGAATTAACCCATGGTTCGATCACATCTATGATTAAAAAAAGATATCATATGATCATGGAAATCAACCGACGTGTAAAAGAATGGAGTGAACATGACAAACAAAATCAAAGACACATTGAAAAACCATAAGTATTTGTTACTCTCGTTTTTTCTGCCGCTTCTTATATTAGAAGGAATTGCGATTGCAGAGAAAATACAGCCATTTGGAAGCGGATCATTTCTGATCGTTGATGCTTTGCATCAATATCTTCCATTTTTTGCTGATTATCAGGAAAAATTAAAGCATATGGATTCGATGTTTTATTCATTTCATGCAGGATTAGGATATAACTTTTTAGGACTGTGGGCATATTATCTTGCAAGTCCATTAAATCTTGTGATCGCACTCGTGCCTAAATCAATGCTTACAATGGTATTAAGCCATTTATATGTATTAAAGATTGCACTTTGTTGTTTTACCGCGACATTTTATTTTAGAAAACGTCGTGGAAAAGACGAGATTTCTATTGTTGCATTTGGAATGGCATATGGATTATGCAGTTATATGGTAGGATACAGCTGGAATATTATGTGGATGGAAGTTATGATGATGCTTCCACTTATTTTGTATGGTGTTGATAAATTGATCAAAGAACATGATGGAAGATTTTATTGCATTACACTATTTATTTCTCTATGGTGCAATTTTTATATGTCTTATATGACTTGTTTGTTTTTGATCTTATGGTATTTGCTTTATCCACATAAAAATATCAAAGAATTTTTTCTGAATGGATTAAGATTTGCAGGATATTCTCTGCTATCAGGGGCAATGGCAGCAGTAGTGCTATTGCCGGCATACTTAGGAATTATGCAGACATCTTCAGCAAAACTGGATTTTCCAAAGCAATTGTGGTATGGAACATTTGGAAATATCTTTTCAAGACATTTTCTTGGAACAACACCACTTACGATGGCAGTAGATGACAGTAAGATTAATTTATACTGTGGAATTCTAACCTTATTAATGGCAGGATTTTATCTGGCTGTGAGGGAAATTCGTCTGATTGATAAGATTCGAAGACTGCTATTACTAGTATTTTTATTTTTCAGTTTTAATATGCCGATTCTGGGATATATATGGCATGGATTCCATGATCAGTATGGAATTCCCAATCGTTATGCATTTTTGTATATCTTTGCATTACTTGCAATGGCGTATGAAGGATACTGTGTGCTGGCACGTGGACAAAGAAAGATTTCTATGGGGATTTATACGTCAGTCATTCTATTTGGAATATTGATTGAAATGGCAATTCAGACGGTAACAGTGAAAATAGAAATGAAAACAGTATATACGACATTGGCAGCGATCATTGTATATATGGTTTGTTTTGGATTGTATCAGAAAAAAGTATTGCGTAAAAAGATTTTTACAACATTGATCTGTTTTTTATTTATGATAGAAACTGTAGCAATGGCAGTCATGGGATTTCAGGAAAATGGAACTGTTGATACCGATGATTATTTTCAGGATACAAAATCTATTACAGAAGTTAAGAAACAATATCAAAAAGATGTTGAAACAAGGATGGAACTGATAAGTGGCAGAATGCTTGATGAAAGTATCTGGCATACCTTAAATGGAATGACACTATTTGGTTCAACGGCACAGGGGAATGTCGTTGATATGATGGATCAGCTAGGATTCTATACAGGTGTTAATGAATATTTGTATGAAGGTGCCACTCCATTTACGAATGATCTATTCTCCATGAAATATCAGATCTTCCGTCCATATGACACGAAACGCACAGAGTTTAAATTAAAAGAAAGTATCGGAAATGTAACTGTATATAAGAATACAGATAAAACAGCGTTAGCATATGCAATGGATGATATGGTAAAAACATGGGATTATCAGGATTATAATCCGTTTTATGTACAAAACGATCTGGCAACGAGTGCATTTGATGTGGATGAATTATTCCATATGATCGAGACAGAGAAACCGAAATTAAATAACTGTAAGATAACGTCAGATAATGGTGATGGAGAATATGTTTTTGAAAATACATCAGCACAGCCGGATAACATGGTTTTTACAATAAAATCAAGTAAAGCAAGACAATTATATGTTCACTTCGACGGCAGTCAGGTAGAGAATACTGTGATCGAGAAAAATGGAGAACAGATACTGACAGGAAGGCTGGATTCCCAGATCATTTATCTTGGAAATGTTCAGAAAGGTGATGTGATCCGCATTAAGATGCAACTGAAACAAGATGATGTTATGTCCGGAGTGGTGAGATTGACCGCAGCGGAACTTGATGAGGAAGCAATGGAAAAACTTGCACAGAAAATGCAAGAAAATGCATGGAAACTTACGAATGCAAAAGGAAATCAGTTAAGTGGAACAATTGATGTACAAGAAGAGAAGATGTTATTTTTCTCCATTCCATATGATAAAGGATGGAATGTAAAGATTGATGGAAAAGCAGTAAAAACGAAAGCACTTGGAAAAGCATTTTTGACGGTAAAGGTGCCGGAAGGAAAGCATAAAATCACTTTAATCTATGTTTCACCAGGATTTAAGGAAGGCGCAATTTTAAGTATTGTAGGATTTGTTATCTTTTTGTTGCTTTTGTATTTATTTCGTAAGAAAAAAATAAGTAATATACAGCAAAATCTGACAGAAAATTATGGTACATTAATAAAGGAAATATTACCGCACGATATGGGTGGTAACGATAATAAGGAGGAATGATTATGAGAAAGATTTTTGGCAAGTTTCTTGCAGCAGGACTTTGTATTGCGATGGCATTATCATCAGTGACAGTCAAAGCAGATAGTGTGGATCAGAAATATCTGGCACTTGGAGCTGACTTGACAGCTTCCCAGAAGAAGAAAGTATTAGAACTTCTGAATCTGGATGACAATAGTGATTATAAGGTTATTACAGTAACAAATAAAGATGAACATGAATATTTAGACAGCTATCTGTCAAAGAGTGTGATCGGAACAAGAGCATTGTCCTCTGTCACTGTGGAACAGAAAGATGATGGAAATGGTGTGAATGTTACAACACAGAATATTTCTTATTGTACATCTGGAATGTATCGTAACGCCTTGATCACAGCAGGAATCAAGAATGCTGATGTAAAAGTAGCTGGACCATTTAAGATTTCTGGAACTGCAGCACTAGTTGGTGTTATGAAAGCTTATGAGGAAATGACAGGAAAGAAGATTTCTGAAAAGAGCAAGGATGCAGCGACAGATGAGCTGATCACAACAGGAGAAGTTGCAGAGAATATTGGTTCTGATGATGCAGAGAAATTGATCGCGGATGTAAAACAGAAAGTAGCAGAAGATAATCTTTCTTCTCCATCAGAGATCAAGCAGGCAATTGAAGAATCTGCGAATGATTTAAATATCAGTCTTTCTGATGCAGATAAAGAGAAAATTCAGAATCTGATGGATAAGATTTCTGATCTAGACCTGAATGTTTCACAGTTAAAAGAACAGGCAAAAGACTTATATGATAAATTAAATAATAGTGGAATTTTAGAAAAGATTGCAGCATTTTTCAGATCTGTTGTTAAATGGATTGGAAATTTGTTTGGAAACTAAATTAAAAGAATATCCCTCTTTACATAACATAAGATTATGTAGGGAGGGATTTTTTTTATGGGACAAAATGAAATATTATTTTATATTATGGCAGCTGGATGCATGGTTTGTCTGATGATAGGAATTGTGAAAAAACCTGCATATTTGTTGGTGCTTTTGGTTCGAGGAGCATTTTGTTCGTTGATCGTATATGGTATTTGTATTTTTTGTGCAAAAAAAGGAGTTGCAGCTCCTGTCAATTTAAATTTCCTTTCTATTGGAACAGGTGCATTGCTTGGTCTTCCTGGAATTGTTATTTTGTATGCGACAGCAGTGTTATTATTTCGTTAGGGGAGCGTTTAATGATTATTTGTAGGTGAAATTATATGTTTAAAATACAGAATTTTGTATTTTTTGTAAAAAAGTAGAAAAACTACTAGACAAATACTTGGAACGGATGTAAAATAATGGAACAAAAGAAAGGAGGAATCATGAAGATATGGATTCTATTATTTATAATCCTTGCAGTAATTTATGATTACAGAGACTTTCAGATCCCGAACTGGCTGAATGGAATAGGAGCTTGTATTACTTTGATTCTGGCTGGAATCTGCGGAATGAAGGTGATGGATATTACAGCAGGTGTGTTGATCGTATTTGCCAGCTGTGGATTATTATTTTATATTGGATGCCTTGGCGGTGGAGACGTGAAACTGCTTATGGTATGCGGAATTTCTATAGGGTGGGGAATGCCCCAGTTTCTAATTTTATCATTTATATGTAACGGTATTTATGCCGTAGGTTTCTTGTGGAAGAGGAAGAACTTCCATCTACGATTTATTCGATTATTTCAATATATAACACGATGTATAAAGAACAAAAGATTATTGGTATATGAGACAGGTGAACAAGATTCCATGCAAGGGGGAATCATACATTTTTCATTTGGAATTTTGGCAGCGTATATCATATATCTGTCAGGAGGTGTGGTATGAGAGATATTTCAATTGGTATCTATCATAAAGACTATCAGTATGGGAAACGATTGATGGAATATTTAAATCACCAGAAGGATTTTCCAATGACAGCATCTTTTATATCAGATGAAGATGCTTTTTTCAGACAGGAAGAAGAAGGAGATTTTGAATGTCTGGTTTTGGCAGAAGAGACAGATTATCATGGAAGCTCACCAGTGTGCAGGATCGGAGTTAATGATTCTATGGGTGGAATGTACTGTCAGAGCGGGAAAGAAATAGCGGCAGGGATCTATCACTGTTTAAATGTTAGTCCACAACTGGATGATGAAAAGATTTTTGGTGTTTATTCGCCTGTTCCAAGACCAGAAGTATCAACATTTGCGAGAGAGATGTCAGCTACGAATGGGTGGATTTATTTTGGAATGCAGCCATATGGACATTTTGAAGAAGATGAGAGTGGAGAGCTTTTGTTATTTTATATCAAAGAACATAAGGAAGATATTATTGAATATTTCTTGAATCATCAGAAGGATCTTGGCGGCTGTATGGGATTTGCGGGAGCTGCATGTTATCTGGATTACAGGGAATTAACAATGCAGGATTATGAATGGTTCTTTGAGAAATTAAGACAAGCAGGGATAAAGATTATCTTTGATATTGGAATTGCATCACCTCCAGAACTGAGATTTTTTGGATTGTTTGACAGGATATTTCTTCCATTAATAAGAGAAGATCTGAATTCATTTGAATATCAACGATTTAAAAAGCAAATGAGAAAACATGGAATATGGACACAGACGAGCTGGGAAGAAGCAATGCTTGAAAGTTGGCAGAATAAGTGGAGAAGGGAGCAGTGGCCTTGAAAGAATTACTGAAGCAAAGAGTGATGGAAAGACTTAATTTTTCGCAAGAAATTTCAGATGATTATTTGAAAGAAGTGATACAGCAGGAGATTGTGAAAGTTTCAAAAGATTATCCGATGCTTTTATCTGATAAGATCCGTCTGAAGCAGGAAGTTTTTTATGCACTTCGCAAACTTGATATTCTACAGGATCTTTTGGAAGATGATACGATTACAGAGATTATGATTAATGGATCTGAAAATATTTTTATTGAGCAGTATGGAAAACTGCATCGGTATCCGGGACATTTTTCAGATGCAGAGAAGCTGTATCAGGTGATCCAGCAGGTGGCATCAGGAGCAAATCGTATGGTAAATGAGAAAAATCCGATTGTTGATGCGAGATTAGAAGATGGTTCAAGGGTAAATATTATTTTACCACCGATCTCTATTGACGGTGCCACGATGACAATCCGAAAGTTTGCCAAAGAACCGATGACACTTGAATGGCTATGTGAGAGAGAAGCATTTTCAGAAGAAATTGCACAATTTTTGAAAATACTTGTGAAGGCGAGATACAACATTTTTATATCGGGAGGGACAGGAAGTGGGAAGACAACATTATTAAATGGAATGTCTAACTGTATACCCAAAGGGGAACGAATCATAACCATTGAAGATTCTGCAGAATTAAAACTCAATGGTATTGAAAATCTGGTACGCCTTGAGATGAGAAATGCCAATGCAGCAGGTGAGAATAAAGTTGATATGAATGAGCTGATTAAAGCGGCTTTGCGTTCAAGACCTGATCGGATCATTGTTGGAGAAGTTCGTGCAGAAGAAGCATTGTCGATGTTAAATGCTATGAATACAGGACATGATGGAAGTATTTCAACAGGGCATGCAAACAGCAGTAAAGATATGTTGAAGCGAATCGAAACGATGGTTTTAATGGGAGTTGATATGCCAGTTGAAGCGATCAGGGGGCAGATGGCCTCAGCAATTGATGTGATCATTCATCTTGGAAGAAGCTATGATGGAAGTCGAAGATTACTGGAGATTTCAGAAATTACGGGAATGACAACAGGACAGATAGCGGTTCATCAATTGTTTGAACTTGATGATGAAGATCAGATGCAGATGAAGGGAGAACTGGTCAATAGAAGAAAATTAAAGGAGTATGGCCAATATGAAACATATCAGAAACTTATGGAGTATTTTAAAGCAAGAGATCAGCCTATGGAAGAATGAAAAAAAAGATCTGATCACGGGAATCCTTTATATTGGAATGATCACATGGCTGTTTTATAACCGTATCGTATGTATGATCTTCTTAAGTCCATTTCTGTTTTTATGGATGAGGCGGCAGAGAACAAGGCGAGAATATAAAAAGAAAGAAATTTTGCGGAAAGAATTTCGAGAAATGATGTTGTCGATCGGAAACAGTTTATCTGCAGGGTATTCGATTGAGAATTCATTAAAGACAGCAAAGAATGATCTTTTAATGTATCAGGAGAACAGTATGTTGGCAAAAGAACTTCATTTGTTGATAAATCATTTAAAAATAAATGAACCTGTGGACAAGTTGTTTCTTGATATGGCAGAACGAGTAGATTTAGAAGAATTATATCAGTTTGCACAGATTGTATCGATTGCCAAAAGAAGTGGTGGAAACCTGATTGAGATTACAACGAATACGATAGAACATTTAAGCCAGACAATTCAGATAAAAGAAGAAATTGAAACAATGACAGCGGCAAAGCAAATGGAAAAAAGGATCATGACGATGATGCCTTACTTTATTCTCTTCTATGTAAGGACAGCAAATCCTGGATATTTTGACATACTGTATAAAAGCTTTGCAGGAATGATCGTTGTAACGATTTCTTTGATTTGTCTGTGGATTGCAGATTCATGGGCAGAGAGGGTGATTGAAATTGAAGTTTAGATGGATCAGATATATAGCGGAAAGACTTCCAAAAGAAATAAGAGAAAGAAGAAAAACAGAGATTGAAGCGTGTTTTACAGGGACAAAGAAACAATTAGAAGAAAAAGTAATGGAAAGTCTGTATGAACAGGTAAAGATCGTTGTGGTAGCGACAGCAATTTTTCTTATGATACTCCTTCTGACAATAGTAATGTATTTGAGTCAGGATAGGAGAATTCTGATCACAAGAGATGAGACGGGAGGGAAAACTACAGAGAAACAGATTCGTATCAAAACAAAAAAGGACGATGATATTTACTCATTGACAATCCGGCCGAAAGGTTATACAAAAAGCCAGATCACAGATGCATTAGACAGAGGTGAAAAATACTTAAAAGAACACCTTGTGGCAAAAAATAAATCAATTAATGAAGTATCAAAACATCTGGAAATGCCATCGAAGATACAGGGTGAAAACATCACGGTGCAATGGCAGAGTGATGATCCGGCAGTTATCGATGAAGAAGGTAATGTATTTTCGAAAAATGTAAAAAAAGATTATATTGTAAATCTTAATGCCAGAATGGAATGTCAGGGAGAGGTACGAATCTTGAAGATACCAGTGTGTGTGGTTCCTGGAAATTCAGGAAAGAGAGTATCAGAGAAACAAAAGATTATTGCAGATCTTAAGAAATTGGAAGAAAAATATATTACAAAGGAGCAGTTTTATCTTCCAGATGTGATCCGGCAGGGAAGGCTTTTGCCTGCGGATAATGAAAGTCAGATTCCTGCAATATTATTTCTTGGAATTGCAGTAATTGTGTTTCTTTGGTACCACGAGAATGAAAAGTATAAGGAACAAAAGCTTCAGACCAGAGATCAGTCTGTACAGGAGTATCCTCAGATCATTACACAATTGATGTTGTTTCTTGGAACAGGAATGAGTGTGACATCTGCACTTGAAGCTGTGACTGCGGAGTATGAGAAAGAACAAATGAGAGGGAATAAAGGAAAGATTTTTGTATATGAACAGATGAAAAAAACATGCAGGGAGATTTCATTTGGAGTTTCTCAGACGAAAGCGTTTGCCGATATGGGACAAAAGATTGGGGTCCCTTCTTATCAGAAGCTTTCTGTTCTTCTTGTACAAAGTATTACAAGAGGATCCACAGATCTGTTTTTCAGATTAAAAGAAGAGGAAGAAGAAGCATTTTTTCAAAGAAAGGAACAGGCAAAAAGAAAAGGCGAAGAAGCGAGTACAAAACTTCTTGCTCCGATGATGATCATGTTGGTGGTCATATTAATATTACTGATGTTTCCAGCGTTGTCACAATTTTCATAAAATATGAGGGAGGCGGTACATATGAGAAATTTTTTTAGGCATTTTGCAAAAGATGAATCAGGAATGGGTGTTGTGGAAGTGATTTTGATCATTGTAGTTTTGATCGGTTTGGTTATCATCTTTCAGACACAGATCACAAAGGTAGTAAATAATATTTTCAAGACGATCACCTCCAAAACAGGAAAAATAAAATGATCAGGGATGAACGTGGCAGTATGAGTGCATTTTTGGCAATGTTGTTTCTTATATTTCTGCTTTTGATCAGTGTGTGTGCAGAGGGTATTTATATATATACAGCGAAGGGAAAAGCAATGGCTGTTTATATGTCTGGATTTTCTCATACAAAGGGAAATTACCAGAAGGAACTTGCAGATATGTATCATATTTATGCTATGGATCCAAGATACAAAAAGAAATTAGAAACTGATTTTGCTGATCGGATGAAAGAAAGTCTTGATAATTCCGAAGATTCATTTTTGTTTCAGACAGGAAATACAAAATTATCCGATGAAGTGAATCTGACAGCACAAAAGGGGGAAGTTTTAAAGTACCAGATCAGGCAGCAGATGAAGTATGAGATAGGAAGTGATCTTTTGAAGACGTGGACAAATAATATAAGGACAAGCACGGATCTTCAAAAGCAAATCACAGATATCAAAGGACAGATCAGTAAGGATGAAAAAGAAGCACAAAAGCAGCAGGAGGACAGAGAAAATACCAAGAAATCAGATAAAAAAGACAATGAACAAATAAAGCCATCTGCAAAAAAAGATCCAAGAAAAGGTTTTATGAAATTATTAAAAGAAGGATCCGTCTCATTAGTTATGGGAAAGAAAAAAGTATCAGATCTTCCAATTGATATTGTTTATGGCAAAAAGGATACAACAAAGCAGAAAATATGGGATTTTATGAACCGAAAAACGATGGAAAAAGAGATGGACAAGTTAAAAGAAACATCGTCAGCGGATTCATTTACAAGCGAATTACCGGTTATATTTTATGCACAAAAATATTTTCATTGTCTAACAGATACATCAAAAAAAGAAGGGACAAAATATGAGATAGAATATCTGATCGCTGGAAAAGATTCAGAAAAAGAAAATCTTGGGGCAGTGTTCTGGAAGATGATCGCACTTAGATTTTTAACGAATGCAGCTTGTGTGTATCAAGATCCTGTAAAGGAGAAAGAAGCTACACTGCTTGCAGCTTCTGTTCTTGGCATTACTGGATTTCCCCCAGTTGTTGCAGTTGCCAAGAATCTTCTGCTTATTGCATTAGCTTATGGAGAATCTGTAATTGATGTGAGGAATCTTGCAGAAGGTAAAAAGGTGCCGATCGTAAAAACTGTTTCAGACTGGCAATTGTCATTTTCAGGACTGGCAACATTAAATTGCAAACAGAAACCAGCAAAGCAGGGAATGAAATATGAAGATTATCTTTTATTGCTGTTGATCATGCAGAAAGATAAACGACAAAAATATTTTCGTATGATGGATATGATGGAACAAAATATAAAAAGAAAAGTTCCAGATTTTAAGATGGATCAGTGTATTTCATCTTATAAAATAACACAGAATCTAAAGCTTAAAAAATTGGGCTTTGGAGGCATGACTTTGCCATTTGCACCTTATACAGATTTAAAGTTATCACGTTTTACAACCTATTAAAATAAAAAGAAAGGAGGCAGAGAAAGATGTTCTCTTGTCAAAAACATTTCTCAAAAAATAAGTTGGTTCAAAATGATAAAAAAATTAATAATATAACAGATACAAAAAAATCCAAGAGAGCATCTTTCTCTGCCTCAAAGTTTTTCATGTTGAAATTATTTAGGTCAGAAGAAGGAACAATAACATTGGAGGCGACTTTTATCGTACCAATTTTTTTGATCGTACTTATTATGCTGGCAAGTGCAGGTGAGATTTTTATGATCCATCAGCAGATTGCACATGGAGTCTGTGAAGCTGCAAAAAGAGCTGCGGTTAATGAATACCAGATTCGGCAGAAAAGAAATACTGGGGGAAATTTAACTGTTTTAAGTGCAAAAGAGACATTTCTGACATCGGTGAATCGTAGATTTTTAGATCGTTCAGCATTGATTGGTGGAAGTGCTGCAGCGGCAGCAGCTTGTAAGTTGACATTGACATCAAAGGGTGAATATATTGTGGCAGTCAAATATCATATTCGAAAAAAACTGCCATTTTTATCAACATATTCAGTAACATTTGAACAAAAAATCAGGCAGAAAGCTATGACGGGTTATGTACCGAAGGGAGATGAATTAAAAGAAGGGTTTGTTTATATTACGCCACACGAAGCTGTTTATCACAAAGATCTGTCCTGTACGCATCTGGCACTTGATATTTCAGTAGATGAAGATGTTTTAAAGTATCAGAATGGGCAGACACATTATAAGGCATGCAGCAAATGTACTCGTCATCAAAGCAGTAATGTCTCGTGTGTATATATTGCAAAAGAAGGTGAATCATATCATACAGACTTGTCATGCAGTGGTTTAAAACGAACCGTGAAACAAGTGGATTTAAGTACTTTAAAGGGGATGAAGCCATGTCAAAGATGCGGAAAACGGGGGGATACATGACAGTGGAAGTAAGTGCATTGATTCCCATTGTTCTTATGGTGTTATGGTTGTTTTTTAGTTATCTGTTTTATTTTATGAACTGTGGAATTACACAGGGAATTATGGAAGAAGCATTGCAGAAGGCAGCGGATATAAGAATTACAGGGGCTGATTATGATACAGGGAAAATATCTTATGCCAAGTTAAATCAGAACCTGATCATAGGTAATATCATTTCTTCCAATAAAAATGGCGATACAATGGCACAAAAAGAAATCAAGGAAAAGATTAGGCAACATTTGTTTATGGCTAAAGCTGGCTCAGTGAACGTTTCTACAACATCATTAAAAACATCAGTGAAAGTAAAGATGCAGTCAAATGTGATATCATTTCAATTTCTAAGTGGGTTTGGAATTCAATTATTTGAATATGAAGGAAGTTTGGCCGCATTGGGAGATTTTGAGATGGAGCAGATCAGGGGGTGGAATACAATTGAAGGAGCAATGGATTAGGGAAGGTTTTTCAAGTTATTATGTTGTGGATAAAGGACAAAAACTTACATATGAGAAAAATATTCTGCGCTGCCATACACTTAGATGTCTTCTACCATGTGAATTTAGGATGCAGGATGGTAAGGAATATTATTATTACGAGACGGGAATTTACACAACTTTAAGAGAAAGAATCAATATGCTTGATCCAAAGTTATTCTTTGCTTATCTGATAGAATCATTTGAAGAAACAGAATCATATCTTTTGAATCTGGATCATTTGAAATTGGAATTGGAACTGTTGTTTCTTGATAAAGAAGATCATCCAGTTCTTTGCTATCTTCCAGAATATGAAAAAAATATTTTAGAACAGCTTCGAAATTTTCTGGAGGAATGCATAGAAATCATTTCCACACAAGATAAGAGGAAAGTGAGATTTTATTATGAGTTTCATAGTTTTCTTGTGAAAGAGAAACCAAATATAGAACAGATGAAATCTTATTTGGAAATTCGGCCGAAAGAAAAAGTGGGAGAAAAACAGTCGAAGAAAGAAAATATGTTAGAAATAACAGAAAAAGAACAGAATAGAGAATTGGAAATTAATGAAGATCATGAAAAGAATTATAATTATGAGAGCAAAGAAAAAATCGTAAGAAAAAGATTATGGAAAACTTTTTATGGAGTGATATGTGCAGGTGGTTTTAGTACAATGATCTACTGCATAATTCAGATTTTTAAATATGGATTTTATTATTTGTTTTTGGCAGGACTTCTTTGTTCAATTAGTGTGATGTGCCTTGGTGTGTATGGTTTTTATAAATTGTGGAAAAATGATCAAAATAACATTCGAACTGTGGATTCTTATGATGAAGCACAAGAGCATACGACATTATTGGATGATCAAACAACATTATTAGCAGATGATGAGAAAACTGTTTTACTGCTGGAGCAGCCGATAGGAAGGCTTATTCCAAAGAATGATGAATTAACAGAAATAGTGATCAATGATAATGGATTTATTATAGGAAGTTGTATGGAAGGTACAGACTATCAGATTGAAGGTACAGGAATCAGCAGAAGGCATCTTAGATTTTATAAAGAAGGAAAAAATATCTGTTGTGAGGATCTTAATTCCACAAATGGAGTTAAAATAAATGGGAGAAAGATCAGTAAATGTGTGTTACATGAAGGTGATAGGATTAAAATAGGTTTAGAAGAGTTCCTTTTTAAAGAAGAATGACAGTATGATATAATAAATGATACATAAAACGGATATGGAGGAGATTATGTATCAGAAAATCATAGAGTTGTTAAGAATTCATGGATATCTGAGCCAGGATACAGAAAAAGGCTCTTGCTATGTAAAAAGCACAAAGAAAAGAAACAAATGTGTTTATGTGATGTTTGATAAAAATCCAGATGGAAGTGCGATATTAGAAGAAGATCTATATCAGATGGAAGATTGTGCAAAGCAAAATTTTGGTGCAGACTGTGCCATATTATTGTTGGTGCTATCAGAAGAAGATGATCCTATGTTTATTGATCCGGATGACCAGTTTAAAGATCTGTTTAGACCATTAACAATGATTCTTTCGCAAAATCAAGCAGAACAAAGGGAAGATGTGACAAATGATTTTGAGAATATCAATGAGATAAAAAGATTTGTATGGAATTATAAAGCAACACTCGTAATATTTCTGCTGAATCTTGCAGGATTTGTTTTAACTGAGATTTATGGAAATAAGATTTACAACTTATATGCCTGTAATGCATATTGTGTAAGAAATCTACATGAATATTATAGGTTATTGACATCAAATTATCTGCATTTTGGATGGGAACATTTTTTTAATAACATGGTTGTGTTTTTGATTCTTGGAACATCTTTGGAGAAAGTGACAGGAAGTATTCGGTATGCAGTTTTATATACGGGGTCTGGCATTATCGGAAGTATTGTTTCCACAATATATTATAGTGTAATGGGACAGGATGTTTTGTCAGCAGGAGCATCTGGAGCAATTTTTGGATTGATCGGTGCACTAGCTGCAATATTTTTGTTCTGCAAAGATCAGAGAAAAAGATTTGATGGATTTGGAATATTTCTTATGATCGCAGGAAGTCTGTACCATGGATTTGAAAGTGGAACAACCGATAATGCGGCCCATATTGGAGGATGTATTGCCGGATTTATTTTGTCAATGCTTCTGTATGTGTCAAGTAGTTTAATTTCTGCTCATAGGCAGGGAAGATAAGAGTAAAAGTTGTTCCCTGATTAGGAGCAGAATCAATATGAATCTTGATATGAAGTTCATGCGCGATCTTACGAACAATAGAAAGTCCAATTCCATTTCCCCCAGGCTGGAAGGAAACACCTCGGTAAAATGCACGAGACTGTTGTTCGGGAGTCATTCCGATTCCAGTATCAGACAAATTTAATACGATATGTCCCTGCTCTTTACTCAGGTGTACAGTAATATGAGGAGATCGGTTGATCTCCTCTTTTTGCTGAATTGCCTTAACAGCATTGGAGATTAAATTATGAAACAGCTGGAACAGCTTACTTTTTGCGCCATACACATAAAATGCAGTTCCAGGATCAGCCTGGATAAAAAAACGGATTCGTTCTTTATGAAGATAGTAAGACCAGGAAGAACGGAGTTCACTGATCAGATTGATCAGATCCAAAGGTTCGATTGTGGCAGAAGTCGTATCTTCAGGGGCAAGGAACTGATGAATGAAGTCAAATAAAGAAGAAAAATCATCTTTCATACGATTCCAGTGCTCATTTTGGGTAAGTATATCATTTGTTTTTTCAATATACTGAATCTGTCCATAGATAAGAGTCAGTGAATTGTTTATCTCATGTGAAAACGTAGAAAGTTCCTGTGAATTGTTCATTTTTGGCTCCTTTTGTAATTAAAATTTCCTCTTTTATTATCGGAAAAAACAAGAAACAGAGCAAGAAAAAACGTAGGAAAAAGTTCGATGGTTTCTGCTAAAAAACAATCATTGAAAAACAATAGATACTCATGGTAAAATATAATGAAGTATGACTATATGTCATATTTCAAAATAGAAAGGGGCATACGATATGTCTTACATGGCTTTATATAGAAAGTTCCGGCCGACACGCTTCAGTGAAGTCAAAGGCCAGGATCATATTGTAAAGACGCTTGAGAATCAGATGAGGACCGGGCGCATTGGTCATGCGTATCTGTTTTGTGGGACGAGAGGTACTGGTAAGACAACGGTAGCCAAGATTCTTGCGAAAGCAGTAAACTGTGAACATCCAGTCGATGGGGAACCATGCGGAGAATGTGAAGTGTGCAAAGCAATTGCAGAGGGAAGTTCCATGAATGTGATCGAGATTGATGCGGCATCAAACAATGGTGTCGATAATATCCGAGAAATCAAGGAACAGGTACAGTATTCACCGGCAACAGGAAAGTACAAAGTTTATATCATCGACGAGGTGCATATGTTGTCTATAGGGGCTTTTAATGCACTGCTAAAGACATTAGAAGAACCGCCAGAATATGTCATTTTTATTCTTGCGACAACCGAAGTTCACAAAATACCGATCACGATCTTATCCAGATGTCAGAGATATGATTTTCATCGTATCACAGCAGCAACGATCAAGAAACAGTTGAAAGATCTTATGGAGCAGGAACAAGTAGACACTGAAGATAAAGCATTGGAATATGTGGCAAGAATGGCAGATGGTTCCATGCGTGATGCATTGAGTCTTCTAGATCAGTGTATTGCATTTTATCTGGGTGAGAAACTGACATATGATAATGTTCTGGAAGTACTTGGTACTGTGGACATACAGGTCTACAGTGATTTGTTAGATATGATACTTTCACAGGATATTAACAGAGTGATGGATCTTCTGGAAGATGTAGCAAGACAGGGAAGAGAATGGTCACAGTTTATCACAGATTTTCTGTGGTATTTAAGGAATCTTCTATTAGTTGGACAGGGAAATGCGGCAGAAGAAGCATTGGAAGTATCAACAGACCAGCTAAAATTACTGCAAGAGAAAGCACAGCAGGTAGAGGAAAATACTTTGATCCGATATATCAGAATCTTATCTGAATTGTTAGAACGGATCCGTTATGCGACATCTAAGAGAGTTCTTGTGGAAGTTGAGATGATGAAGATGTGCAGACCTCAGATGGAAGCAGATACGAATAGTCTGGCGGACAGAGTGAGACAGTTGGAACAACAGTTAGAGAAACTGTTGCAGTCAGGAATTCCAGTTCAGCAAGCAGCACTAACAGGACAAAATCAAGCAGCAATGCAATCAGCAGAAGTAAAACCTGAACAAGACCCAGTCGAACAGTTAAATGAGAAGTTTCCACCAGCAAAAGTGGAAGAACTTATGGAGCTTGTTGATCACTGGAGAGATGTTAAACGCAATCTGTCACCACAGATGAAATATTGCTTACAGAGAGCAACATTATCAGTTAACGATGAAGGGACTGCATTAAGAGTGCTATTTCCAAAAGAAATGAACGTGGAAAGCGGTTATTTCTTAGAAGAACCAGAGCGTATCGAACGATTGAAACAGGAATTATCCAGACAATCTGGTAGAGACGTAGAATTGGAAGTCAGTGTGATGAACAAAGAGAATGACGACAGCGATATGATCAACTTAGACTGCATCCATATGGATGTAAAAATAGAAGACTAAAACTAAATTCATAAAAACAAATTTTTAGGAGGAAAGAATAATGGCAAAAAGAAGCGGTGGATTTCCAGGTATGGGTGGAAATATGAATCAGCTGATGAAACAGGCACAGAAGATGCAGAAACAGATGGAGGAAACAACAAAAGCGTTAGAAGAATCCACATATGAAGCAACAGCAGGTGGTGGAGTTGTAAAAGTTGTTGTATCCGGTAAAAAAGAAGTAGTTTCTGTACATTTAGAAGAAGAAGTTGTAGATCCAGATGACATTGAAATGTTAGAAGATCTGATCGTAGCTGCTACAAATGAAGCACTTCGTAAGATGGAAGAAGATTCCCAGGAGAAGATGGGGAAAGTCACTGGTGGATTAGGAGGAATGGGTGGAGGATTTCCATTCTAGATAGAGTGAGAGACTATGGATTATTACAGTAATCAGATCACACAGTTAATCGAAGAACTCGGGAAACTCCCAGGAATCGGACCAAAATCCGCAGGTAGACTGGCGTTTCATATTATCAATATGCCACAAGATCAGGTAAAGAAATTATCAGACACGATCATTTCCGCAAAGACGAATGTACATTATTGTAAAGAGTGTTGTACATTGACGGACAATGAGATCTGTCCGATCTGTGCCAGTGACAAGCGCGATCACAGCACGATCATGGTCGTTGAGAATACGAGAGACCTGATGGCATATGAGAAGACAGGAAAATACGAAGGTGTTTACCATGTGCTTCACGGAGCAATTTCGCCAATGCTTGGAATCGGTCCGGACGATATCCGCCTGAAAGAACTGATGGCAAGATTACAGGGAGATGTCAAGGAATTGATCATTGCGACAAACTCCAGTCTGGAAGGTGAGACAACAGCAATGTATATCAGTAAGCTTGTTAAACCGACAGGAATCAAAGTTAGTAAGATCGCAAGTGGAGTTCCGGTTGGAGGCGATCTGGAATATATTGATGAAGTAACGTTACTTCGAGCATTAGAGGGACGTACTGAGATATAAAAAATAAAACAAAAAGAAAGAACCGACTAGCTAGGTCGGTTCTTTCTTTTAAAACAATAAGGAGAGGATTTTCATCCTCAAGAGGGGTAGGATTTGAAAGTATTAACTACTTTACGATTTTCATTATCACATAAAAATGTGTCTAAATTGTGAACAAATCACACATTTTTTGTAAAAATGGAATAATATGACTATAGGTCTTTTCTTGAAAAAGCATAGTAAATGGGATAAAATACATCTAAACAGAGTAAAATGTAAACTCTCAGGATAAGAACACACAGAAAGGAAGATATATAATATGAAGAAAGAAGATTGTATTTTTTGTAAGATCGCAAGTGGAGAGATTCCATCTAACACAATTTATGAAAACTCAGAATTTAAAGTGATCATGGATATTGCGCCAGCATCTAAAGGGCATGTATTGATCATTCCAAAAGAACATTTCAAAGATATTTATGAGATCGATGCAATCACAGCAGGAAAATTATTTCAGTTAGCAACAGTTGTTGCAAGAGCATTAAAAGAAGTACTTCACTGCGATGGATTAAATGTATTACAGAACAATGGACTGATCGCAGGCCAGACAGTATATCATTTCCATATGCACTTGATTCCAAGATACGAAGATGATGATGTAACGATCGGATGGAAAGAACATTCCACAGAAGATATTGATATGGAGCAGTTAAGACAGGATATTAAAAAGGCACTTTAGGAGAAAAAGTATGGCAAAAACTTCATGGAAACCTGGAAATATGATCTATCCGCTTCCAGCAGTTATGGTAACTTGCAGAGATAAAGGGCAGGATAATATCATTACGATCGCATGGACAGGAACGATCTGCACGAATCCGCCGATGACATACATTTCTGTTCGTCCAGAGAGACATTCTTATGAAATGATCAAAAATAGCGGCGAATTTGTCATTAACCTGACAACAAAACAGCTGACAAGAGCAACAGACTTTTGTGGAGTACGTTCAGGAAGAGATATTGATAAATTTAAAGAAGCAAGACTGACAAAAGAAGAAGCACAAGTTGTTGATGCACCAGTTATTGCAGAAAGCCCAGTAAATATTGAATGCAAAGTAGAGAAGATCGTACCGCTCGGTTCACATCATATGTTTATGGCGAAAGTTGTAAATATCATGGTAGATGATGACTATATGGAAGATAATGGACGTTTTGCATTAGAAAAAACGAATCCATTGATCTATTCTCATGGTGGATATTATGAAACAGGAAAGAAATTAGGAACCTTTGGCTACTCAGTAAGAAAGAAAAAGAAAAGGAAAAAACCAAATGGCAGAAAAAAATAATAACTACATATTGATTGGAATGCCGGGTTCTGGAAAGAGTACGATCGGAGTACTTTTAGCCAAAGCCCTTGGTTATGATTTTGTGGATACAGACCTCGTGATTCAGCAAAAAGGCGGAGGTTTATTAAAAGAAATCATTGCAAGAATTGGAAATGACGGATTTAAACAGTTAGAAGAAGACGTAAATGCTTCAATTGATGTCGATAAATCAGTAATTGCACCAGGAGGAAGTGCTGTTTACAGCGATAAGGCCATGAAACATTTTAAAGAAATCGGAACTGTGATCTATTTAAAATTGGATTATCAGACAGTAAAACGTCGTCTTGGAAATCTCAAAGCAAGAGGTGTTGTGTTGGAAGAAGGGCAGACCTTGCATGATTTATACTGCGAAAGAATCCCTTATTATGAGAAGTATGCAGACATCACAGTGGAACTGGATAAATTATCCATCGGAGACTCTTTAGAAAAAGTGTTGGAAAACCTCTAATAGTATGATATAATATAATCTGTATGATTTTAAATAATTACCGAAAGATAGAAATTAGGTTTAATAATATAGATAGAGATAATTGAGGTGTATCATGGAACAGTATATCATTAAAGGTGGTAACCCGTTAGTAGGAGAAGTAGTAATTGGCGGTGCGAAGAATGCAGCACTGCCTGTTTTAGCTGCGGCAGTAATGACAGATGGAAAATGTATGATAGATAATATGCCAGATGTAAGAGATATTAACGTATTACTTCAGGCAATGCAGGAAATTGGAGCAGATATAGATAGAACAGGAAAACACGAAGTAACGATCAGCGGAAAAGGAATTCATCCAGAGTGTGATGTAGACAATGAATTTATCCGTAAGATCAGAGCTTCTTACTATTTAATTGGTGCTTTACTTGGTAAATACAAGAGAGCAAGAGTTGCACTTCCAGGTGGATGTGAGATCGGAAGCCGTCCGATCGACCAGCATATTAAAGGATTTAAGATGCTTGGAGCAGAGATTGAGATTGAGAATGGTATGATCAGTGCAACCGCAAAAGAATTAAGAGGAGCCCATATTTATATGGACGTTGTCTCTGTAGGAGCGACAATCAATGTTATGATGGCTGCTTCTCTTGCAAAAGGAAATACGATCATCGAGAATGCGGCAAAAGAACCGCATGTCGTTGATGTAGCGAACTTCTTAAACAGTATGGGAGCGAAGATCCGTGGAGCAGGAACAGATGTGATCCGTATCAAAGGTGTGGAAAGATTCGGAGATTGCCAGTATTCCATCATTCCAGACCAGATCGAAGCAGGAACATTTATGACAGCAGCAGTTGCAACTAAGGGTGATATTATGATCAAGAATGTCATTCCAAAGCATTTAGAAGCAATTTCTGCAAAATTAATTGAGATTGGAGCTGAAGTAGTAGAATTCGACGATGCTGTCCGTGTATCAGCAACAAAACGTCTGGAATCTACAAATATTAAGACATTACCATATCCTGGATTTCCAACAGATATGCAGCCACAGATGGCGGTAACACTTGCCTTATCTAATGGAACAAGTGTGATCTCAGAAAGTATTTTTGAGAACCGTTTCCGTTATGTGGATGAGTTGACAAAGATGGGAGCAACCATTCAGGTTGATGGAAGAACTGCTATTATCAGCGGAGTTGAAGGATTTACAGGAGCTGACGTACACGCTCCAGACTTAAGAGCAGGAGCTGCTCTTGTTATTGCAGGATTATCTGCAAAAGGATTTACAACAGTCAGCGATATTGGATATATTTATCGTGGATACGAACAGTTTGAACAGAAGCTAACACAGCTTGGAGGAGAAATCCAGCTGGTCAATAGTGAAAAAGAAGTAGCAAAATTTAAGTTAAAGATAGGATAAAAGGAGAATTGCCTGAATGAGACAATACCTGAAAAATGAAGTGTTCAAAGTATCCAAGTGGGTAGAATTATTTATATCAGCTATTATTATGATCGCGGTCATTGGTGGAACGATTTATCTGGTAAAAGATGTGGTACAATTGATGATGAATTACCCAACATCCAGAGATATTTACAAATTTGTCGGTGTTGCATTTAATCTCGTCATTTGTATTGAGTTTGTAAAGATGCTTTGTAAACATACACCAGATACATTAGTAGAAGTTATGATGTTTGCGATCGCAAGGCAGATGATCGTGGAACATACGAGTCCACAGCAGAATCTTCTTGTAGTTTTAGCAATTGCAATCTTATTTGCGATCAAGAAATTCCTTTTTGGAAAATATGATGATATAGATAAGACTGTATTTCCGCCAAGTCAGAAGATTTCAAGTATCAATGAGCTGGTTCATGTGGAGATACCTAAAGAATCGCAGGATCAGACATTGGGAGAGCTTCTTGAGAAACAAATTGGAACTGAGAGTGGAACTTTTCAGGTAGGTCAGTGTTATTTCTTTGAAGGTGGTGCGCTTCGCGTAGCTAAGACAAAGAATGGTAAGGTAACACAGATCGAAGTCATCCGGAGTAAGAACGCACCGGTTGTATTAAAAAGGTAAAAAAGGCCCGGAGTCCTTCGGGTCTTTTCATAGCATTTTATAGATATAAGCGATTTATTATAAGAAAGGATAAAAGAATGGATAAAGTATTATTCACATCAGAGTCCGTGACAGAAGGACATCCAGACAAAGTCTGTGACCAGATTTCCGATGCGATCTTAGATGCGCTGTTAGAGCAGGATCCAATGAGCCGTGTTGCATGTGAAACTTGTACAACAACGGGAATTGTTATGGTCATGGGAGAGATTTCTACAAAAGCATATGTAGATATCCAGAAAATCGTCCGTGATACAGTCCGTGAGATCGGATATACAAGAGGAAAATACGGATTCGACGCTGATACATGTGGTGTTATCACAACAATCGATGAACAGTCAAGTGATATTGCTATGGGTGTAGACAAGGCATTAGAAGCAAAAGAAAACAACATGACAGATGAAGAGATCGACGCAATTGGAGCCGGAGATCAGGGAATGATGTTTGGATTTGCTACAAATGAAACAGAAGAATATATGCCATACCCAATCTCTCTTGCACATAAACTTGCAAGACAGTTAACAAAAGTAAGAAAAGATGGAACACTGTCTTATTTAAGACCAGATGGTAAAACACAGGTAACTGTAGAGTATGATGATGGTAAACCAAGCCGTCTTGATGCAGTTGTATTATCTACACAGCATGATCCTGATATCACACAGGAACAGATTCATGAAGATATCAAACGTGAAGTCTTCGATAAGATTCTTCCAGCAGACATGGTGGATGATGAAACAAAATTTTTCATTAACCCAACAGGAAGATTTGTAATCGGTGGACCACACGGAGATGCAGGATTAACAGGAAGAAAGATCATCGTAGATACATATGGTGGATATGCACGCCATGGTGGCGGGGCTTTCTCTGGAAAGGACTGCACAAAGGTAGACCGTTCTGCAGCTTATGCAGCACGTTATGTAGCGAAGAACATCGTAGCAGCAGGCTTAGCTGATAAATGTGAGATTCAGTTATCTTATGCGATCGGTGTAGCAGAGCCAACATCCATTATGGTTGATACATTTGGAACAGGAAAGAAATCTAATCAGGAATTAGTAGACCTGATCCGTAAACATTTCGATCTTCGTCCAGCTGGAATCATCAAGATGTTAGATTTAAGAAGACCAATCTACAAACAGACAGCAGCTTATGGACATTTCGGAAGAAATGACCTTGATCTTCCATGGGAGAGATTAGACAAAGTTGATCTGTTAAAAGGTGAATAAAACGAAGCACATCATTTAGGCAACTCAGGAGGAAAACGAGTGAAAAATGAATTAGTGATCGTCATCGATTTTGGTGGTCAGTATAATCAGTTAGTTGCACGCCGCGTACGTGAGTGCAATGTATACTGCGAGATTTATTCTTACAAGATCGGTATCGACAAAATCAAAGAAATGAATCCAAAGGGAATCATCTTAACAGGTGGACCAAACAGCTGTTACGAACCAGATTCTCCAACGTACAGCAAGGAATTATTTGAACTTGGAATTCCAGTGTTAGGATTATGCTACGGAGCGCAGCTGATGCAGCACGTCCTTGGAGGAAAAGTAGAGAAAGCTGAAGTAAGCGAATATGGTAAAACAGAAGTCCTGATCGACAAGAAAGATTCCAAATTATTTGAAAATGTATCAGAACAAACAATCTGTTGGATGAGCCATACAGATTATATTTCACAGGTTGCTCCAGGATTTGAGATTTCTGCCCACACAGCAGACTGCCCAGTTGCAACAGCTGAGAATGCAGACAAATCCTTATATGCAATCCAGTTCCATCCAGAAGTACTTCACACAGTCGAAGGAAAGACAATGCTTTCTAACTTCGTATTAGGAGTCTGCGGATGTGCGGGTGACTGGAAGATGGATGCTTTCGTAGAAAGCACGATCAAAGAGATCCGTGAGAAAGTTGGAGATGGAAAAGTATTACTTGCCTTATCAGGAGGAGTAGACTCATCCGTAGCAGCCGGGTTATTATCAAGAGCCATCGGAAAACAATTAACATGTGTATTTGTTGACCACGGATTATTAAGAAAAGACGAAGGTGACGAAGTCGAAGGTGTATTTGGAGAAAATGGACAGTTCGACTTAAACTTCATCCGTGTCAATGCACAGCAGAGATACTATGACAAATTAAAAGGAGTCACAGAACCAGAAGCAAAACGTAAGATCATCGGAGAAGAATTCATCCGAATCTTCGAAGAAGAAGCGAAGAAGATTGGTGCAGTAGACTTCTTAGCACAGGGGACAATCTACCCAGACGTAGTAGAAAGTGGATTAGGTGGAGAATCAGCAGTCATCAAATCCCACCACAACGTAGGAGGACTGCCAGACTTCGTAGATTTCAAAGAAATCATCGAACCATTACGTGACCTGTTCAAAGACGAAGTAAGACAGGCAGGATTACAGTTAGGAATTCCAGAAAAACTTGTATTCCGCCAACCATTCCCAGGACCAGGACTAGGAATTAGAATTATCGGAGAAGTCACAGAAGAAAAAGTAAAAATCGTCCAGGACGCAGACGCAATCTACAGAGAAGAAATTGCCAAAGCAGGATTAGATAAAGAAATTAACCAGTACTTCGCAGCACTGACAAATATGCGAAGCGTTGGAGTAATGGGAGACTTCAGAACATATGACTATGCAGTAGCATTAAGAGCAGTAAAAACAATCGACTTCATGACAGCAGAAGCATCAGAGATTCCTTATGAAGTATTGAATAAGGTAATGAACAGGATTATTAATGAGGTTAAGGGAGTTAATAGAGTAATGTACGATTTAACTTCTAAACCACCTGGAACTATTGAGTTTGAGTAGCGGACTAAATTGCGAAAAAGCCCATAAATAAAGGTTTTGCGGGCTGTCTGGATGTTCCGGTGGAGTG